>MDTB01231939.1_pt1 | contig 45758 bp, 56 predicted proteins | sample 811161 | NCBI WGS metagenome assembly MDTB01 (sample SAMN05326650, study PRJNA326480) | marine metagenome | isolation source: seawater | place: Mediterranean Sea | collected 2009 | reverse complement strand
GGAGTGTAGCTCAATTGGTAGAGCGCCGGTCTCCAAAACCGGAGGTTGGGGGTTCGATTCCCTCCGCTCCTGCCAGATTAATTAAAAAGATATTATGAAAAACCCATTAAAGTTCATACAGGAAGTAAAACAGGAAGCCTTTAAAGTAACATGGCCTACTGGAAAAGAAACATTACAAGGAACATTAATGGTAGTAGCAATGGCTATTATAGCTTCTATATTTTTTTTATTGGTCGATCAAATATTCAAATTTTTTCTAGATATAATTTTAAAAATGAGTTTTTAAATGAAAAATTGGTACATAGTTCAATCATATTCAAGTTTTGAAAATAAAGTGGCTCAAATAATTAAAGAGGAGGCAGAAAAGGCTAAAATTTCAGAAAAAATTGAAGAAATTATTGTTCCAACTCACGATATTACTGAAGTTAAAAGGGGAAAGAGAGTACAAAGAAAAAAAAAATATTTTCCAGGCTATGTCTTAATTAAAAGTGAAATGGATAATAATATTTACCATATGATAAAAAATATAAAAAAAGTTAGTGGTTTCCTTGGATCCAAGGGTACACCAGTCCCAGTATCTGATAAAGAAATTGAAAAAATACTTGGTCAAATTAAAGATGGAGTCGCTCAACCAAAATCAAGTGTTGAATATATTGTAGGTGAAAAAGTCCAAGTGATTGATGGACCATTTGCTTCGTTTAGCGGATTAGTAGAAGATATTGACGAAGATAAATCAAGGCTTAAAGTTTCTGTTTCAATATTTGGTAGACCAACGCCTGTTGATTTAGAATATACTCAAGTGGAGAAAATGAGCTAATGGCTAAAAAAGAGATTACAGGTTTTGTTAAGTTACAAATAAATGGAGGTCAAGCTAATCCAGCGCCACCAGTTGGACCAGCTCTTGGTCAAAGGGGAATTAATATTATGGAGTTTTGTAAAGCATTCAATGAAAAAACAAAATCCTATATGGGTAAGCCTGTGCCAGTTATCATAACTGTTTATAAAGACAAAAAGTTCGATTTTGAGATAAAATCACCTCCAGCTAGCTTTTTTATAAAAGAAGCTGTTAAGCTTAAAAGTGGTTCTAGTGAACCAGGCAGAAATATTATTGCCTCGATAAGTAAAAAACAAGTTGAAGAAATTGCAAAAAAAAAGATGGCTGATTTGAATGCTTATGATTTGGATGAAGCTTCAAAAATTATTGCAGGATCTGCAAGATCTATGGGCATAGAGGTAAAAGATTAATGAGTTCAAAGAGATATAAAAAAATTGAATTTAAAAATGAATTAAATGGAAAATCATTTTTAGATTTATTAAGTGAAATAAAAAATAATTGCACAGCAAAATTTGATGAGTCTATAGATGTTAGTTTTCAAATTAATAATAAACAAAAAAAGAGTGATGTTAATATTAGAACAGCCGTGAACTTACCAGGTGGTACAGGAAAAAAAGTAAAAGTAGCTGTAATTTGCGAAGAAGAAAAAATATCTAAAGCTAGAGAAGCAGGAGCTGACTTGGTTGGTGGTGATGACTTGATTGAAAAAATAAAATCTGGCGAAACAAACTTTGAAAAATTAATTTGTACAACTTCAATGATGATCAAGCTTTCTAAGCTTGGAAAGATTTTGGGTCCTAAAGGACTGATGCCAAATCCTAAATTGGGTACTGTGAGTGATGATGTAGTTGAGGCTACAAAAGCTGCAAAATCAGGACAAATTGAATTAAGAAATGATAAAGACGGAAATTTAGGAACTAGTATTGGTAAAAAATCCTTTGCAGATGAATTACTTATAAAAAATTTTAATGCAATTTTAGACTCTCTTGAGAAAGAAAAACAGAATAATAATATTAAAGGAAATCTAATTAGAAATTCTTATTTAACCTCTACTATGGGTATTTCATATAAAATAAAATTAGATAAAAGTATTTAGACATGATGAATAAAGAAAAAAAACAAATTTACATAAATGAAATGAAGAATCAATTTGATAAGTCTGAGGCTGTAATCGTAGCTCATTATCAAGGTTTAACCGTATCTCAATTAGACGAGTTAAGATCTCAAATGCGAGAACATGGAATTCAATTTAAAATAACAAAAAATAGAATTACAAAGCTTGCTTTGGAAAAAACCAGATGTAAAGATCTTTCAGATTTATTTAAAGGACCAACAGCTGTTGCCTTATCTGAGGACGCTATAACTTCAGCAAAAATTTTAACAAAATTCTCTAAAGAAAATGAAAACTTAAAAATTTTAGGTGGAATCATGGGTAATGACATTTTAGACATTGCGGGAGTTCAAAATGTTGCTACTTTACCAACTTTAGATGAAGCAAGAGCAAAAATAGTGGGAATATTGAGATCTCCGGCACAAAAAGTAGCGAGTATTTTACTTGCACCAGGCTCAAAAATCGCTATTTTGGCGCTTGAAAAATCAAAACAATAACCTTAGGCAAATTATTATGGCGGATTTAAACAAAATTAATGACGACTTATCAAGTTTAACTGTTGTTGAAGCAGCTGAACTTTCAAAACAACTAGAGGAAAAATGGGGTGTCTCAGCAGCAGCAGCTGTAGCAGCAGCACCGGCGGCCGGAGCAGCAGCAGCACCAGCAGAGGAAAAAGATGAATTCACTATCGTTTTAACTGCGGCAGGAGAAAAAAAAATTAATGTTATAAAAGAAGTTAGAGCTGCGACATCACTTGGTTTAAAAGAGGCAAAAGATTTAGTAGAAGGCGCTCCTAAAGAAGTTAAGACAGGAGTTAAAAAGCAAGAAGCAGAAGAAATCAAGAAAAAGCTTGAAGCTGCAGGCGCAAAAGTTGAACTTAAGTAATTAACAATTATTAGAAACTGGTTTTAGTAAAATCAGCTTAATTAATGCAATTATCTTTTACAGAAAAAAAAAATATACGTAAAAATTTTGGTAAGTTAAAAGAAAGTTTATCTATTCCAAATTTAATTGAAGTCCAAAAAAATTCCTACAAAGAGCTGACTGAAAATAAACTCGATGTAGAATCCCACATGGTAAAAGGTTTTGATAGAGTTTTCAAAAGTATATTTCCTATCGATGATTTAAACGATAAAGCATCTTTAGAATATGTATCATATAGACTAGAAAAACCAAAATTTGATGTTGAAGAGTGCATAGCTAGAGGTTTAACTTATTCAGCAGCCTTAAAATGCACTTTAAGACTTGTTGTGTTTGATATTAATCAGGAAGAAAACACAAAAGATATTTTGTCTGCTAAAGAACAAGAAGTGTATATGGGTGAAGTTCCCATGATGACAAATAGTGGAACCTTTATTACAAATGGCGTACAAAGAGTAGTCGTAAATCAAATGCATAGGAGTCCTGGTGTATTTTTTGATCATGACAAAGGAAAATCTCATGCTAGCGGCAAACTTTTATTTAATTGTAGAGTTATACCTAATAGGGGATCATGGTTAGACTTTGAATTTGATGTTAAGGACTTTTTATATTTCAGAATTGATAGGAAGAAAAAATTATTAATTTCAACTTTACTTCAAGCCTTAGGTTTTTCAAAAGATGAAATTGTAAATGAATTCTATGAAAAGGAAAAATGCATATATAATAAAGATTTGAAAAAATGGAAAATAAAGTTTGATCCTGAAAATTACAAAACAAAAAATTTTACTAATGAAATTGTTGATGTAAAAAATAATATAGTTGTAAAATCTGGTGAAAAAATAAATTTTTTACAAGCTAAAAAATTATTCAATGAAGGTCTTAAAGATATTTATGTTTCAAACGATTATTTTTATGGAAAGTTCCTTCACAAAAGTTTTAAAATAAATGATGATGAGTATAAAATTGGAACTGAATTAAATGAAACTATCTTAGAAAATTTAATTGAATCAGGAGTAAACAATATTCTTATTTCAAAAACAAATTCAATTAACAAAGGACCATATTTATTACAAACTTTGTTTAATGATAAAAATGAAAATAAGAACGATGCCATTACAGAAATATATAAAGTGCTAAGACCAGGTGAGCCACCAACTACAGAAATAGCTTTACAAATTTTTAATAACTTATTTTTTAGCTCTGATAGATATGACCTTTCAGATGTAGGAAGAGTAAAAATGAATTCAAGACTAGAAATGAATTGTTCCGATAAAATTACAATTTTAAGGAATGATGATATTTTAGCAATCATAAAAAAAATGTTAGACCTTAGAGATGGCAAAGATGAAGTTGATGATATAGATCATTTAGGGAATAGAAGAGTGAGGTCTGTTGGTGAATTAGTTGAAAATCAAGCAAGAATTGGTGTTTACAGGATGGAAAGAGCGATAAAAGAAAAAATGACAACATTAGATGTTGAATCCTCAATGCCACAGGATTTAATAAACGCAAAGCCTTTAACAATTTCATTAAAAGATTTTTTTGCTACATCTCAATTATCTCAATTCATGGACCAAACTAATCCTTTGTCTGAAATAACTCACAAAAGAAGAGTCTCAGCTCTAGGTCCAGGAGGTTTAACTAGAGAGAGAGCAGGATTTGAAGTGAGAGATGTGCATCCAACGCATTATGGAAGAATATGTCCTATAGAGACACCAGAAGGACCTAATATAGGATTAATAAACAGTTTATCAACTTACTCTAAAATAAATAAATACGGTTTTATAGAAAGTCCTTATAAAAAAGTAGAAAGTGGAATTGTGCAAAATCAAATTGAATATTTGTCCGCAATGGAGGAAACCAAATTTACAATAGCACAAGCAAATTCTGTAATAGATAAGTATGGAAAGTTTGTAGAAGAATTAGTTTCATGTAGAAAAGATTTAGATTTTATTTTATCAAAACCAGAAAATATTGATTATATTGATGTTTCACCAAAGCAACTTGTTTCTGTTGCAGCTTCTTTGATACCTTTTCTAGAAAATGATGATGCAAATAGGGCCCTTATGGGATCAAATATGATGAGACAAGCAGTGCCCCTTCTTAAACCTGAAGCCCCACTAGTTGGAACCGGCATCGAAAGTGATGTAGCATTAGATTCAGGTGTAACAATAGTCGCAAAAAGGGACGGAGTGGTAGACAAGATTGATGGAAAAAGAATTGTTATTAAGGCAATTGATGATAAAGATTATTCTAGGTCCAGCGTTGATATTTATAACTTGCAAAAATTTAAAAGATCCAATCAGAATACATGTATAAATCAAAAGCCTCTTGTTAGAGTAGGTGATAATGTTAAATCAGGCGATATCATTGCAGACGGTCCATCTACGAAAATTGGAGAGTTGGCTTTAGGAAAAAATGTAACAGTTGCATTCATGCCTTGGCAAGGATACAATTTTGAGGACTCCATATTAATTTCAGAGAGATGTGTAACTGACGACGTATTTACATCAATACATATTGAAGAATATGAGATAATGGCAAGAGACACTAAATTGGGTGAGGAAGATATCACCAGAGATATTCCAAACGTAAATGAAGAAGCTTTAAAAAATTTAGATGAGTCTGGTATTGTTTATATAGGAGCAGAAGTTAAGCCTGGAGATATTTTAGTTGGAAAGGTAACACCCAAAGGTGACTCAGCTTCTGGAGCAGAAGAAAAACTTTTAAGATCTATTTTTGGTGAAAAGGCTATTGACGTAACTGACACTTCATTAAAAATGCCAAGCGGTAGTGGCGGTATAGTAGTAGATGTTCGAGTATTTAATAGACACGGGATAGAAAAAGACGAAAGATCAATCACAATTGAAAGATCTGAAATAGATAGCGTTCAACAAGACAAAAATGTTGAGGAAGAAATCTTAGAAAGAAGCATTAAACAGAGAGCCGCACAAATTTTATCTGGTGCATCAATTACAAAAAAAATAAAGGATTTAGACGAGGGACTCACTTTAAATAGTGAGAATATTTTTGGATTGTCTGTTACTGATTTGTTTAGAATATCAATAAATGATGAAAAGAAGTTAGACGCAATTTCCAAGCTTAAAGATCAATATGATGTGGCTAAAGGTGATATACAAGAGAGATTTGAGGATAAGGTTCTTAAAATCAAGCAAGGTGACGATTTATTGCCCAGCGTTATGAAAATGGTTAAAGTATTTGTTGCAATTAAGAGAAGATTGAGACCTGGAGACAAGATGTCAGGTAGACACGGGAACAAAGGGGTAGTCAGCAAGATTGTCCCAGTTGAAGATATGCCTTATCAAGAAAATGGAAAGCCTGTAGATATAGTATTAAATCCTTTAGGAGTACCAAGCAGAATGAACGTTGGACAAATACTCGAGACGCACCTTGGATGGGCTTGCACAGAACTAGGCGATAAAATTAAAACATTAATTAATCAAAATAATAAAAAAATTGAGAAGATAGATCAAATTACTAAAATTCTAAAAATAGTTTATGGCAATGATGTTTATAAAGATAAAATTGATAAACTTTCCAATATAGAATTTAATGACTTGTGTCAAAACATTCAAAATGGAATTCCAATTGCTACCCCTGTGTTTGACGGAGCTAAGGAAGCTGATGTAACAGAAATGTTAGAACTATCAGATTTACCCAAATCTGGACAAACTTATTTGTGGGACGGTAGAACAGGAGAGAAATTTGATAGAACAGTAACAATAGGTACAATTTATATGTTAAAACTTCATCATTTAGTAGAAGATAAAATTCATGCTAGATCAACTGGTCCTTATAGTTTAGTCACCCAGCAACCACTTGGTGGAAAGGCTCAATTAGGCGGTCAAAGGTTTGGAGAAATGGAAGTTTGGGCGCTAGAAGCTTATGGAGCTTCTTATACTTTGCAAGAAATTTTAACTGTAAAATCAGATGATGTTGCAGGCAGAGTTAAAGTATATGAAACAATTGTTAAAGGTGAGGAAAATTTTGAATCTGGAATACCAGAGTCATTTAACGTTTTAGTTAAAGAAATTAAATCTTTGGCGCTTAATGTGGAGTTAAATTAAATGAGTAGAGAAATTACTGATGTATTTAAAAATTCAGAGATATCTGAATCGCAAAATTTTAGTAGTATAAAAATTACTCTTGCTAGTCCCGAAAAAATAAAATCTTGGACATATGGGGAAATAAAAAAACCAGAAACAATAAATTATAGAACATTTAGACCTGAAAAGGATGGTTTATTTTGTGCAAGGATTTTTGGTCCAATAAAAGACTATGAGTGTTTATGTGGAAAATACAAAAGAATGAAATTTAGAGGTATCATATGTGAAAAATGTGGTGTTGAGGTTACGAAATCAAATGTAAGACGGGAGAGAATGGGTCATATAAATCTCGCAACACCAGTAGCGCATATTTGGTTTTTAAAATCATTACCTAGTAGAATTTCTTTAGCAATAGATATGAAATTAAAAGAAGTAGAAAGAGTTCTTTATTTTGAAAATTTTATTGTAATAGAGCCAGGATTAACTGGATTAAAAAAAAATCAATTATTAGGTGAAGAGGAATTAATTAAGTATCAAGACCAATATGGTGATGAGTCTTTTACTGCTGGGATCGGAGCAGAAGCTATTTTAGAAATTTTAAAGTCAATTAATTTAGAAGAGGAAAAAAATAAACTGACACAAACAATTAAGGAAACTAAATCAAAAGTTGCTGAGGAAAGATCAATCAAAAGATTGAAATTAATTGAGTCTTTTATCGAAACTGGAAATAAACCGGAATGGATGATTTTAACAACTGTACCGGTAATACCACCAGAATTGAGACCATTGGTTCCACTAGATGGGGGCAGGTTTGCAACATCAGACCTAAACGATTTATATAGAAGAGTTATTAATAGAAATAATAGACTTAAGAGATTAATGGATCTTAAAGCACCTGATATAATAGTAAGAAATGAAAAAAGAATGTTACAGGAATCTGTCGATGCGTTATTTGATAATGGCAGACGTGGAAGAGTAATTACTGGAACAGGAAAAAGACCATTAAAATCTTTAGCAGAAATGTTAAAAGGAAAACAAGGAAGATTCAGACAGAATTTGCTTGGTAAAAGAGTTGATTATTCAGGAAGATCAGTAATTGTTGTTGGACCAGATCTTAAATTACATGAGTGTGGCTTGCCAAAAAAAATGGCTTTGGAATTATTTAAACCATTTTTATATGCAAGACTTAACAAACTTGGTTTAGCATCTACAATAAAACAAGCTAAAAAATTTGTTGAAAAAGAAAGACCTGAAGTATGGGATGCTCTTGAATTGATAGTAAGAGAACATCCTATACTATTAAATAGAGCACCTACATTACACAGACTTGGGGTTCAAGCATTTGAACCAAAACTAATCGAGGGTGATGCCATAGAATTACATCCTTTAACTTGCGCAGCATTTAATGCAGATTTCGACGGTGATCAAATGGCAGTACATATTCCATTAAGTTTAGAGGCCCAATTAGAAGCAAGAGTTTTAATGATGTCAACAAATAACATTTTAAGTCCATCTAATGGTAAACCTATAATTGTACCAAGTCAGGATATGATACTCGGTATATATTACCTATCCCAGCAACCTTATCAAACCGAAAGAGTTGAAGGTTATTTTGTAAATACATCAGAAATTGAACATGCTCTTGAAATTGGACAAATAAAAGTTCACTCCAGAATTGTTTCAAGATTTGAAACAGTTGACGAAGATGGTAAGAATAAAACTGAAAAACATATAAGCACAGCTGGTAGATTTCTTTTAGCAAATTTAATACCTAAAAATCATAAAAATAAATTTTCATTAATAGACAGATTGTTGCCAAAAAAAATTGTTTCTGAGATTATTGATCATGTTTTTAGGTTTTCTGGACAAAAAAATACAGTTGTTTTTTGTGATAAATTAAAAGATTTAGGATTTAAACATGCTTTTAAAGCAGGTATTTCATTTGGAAAAGATGACTTAGTAATTCCAGAAAATAAAGAGCAACTAATAGATGAAACGAAAAAATTAATAAAAGATTATGAAAATCAGTACTCAGAAGGATTAATTACGAGAGGTGAGAGATATAATAAAGTTGTAGACGCATGGTCAAAGTGCACGGATAAAGTTGCATCTGAAATGATGAAAAGAATTTCAGCTACAGAAGTAACTAAAGATGGATTAAAAATTAATTCAGTATTTATGATGGCAGATAGCGGAGCAAGAGGATCTGCGGCTCAAATGAAGCAATTAGCTGGAATGAGAGGTTTAATTGCAAAACCATCAGGAGAAATTATTGAGTCTCCAATAACATCAAATTTTAAAGAAGGCTTAACTGCTTTAGAATATTTTAATTCAACGCATGGTGCTAGAAAAGGGCTTGCAGACACAGCATTAAAAACCGCAAACTCAGGATACTTAACAAGAAGATTATGTGATGTCGCTCAAGATTTGACTATAACTAAAAAGGAATGTGATTGTAAAAATAATCGAGGAATAAATTTGACTGAAATAATTGAAGGTGGAAATGTTATAGTTTCATTGTCTGAAAGAGCACTGGGTAGAGTTGCAGCAAATGATATAAAAAATCCAATTTCTGGAGAAAATATTATTAAAAAAGGTGAAATGATTGATGAAGCTGGATGTGAAAAAATTGATGCAGCAGGAGTAAAATCTATAAGAGTTCATTCAGTTATTACTTGTGGTTCAAAAGAAGGTGTTTGTGCCATGTCATATGGTAGAGATTTATCTAGGGGTAAAATGGTACATGTTGGTGAGGCAATAGGAATGATATCAGCACAATCAATTGGTGAACCAGGAACTCAGCTAACTATGAGAACTTTTCACGTTGGTGGTACTGCATCGATTAAACAAGAATCTCAAATAGTTTCAAAAACAGAGGGAATATTAAAAATAATAAACACAAATATAATAAAGGACTCCAAAAAGAATCTTGTTGTTATGGGTAGGAATACACAACTATCTATAGAAGACGAAAACGGTATGCAAAAAGCAGTTTACAAAGTTCCTTATGGTTCAAAATTATTCTTTCAAAATGATGAAAAAATAAAAAAAGGAGAAAAAATTTGTGAATGGGATCCGTACACAACCCCGGTAATTGCTGAGACCAGTGGATTAGCGAATTATGTGGACCTTATAGATGGAGTATCGATTGCAGAAACTATCGATGATGCTACAGGGATCTCAACTAAAGCGGTAATTGATTGGAAGACACAATCTAAAAATACAGATTTGAAGCCAAGAATTACCCTAAGAGATAATGATGGAAATGTGATTAAAAAGGCAGATGATAATGAAGCGAGATACTATCTTGTTCCAGACTCCATATTATCTGTTAAAGATGGTCAAAAAATATTCGCAGGTGATGTAATTGCTAGGCTTCCTAAAGAAACTTCTAAGACAAAAGATATTACAGGAGGATTACCAAGAGTAGCAGAATTATTTGAAGCAAGAAAAGCAAAAGATAGCGCAATAATTGCCGAAAATGATGGAAAGGTTTTATTTGGTAAGGAAGTTAGAGGAAAACAAAGAGTTACCATTGAGTCCGAAAACGGTGAAACATCATCTTATTTAATACCTAAAGGAAAGCATATTAATTTTAATCAAGGTGAAAAAATTAAAAAAGGTGAATACTTATTAGATGGCCAACCTCTACCTCATGATATTTTAAGAATTTTAGGTATAGAAGAACTAACAGAGTATTTCGTCAACCAGGTTCAAGAAGTCTATAGACTTCAAGGAGTAATTATAAACGATAAACATATAGAGGTAATTCTTCGTCAAATGTTAAAAAAAGTCGAAGTTAAAAATTCAGGAGAGTCATCTTTGTTACCTGGTGAAATAATTGATAGGATAAGATTTGAAGATATGAATGATAAATTAAAGTCCGAAGGAAAAAAACCAGCAATTGGTGAAAGAGTATTAATGGGAATTACAAAAGCTTCTTTGCAAACAGAGTCATTTATATCAGCAGCCTCATTTCAAGAAACAACCAGAGTTTTAACAGACGCTGCAATTAAAGGCAAAATAGATAAATTGTCAGGTCTAAAAGAAAATGTAATCGTTGGTAGATTAGTCCCAGCAGGTACTGGCTCAATCAAGAACGTCTGGAGTAAAAGGGCCATAAAAGAGGATCAAGACTTTCTATCTAAACAAGAGAAATTGGAAAGCTCAAAAGATCAAGTAAATCAATAAAAATTGATCGTTTTTACTTTTTTAATAATTTGACAAATAAATTTTCTATAGTATTTTGACGATATTTTTGGTTGGAATGTAGTATTTGATACTAAACGCTGCCATTATCATTGCAAGATCATTCCATTCAAAAAAGAAATTATTATGCCAACGATAAACCAACTATTGAAAAAAAAAAGAATTAGATCAAAGGTTAGGGATAAAGTTCCAGCTCTTGAAAAGTCTCCACAAAAAAGAGGCGTTTGCGTTAAAGTTTATACAACCACACCAAAAAAACCAAATTCTGCGCTAAGAAAAGTTGCTAGAGTGAGACTATCAAATGGTCATGAAGTTACATCGTATATTCCTGGTGAAGGGCATAACTTGCAAGAACATTCAGTTGTTTTAATACGTGGTGGTAGAGTTAAAGATTTACCTGGAGTTAGATATCATATTTTAAGAGGAAATCTTGATACACAAGGTGTTTCAGCTAGGAAACAGCAAAGATCAAAGTATGGAGCTAAAAAAGGTAAGTAACAATGTCTAGAAAAAGAAAAGCTCCTAAAAAGTTGAGTATAGTAGATCCAAAATACAAATCATCTATTATTCCGAAGTTAATTAATTCTATCATGTATGACGGAAAAAAAACGATTGCTGAAAAAATTGTCTATGATGCAATTGATAAAATTAAATCAAAATCAAAAGATGAGCCTATCAATGTGTTCAACGAGGCAATTAGCAATATTAAACCTACCGTAGAGGTCAGGTCCAGAAGAGTGGGGGGTGCAACATATCAAGTCCCCGTAGAAGTAAAATCTAAAAGATCTCAGGCACTTGCCTTAAGGTGGTTGATTGATGCATCAAGAAAAAGAAAAGATAAAAAAATGTCTGATAAAATCTTTAATGAAATTTTTGACGCATACCAAAATCGTGGTTCCGCAATTAAAAAAAAAGAGGATACTCATAAAATGGCGGAGTCAAATAAAGCTTTTGCTCATTTTAGGTGGTAACATATTATGTCTAGAACACATACTTTAAACAAATATAGAAATATTGGTATTATGGCACATATAGATGCCGGAAAAACTACAACCACAGAAAGAATATTATATTATACGGGTAAAAGCCATAAAATTGGGGAGGTTCATGATGGAGCAGCAACAATGGACTGGATGGAACAAGAACAGGAAAGAGGCATTACCATTACCTCTGCTGCAACAACATGTTTTTGGAATGATCATAGAATAAATATTATCGATACTCCTGGACATGTAGACTTTACTATAGAAGTTGAAAGATCCTTAAAAGTGCTAGATGGAGCGGTTGCAGTTTTTGATGGTGTAGCAGGCGTTGAACCTCAATCTGAAACGGTTTGGAGACAAGCAGACAAATACAAAGTCCCTAGAATTTGTTTTGTAAATAAACTTGATAGGACTGGTGCAGACTTTTTTAGATGTGTAGAGATGATAAAAGATCGATTAGGTGCAAAACCTCTAGTTATGCAAATACCTGTGGGCATAGAAGCCTCTCTTAAAGGAGTGGTAGATTTAGTTAAGATGAAAGCTATAATTTGGAAAAATGAGGATTTAGGAGCAGCTTGGGAGGAAGTCGAAATACCATCAGAATTACAGGAAATATCTAATAAATATAGACAGGAATTAGTTGAAAATGCAGTCGAACAAGATGAAAACTTGATGGAAAAATATTTAAATGGTGAAGAAATCAGTGAGGTAGATTTAATTAAATGTGTAAGGAAGGGATGTTTAAATTTTGATTTTGTTCCGGTTCTTACTGGCTCTGCGTTTAAAAACAAAGGTGTTCAGCCTTTATTAGATGCTGTGGTAAATTATCTACCTAGCCCAGAGGATATAGGATCTATAGAAGGTTCAAAACCCGATTCTGAAGAAAAACTTTTAATGAAGTTTGACGATAAAGAGCCTTTTTCAGCATTAGCATTTAAGGTTGCAAACGATCCTTTTGTTGGATCTTTGACTTTTATTAGGATTTATTCAGGAACAGTAAAATCTGGAACGGCTATTTACAATACATCTAAAGATAGAGAAGAAAGAGTTGGTAGAATGTTACTAATGCATGCAAATTCTAGAGAGGATATAAAAGAGGCAAATGCAGGAGACATTGTCGCATTGGCTGGTTTAAAAAATACTATCACTGGTCACACATTAGCCAATAAAGAAAATCCAGTTCTACTTGAACCAATGGAATTTCCTGATCCAGTTATAGAAATTGCTGTTGAACCAAAAACAAAAGGTGATCAGGAAAAAATGGGAGAAGCTTTAGGTAGATTAGCTAAGGAAGATCCTTCTTTTAGAGTTTCTTCTGATGAGGAGTCTGGTCAAACAATAATAAAAGGCATGGGAGAATTACACTTAGATATTATTGTAGATAGAATGAAAAGAGAATTTAAAGTAGAGGCAAATATAGGTGCCCCTCAAGTTGCATACAGGGAAACTATAATGAAATCTGCCGAATTTGATTATACCCACAAAAAACAAAGTGGTGGAGCAGGTCAGTTTGCAAGAGTCAAACTTATCGTTGAACCTTTAGATCCAGGAAAAGGAAGAGAAATAGAAAATAAAATTAAGGGTGGGGCAATTCCCAAAGAATTTATACCAGGTGTTGAAAAAGGTGTGGAGACAGTTGCTGATTCAGGTATATTAGCAGGTTTCCCAATTATCGATTATAAAGTAACAATAGTTGATGGTCTACATCACGATGTAGATTCGAGCGTACTAGCTTTTGAGCTTGCCTCGAGACAATGTTTTAAAGAAGCATGTTCTAAGGGAAATCTTAAGTTATTAGAGCCAATTATGAGAGTAGAGGTTGTTACACCCGAAGATTATATGGGAGATGTGATTGGAGATTTAAATAGTAGACGTGGACAAATAAATACCCAAGAACAAAGAGGAAATGCGACGGTTATTACAGCGATGGTTCCATTAGCAAATATGTTTGGATATATTAATAATTTAAGATCAATGTCGCAAGGTAGAGCCCAGTATTCAATGTTTTTTGACCATTATGATAAAGTCCCACAGAATGTTCAAGATGAAGTAGTGAAAAAGACAGGTTAAAATGGAAAAACAAAATATTAGAATTAAACTTAAGGCATATGATAATAAAGTTTTAGATCAATCTACAGAGGAGATAGTTAACACTGTCAGAAGGACTGGTGCAAATATTAAAGGCCCAATACCCTTACCAACTAAAATTGAAAGATACACAGTTCTAAGATCACCTCACATAGATAAAAAAAGTAGAGAACAGTTTGAAACGAGAACACACAAAAGACTAATCGATATAATTGAACCAACTCCTCAAACAGTTGAGGCACTTATGAAGCTTGATTTAGCATCTGGTGTAGATGTGGAGATAAAAATATAATAAATGAAAAATATTGGTCTCATAGGAAAAAAATTAGGTATGAGTAGAGAGTTTATAAAAACTGGTCAATCAGTACCTGTAACAATTTTAAAGATGGAAACAGGTAGAATTATTCATATAATTGATAAAGACCAAAGGGGTTATAAAGCTGTTCAAGTTGGGTTTGGTAAAATAAAGAGCTCTAAACTTAATAAATCACAAAAAGGTTATTTTAGTAAAAAGAATACAGAACCCAAAAAAGTATTAAAAGAGTTTAGAGTAAATGATGTTAAAGATTTTAAGGAAGGTAATGAACTAGGTTTGGAAATTTTTAAGGATACAAGATTTGTAGACGTTAGATCAAAAACGATCGGAAAAGGTTTTGCAGGTTCGATGAAACGACATAATTTTAGTGGTTTAAGAGCATCACACGGTGTTTCAATATCCCATAGATCTCATGGATCAACAGGACAAAGACAAGATCCTGGTAAGGTCTTTAAGGGCAAGAAAATGGCTGGCCATATGGGGGATAAACTAAGAACATTGCAAAATATAGAAATTGTTAAATCTGATATAGAAAATAATTTATTATTTTTGAAAGGTTCAATTCCTGGATCGAAAAATTCACAAGTTTTAGTAAAAACTTCAGTAAAAAATATTAATAAAATGACATTAAATGAAAAAATAGAATTAATAGAAAAACAAAAAAAAATAGCAGAAAAGAAGAAAAAATAATGAAAATCGAAAAAACAGATATTAATGGAAACAAAAAATCAATAGACATATCTGATAGCGTTTTCAAATCAAAAATTAATAAGACTTTAATTAGTAATGTTATTTATAAGCTGAATACAAATTACAAAGGCAGAAAAGCTAAAACAAAACAAAAAAATGAAATTATAGGATCCACATCCAAAATCTATGCACAAAAGGGGACAGGAAATGCAAGACATGCAAGTAGAAAGGCGCCAATTTTTGTTGGTGGCGGTGTTGCTCATGGTCCTAAGGGTGAAAGCAAATACAAAAAAAGAAAAATGAGCAAAAGCGAAAAAAAAAATAGTGTAGTTTCACTGCTATCTGAAAAGGTTGAACAAAAAAAGATTATTATTCTTAACGATATATCTAATGAAATTAAAAAGACTAAAGATTTTTTTTCAATCTTAAATACTTTACAGGCACAGAATTCTTTATTAATTTTTGATAAAAGTTCAAAAGATAAAATATATAAATCATCTAAGAATATACCAAATGTTAAATTAACGGATATTAATCATTTTAGTTCATATGACTTAGTAAAGTATGAAAAGTTAATACTGACAGAAACTTCATTAAAAGAAATTGAAAGCCGGTATTCATAATGAAAAAATTTAGTTTATACGATAAAATTTTATTTCCTGTGGTAACGGAAAAATCTACTAATTTATCGGAACAAAATAAAGTAACTTTTAAGGTACCAAAATCTAGTAACAAGAAAATTTTAAAAAAAACGATAGAAAAGTTATTCAAGGTCAATGTTATAAAAGTGAATATTATTAATAAAAAAAACCTTGTAAAAACCACGAGGGGAAAAAAAATTAAAATAAGTGGTTATAAAAAAGCAATTATAACATTAAAGAAAGGTCAAAACATTGACCTTACAACAGGAATTTAAAATGACATTAAAAACCTTTAAATCATATACCAAATCTACTAGAGGGACTGTTTTAATCGATAGATCAGAATTATGGAAAGGAAAACCTTATAAGCCTCTTACTTCGGTGAATAATTCAGCAAAAGGTAGAAATAATTTAGGCAGAATTACTTCAAGAAATCATGGTGGTGGGCATAAACATAAATATAGAATTATAGATTTTTATAGAAAAAAAATTGGCATAAAAGGGAATGTAGAAAGAATAGAATATGATCCAAATAGATCTTGCCATATAATGCTAATTAAGTTTGATGATAATGAGTGTAAGTATTATTTAGCACCCCAGAAAATTAAAGTTGGTGACAAAATAGAAAATGGACCTGATGCAGAAATAAAAATTGGTAACTCATTACCTCTAAAAGATATTCCAGCAGGTATAGATGTTCATAATGTAGAAATACAACCAGGTTCTGGAGGAAAAATTGCAAGAGCGGCTGGATCAAGTGTAACAATATCTGGAATCGACGGAAATTATACTATTTTAAAAATGTCTTCTGGAGAAATAAGAAAGATAGACTCAAGATCGATGGCGACGATTGGTGTTTTGTCAAATCCAGATCAAAAAAATATAAAAATCGGTAAAGCAGGAAGATCGAGATGGTTGGGTATAAGACCACACACAAGAGGGGTGGTTAAAAACCCTGTAGATCACCCACATGGTGGTGGTGAGGGTAAATCAGCTGGCGGAAGACATCCTGTTTCACCGACTGGTCAATCAGCTAAAGGATTAAAAACTAGAGATAATAAACGAACAGATAAATATATTGTTAGAAGAAGAAAGAGAAAAAGAGGAAAATAATTATGGCTAGAGCAGTTTGGAAAGGACCTTTTGTTGAAGAAAGTTTAATAAAAAAGGTTGAAAAGATTAAAAATGATTCAAATAAAAAACCAATAAAGACATGGTCACGGAAATCAACAATTATACCTGATTTTGTTGGTTTTAGTTTCTTAATTTATAATGGAAAAAAGTTTATACCAATAACTGTCTCTGAAGATATGGTTGGTCACAAGTTTGGTGAATTTGCACCAACTAGACAATTCTTTGGTCATACTCCAGCAGATAAAAAGGCTAAAACAGAGGAAACTAAACCAAAAAAATAAAAAGTGATTATGAATACATCTAAAAAAATAAAAACTGAAAATAAAATAGTTAAATCAATTAACAAAAACGTAAGGTCTAGTGTAAGAAAACTAAAGCCACTGCTTAAATCGATTGTAGGAAAAAAAGTTAGTATTGCAATTAGAGATTTATCTTTTTCTGAAAAAAGAATTTCAGGTGATATCAAAAAAACAATATCATCCGCAGTAGCAAACGCTGAAAATAATTATCAATATGATATTGATAAACTAGTTGTTAAAGAGGCATATTGCGGTAAACAAATTATCATGAAAAGGTTTAGAGCTAGGGCGAAAGGTAGAGCTGCACCTATCTTAAAACCTTACTCTAATGTAACAATTATTCTTAAAGAACATCAAAATAAATTAAAGGAAGATCATGGGACAAAAAGTTAATCCAATAGGTTATAGACTCGGTGTTAACCGAGGCTGGGATTCAGTCTGGTATGCTAAGAAAAAGGATTTTGGAAATTTTTTAATAGAAGATTTTAAAATTAGAGAATATATTAAAAAAAATGTAGTTAATTCAGGTGTTTCAAAAGTCATGATAGAAAGAACATCAAAAAAATGTTTTGTTACTATTTACACTTCAAGACCAGGTTTTGTTATTGGAAAGAAAGGTAGTGATATAGAAAAAATTAAAAATAAAATTTCTAAATTGACTACTAATGAAGTTATTTTGAATATTAAAGAAGTTAAGAAACCAGAGACAAATAGTTATTTGGTGGCTGAAAATATTGCACAACAATTAGTTAAAAGAATTTCGTACCGAAGAGCAATGAAAAGATCAATGCAATCAGCTTTAAGACTTGGTGCAAAAGGAATAAAGGTCTCTATTAGTGGCCGTTTAGGAGGTAATGAAATTGCTAGAACTGAATGGTTAAGGGAGGGAAGCATACCATCTCACACTTTAAGAGCAGATATAGATTATGCTGAAGCTGAGGCCCTTACCACTTATGGAATTTTAGGAATTAAAGTTTGGATTTATAAGGGAGAAATATTTACTAAAGAGTTTAATCAAGAAACTAATAAAAAATAATTATGTTACAACCAACTAGAACAAAATTTAGAAAAGCACATAAAGGAAGAATTCATGGCCATGCTTCAAGATGTAATATAATGAATTATGGGTCATTTGGTTTAAAGGCAATTCAACCTGAGAGAATTATATCTAAACAGATAGAAGCTGCAAGAGTTGCGCTTACTCGACATATGAAAAGACAAGGTCGCGTATGGACTAGAATTTTTCCGAATATACCAGTTTCTAAAAAACCAACCGAAGTCAGAATGGGGAAGGGGAAAGGTTCCCCTGAATATTGGGCCTGCAGAGTAAAACCAGGTAGAATATTATTTGAAGTGGACGGGGTTACAGAGCAAACTGCAAAAGAAGCTTTATATAAAGCGTCTGCAAAATTACCAATAAAATGCAAATTTATTAAAAGAATATAATGAAAAAAAAAGAGATAAAAAAATTAACAAACGATCAAGCGATTAAGAATTTGGAAAATTTAAAAAAAGATTTATTTAATTTTAGATTTCAAAAAATTAATGGACAAATAAAAAATTATTCGAAAATTAATCAAATTAAAAAAACAATTGCAAGATTAAAAACATTTATTGGAGAAAAGAATGCCTAAAAAAATACTTTCAGGAGTTGTGGTTGGAGATAAACCAAACAAAACAATTACTGTTATGGTTGAAAGAAAATATCAACATCCCTTACTAAAAAAAGTGATTAAATCAAAAAAAAAATATAGTGTGCATGACACAAATAATAAATTTAAAAATGGAGACAAGGTTAAAATAATTGAAACGAAACCATATTCAAAAACAAAAAAATTTAAAGTTATTGAGGAAAACAAATGATACAAGTACAAACCGAGTTATTAGTTGCCGACAATACAGGAGCAAAAAAAATAGAGTGTATTAAAGTTTTAGGGGGATCTAAAAGAAGATATGCTAGTATTGGCGATACTATTGTTGTAGCTGTAAAGGAAGCTATTCCAAAAGGCAAAGTTAAAAAAGGTGCTGTGCATAAAGCTGTTGTTGTAAGGGTAAAAAAAGGCATTCATAGGAATGACGGATCAAAAGTAAAGTTCGATAATAATGCCGCAGTTCTTACTGATGATAAAGGCGAACCAATTGGTACAAGAATTTTTGGCCCTGTAACAAGAGAACTTAGAAATAAGGGTCAAATGAAGATAATTTCTTTAGCACCTGAGGTATTATAATGATTATTAAAGGATCAAAAGTAAAAATAATAACTGGTAAAGATAAAAATAAAGAAGGAGAAATTATTGAAATTGATAGATCTGGATATAGAGCAAAAGTTAAAGGTATGAACTTAATAAAAAAACATATTAAAACAACAAAGGAAAAAAAAGGTGGAATTTTTGATAAAGAAAATTTCATAAACTTATCAAATTTAAAGTTATTAGATGGAAATAAATTAAAAAAAGCAGAGGTTAAAAAATAAATATGCCGAGATTGAAAGAACTTTTTTTCAAAGAAATTAAACCAAATCTAAAAGATAAGTATGGTTATAAAAATCTTTATATGGTGCCAGAAATAAAAAAAATAGTGCTGAATATGGGATTAGGTCTTGACGGAAATGACAACAAAATAATTAAATCTTGTGAAAACGATATGGCTCAAATTAGTGGCCAAAAACCAATAATAACAAAATTTAAAAAATCAATTTCAAATTTTAAAACTAGAAAAAACACAAATGCTGGAATTAAAGTAACCTTAAGAAAAAATAGAATGTATGAATTTATAGATAGAGTTGTAAATATTGCTTTGCCTAGAATAAAGGATTTCCGAGGTTTGCCACTTAAAGGTTTTGATAAATTTGGAAATTATACTTTTGGAATTAAAGAGCATATTATATTTCCTGAAGTAAATTTTGAAAAAGTAGATAAAATAAGAGGGTTAGACATAACAATTGTAATTAAATCAAATAATTTAAATGAAAGTCTAGATTTACTAAAAAAATTTAACTTTCCATTTATAGAGAACAAAAGGAGCAACTAATGGCAAAGTTAAGCGCTGTAAATAAAAATAATAGAAGAATAAAGTTATCTAATAAATTTTACTTAAAAAGAAAAAAATTAAAAGATGTGATTATGAATAAAAAATTACCTTTAGAGGAAAGATTCAAAGCACAGCAAAAATTATCAAAATTGCCAAGAAATTCTGCGAAAAATAGAGTTATGAATAGATGTCAAATTTCTGGTAGACCCCATGGTGTCTATAGAAAATTAAAAATATCAAGAATTGCTTTAAGACAATTAGGTCTTGAAGGTAAAATTCCAGGAATGATAAAATCAAGCTGGTAGAAAGGAAAAATATGAGTTTAAGCGATCCAATTGGTGACATGTTAGCTAGAATTAAAAATGCTCAGTTAAGAGCTCATAAAATAGTAAAGTTACCCTCATCAAATTTTAAAATAAAAATAGCTGAAGTTTTAAAGCATGAAGGTTTTATTATTGATTATAAAATTGAGAAAAATGACAATAAACCTGAAATGCAGATATTATTAAAATATAATTATGGAAATCCAGTGATTAACTCTATTGAGAGAGTTTCAAGACCAGGAAGAAGGATATTTTCCAGTGCAGATAGTCTACCTAAAATAAACAATGGACTTGGTATTGCTATAGTATCAACACCAAAAGGAGTCATGACAGATGTTAATGCGAGAAAAGAAAAAGTTGGTGGAGAAATAATTTGTAAGGTATTTTAATGTCTAAAATAGGAAAATTAAATATTTCAATACCAGAGAAAGTTAAAGTTATTTTAAGTGGAAATGTTATGAATATTGAAGGTCCATTAGGAAAAAAATCTTTAAATATAGATTTAGATAATTTTGAAATAAATATAATTGATAATAAGGAAGTTTCACTTAAGCCAAAAATTGTAAACGAAAATACAAAAAGATTATGGGGTATGAATAGAAGTTTACTTAACAACGCTATTATAGGAACAAGTTCAGGTTATGAAAAAATTCTAGAATTATCAGGTGTTGGTTTTAGAGCTTCTTTAAAAGAAAAGAAACTTAATATGCAATTAGGATTTAGTCACGATGTGAATTTCGATATTCCTGATGGAATTGCAATTACAGTTGAAAAACAAATAACTATTAGAATCAAGGGTACAGATAAACAGCAGGTTGGAATGATTGCAGCACAAATAAAAGCTATTAGACCGCCTGAACCTTACAAGGGAAAAGGTATAAAAGAAAAAGGTCAATACATTTTAAGAAAAGAGGGTAAAAAGAAATAATGAAATTATCAACTTCAGACAGAAAAAAATTTAGAATTCGTAATAAACTTAAATCTGTTTCCAAAACTGACAGGTACCGTTTAAGTGTATCTAGATCATCTAAAAATATAAGTGCTCAAATTATTGATGATACCAAAAATATTACTTTAGTTTCTGCAACATCTAATACAAAATTGATTAAAAGTCTTAAAAAAACAAAAACTGAACTTTCATTTATGGTGGCTGAGAAAATTGCAGAAAAAGCCAAAAGTTTAAAGATAAATAAAATATATTTTGACAGAGGTATTTATAAGTATCATGGTAGGATAAAAATATTTGCAGAAACACTAAGAAAAAATGGAATGGAATTTTAATGGATAAGAATACAGATTATTTAGAAAAATTAGTCCATATAAATAGAATTACCAAAGTTGTTAAAGGCGGAAGAAGATTTGGTTTTTCAGCTCTTGTAGTTGTAGGCAATCAAAATGGCAAAATTGGTGTTGCTCATGCCAAAGCAAAACAGGTTCCAGATGCAATTAAAAAAGCAAATGAACTAGCAAAAAGAAATTTAAAACAAATTCCTTTAAGAGAGGGAAGAACAATCCACCATGATATTTATGGAAAAGATGGAGCGGGCAAAATTAAATTAAGATCAGCACCTAAAGGCACAGGTATTATAGCAGGTGGACCAATTAGAGCAGTATGTGAGGTTCTGGGAATTAAAGATATCGTTGCAAAATCAATCGGTACGTCTAATCCACATAATGTTATAAGGGCTTGTATGAAAGCTTTATTAAAACAAAATTCTCCAAAATATATTTCAAATTTAAGAAATAAAAAGATTTCAGAAATTGTTGAAAAGAGAGGTTAATTATGGTGGATCTTAACAGTACTTTAAAAGTCAAAAGAAAAAAATTAAGAGTTGGGCGAGGTATAGGTTCCGGCAAAGGTAAAACATCAGGGAGAGGTGTAAAAGGACAAAAATCAAGATCTGGTGTGGCAATAAAAAGCTTTGAAGGTGGACAAATGCCACTTTTTAGAAGACTTCCAAAGCGAGGTTTTAATCCTATTTCATCCAATGACATTGTCAGTTTAAATCTAGAGAAAATTCAATATTTAATAGATAAAAAAAAAATATCGTTAGATGAAACTCTCAACCTGAGATATTTAATTAAAAATAACTTAGTCAAAAAAAATTCGGCAAAATTAAAAATTTTAGGTACGGGTGAATTAAAGGATAAAATAAATATAGAAACAGACCTTATTTCTAAAAACGCAAAAAATAAGTTGGAAAAAGTTGGTTGTTCTATCACTTTAAAATCAAAAACTAATTAAAGTTATGAGTAGCTCTTCCTCTGGTGATTTAAAAAGCAGAATTATATTTACAATTATAATTTTATCTGTTTATAGATTAGGTACATTTGTGCCACTTCCAGGTATTGATCCAGAACAATTACGTATACTTATGGAGGGGAATCAAAAAGGTCTTTTAGGGATGTTTAATGTATTCGCTGGTGGCGCAGTTAGTAGAATGGCAATTTTTGCTCTTGGAATTATGCCATATATATCTGCATCAATTATTATTCAGCTTTTGACTGGAGTTTCTGATTATTTTAAAAATTTAAAAGCTCAAGGTGAACAGGGAAGGCAAAAAATAACTCAAATAACAAGGTATGGTACAGTTTTGTTAGCAACTATTCAGGGATTTGGTCTAGCAGTAGGTTTGGAATCTTCTGCAAATTTGGTTATTAACCCAGGATCATTTTTTAAAATTTCAACAGTGTCAACTATTGTTGCAGGTACAATTTTTTTAATGTGGTTGGGTGAACAAATAACACAAAGAGGAATAGGTAATGGTATTTCGTTAATTATTTTTTCTGGTATCGTTGCTGAAATACCTAGAGCGTTGGTGACAACTTTTGAGCTAGGAAGAACTGGAGCCATTTCTACATTTATGATTATTGGTATTTTTATTCTCTTAATAATAACTATTATGTTTATAGTTTTTATGGAGAGAGCTTTAAGAAAAATATTAATTAATTACCCAAAAAGACAAATGGGAAATAAAATGTACGGTGGTGACTCTTCGCACCTTCCTTTAAAAATAAATTCTGCTGGTGTGATACCAGCTATATTCGCTTCAGCCTTATTATTATTACCTGTAACTTTTTCCAATTTTGATATTTCGAATAATGAAGCATTTTTGGACATCAGTTCCTTTTTTTCTCAAGGTAAACCATTATACATGTTATTATATGCCTCAGGAATTATTTTTTTTACTTTTTTTTATACTTCTATAACTTTCAATCCAAATGAAACAGCGGAAAATTTGAGAAAATATGGAGGTTTTATTCCCGGTATACGACCAGGTGAAAGCACGGCTTTATACATCGACAACATTTTAACCAAGTTGACTACTATAGGCGCGTTATATTTAACTTTGGTATGTTTAATGCCAGAATTTTTAATTGCAAATTATCCAATTCCATTTTACCTAGGTGGGACCTCAATTTTAATCGTTGTTGTAGTTGCTATCGATACGGTAACACAAATACAAACTAGACTTATGAGTTCACAATACGAGCAATTAATAAAAAAAACTAAGTTTGGAAGATAAAAAAGTGAACGTTATAATATTCGGTCCTCCAGGAGCTGGAAAGGGTACGCAAGCAAAGTTTTTAGTGAATAAATTAAAAGGTTTTCAAGTTTCAACTGGCGAGATGTTAAGAGAAGAAATTAAAAAAGACTCAGAAATAGGAAAAAAAATAATTAGAAACATGAATGATGGAAAATTTGTCGATGATGAAATTGTAAATAAACTTCTTGAGATTATAATATTTGATCCAAATATGAAAAACAGATTAATATTCGATGGTTATCCGCGAACAATTAATCAAGTTAAAAATTTAGAAAATCTCTTAAACAAATCTAATCAAAAAATTGATCATATTTTTTTCTTAAATGTAGATAAAGTTTCAATTGTTAAAAGAATAGAAAAAAGAAAAATATTAGAAAAAAGGTCTGACGATGATGAGAATACGATATTAAAAAGATATGACACCTATATGAAACTAACCAAACCTATTCTTAACTATTACTATAAAAATAAAAACTTTCATGAAGTTGATGGATCCATGGAAATAATCGAAATTTCAAAGAAAATTGAGGAAATACTTAATGTTTAAGACATTGACATTAAAATGTCTTCTTATATAAAAGCTTAAATTTAATCACATATTATGGCTCGTATCGCAGGTGTTAACATTCCACAAAATAAATTAGTCAAAATCGGTCTAATGTATATTTATGGTATAGGTGAAAAATTTTCTAACGATATTTGCAAATCCTTAGAAATTCCAGAGAAAAAAAGAGTAAATGAATTAACAGATGATGAAATTTTAAAGATAAGAGAATTTATAGACAAAAACTTTACTGTTGAGGGTGACCTTAGAAGAGAGAAATCATTCAGTATTAAAAGATTAATTGATCTTGCTTCTTACAGGGGCAGTAGACATAAAAAAAAATTGCCAGCCAGAGGTCAAAGAACTAGATGTAATGCAAGAACCAGAAAAGGCAAAGCAATAGCAATCGCTGGGAAAAAACTAACACCACTAAAAAAATAAATTTATGGATAAAAAAACAACAGAAAATAACTCAAAAGATACAAATTCTAAAACTATAAAAAAAAGCACTTATTCTAAAAAAAAAAAAATTAAAAAAAATATAACTAATGGGATAGCTTATGTTCAATCTACATTTAATAATACAATTGTAACAATTGCTGATACAAGTGGAAATGTTATATCATGGGCGTCATCTGGTCAAAGAGGATTCAAAGGATCACGTAAATCTACACCGTACGCAGCTCAGGTAGCCGCAGATGCTGCAGCGGTTAAAGCTTTAGAAATGGGAATGAAAATTCTATCTGTTGAAATAAAAGGCCCTGGATCTGGTAGAGAGACCGCACTTAGAGCTTTACAGGCAAGAGGTTTCAAAATCTTATCTATTAAGGATACAACGCCCATGCCACATAATGGAACACGACCGCCAAAAAAAAGGAGAGTTTAATGGAAAATGTAGATGTAAATATTAAAAATTGGAAATCTTTAATTAAACCATCTAAGCTAGATGTTAAATTAAGTGATGATAAGTCTTATGCAAAAATAATTGCAGAGCCCTTAGAAAAAGGGTACGGGTTGACTTTAGGAAATTCTCTAAGAAGAATATTATTATCTTCAATAAGGGGCACTGCTGTAACAGCAATACAAATTGATGGTGTGCTTCATGAGTTTACCTCTATAAAAGGAGTTAGAGAAGATGTTACAGACATAGTATTAAATATAAAGTCACTAGCTTTAAAGAGTAGCTCGGATGTTTCAAAAAAACTAATTTTAGACGCAAAGGGTCCTGGTGTGATTAAGGCGTCAGATATAACTCCAGTTACAGATATTGAAATTCTAAACCCTGAATTAGTTATTTGTAATTTAGATGAAAACACAAATTTTCATATGGAAATGGTTGTTGGTAATGGTAAGGGATATGTTTCTGCTGATTTTAATAAACCAGAAGAGCCACCTTTAGGTTTAATTCCTATAGACTCACTTTTCAGCCCAGTTAAAAAAGTTTCATATTCAGTAAGTACAGCAAGAGAGGGTAAAGCATTAGATTATGATAAATTAACTATGGAAGTGGAAACAAATGGATCTATTTCAGCTGAAGACGCAGTGGCTTACTCAGCAAGAATTTTTCAAGATCAGCTAGGAATGTTTGTTAACTTTGATGAACCACAGGAAGTTATCGTTAGAGAAAAACCTACAGAGCCAGAATTCAATAAAAACTTATTAAGAAAAGTTGATGAGCTAGAATTATCAGTCAGGTCTATGAATTGCTTGAAAAATGATAATATCATTTATATAGGAGATCTTGTTCAGAAATCGGAGGGGGAAATGTTAAGAACACCCAACTTTGGTCGAAAGTCTCTTAATGAAATCAAAGAAGTCTTAACTGGCATGTCTCTATACTTGGGTATGGAAATCCCTAATTGGCCTCCTGATAATATTGCAGAACTCTCAAAAAAACTAGAGGAAGCGATTTAATGAGGCATAAAATAGGTTATAAAAAACTTAATAGAACTTCCGAGCACAGGAAAGCTATGATTAAGAATATGCTAAATTCTCTTATTAAGTATGAGCAAATAACAACCACTCTTCCCAAGGCTAAAGTACTTAAACCAGTTGCTGATAAGATAGTTACACTGGGAAAAAAAGAGAGTTTACAAAACACTAGATCCTTAATATCCAAATTACAAAGTATCGATAGTGCTAATAAAGTTATAAAAATTTTATCTAAAAGATATAAAGATAGAAAAGGTGGTTATACAAGAGTAATAAAGGCTGGTTTTAGATATGGTGATAATTCACCAAAAGCTATTATTGAATTTGTTGATAGAGATATTGGAGCAAAAAAAGTTGATAAGAAGAAAAAAAATAAAGTCACCGAAGATATAAAAGAAAAATCAAATCAAGAAGATATCAAACAAAAATCTGTCTAAATAATTTTTTGATGATGAGATCATATAGAGTGAATAATGATTATGATGGATTAAGATTAGATAGATGGTTTAAAAAAAATATTGCTCAAATTCCACAAGGTTTAATTGAAAAATTTCTAAGACTTGGAAAAATTAAAGTAAATAAAAAAAAAGTTAAAAGCTCATTTAAACTAAAAAAAGATAGCATGGTATACGTTTTTGATTTAAAATTAAAAAAGCAATTTGATGAAAAAAGATTTGTTATTCCAAATAAGCATATAAAAAAGAGTGAACAAAACATAATATTTAATAACGAAGATTTCATAGTTGTGAATAAAAAACCTGGAATATCAGTTCAAGGAGGAACCAAATCTAAAGTTAATCTTGTTGACATATTTAAAAATAGTAAAATCTTTGAAAAAAATCATCCTTATACAGTACATAGAATAGACAAAGAGACTTCTGGAATATTAATTTTTGCAAAAAATAGAAAAACAGCCCAATTTTTTACTTCTTTATTTAGATTAAGAAAAATTCATAAAAGTTATTTGTCTGTATGTCATGGCGAATTAAATAGTACTTCTGGTGAACTTATTCACAATCTAGAAAGATATGAGAATAATAAGATATTTAGAGAAAAAGCTATTACCAAGTACAAAGTTATAGATAGAAATTTAGGTTTTAGTCTTGTGCAACTAAATCCTCTAACGGGTAGAAAGCATCAACTGAGAAAACAAGTCTCTCTTATTGGACATCCTATAGTCGGTGATAAGAAATATTTTTCTAATATTAAATCAAAAAAAAATTTAATGCTACATGCTCATACAATAAAATTTATAATGAATAATAGAAAAATTAATTTTGAAGCTGACGTTCCTGATTATTTTTTAAATTTTTTAAATTCGAAAAAACTTAATTATTTAAATTTTTTAAAAAATTCGAAATAAGTTTTTGTTTAATATTAATTATTTTCTTGGTACTTAAATTGTTCAGATTTTCCATTTTTTTATTTTTTAACCCACACGGAATTATCTTTTTGTATTCATTTAAGTTTGTACTTATATTTAAAGAAAAACCGTGATAGGCAACCCATTGTTTTACTTTTATACCTATAGCTGCAATTTTTTTCACTTCATCATTATCTCTAACCCAAATACCTACATTTTTTCTGCTTGAAAATGATTTTATTTTATAATGGTTTAACGTTTCAATAACTGTATTTTCTAAAATATTTACAAACCACCTTATATCTTTTTTTCTTTTATTCAGATTAATAACTACGTAAAACACGACTTGCCCAGGTCCATGGTAAGTAATTTTTCCACCTCGATTTGTTTTTATTACTTTTTGTTTTTTGTCTAATAAATCTTTTTGATTATGACTAATACCAGTGGTGAAAACCGATTTATGTTCCAAAATCCATATAAATTCTGGGGTATTTCCTTTTATTACGTTAATCAGCCTCTTTTCCAATAACTTAATTGCTTTAACGTAATCTATAGGTTTTTTGGATATTTTGATCTCTAATCTCATTATTTATTGTATTCTAGAAATTATCCATTAATAGTGCCATATAAAAATTAGAGGTTTTTTATGACTTTAGTAAGTAAAATTAAAGATAAAAAAGTTAATTTTGAATTTAACAAAGAATATATCAAAGTTATAACTGAAAAAATATCAAGCAATGATACAGCATTCATAAGCAATGCTTTTAAAGAAATGCATCCAGCAGATGCTGCAGACATAATTGAACATTTAAATAATGACGATAGAGAAAATCTTATAAAACTAAATAATTTTAAAATTGATCCTGAGGTTTTTATTGAACTGAATGAATCTATTCAAACTGAAATTATAAAATTTCTTTCAAAAGACTCTGTTGTCTTTATTTTAAAAAATCTAGAATCTGACGATGCAATAAAGATTTTAGAAAATCTTGACGAAAAAAATAAAAACGAGGTGTTAGGATCACTACCGCCAAAAGATAGATTTGCATTGCTTGAAAGTCTAAGTTTTCCCGAAGACTCAGCAGCTAGAATTATGCAAAGAGAATTTACTGCTATACCAAGTAACTGGTCTGTCGGTCAAACAATTGATTATTTAAGAGAAAATAAAGATTTACCGGAAGAATTTTTGGAAATTTTCATAGTTGATAATGAATTTAAACCCATTGGATCAGTACCATCATCAAAAGTATTAAGAACGGCAAGAGAATCAAAAATGCAATCTATAATGAATGCAACTCAACTTTCTATACCTGTTGATATGGATAGAGAAGAAGTTGCAAATATGTTTGAAAATTATAATCTTAATTCCGCTTGTGTAGTTGACAAAAATAATAAATTAGTGGGTATGATTACTAGTGATGATGTTTTAACAGTTTTAAAGGAAGAGGCAGAAGAAGATGCACTTAGACTTGCGGGTGTGGGTGATGAAGAAATTACAGATGGTGTAATAAAAAAAACAAAAAGAAGGTTTAATTGGTTATTACTAAATTTAGTGACTGCAATTATAGCATCTATAGTAATTGGTTTTTTTAAAGATGATATTGAAAAGGTAGTGGCTTTAGCAATCCTAATGCCAATAGTAGCATCAATGGGCGGGAATGCAGGAATGCAAACTTTAGCAGTTACAATTAGAACTCTTGCAACAAACCAACTAACTAGAAATAACTTTTCTCAAAATATTATTAAAGAATTTTTTATAGGTATTTTAAATGGTATAATATTTGCTGTAATAAGTGCAATTGTTGTTTATGTTTGGTTTAACGATCTAACTTTATCATTGATTATCGCAATTTCCATGGTTTTGAATATGATTGTAGCAGGCTTATTTGGAATTTTAATTCCCATAACCCTAAAAAAAGCAAATATAGATCCTGCTATTGCATCAAGTGTATTTGTAACAACTATAACTGATGTAATTGGTTTTCTCTCTTTTTTAGGAATTGGTGCACTTTTATTTTTTAATTAATAATTATCAATAATTCTTATTTTTTTTAAATAATATGCAATAAATATTTTAAAATTTGTTTTATTGTAATGTTTTTTTAAATTATTTTGATTTCTAATTTCTAAATATTCTAATTTATCTACATATTTCATAACTAAATTTTTAATTTTTTTAAGTTTTAAACTATTTTTTTTATTCTTTTTAATGTCATTAAAAAAATTTTTTAAAATTTTAGAAACTTTTTTACCCCTTGCAATATCAGATTTACTTAAAAGTTTATTTCTTGATGAGTATGGAAAATTTCCAATTTGTCTTACTGTTTTACATGCAATTAATTTAACCCTAAATCTTTTTTTAATAAATTTTCTAACCAAATAAAGCTGTTGGAAGTCCTTTTCCCCAAAAAAAATTTTGTGTATTTTAATCTTTCTTAAAAATTGATTTATAACAGCCAAAACCCCTTGAAAATGTCCTTTTCTAAATTTTGCACATAGTATTAAATCCTTTTTATTTAGTTTAATTGATTCATTTTTCTTGTTTTTGTATATTTCTTTAAAATTTGGTAATAATAAATAGTCAACTTTATATTTTTTAAGAAGTTTAATATCCTTTTTAAAATTTTTTGGATATATCTTAAAATCATTTTTATTGTTAAATTGTGTTGGATTTATAAAAATACTTACAATTACAGATCTACAATTTTTTTTAGACTTTTTAATTAATGATATATGACCTTTGTGAAGCGAACCCATCGTAGGTACAAAACCTATGTTTTTTTTTCCAATTATCTGTTTATTTAATTTATTTATGCTTTTAAAAATTATCATTTATGGTACTTCATTAGTTAATATAAACTAATGATTAAACAAGCCATTATACCATTAGCTGGTTTAGGGACAAGACTTTTGCCATTAACTAGTGTTTTTGCTAAGGAGTTATTACCTATGCATGGAAAACCTAATATTGAATATATTCTTGATGAGTGCATAGAGGCAGGTATCAAAGAAGCAATTTTCATAATTTCCAAAAACAAACTTATGATAAAAAAATATTTTTATAATGATAAATTTTTTAAAAATATTATCAAAAAGAAAAAAGACTCAAGAATAAAAGATGAATATAGGAAAATTTTAAAATACAAAAAAATGATAAAATTTGTTTATCAAAACAAACCCCTGGGTACAGGGGACGCTGTTCTAAAAGCACAATCTTTAATTAAAGATAATTATTTTTTAATGCTTTTACCAGATGATTTGATAATTAAAAAAAACTGTTCCAAAGATATGATTAATTCTCACAATAAACATAAAGCCTCTATTATGGCTTGCATGAGCGTAAAAAAAAAAACAGTCAGTAGATGGGGTATTTACAATCTCGGAAATAAACTAAATAAGAGTGATACAATAATTAACGATGTAATTGAAAAACCGTCATTAGAAAATGCACCATCTAATAAAGCTGTTATTGGTAGATATATACTCCCAAGGAAAATTTTTAAAATAATTCCCAATTTAAAAAGTGGTGCTGGTGGAGAAATTCATATAACGGATGCTATTAGAAATTTAATCTATAACGGCGAAAAATTTATTGCACATAAATTTTCAGGCAAATATTTAGATTGTGGATCTATGCATGGTTATATTAAATCATCAATAGAAATCTCTAAACTATGAAGTTATGTATGGTAGGTGCTGGTTATGTTGGTCTTGTAACTGGTGTATGTTTTTCAGATATAGGTAATACTGTAATATGCTTGGATAATAACAAAAAAAAAATAAATGATCTAAATAATGGTAAAATTCCAATCTATGAACCAGGTTTAGAGGAAATAATAAAAAAAAATTTTAAAGAAAAGAGATTATTTTTTACCTCTGATTTTAAAAAAGCAATTATAAAATCTGATATCATTTTTATATGTGTTGGGACGCCATCTAAAAAAGGAAGCAATTCAGCAGATCTTAAGTATATCTTTAAAGCGGCAAATGATATTAGCAAGTATACAAACAAACATAAAATTATTGTAACAAAATCTACAGTTCCTGTTGGCACAGGTGATATTATTGAAAAAATATTTAAAAAAAAAAGAAAAAGTAAATTTATTGATATAGTTTCCAATCCAGAGTTTTTACGCGAAGGTGAGGCTATTAGAGACTTCATTTATCCAGATAGAGTAGTAGTTGGAAGTGAAAATTTGAAAGTAAGTAAAATTTTAAGATCTTTATATTTGCCAATAATAAAAAAAAATTCTAAATTTGTAAGCACTAGTAGGAGAGGTGCAGAATTAATAAAATATGCTTCTAATGCTTTCTTGGCTACAAAAATAAGTTATATTAATGAATTAGCTAATTTATGTGAGAAAACCAATGTTGACATTAAAGATATATCAATTGGCATGGGACTAGACCAACGAATAGGTGAAAGATTTTTAAGAGCTGGACCTGCTTATGGAGGGTCTTGTTTTCCAAAAGATACTAGAGCTATTTTAGAAACCTCTAAAAAATTTAAAATTAATCTAAGTATTATTAAAGCTGTGGTTAAATCAAATGAAGAAAGAAAGAAATTTTTAATAAGAAAAACCTTAAAAATTTTAAGTAATAAAATTAAAAATAAAATAATTTGCTTTCTTGGTGTTACGTTTAAACCAAATACAGATGATATGAGAGAAGCCTCAAGTATACCAATGATAAATTATCTTTCTAAAAATGGTGCAATTATAAAATATTATGATCCAACAGGATCTAAAATTGAGTTGTCCAAACTTAAAAATGTAACTTATTATAACTCTATTATTTCAGCATGTAAAATGTCAGATCTTGTAATAATTCATACAGAATGGAATGAGTTTAAACAATTAAATTTTAAAAAATTAGTCAACAAAAATAATTTTAAAGTTTTCGATTTAAGAAATATTTTTTCACCAAGTAAAATGAAAAAACATGGAATAAAATATTTTGGTATAGGAAGATCATTATTTTAATTCAAATATCGCATCAACTTCTACACTCACCCCAAGTGGAAGACTATTGCAGCTTACAGCAGCTCTAGAATGTTTACCATTTTCTCCAAAAATTTTAAAAATCATATCTGATGCACCATTTATAACTTTTGGTTGATCTTTAAATTCATTAGAAGAATTAACATAGCCTGTGAGTTTAATACATTTTTTTATTTTTGATAAATCTCCATTACAAGCTTTTTTTGCTTGAGATATGATACTTAAAGCACATCTTTCAGCAGCCGTATATCCATCCTCTATATTTAGATCCACTCCTATTTTGCCTCTGATCAAATCACCATTTTTGTCAATCGAGATCTGACCAGATATAAATAGAATATTTTTGGAAATTACGTATGCAACATATGATCCTATAGGGTCCATCGGCTTTGGTAATTCAATATTGTATTTATCCAAGTTAGCCTGAAACATAGTATAAATTAATCTTTTTTATCAAAAGCTTTCTTTTGATAATCAATTGTTTTATCAATTGTTTTTTTGAAAAAACCCTTTGGTTTGACAGCATTTGCAGTTTTACATTTCATTTTATCAATAAGTTTTTTGTGAACTGAACAATCTTTTTTTTCCGCAGCACTCGCAATGCTTATAACGAAATTTAGTAATAGAGTTATAATAATTATTTTTTTCATTATTTTTTTTTCTTTCTATTTTTATCGTATTCTCTCCTTTTCTCAATTAATATTAATGCGTCATCCATATTAATTTCTAGAGGATCTTTTTCCTCAGGTATTGTTGCATTTAACGATTTATACTTAATATATGGCCCATATTGCCCTTTCATTATCCTAACCGGTTTTTTGTCTTCAGGATGCCCACCTAAATCTTTAATTAATGATGAGGACATTCTACCCGGTTTTGCTTCAGCTATTAAAGTAACAGCTCTATTTAAACCTATGGTAAAAAGATCCTCAACATTATCTAATCTAGCAGATTTATTATCACATTTAAGGTAAGGACCAAATCTACCAGAATTTATCGTAATATCCTTACCGCTTTCAGGGTGTTGACCTATTATTTTTGGCAATGAACACAAATATTTTGCCTTATCCAAATTAATTTGATTTATTTCAATACCTTTGGGAATTGAAACATTTTTTAAATTATTATTATCTTTTTTCTTTTTTCTTTTTTTCAAGGGAACTGTTTCCTCCTCAACTTCGAACTGTAAGTATGGTCCAAATCTTCCATTTTTTAAATAAATTTCTTTACCATTTTCCTTTTTACCAATCAGTTTAGGTTCAGATAAGGCTATCTGGTCTTTTGTTTTAGATTTAGAAAGAGGTCTTGTAAATTTACATTCTGGATAATTTGAACATCCAATAAATGCCCCCCCTTTAAAGCTATTTTTTAAACTTAATTCTCCAGTGTTACATAGCTTACATTGTCTATTGATTTTACCATTTTTATCTGCTTCAAAGATTAATTGACCTAAACTATCATTAAGCAGGTCAAGAACTTCTCTTGTTCTTTTCTCTTTTACGTTTGTGACGTTATGGTTAAAGTCTCTCCAAAAACTATCAAGAACTTTTATCCATTCCTCTTTACCAGAAGTAATATCATCAAGTTGCTCTTCTAATCCAGCTGTAAACCCATAATCAACATATTTTGTGAATAGTTTTTCTAAGAAAGCTGATAGTAATTTACCTCTATCGGTTGGAAAAAATCTCTTATTAGTAATATCTGCATATCCTCTATTAGATATAACAGAAATAATACTTGCATATGTAGAGGGTCTACCAATACCTAACTCCTCAAGTTTTTTGACTAAACTTGCCTCTGAGTATCTTGGGGGAGGTTGTGTAAAATGCTGTTCATCGATAAACTCATTAGTCATTACCTCTTCTTTGTCAACGTTAGGTAGAATTTTCTCATCCTCAGTATCAAACTTAAATAATTTCAAAAAACCATCAAATTTAATTGTAGATCCTGAACATTTAAATTGATTTAATTTATCTTCTGAAGTTATTGTAATAGTTTTTCTATCAAATTTAGCAGCTTCCATCTGTGAGGATAGTGCTCTTGACCAAATTAGATCATATAACTTAATTTGATCAGCACTTAAGAACTTTTTTATATTATCAGGTGATCTAGAAATATCCGTTGGTCTAATAGCTTCATGAGCTTCTTGTGCATTCTTTGCTTTTTTTCCTGAGTAGTTTATAGGCTCTTTTGGAACATAACTCTCTCCATAAAAACTTTTTACGTAATTTCTAAATTCAGATATTACATCCTTTGATATATTTGTTCCATCGGTTCTCATATAAGTAATTAAACCGACTGTTTCGCCTTCTATATCAATACCCTGATATAGTCTTTGAGCGATTTGCATCGTTCTTGATGCACCGAAACCTAGTTTACTAGATGCAGCTTGTTGCAAAGTTGATGTAGTAAATGGTCCTAAAGGATTTCTCGTATAGATCTTAGAAGCAATATCTGTAATTTTAAATTTTGTATTTTTTATTACATCTATAGCTTTATTAATTTCCTCCTTATTTCTAAAAGAAAATTTTTCGATTTTTCTTTCACTGAGTAAAAACAGATTTGAATTTAAAATATCTCCTGTCGATGTTTTAAAATTTACGCATAGTGACCAAAACTCCTCTGGGATAAATTGTTCTATTTGGTGCTCTCTCTCTGTTAATAATCTTAAAGCAACAGATTGAACTCTGCCAGCTGATTTAGAACCTGGTAATTTAGTCCAAAGTATAGGTGATATGTTAAAACCAACGAGATAGTCTAAAGCTCTTCTAGCCATATAAGCATCAACTAGATTGTTTTCTATATTTCTTGGATTATCTATTCCATTGGTCACAGCTTTTTTGGTTATTTCGTTAAAAACAACTCTTTCAATGACTTTATCTTTCAAAAGTTTTTTTTCTTCTAAATATTCTTTTACATGCCATGCTATTGCCTCACCTTCACGATCTGGATCAGTGGCAAGAATTATTTTATCAGACTTTTTAGCAACGTCGGTTATTTCTTTCAAATATTTTTTTGAAAAACTATCAACTTCCCAAATCATTTTAAATCTATCGTCTGGATTAACTGATCCATTTTTTGATGGTAGATCTCTTATGTGACCGTAACTTGCTAAAACTGTATAATTGTCACCCAAATACTTATTTATCGTCTTAGCTTTAGCGGGACTCTCAACAATTACTAGATTCATAAATTAAGAAATTACACAAAAAAGATATAGATAGTCAAATTAATAAATTTTTGTTTTAGATTCACTGTGATTTAACAGTCTTTTTATATTTTCTTTATGTGTATAAAAAATAAGAACAAACATGATTATAAAGAAAAAAAACATTTCATCTTTGAAGATAAAAAAACTAACTAATGGTATTGATAAGCTTCCTAATAAAGATGATAATGATGAATATTTTAAGATTAAAAAAGATATTAACCAAACGGTGCTAAATGCGAAACCATAGAAAATATTTACGCAACATAATATACCAAAATATGTAGCCACTCCTTTGCCACCTTTAAACTTTAACCATATAGGAAATACATGACCTAAAAAAACACTCAGGGATGAGATGTAAATATAATCAGTAATATAAAATTTAGTTATTAATATAGGTAGAATTGATTTAATAACATCAAAAAATAAAGTTAAAAAACCTATAAATTTATTTCCAGTTCTTAAAGCATTAGTAGCTCCGATGTTTCCTGAACCAATCTTTCTAATATCTTTTTTTAAAAATAATTTAGTAAATAAATAAGCAAAAGGTATTGAGCCACACAAGTATGAAAAAAAAATAACAAAAAAGATATCAACGTTAACCATATAATTTATAATTTGTACATTTCAAAACCATTTACGAACGTATGAATTACTTTACCCTGTAATTTTTTATTTTCTATACAAGTGTTCTTTGATTTTGATATTAATTTCTCTTTTTTTATTATCCATGGCTTATATAAATCAACAATACAAAAATCTGCATCACTACCTACGCTTAGATTTCCTTTATTAATTTTTAGAATTTTAGCTGGATTACTGGTTAAAAGTTCAATTATTTTAAATAATTTTATTGATTCATTATGAAATAATTCAAGTGCTAATGGCAAAAGTGTCTCAATACCACAAGCTCCAGTAGCTGCTTGTGAAAAAGTTAATCTTTTTGACTCTTCGTCCTCAGGTTTATGATCTGAAACAATTACATCTATCAAGTTTTTATTAATTCCAGTTATTAATTGTATTCTATCATCCTCGGTTCTTAAAGGAGGTGATAGTTTTAAGAATGTTCTAAAATCTCCTATATCATTCTCATTAAGTGAAAGATTATTTATTGATACACCTGTTGTAAAATTTACATTATCTTTCTTTTCATTTATGACATCTACTGATTTTGCAGATGAAATTTGTGATATATGATATCTGCAGTTAAAGTCTTCTAATAAACTTAGGTCTCTTTCAATAATAATTTTTTCTGCAAGTTCATTTATGCCTTGTAAACCTAATTTAGTAGATATTATTCCATCATTTACTGTTCCATTGTCTGATAGTTCTAAATCTTCCGCATGCTGCATAATTAAAGAGTCTAAATCATATGCCGATCTCATTATACGTGACATCACCCTCGTATTTTGCACGGTTTTTATTCCATCTGTAAACCCTATAATCCCTTTTTTCTGCAACAAACCGAATTCTGTCATATTTTTTCCTTCAAGGTTTTTAGTCAATGTCGCAGTTGGAAATATATTTATTTTTGACTTATCTCTCCCTCGTCTTTTAAGAAAATCAACTATAGAAACGTTATCTATAACAGGAAAAGTATTTGGCATAGTTACTACAGAAGTTACTCCACCAGATAAAGCTGCGTTACTTAAAGTTTTAAAATTTTCTTTATATTCATAACCAGGTTCGCCAACAAATACACGCATATCAACAATTCCTGGAAATATATATTTGCCATTAAGATCATAATATTTTTCACGTGATGGTATATTATTTTTATTTACTTTTTTTCCGATAGCTTCAACTTTTCCATTTTCATTAATTATGAGTCCACCAACTTCCTCCATAGAATTTTTTGGATCTATAATATTTGCGTTTAGGAAAAATTGTTTTTTCATCATTCACAAAATATTTTTAAACAAGCCATTCTTACAGCAACACCAAGCTCAACTTGTTCTTTAATTACACTTTTATTAATATCATCAGCAAGATTAGTATCAATTTCTATACCTCTATTCATTGGACCAGGGTGCATAATTAGAGCATCTTCTTTTGCATATGCTAATTTATCTGGTGTCAAACCATAGTATTCATAATATTCTCTATTTGATGAAAGAAATGAACTTGTCATACGTTCATTCTGGAGTCTTAACATCATTACTATATCACAATCTTTTACTCCTTTTTTCATATCAGAAAATTTATTTATACCTAGTTTATCTAAATCTTTTGGCATAAGATTTGATGGGGCAACAATATTTATTTCAGCACCTAGCATATTTAAAAGATATATGTTGGAGCGTGCTACTCTTGAATGAAGTATATCTCCACAAATTGCTATTCTTAATCCTTGAATTTTTTTTTTTCGATCAATAATTGTCAAAGCATCAAGTAAAGCTTGAGTAGGGTGCTCTCTTCTTCCATCACCTGCATTTAAAACTGAACAATTTACTTTTTGAGATAGTAAATTACAGGCACCTGAGTCTTGGTGTCTAATTACTATTATATCAGGATGCATTGCATTTAGTGTCATTGCTGTATCTATTAATGTCTCACCTTTTTTAATAGCTGAATTTGTTATATTCATTGACATGACATCTGCTCCAAGTCTTTTGCCTGCTAATTCAAATGAACTTTGTGTTCTTGTAGATGGCTCAAAAAAAAGATTAATTTGTGTTTTACCCCTAAGTATATCCAATTTTTTATTTTTACTTTTATTTAATGAAATAAAATCTTTTGCTTCATTTAGTATAATATTAATGTCATTAATAGAAAGGTCTTGTATACCTAGAAGATGTTTGTTGGAAACTTTAATAGCTTTTTTTGATGTTGCCATTAAAACAAACTCTATAGCTCCAATGCGTGTTAAGTGCAAGTATTAATTGTTTAAATAATCAATAGCACCTTGCAGTATGAAGGCAGCTGCTTTTTTATCTATATTTTTTTTTCTATTTGTAAATCTTATGTCCATATTGCTTGATATATTAAATGCTCCTGAAGTTGATAATCTTTCGTCCCACATTGAAATTGGTAATTTGAGCTCTTTTTCGATAATTTTAGCTTTATCGTTTATAGATTGAACACTTTTTCCTAATGATCCATCCATATTTATTGGGTTTCCTATAACTATAGCTAATATGTTATTGTCTTTAATAATAGTTTTTAATTCATTTAGTAAATATTCCATACTTCTGTATTCGACTATTTTAAATGGGGTAGCTATTTTTCTTTTATCGTCACAAATAGCAACACCAATACGTTTTGTTCCTAAATCTAATCCTATTAATCTAGAGTTATTTGTTAATTTATCTTTAAGTTCGTCCAAAGTGATCATATTGTATTTTTTAGATTAAATGATAGTTTTCAATATTCTTATCATATGACTATAGATCTTAAAACAGTAAAGCACATTTCTAAACTATCAAGAATATCGATAGAGGAAGATAAGGCAAAAAAGCTTAGTAATGATCTAAATTTAATATTTAATTTTATTGAAAAATTAAACGAATTAGATACTAGCAAGACAGAACCACTAACTTCTGTGGCAGAAACTACTCTAAAGTTAAGAAAAGATAAAATTCAATCTAAAAATATTAGAGAGGACATTTTAAAAAATTCTCCTGATAAAAATAAAGATTTTTTTGTCGTACCTAAGGTGGTTGAATAATGTCAGAAATAACCGATTTCAAATTGTGTGATCTAGTAGATAAAATTAAAAAAAAAGAATTGTCGTCTAAAGAAGTAACCGAGGCATTTATATACAGATCAAAAAAATCTAAAAAATTAAATTCGTATATTACCGAAAATTTTGAAGATGCTTTAAATAAATCAAAAGTGTTTGATTCAAAACCTGATTATAAAAAAAAAATTCCTGGCATCCCAATAGCAATTAAAGATCTTTTTTGTACAAAAAATTTGAAAACCACAGCGGGGAGTAAAATTTTAGAAAGTTTTGTACCAACTTACGAGTCAACTGTTACACAAAATATTTTGAACCAGGGAGGAATAATAATAGGAAAATTAAATTGTGATGAATTTGCAATGGGCTCATCAAACGAAACTAGTTATTATGGTAATGTACAAAATCCAATATCTGAAAATTTAGTACCTGGTGGTTCGTCTGGTGGATCATCCTCTGCACTTGCTGCTAAATTAACCCCTGCTACTATCGGAACTGATACAGGTGGCTCAATAAGACAACCCGCATCTTTTACTGGCACCGTAGGTTTGAAACCAACTTATGGAAGTTGTTCAAGATATGGAATAGTTGCTTTTGCCTCATCTCTTGATCAAGCTGGTCCAATGACTCACGATGTTAAAGACTGCGCGTTACTCTTAGAAGTAATGAGCTCTTATGACAGTAAGGACTCAACTTCTGTAGATTTCGTTAGAGGAAATTATTTGAAGGATCTTAGTGATAATATTAAAGGAAAAAAAATTGGTATACCAAAGGAATATAGAGTTGATGGAATGCCAAAAGCAATAGAGCAATTATGGGAAAAAGGAATAAAAATTATTAAAGATAACGGAGGTGAAGTTATTGACATATCACTACCTAATACCAATTATGCTCTGCCTGCTTATTACATTGTTGCACCAGCAGAAGCTTCATCTAATCTAGCTAGATATGATGGCGTTAAATACGGATTCAGATCAAAAGGTGAAAACTTAATTGATATGTATGAAAAAACGAGATCAGAGGGATTTGGAGACGAAGTAAAAAGAAGAATTATGATTGGTACATACGTACTATCATCTGGATATTATGATGCTTATTATCTTAAAGCACAAAAAGTAAGAAGGTTAATCAAAGATGACTTTGATAAAGCTTATAAAAAGGTAGATGCTATATTAACTCCATCAACACCTAGCTCAGCATTTAAAATTGGAGAAAAATTAAATGATCCAGTTTCAATGTATTTAAATGATATTTTTACGGTTCCTATTAATTTAGCTGGTCTCCCAGCAATTTCTATTCCTGCAGGTCATGACAAAAATGGCTTTCCTTTAGGACTTCAAATTATAGGCAAGGCATTTGATGAACAATGTATTTTGAATATTGCTTATTCAATTGAAAAAAACCTTGAATTTAAAAATAATATTAATGATTGGTGGATTAAGTGATTAAAAATAATAAAGAATATTTAATCAATAGAGATAACAAAGAATATGAAGTAATAATTGGTCTAGAAGTTCATGCTCAAGTATTATCAGATTCTAAATTATTTTCATCATCACCTACAAAGTTTGGTTCTGAACCAAACACCCAAGTTAGTCTAGTAGACGCTGCATTTCCTGGAATGTTGCCTGTAATAAATGAATTTTGCATTAAACAAGCGATCAAAACTGGGATAGGTTTAAATGCAAAAATTAATAACAGATCTATATTCGATAGAAAAAATTATTTCTATGCTGATCTTCCTCAAGGCTATCAAATTTCTCAATATAAAAATCCAATCGTAGGAGAGGGTTCTGTGACTTTAGATATGCCGGATGGAGAAAAAATGATAGGAATTGAGCGACTACATTTAGAGCAAGATGCTGGCAAAAGCATACATGATATTGACCCTCAAAATACATTAGTTGATTTAAATAGATCGGGGGTGGCATTAATGGAAATAGTAAGCAAACCTGATTTAAGATCCTTAGATGAAGTTAATGCCTATATAAAAAAATTAAGATCAATTATGAGATATCTTGGCACTTGTGATGGAAATATGCAGGAGGGCTCTTTAAGAGCTGATGTTAACGTATCTGTAAGAAAAAAAGGCGAAACTGAACTTGGCACAAGGTGTGAAATTAAAAATGTAAACTCTATTAAATTTATGCAGATGGCAATTGATTATGAAGCAAATAGACAAGTTGATATATTAGAGGAGGGTGGATCAATAGATCAAGAGACAAGATTATTTGATACAAGAAAAAATGAAACTCGATCAATGCGTACAAAAGAGGACGCGCATGATTACAGATACTTTCCAGATCCAGACCTTTTACCTTTAGAATTAAATGATGATTTTATTAACGAAATTAAAAAAGAAATTCCTGAATTGCCGGATGAAAAAAAGAAAAGGTTTATTGAAAAATTTAATTTATCACCCTATGAGGCTAATATTCTAGTATCTGATATAGAGACCTCAAAATATTTTGAGGATGTTTCAAAAAAATCTGATGTTAAACTTGCAACAAATTGGATCACCGGAGAATTATTTGCCTTATTAAATAACAAAAATATAGAAATTACAGAGAGCCCTATTACATCAGAAAATTTGGCAAAACTTATTAATCTAATAAAAGATGGTACTATTTCAGGAAAAATTGCAAAAACTGTTTTTGAAATTATGGCTGATAGTGGTAAAGACCCAAAAAAAATAGTTGAGGAAAAAGGTTTAAAACAACAAAGTGATCCTAAAGAATTGGAGAAGATTATTGATAAAGTTATTTCAGATAACCCTAAAAATGTTGAAGCCTATCAATCAGGAAAAGATAAATTATTTGGTTTTTTTGTAGGACAAGTTATGAAACAATCTAATGGAAAGGCAAATCCTCAGCTAGTTAATGAAATTTTAAAGAAAAAGCTCAATTAATATGGGTTCAAATCTAAATCTAAACTATCAAATCGAAGAATATATTAATAGTCACTCAATTAAATTACATCCAGTCCAATATGAAATAATTAAATACAATGATACTCTTGGTGAAATTAAAAAAATGCAAATTTCTATAAGTCAATGCCACTTTTTACATTTAATTGTCAAAATTATTAATCCTAAAAATATTTTAGAAATTGGAACATTTACAGGCTTAAGTGCCTTAACAATGGGTCTAGCGATGGATGAAAATAGCAAATTAACAGCTTTAGATAAAAATAAAGAAACTTCTGATGTGGCTATAAGTTTTTTTAAAAAAGCAAAGATAGATAATAAAATTAATCTTTTAATAAATAACGCTATTGTATCATTAGACGATTTACATAATCAAAAAAAAAAATATGATTTTATATTTATAGATGCAGATAAAGAAAATTATATAAATTATTTTAATAATTCTCTTAATATATTAAATAATAATGGGATTATAGTTGTTGATAATGTCCTGTGGTATGGTGATGTTGCTGATCAAAATAAAAACGACAGATTAACACTAAAAATAAGAGAATTTAATAAATTTATAAAAGATGATAATCGTGTAGAGAGCTTAATTTTGCCAATTGGCGATGGTTTATCTATTTGTAGAAAAAAATAATGTATAGCATATTTGGTTTTTATAAATTCAAAAAATTAACTACTTTAAAATCAAAAAAAAAATATTTGGATAGTTTATTTATAAGAAATGATATCAGAGGAACAATTATAATTTCAAATGAAGGATTAAATGGAACTATAAGTTTTAAAACAAATAAATTTGATAATATTATTAAAAGTTTAAAAAAAATTTTTAATATTAATAAATTTAATAACGAAAACTTAACTAATTATAAATTTCAACCATTTCATAAAGGTAAAGTCAAAATTAAAAAAGAAGTAGTCCCTTTGGGTATAAAAATTAAGAAAAAGATTTCAGATAATGAATTAACACCGAACGAATGGAATAAATTTATTAAAAGAAAAAATATTATATTGATTGATACTAGAAAAAACTTTGAATTTAAAGTCGGTACATTTAGAGGTTCTATTAATCCAAAATTAAACAGTTTCAGAGAGTTTCCAAAATTTTTTAAAACACTTAAAAAAAATCAAAAAATTGGTATGTTTTGTACTGGTGGAATCAGATGTGAAAAAGCAAGCTATTATTTAAGAAATAAAGGTTTTAAAAATGTTTATCAATTAAAAGGTGGCATAATAAATTACTTAGATAAAATAAATAAAATAGATAGTTATTGGAAAGGTGATTGTTTTGTTTTTGATAATAGAGTTTCAATTAAACATAGTCTAAAACCAGGCAACCTAAGTATTTGTGCTGGATGTAGAGAACCTATTACAAAAGCTGATACTAAGTCTAAAAATTTTGAAGAGGGTGTATCTTGCCCAAATTGTTATAATAAATTGACAAACAAGCAGTTACAAAGGTTTAGAATGCGACAAAAACAAATAAAAATAGCAAAAAAATCTGGTAAAGAATATTTTCATCAAAGGGAGATTTAATTTGGATTTACTGAAAGATAAAATTCCAATCTTAGTTCGTAAGCTTGCATTACCAGCAATGGTAGGAATGTTATTTCAAACTTTATATAATATAGTTGATACATTTTATGCAGGAATGATATCTCCAGAAGCCTTAGCAGCTTTAAGTAAATCATTTCCAATTTATTTTATAATTGTAGCGTCCTCTATAGGAGTAACTGTTGCTGGTACATCTTTGATAGGAAATAGTATTGGTGAAAAAAATATAAAGAATATATTAAATTATTTTACTCATATTATTTACTTTGCAATTCTTTTATCGCTTATTATCAGCTTTATAGGTTTAAACTTTTCTGAAAAAATCTTTCAGTTGATGGTAACAACTTCAGAGGTAACTAAATTAGGACTTGAATATACTGATATAATATTTGCTGGCTCAATATTATTTATATTAGTTGTTGCTCTAAATTCTTTACTACATGCAGAGGGAGATACAAAAACATATAGAAATGTATTAATCCTATCTTTCTTCATCAATTTAATTTTAAATCCAATATTAATATTTGGTTTATTTTTTTTTCCAGCATATGGTGTAAAAGGTATTGCTATTTCAACCATAGTATCTCAATTAATTGCTTTTTTAATAATTTTTTTAAAAGTTTTAAAAAATGAGAGAATAAAAGAAATTCTTAAAGAGCATTTAATTCCAAAAATATATTATTTTACTAATATTTTTTTTACAGCAATGCCGATTGTAGTATCAATTTTTGCATACTCAATTACGGCGGCAATTGTTCTAGCTTACGTTGGTATTTCAGGTGAATATGCGGTTGCCGGATATGGGGTAGGGACAAGAATAGAGCAAGTAGTACTATTACCAATATTAGGAATAAATACCGCGATTATATCAATTATTTCACAAAATTTTGGAGCTAAAAATTTTAATAGAGTAAAAGAAGCGTATTTCACTTCGATAAAATACTCATTCTTCATAATGATTATATCAGGCTCGATGTTGTTTATATTATCTGATTTAATCATTAGTGTATTTTCCTCTGACATTACAGTTATAGATTATGGATCTAGATATTTAAAAATTTGTGCATTTATCTTACCTGCTTATCCTATTTTTTTTCTATCTAATGGTTTATTTATGGCTATTAAAAAAGCAGAATATGCAATGATATCTAACTTATTTAGAAATGGATTAAATCCAGTAGTGGTTTTTGTGCTTGCAAAGTACATAAATGCAAGTTTTGAGGTTTTTTTTTGGATTTGGGCTTCTGTAAATTGGATATTCTCAGGTATTTATTTAAGTATACTAATTATTTATTTAAAAAGCCGCTTAGAGAAAACGAGCGCTATCATTAATCCACAACCATAAATCCTC
>MDTB01158089.1_pt1 | contig 45824 bp, 55 predicted proteins | sample 811161 | NCBI WGS metagenome assembly MDTB01 (sample SAMN05326650, study PRJNA326480) | marine metagenome | isolation source: seawater | place: Mediterranean Sea | collected 2009 | reverse complement strand
TTGGAGTGAAGTACTTGGTTACGCGGGTGTAGTTCAATGGTAGAACGCTAGCCTTCCAAGCTGGATGTAAGGGTTCGATTCCCTTTACCCGCTCCAAAATGTAAAATTAATTATTGAGGTAAAAAATAATGTCGAAAGAAAAATTTGTAAGAAATAAACCGCATTGTAATATTGGTACAATCGGACACGTCGATCATGGTAAAACGACTTTGACTGCTGCTATAACTAAAGTGCTAGCAGATGCAGGAGGTGCAAAGTTTATTGCTTATGATCAAATTGATAAGGCACCAGAGGAAAAAGAGAGAGGAATTACAATTTCTACAGCCCACGTTGAATATGAAACGCAAAAAAGACACTATGCACACGTAGATTGCCCAGGCCATGCTGACTATGTAAAAAATATGATAACTGGTGCAGCGCAAATGGACGGAGCAATTTTAGTAGTCAATGCAGCCGATGGACCAATGCCTCAAACTAGAGAGCATATACTCTTAGCAAGACAAGTTGGTGTTCCCGCAATTGTAGTTTTCTTAAATAAAGTAGATCAAGTGCAAGATAAGGAACTTATAGATTTAGTTGAGGAAGAAATAAGAGAACTTCTTACTTCTTATAAATTTCCAGGAGATAAAACACCTATTATAAAAGGCTCAGCTTTAAATGCAGTAGAAGGTAAAGATGAGGCAACTGGTAAAAATGCCATAATGGAATTAATGAAAGCGGTTGATGAACATATACCCCAACCTGATAGACCAAAAGATAAACCTTTCTTAATGCCTGTTGAAGATGTCTTCTCTATTTCTGGAAGAGGTACCGTTGTTACAGGGAGAGTTGAACAAGGAGTAGTAAAAACTGGCGAAGAGATAGAAATAGTTGGTATTAGAGATACAAAAAAATCAGTTTGTACTGGTGTTGAAATGTTTAGAAAACTTTTAGATTCTGGTGAAGCAGGTGACAATATCGGTGTTTTATTAAGAGGAGTAGAAAGAACCGATGTAGAAAGAGGACAGGTTTTAGCCAAACCTTCTTCAGTAACACCACATACTGAGTTTGAAGCTCAGGCTTATGTTTTAAAAAAAGAAGAAGGTGGAAGACATACTCCATTCTTTACAAAATATAGACCACAATTTTATTTTAGGACAACAGATGTGACTGGTGAGGTAGCACTTCCATCTGGTACAGAAATGGTTATGCCAGGAGATGATGCAAAATTTACTGTTAAATTAATTACACCTATTGCAATGAGCGAAAAATTAAACTTTGCTATTAGAGAAGGTGGAAGAACAGTAGGAGCTGGAGTGGTAACTAAGATTATTAAATAAACTTAGGAGTGTAGCTCAACTGGTAGAGCGCCGGTCTCCAAAACCGGAGGCTGAGGGTTCGAGTCCCTCCGCTCCTGCCAAACTGAGTAATAAAAAAATATGAAAAACCCTTTAAAATTTTTTCAGGAAGTCAAACAAGAAGCTTTCAAGGTAACTTGGCCAACTGGGAAAGAAACAATGCAAGGAACCTTGATGGTTATTACTATGGCTATAATAGCATCTTTGTTTTTTCTATTACTTGATCAAATTTTAAAATTTTTTTTAGATATTATACTAAGCATAGGTATTTGATGAAAAATTGGTATATTGTTCAGTCTCATTCAAGCTTTGAAAATAAAGTTGCTAATCTTATTAAGGAAGAGGCAGAAAAAGCTAAAATTTCTGAAAAGATAGAGGAAATAATAGTCCCTACGCATGATGTAACTGAGGTAAAGCGTGGAAAAAGAGTCCAAAGAAAAAAAAAATATTTTCCAGGTTATATTTTAATTAAAAGTGAAATGGATAATAATATTTATCACATGATTAAAGGTATAAAAAGAGTAAGTGGATTTCTAGGATCAAAAGGATTGCCTGTACCTGTTTCAGACCAAGAAATAGAAAAAATATTAGGTCAAATTAAAGATGGTATACCCCAAGCCAAATCAACTATTGAATACTCTATTGGGGAAAAAGTTCAAGTCATCGATGGCCCTTTCGCATCATTCAATGGCATGGTAGAAGATATTGATGAAGAAAAATCTAGACTGAAAGTTTCAGTTTCAATTTTTGGTAGACCAACACCAGTTGATTTAGAATTTAATCAGGTAGAAAAGGTTAGTTAATGGCAAAAAAAGAAATTACAGGATATGTTAAATTACAGATTAAAGGTGGACAAGCTAATCCAGCACCACCAGTTGGACCTGCACTTGGACAAAGAGGAATTAATATAATGGAATTTTGTAAAGCATTTAATGAGAAAACTAAAAATTTTATGGGTAAACCCGTTCCAGTTGTTATTACAGTTTACAAGGACAAAAAATTTGATTTTATTATCAAATCTCCACCAGCATCTCATTTTATCAAAGAAGCTGCAAAACTTAAAGGAGGTTCACAAGAACCAGGCAGAAATATAGTTGGATCAATTACCAAAAAGCAGGCTGAAGAAATAGCAAAAAAAAAGATGGCAGACTTGAACGCACATGATCTAGATGAAGCAACCAAAATTATAGCTGGATCTGCCAGATCTATGGGCATAGAGGTAAAAGAATAATGAAATCAAAAAGATTTAAAAAACTTTTAAAAGATAATAAAATCAACAATTCTAAAGTAATAGAGGACTTAATACCTATTATTAAAAAAAATTGTACAACAAAATTTGATGAATCAATAGATTTAAGCCTTCAAATAAATCATAAACAAAAAAAAAATGAAATATCCCTAAGAACATTTGTTAATCTTCCCTCAGGAAATGGAAAAAAAACAAAAATTGGTGTTGTATGTGAAGATGTAAAAGTAAATGAAGCAAAAAATGCTGGAGCAGATATTGTAGGTGGAGATGATTTTATAAATGAAATCAAAGAGGGAAAAATAAATTTTGAAAAGTTAATTTGTACACCTTCAATGATGATTAAATTATCTAAATTAGGAAAAATCTTAGGACCAAAAGGTTTAATGCCAAATCCAAAACTTGGGACAGTAACAGTAGATCTTAAAAAGGCAGTGAGTGATGCAAAATTAGGTCAAGTTGAAATTAAAAATGATAAGGATGGCAATATAGGACTTAGTATAGGAAAAAAATCTTTTTCAGACGATAATTTAATTAAAAACTATAAAGCAGTTATGGAAACTTTTGAAAGAGAAAAGTCTAACAACATTGTTAAGGGTGATTTGATTAAAAACTTATTTATTTCCTCTTCAATGGGACTCTCATATAAAATAAAGTTACAAAAGAATATTTAATTATGATGAATAAAGAAAAAAAAAAAGATTTACATTAACGAAATGTCTGCACAATTTCAAAACGCAGAGTCTGTTTTAGTCACACATTATCAAGGTTTAACAGTAAAACAACTAGATGACTTAAGATCAAAAATGAGAGAGCATGGAATTCAATTTAAAATAACAAAAAACAGAATAACAAAAATTGCTCTTGAAAAAACAAAATGTAAAGATTTGTCAAAGTTGTTTAAAGGACCTACGGCTATCGCGTTCTCAAAGGATGCCATTACTTCTGCAAAAATTTTAACTAAATTTTCTAAGGAAAACGATAAATTACAGATTCTCGGTGGAATAATGGGATCTGAGATTTTAGACGTCGATGGAGTTAAAAATGTTGCTCTTCTACCTACACTTGATGAAGCAAGGGCAAAAATTGTAGGTATTTTGAGGTCACCTGCGCAAAAAATCACAAGTATTTTACTTGCGCCTGCCTCAAAAATCGCTATTTTAGCGCTTACAAAAAGTAAAAAATAAACCCTTATACATAAAAATTTATGGCGGACTTAAATAAAATTATAGAAGATTTATCAAAATTAACTGTTGTTGAAGCTGCAGAGCTTTCAAAACAACTAGAGGAAAAATGGGGCGTTACAGCACAAGCAGCTGTAGCCGCTGCACCAGCTGCTGCTGGTGAGGCACCCGCAGAGGAAAAAAGTGAATTTACTGTGATACTTGCTGCATCTGGTGACAAAAAAATTAATGTCATCAAAGAAATTCGAGCAGTTACATCTTTAGGACTCAAAGAAGCAAAAGATTTAGTTGAAGGAGCACCAAAAGAAGTAAAGGCAGGAGTGAATAAAAAAGAGGCTGATGAGATTAAAGCTAAATTAGAAGCAGCTGGCGCCAAAGTAGAACTTAAGTAAGTTAAATAGAATTTTATAACTGATTTAAAATCAGTTTAGAAGTAAAGTATTGATGCAAATATCTTTTACTGAAAAGAAACATATTAGAAAAAATTTTGGTAAACTTAAAGAGGGTTTATCAATTCCAAATCTTATAGAAGTACAAAAAAATTCTTACAAAAAATTAACCGAGTATATTCCCGACTTAACTTTACAATTAACCAAAGGTTTTGACAGAGTATTCAAAGGCATTTTTCCTATAGAGGATTTAAACGACAAGGCTACGCTTGAATATGTATCTTATAGGCTAGAGAAACCAAAATTCGATACTGAAGAGTGTATACAAAGGGGACTAACATATTCATCTGCGCTTAAATGTACTTTAAGATTAGTAGTATACGAAATTAATCAAGAGACTAATACAAAAGACATATTATCTGCTAAAGAGCAAGAAGTTTACATGGGTGAAGTACCAATGATGACAAACAGCGGAACATTCATTACCAATGGAGTTCAAAGAGTTGTCGTTAATCAAATGCATAGAAGCCCTGGTGTATTCTTTGACCATGACAAAGGCAAGACACATGCAAGTGGAAAACTTTTATTTAATTGTAGAGTTATACCAAACAGAGGATCTTGGCTAGATTTTGAGTATGATGTTAAGGATTTTTTATATTTTAGAATTGATAGAAAAAAAAAGATATTTGCATCCACTCTTCTTCTTGCCTTGGGATATTCTAAAAGTGATATGGTGAATGAATTTTATGATAAAGAAATTTATACCTTTGATAAAAATTTAAAAAAATGGAAAACGAAATTTAATCCTGAAAATTTTAAAACAAAAAATTTTACAGAGGAGATTGTGGATGCAAAATCAAAAAAAGTTGTTATTAAGCAGGGCGAGAAGATTAATTTCTTAAATATTAAAAAACTAGCAAACGAGGGATTAAAAGAAATTTTAGTTCCTAATTCTTCATTATTGGGTAAATTTTTACATAAAGAAATATCAATTGGTGAAGATGTTTTTAAAATTGGAACTGAATTAAATGAAGAACTAATAGATAAATTTATTATTTCAGATGTGGACACAATAAATGTTTCTGTAACTAATTCTATTAATAAAGGTCCTTATTTATTACAAACAATATTTAATGATAAAAACGAAAATAAAAACGATGCAATTACAGAAATTTATAAAGTTCTTAGACCAGGCGAGCCTCCAACTTTAGAAATAGCTACTCAAATATTCAATAATCTTTTTTTTAGTTCAGATAGATATGATTTATCAGACGTTGGAAGAGTAAAAATGAATTCAAGACTAAATTTAGAATGTTCTGATAAAATTACTATTTTAAGAAATGATGATATTACTGAGATAATAAAAAAAATGTTAGACCTAAGAGATGGCAAAGATGATGTCGATGATATAGATCATTTAGGCAATAGGAGGGTTAGATCTGTCGGTGAACTTGTGGAAAATCAAGCTAGAATTGGTGTTTACAGAATGGAGAGAGCAATTAAAGAGAAAATGACTACACTGGATATCGAGTCTGCTATGCCACAGGACTTGATAAATGCTAAGCCTCTTACAATATCTCTTAAAGATTTTTTTGCCACTTCTCAACTTTCACAATTTATGGATCAAACAAATCCACTTTCAGAAATAACTCATAAAAGAAGAGTTTCTGCTTTGGGTCCCGGTGGCCTGACAAGAGAAAGAGCGGGATTTGAAGTTAGAGATGTACATCCTACTCATTATGGAAGAATATGTCCTATTGAGACACCTGAGGGACCAAACATTGGTCTGATAAATAGTTTATCTACTTATGCAAAAATTAATAAGTATGGTTTTATAGAAAGTCCCTACAAAAGAGTAAAAAACGGAGTTATTGAAGATAAAATTGAATATCTTTCTGCCATGGAAGAAACAAAATTTACTATAGCTCAAGCGAATTCTAAAGTTGATAAGAATGGAAAGTTTACAGAGAGCTTAGTTTCGTGCAGACAAAATCTTAACTTTATTTTATCAAAACCTGATAATGTAGATTATATTGACGTTTCTCCAAAGCAATTAGTCTCTGTTGCTGCATCTTTGATACCTTTTTTAGAAAACGATGATGCAAATAGAGCACTAATGGGCTCTAATATGATGAGACAAGCTGTTCCTCTACTAAAACCAGAGTCACCACTTGTTGGAACAGGAATAGAAAGTGATGTTGCATTAGACTCTGGTGTAACTATTGTTGCTAAAAGAGACGGGGTGGTAGATAAAATCGATGGAAAAAGAATTGTAATTAAAGCTACTGAAGAAACTGATTTTACGAAATCAGGTGTAGATATATATAATCTTCAAAAATTTAAGAGATCAAATCAAAACACGTGCATAAATCAAAAACCATTAGTAAGAGTTGGAGACAAAGTAAAATCAGGTGACATTATAGCAGATGGACCTTCTACAAAACTTGGTGAGTTAGGTTTAGGAAAAAACGTAACAGTAGCCTTTATGCCTTGGCAAGGCTACAACTTTGAAGATTCAATTTTAATTTCAGAAAGATGTGTGACAGATGATGTGTTTACCTCTATTCATATTGAAGAATTTGAAGTTATGGCGAGAGATACAAAACTTGGAGAAGAGGATATAACTAGAGATATTCCAAATATTAATGAAGAAGCTTTAAAAAATTTAGATGAATCAGGGATCGTTTATATAGGGGCTGAAGTTAAGGCAGGCGATATATTAGTTGGTAAAGTTACTCCAAAAGGGGATGCAGCATCGGGACCAGAAGAAAAGCTTTTAAGATCTATATTTGGTGAAAAAGCTATAGATGTTACCGATACTTCATTAAAAATGCCAAGTGGAAGCAGTGGAGTTATAGTAGATGTGAGAGTTTTCAACAGACATGGAATAGAAAAAGACGAAAGATCTATAACGATTGAAAGATCAGAAATTGATCTAGTTCAGCAAGATAAAATAGTTGAGGAGGAAATTTTAGAAAGAAGCATTAAACAAAGAGCAAGTCAAATTTTAGATGGTACTTTAACTAATAAAAAGATTAAGGATATTAATTCAGGTGAAAAACTAGATTTTGAAAAAATAAATACATTAAATATATCAGATTTATTTAAGATCACAGTTAATGATAGCAAAAAGGAACAAAGACTTAACCAACTAAAAGATCAATATAACAAAGCCAAACAAGATATACAGGAAAGGTTTGAAGACAAAGTTTTAAAAATTAGACAAGGGGACGACCTACTACCAAGTGTAATGAAAATGGTAAAAGTTTTTGTCGCTATAAAAAGAAGGCTAAGACCAGGTGATAAAATGTCCGGAAGACATGGAAACAAAGGTGTCGTTAGCAAAATTGTTCCCGTAGAAGACATGCCATATTTAGAAACAGGTCAGCCAGTTGATATAGTTTTAAATCCACTAGGGGTTCCAAGTAGAATGAATGTAGGCCAAATATTGGAGACACATTTAGGATGGGCCTGTAAAGAATTTGGACAAAAAATGAGAAATTTAATTAATGAAAATCATAAAAAAATCGAAAAAAATGAAAAAATTGTATCATTTCTTAAATCAGTTTACGGAAAAAATACTTTCGATGAAAAGATAGACAGTTTAAATAAAACAGAATTTATAGACCTTTGCGAAAATTTAAAAGAAGGAGTACCTATTGCCACTCCAGTTTTTGATGGCGCGAAGGAAAAAGATGTAACAGATATGCTTCAATTGGCTAAATTGCCAGAATCAGGACAAACAACTTTATGGGACGGAAGAACTGGAGAGAAGTTTGATAGAAACGTAACTGTTGGAATAATCTATATGTTAAAACTACATCATTTAGTTGAGGACAAAATTCATGCTAGATCTACAGGTCCATACAGCCTCGTTACACAACAACCTCTTGGTGGAAAAGCTCAATTAGGGGGACAAAGGTTTGGTGAGATGGAGGTTTGGGCCCTAGAAGCTTATGGTGCCTCGTATACATTACAAGAGATTTTGACAGTAAAATCAGATGACGTAGCGGGAAGAGTAAAAGTATATGAGACAATTGTTAAAGGTGAAGAGAATTTCGAGTCAGGTATCCCGGAGTCATTTAACGTATTAGTAAAAGAAATTAAATCCCTAGCATTAAATGTGGAGTTGAATTAAATGAAAAAAGAAATTTCAAACCTTTTTAAAAATACAGAAATATCAGACTCTCAAAATTTCAACAGTATTAAAATAACTTTAGCAAGTCCTGATAAAATAAAATCGTGGACTTATGGAGAAATAAAAAAGCCTGAGACAATTAATTATAGAACGTTTAGACCTGAAAAAGATGGTCTCTTTTGTGCAAGAATTTTTGGTCCAATAAAAGATTATGAATGTCTTTGTGGAAAATATAAAAGAATGAAATTCAGAGGAATTATTTGTGAAAAATGTGGGGTTGAGGTCACCAAATCTAATGTCAGACGAGAGAGAATGGGACATATTAATTTAGCTACCCCAGTTGCACACATCTGGTTTCTAAAATCTTTACCAAGCAGAATATCCTTAGCGATTGACATGAAACTTAAAGAAGTCGAGAGAGTTTTATACTTTGAAAACTTTATAGTTATAGAACCTGGTTTAACTGGATTAAAAAAAAATCAATTATTATCCGAAGATGAACTTGCCAAATATCAAGATGAATTTGGAGAGGAAAGTTTTACAGCAGGTATTGGTGCAGAAGCAATATTGGAAATTTTAAAATCTTTAAACTTAGAAGAAGAAAAAATCAAACTTGTTAAATCTATTCAAGAAACAAAATCAAAAGTAAATGAAGAAAGATCTATAAAAAGACTTAAATTGGTTGAATCATTCCTTGAGACTGGTCAAAAACCAGAATGGATGATTTTAACTGTAATTCCAGTTATCCCCCCTGAACTAAGACCTCTAGTTCCCCTAGACGGCGGAAGATTTGCAACTTCAGATTTGAACGATCTTTATAGACGAGTGATTAATCGTAATAATAGATTAAAGAGATTAATGGATCTCAAAGCACCAGATATTATTGTTAGAAATGAAAAAAGAATGCTCCAAGAGTCCGTAGATGCTTTATTTGATAATGGAAGAAGAGGAAGAGTAATTACCGGAACTGGAAAAAGACCTCTTAAATCTCTTGCCGAAATGCTAAAAGGTAAACAAGGTAGATTTAGACAAAATTTGTTAGGAAAAAGAGTAGATTATTCTGGAAGGTCTGTAATAGTTGTGGGCCCAGATCTTAAATTACATGAGTGTGGTCTGCCAAAAAAAATGGCTTTAGAACTTTTCAAACCATTCTTATATGCAAGGCTAAATAAACTCGGACTTGTTTCGACAATCAAACAAGCAAAAAAATTAGTTGAAAAAGAGACAAACGCTGTCTGGGATGCTCTTGAGTTAATAGTGAGAGAACATCCTGTAATATTAAATAGAGCCCCAACACTTCATAGATTAGGAGTTCAAGCCTTTGAACCTAAACTAATCGAAGGAGATGCAATTGAACTCCATCCTTTAACTTGCGCAGCCTTTAATGCTGATTTTGATGGGGATCAAATGGCTGTTCATGTTCCATTAAGCATCGAAGCACAACTCGAAGCTAGAATACTAATGCTTTCAACAAACAATATCCTAAGCCCATCTAATGGTAAACCAATTATAGTACCAAGCCAAGATATGATATTAGGTATTTATTATTTGTCACAACCAGCTCACAACCCAAAAAAAATAGAAGGTTATTTTATAAATAACGCTGAAATTGAACATGGTTTAGAAATTGGACAAATTAAAGTTCATTCTACTATAATTTCAAGATTTGAGACAATAGATGAAAAAGGAAACAAAATAACCGAGAAACATACAAGCACAGTTGGAAGATTTTTGCTTGCTAATCTCTTACCAAATCATAAAGATCTAAAATTTTCTATTGTAGATAGATTATTACCTAAAAAAGTTGTTTCTGAAATAATAGATGTAGTTTTTAGATATTGTGGTCAAAAGAAAACTGTAATTTTCTGTGATAAACTTAAGGATCTAGGTTTTAAACACGCGTTTAAAGCAGGGATCTCATTTGGCAAGGATGATTTAATAATTCCAGAAAATAAAGATAAACTTATTGAAGAAACAAAAAAATTGATAGCTGATTATGAGAACCAATATTCTGAAGGTTTAATCACAAGGGGTGAAAAATACAACAAGGTTGTTGATGCCTGGTCAAAATGCACCGATAAAGTCGCAGCTGAAATGATGAAAGGTATTTCTGCAACTGAAACAACTAAAGATGGGTTAAAAGTCAACTCGGTATTTATGATGGCAGATAGTGGTGCCAGAGGTTCTGCGGCTCAGATGAAGCAGCTAGCAGGAATGCGAGGATTGATAGCAAAACCTTCTGGAGAAATTATTGAATCACCTATTACCTCAAATTTCAAAGAGGGATTAACTGCTTTAGAATATTTTAACTCTACTCACGGTGCTAGAAAAGGTCTTGCAGATACTGCATTAAAAACTGCTAATTCTGGCTATTTAACTCGAAGATTATGTGATGTAGCTCAAGATTTAACAATAACAAAAAAAGAATGTGATTGTGCCCAAGAGGGAGGCATTAATCTTTCAGAGATTATAGAAGGCGGGAATGTTATTGTAAGTTTATCTGAAAGAGCACTAGGAAGAGTAGCTGCTAAAGATGTAAAAAATCCTATAACTGGTGAAATTATAATAAAAAAATCTTCTATGATTGATGAAGCAGCTTGTGAAAAAATTGATGCCGCTGGAGTTAAACTCTTAAGTGTACACTCTGTTATGACTTGTGGTTCTAAAAAAGGAGTATGTGCGATGTGTTATGGTAGAGATTTATCACGAGGCAAATTAGTAAATGTAGGTGAAGCTATAGGAATGATATCTGCACAATCTATCGGAGAACCAGGAACGCAATTAACAATGAGAACATTTCACGTAGGCGGTACAGCCCAAATAAAACAAGACTCTCAAATTATAAGCAAAACAGTCGGTAATTTAAAAGTTCTAAATACGAATTTATTAGAAGATTCAAAGAAAAATTTAATTGTAATGGGAAGAAACACTCAGCTTTCAATTGAAGACGATAATGGTCTGCAAGTAGCAGTTTATAAAGTACCTTATGGATCAAAATTATTTTTTCAAAATGGAGATAAAATTAAAAAGAATGATAAAATTTGTGAATGGGATCCTTACACAACACCTGTAATTGCTGAAAAAAGTGGTATAGCTGGTTTTGTAGATCTATTAGATGGTGTTTCTTTGCAAGAGACTGTTGATGATGCCACAGGAATTTCATCTAAAACTGTTATTGATTGGAGATCTCAATCAAAAAATACAGATTTAAAACCAAGAATAACTCTACGAGATGAAAAAGGGAATGTCATAAAAAAAGCTGATGATAATGAAGCCAGATATTATTTAGTTCCTGACTCAATTTTATCAATTAAGGACGGTCAAAAAATATTTGCAGGAGATGTAATTGCAAGACTTCCTAAAGAAACATCCAAAACAAAAGATATCACGGGAGGATTACCAAGAGTAGCTGAACTTTTTGAAGCTAGAAAAGCCAAAGATAGTGCAATAATTGCTGAGAATGATGGAAAAGTAGTTTTTGGAAAAGAGGTAAGAGGAAAACAAAGAGTTTCAATAGTACCAGAAAATGGCGAACCATCAAATTATCTCATTCCTAAAGGTAAACATATTAATTTTAATGAGGGTGAAAAAATTAAAAAAGGAGAATACTTATTAGACGGACAACCTCTTCCCCATGATATCTTGAGAATATTAGGTATCGAAGAATTAACTGAATACTTTGTTAATCAAGTTCAAGAAGTTTATAGGTTACAAGGTGTAGTTATAAATGACAAGCATATAGAAACGATTTTGAGACAAATGTTAAAAAAGGCTGAGATCAAGAGCCCAGGGGATAGCAATCTTTTACCTGGAGAAATAATTGATAGAATAAAATTAGAAGAGATAAATGAAAATTTGAAGAAAGAGGGAAAAAAAGCTGCGGTTGGAGAAAGAGTATTAATGGGAATTACAAAGGCTTCTCTACAAACTGAGTCCTTTATTTCTGCTGCTTCATTTCAAGAGACCACTAGAGTACTTACGGATGCTGCAATTAAAGGAAAAGTTGATAAATTAAATGGCCTTAAAGAAAACGTGATAGTTGGAAGATTAGTACCTGCGGGAACAGGATCCATTAAAAACAAATGGAACAAAAAAGCTCTCGAGGATGACAAAAAATTTATAGCTGATCAGGATAAGCTTGAACCTTCAGAAACTCAGGTAAATCAATAAAAATAGCTTAGTTTTTTTACTATTTTAATTTGACAAAGTGTAATTCTATAGTAATTTGACGCATATTTTGGTTGGAAGTAGTGCTATTTGGTACTATACGCTGCCATAACAATTCTGCAGTATTTCATCAAAATATAAATTTAAAATAATTTTATGCCTACGATAAACCAGTTATTAAGAAAAAAACGTGTAAAAGTTAAAGTAAGGGATAAGGTTCCCGCACTAGAAAGATCACCACAAAAAAGAGGTGTTTGTGTAAAAGTTTACACAACAACTCCAAAAAAACCTAACTCTGCGTTAAGGAAAGTTGCCCGTGTTAGACTATCTAATGGACATGAAGTAACTTCGTATATACCTGGAGAAGGACACAACTTACAAGAACACTCTGTTGTTTTGATTAGAGGTGGAAGAGTAAAAGATTTACCAGGTGTTCGTTATCATATTTTAAGAGGAAATTTAGATACACAAGGAGTTTCAGCAAGAAAACAACAAAGATCTAAATATGGAGCAAAAAAAGGTAAGTAAAAATGTCCAGAAAAAAAAAAGCTCCTAAAAAAATTCAAATTGTCGACCCAATATATAAATCTTCAATAATACCAAAATTAGTAAATTCTATAATGTATGATGGAAAAAAAGTTATAGCAGAAAAAATAATTTATGACGCAATAGATAAAATTAAATCAAAAGTTAAAGAAGATGAGCCTATAAAAGTTTTTAACCAAGCAATTGACAACATTAAACCAACAGTAGAGGTAAGATCGAGAAGAGTTGGTGGTGCAACGTATCAAGTACCAGTGGAAGTTAAAACTAAAAGATCGCAAGCTTTAGCAATTAGATGGTTAATTGATGCTTCTAGAAAAAGAAAAGATAAAAAAATGTCTGATAAAATTTTTAATGAAATTTTTGATGCATATCAAAACAGAGGTTCAGCTATAAAAAAAAGAGAAGATACTCATAAAATGGCTGAGTCTAATAAGGCTTTTGCCCATTTTAGATGGTAAATTTTTATGTCTAGATCTCATACATTAGAAAAATATAGAAACATTGGAATCATGGCTCATATAGATGCCGGCAAGACAACAACAACTGAAAGAATTTTATATTATACTGGTAAAAGCCACAAAATAGGAGAAGTTCATGATGGTGCAGCAACTATGGATTGGATGGAACAAGAACAAGAAAGAGGAATAACAATAACTTCAGCTGCTACAACTTGTTTTTGGAGAGAACATAGAATTAATATTATAGATACACCGGGGCATGTTGATTTTACAATTGAAGTTGAGAGATCTCTTAAAGTTTTGGACGGTGCAGTAGCTGTTTTTGATGGTGTTGCAGGTGTAGAACCTCAATCAGAAACAGTATGGAGACAAGCTGACAAATATAAAGTTCCAAGAATTTGTTTTGTTAATAAGTTAGACAGAACAGGTGCAGATTTTTTTAGGTGCGTTCAAATGATAAAAGATAGACTTGGAGCAAAACCTTTAGTAATGCAGATTCCTGTTGGAATAGAGTCTTCATTAAAGGGTGTAGTCGATTTAGTAAAAATGAAAGCTATAGTTTGGAAAAATGAGGATCTTGGAGCAGCTTGGGAGGAAATAGATATACCCAATGATTTAAGTGAAGTCTGTAAAAAATATAGGCAAGAATTAGTTGAAACAGCAGTTGAACAAGACGAAAAGCTCATGGAAAATTATTTAAATGGTAAAGAAATCAGCAATGAGGATTTGATAAAATGTATTAGAAAAGGATGCTTAAATTTTGATTTTGTTCCTGTATTAACCGGATCAGCTTTTAAAAACAAAGGAGTTCAACCCCTTTTAGATGCAGTAGTCGATTATCTTCCAAGTCCAAAAGATATAGGATCAATAAAGGGAACAAAACCAGGGACTGAAGATGAGATAACCATGAAATTTGATGATAGTGAGCCTTTCTCAGCATTAGCATTTAAAGTTGCAAATGATCCATTTGTAGGAACATTAACTTTTATAAGAATTTATTCTGGAACTCTTAAATCCGGTACTGGAATTTATAATACTTCTAAAGATAAAGAAGAAAGAGTTGGTCGTATGCTACTAATGCATGCAAACTCACGTGAAGATATTAAAGAGGCAAATTCAGGCGATATAGTTGCCTTAGCAGGTTTAAAGCATACTATTACTGGACATACTTTGGCAAATGAGGAAAGTCCAGTTTTACTAGAGCCAATGGAGTTTCCTGATCCAGTAATTGAGATTGCTGTTGAGCCAAAAACAAAAGCAGACCAAGAAAAAATGGGAGAGGCATTAGGAAGATTAGCTAAGGAAGATCCTTCATTTAGAGTTTCTTCAGATGAAGAGTCAGGTCAAACTATAATTAAAGGTATGGGAGAACTTCATTTAGATATCATAGTAGATAGAATGAAAAGAGAATTTAAAGTTGAGGCTAATGTTGGTGCGCCTCAAGTTGCTTATAGAGAAACGATAGAAAAACAAACTGAATTTGATTACACTCATAAAAAACAAAGTGGTGGTGCTGGCCAATTCGCTAGAGTAAAACTTTCTGTTGAACCTTTAGAACCTGGAGCAGGTCGCCAAGTTGAAAGCAAAATAAAAGGCGGCGCTATACCAAAAGAATTTATTCCTGGTGTTGAAAAAGGGATAGAAACCATTTCAGATGGTGGTATTCTAGCCGGCTTTCCAATTATTGATTATAAAGTAGTAATACTTGATGGATTACATCACGATGTTGACTCAAGCGTTCTAGCTTTTGAACTTGCTTCACGACAATGTTTTAAAGAAGCTTGTACTCGTGCTACATTAAAACTGTTAGAGCCAGTTATGAGAGTTGAAGTTGTTACGCCAGAAGATTATATGGGTGATGTTATTGGAGATTTAAACAGCAGAAGAGGTCAGATAAATACACAAGAACAAAGAGGAAATGCTACTGTAATAACTGCAATGGTACCCTTAGCCAATATGTTTGGTTATATTAACAATCTTAGATCTATGTCTCAGGGTAGGGCTCAGTACTCAATGTTTTTTGATCATTATTCAAAAGTACCTCAAAACGTTCAAGATGAAGTAATTAAAAAGACAGGTTAATATGGAAAAACAGAATATAAGAATAAAACTAAGAGCTTACGACAACAAGATTTTAGACCAATCTACTGAGGAAATAGTTAATACTGTAAAACGTACGGGAGCAAATATAAAGGGACCAATTCCTTTACCAACAAAAATTGAAAGATACACTGTATTAAGATCTCCACACATTGACAAAAAAAGTAGAGAGCAATTTGAAACCAGAACACATAAAAGATTAATAGACATAATTGAACCAACACCACAGACTGTAGAGGCATTAATGAAATTAGATTTAGCATCTGGAGTAGATGTGGAAATAAAAATTTAAAATATGAACAAGATAGCTTTATTCGGTAGAAAAATAGGGATGACAAGAGAATTCTTTCAATCTGGTCAATCAGTTCCAGTAACAGTTTTAAAATTGGAAAAAGCGAGAGTGATCCAAGTCATTACTAACGAAAAAAGAGGTTATAACGCAATACAACTTGGTTATGGTAAAATTAAAAACTCAAAACTCACAAAACAGATGAAGGGTTATTTCTCAAAAAAAAATACGGAGCCTAAAAAGGTATTAAAAGAGTTTAGAGTTGAAAAAGTAGAAGATTTCAAAGAAGGTAATGAGTTTGGTTTGGAGATATTTAAAGAAATTAAATTTGTTGATGTAAGAGCTAAGACAATTGGTAAAGGTTTTGCAGGCGCAATGAAGAGACATAATTTTAGTGGTTTAAGAGCAACACACGGAGTTTCTGTTTCTCATAGATCACATGGTTCCACAGGTCAAAGACAAGATCCTGGTAAAGTTTTTAAAGGGAAAAAAATGGCTGGACACATGGGTGACAAACTTAGAACTATTCAAAATTTAGAAATAATTAAATCTGATTTAGAAAATAATTTGTTATATCTAAAGGGCTCAATTCCTGGAGCTAAAAATGCTGAAGTTTTTGTAAAAAAAGCTGCCAAAAATACAAAAAAACTTACTATCAAAGAAAAAATAGAAATTGCTGAAAAAGCAAAAAAAACACCCGATAAAAAAAAAAATAAATGAAACTAGATAAACTAAATTTGGATGGAAAAAAAACTTCTATTGAAGTAATGGATAAAATTTTTGCAGCCAAAATTAATAAAAAATTGATAAGTCATGTACTGTATAAAACTAACTTTAATTACAAAGGTAGAAAAGCAAAAACTAAACAAAAAAATGAAATTATTGGCTCTACATCAAAAATTTATGCCCAAAAAGGTACCGGTAATGCGAGACATGCAAGTAGAAAAGCACCAATATTTGTTGGAGGTGGAGTTGCCCATGGACCAAAAGGAGAAAAAAGTTACAAAAAAAGAAAACTTAACAAAAATGAAAAAAAACAAAGCATTACATCATTAATTAGTGAAAAAATTAAGCTTAAAAATTTATTAATATTAAATGATTTCAAAGATGAAATAAAAAAAACAAAGCAAATAGCATTAATATTTAAGAAGTTATCAATAGATAACTCATTATTAATACTTGATAAAATTTCTATGAATAAAATAATAAAAGCTTCAAGAAACCTGCCTACGATTAAAGTTACAGATGTAAATCATTTTAGCGCTTATGATATTGCAAAATATAAAAAAACTGTTTTTACAGAAACATCAATCAAAGAATTAGAGAAAAAATATAATGACAAATAAAATTCACTTATATGATAAAATTTTATCTCCTGTCTTAACAGAAAAATCTACAAATTTATCTGAATTAAATAAAGTAGTTTTTAAAGTACCAAATGGTGCTAATAAGAAAAATTTGAAAAAAAATATTGAAAAACTTTTTAAAGTAAATGTTATTAAGGTTAATATCATAAACAAAAAAAAGAAAAATAAATTTGTAAGAGGAAGAAAAGTAACAAAAAAAGGATTCAAAAAGGCAATCATTACCCTAAAAAAGGGACAAAGTATTGATTTAACTACAGGAATATAATTATGGCTTTAAAATCATTTAAACCTTATACGAAATCAAACAGAGGAACAATTCTAATTGATAGAAGCAAACTTTGGAAAGGTAAACCATTTAAGCCACTTACTGCTACCAAAAATTCTTCTAGAGGGAGAAACAATATGGGCAGAATAACTGCTAGAAATATTGGTGGTGGTCATAAAAAACGATATAGAAAGATTGACTTCTTTAGAAAAAAACTTGATGTTCCAGCAATAGTCGAAAGAATTGAATATGATCCAAATAGGTCTTGCCATATAATGTTAGTTAAATTTGAAGATGGTGAAAAAGTTTATCATTTAGCTCCACAAAAAATAAATATTGGAGATAAAATTGAAAGTGGTAGAAAAAAAGAAATTAAAGTCGGCAATAGCTTGCCTCTTCAAGATATTCCAGTAGGTATAGAAATCCACAATGTTGAAATTCAACCTGGTGCTGGTGGAAAAATTGCAAGATCAGCCGGTAGTTCAGTTTCCATATCTGGTACCGATGGCAACTATTCTATTATTAAAATGTCGTCTGGTGAAATTAGAAAAATAGACTCAAGATCAATGGCAACAATAGGTGTTCTGTCTAATCCTGACCAAAAAAATATAAAAATTGGTAAAGCTGGAAGATCGAGATGGCTAGGAAGAAGACCTCACACAAGAGGCGTTGTTATGAATCCCGTCGATCATCCCCATGGCGGAGGTGAAGGAAAAACTGCTGGGGGAAGACATCCTGTATCAAGAACGGGGCAATCTGCCAAAGGTTTAAAAACAAGAGATAATAAGAGAACTGACAAATTTATAATAAGAAGAAGAAAAAGAAAAAAAGGTTAATTTATGGCTAGAGCTATTTGGAAAGGACCATTTGTTGAAGAAAGTTTAATTAAAAAAGTGGAAAAACAAAAGAATGATCCAAATAAAAAACCTATTAAAACTTGGTCTAGAAAATCAACAATTATTCCAGATTTTGTAGGGTTTAGTTTTCTTATTTATAATGGAAGAAAATTTATACCTATCACAATATCAGAAGATATGGTTGGACATAAATTTGGAGAATTTGCACCAACAAGGACTTTTGCAGGTCATACGCCAGCAGACAAAAAAGCTGCAAAAGAGGCTGATGTTGTAAAAAAGGATGTTAAGTAAAAATGAATAATAAAAAAACAAAAAAAATAGATGAAAAAAAAATTGATTTAAAATCGGTTAAGTCAATTAATAAGAGCATAAGATCAAGTGTAAGAAAACTTAAGCCAATCTTAAAAGGTATAGTTGGGAAAAAAGTTGAAATTGCTCTGAGAGACTTAACTTTTTCAGATAAAAGAATCTGTAAAGATATAAAAAAAACCATATCTTCCGCTGTTGCAAATGCTGAAAATAACTATCAATATGATATCGATAGATTGATTATCAAAGAAGCTTTCTGTGGAAAACAAATAACAATGAAAAGATTTAGACCTAGAGCAAAAGGAAGAGCTGCGCCTATATTAAAACCTTATTCTAATTTAACAATAATTTTAACTGAGATGAAAAAAGTGGAGGCATATGGGTCAAAAAGTTAATCCTGTAGGTTTAAGACTTGGTATCAATCGTGGTTGGGACTCAGTATGGTATGCAAAAAAAAAGGATTTTGGTAAATACTTAATTGAAGATTTTAAAATCCGTGAATATATTAAAAAAAATGTAATTAACTCTGGTGTATCTAAAGTCATGATAGAAAGAACTTCAAAAAAATGTTTTGTAACAATTTACACTTCTAGACCAGGTTTTGTGATAGGAAAAAAAGGCAGTGATATTGAAAAAATAAAAAACAAATTATCAAAATTTACAAATAATGAAGTTAATCTTAATATTAAAGAGGTAAAAAAGCCAGAAACGAATAGTTTTTTAGTAGCCGAAAATATTGCACAACAACTAGTAAAAAGAATTTCATATAGACGAGCAATGAAGAGAGCTATGCAATCTGCTCTTAGATTAGGCGCAAAAGGTATAAAAGTTTCTATAAGTGGACGGTTAGGTGGAAATGAAATAGCTAGAACCGAATGGTTAAGAGAGGGAAGCATACCTTCACATACTCTGAGAGCAGATATTGATTATGCTGAAGCAGAAGCCCTAACGACTTATGGTATTATTGGTATTAAGGTTTGGATTTATAAAGGCGAAGTATTTGCAAGAGAATTTAATCAGGAAACAAATAAAAGGTAAAAAATGTTACAACCAACAAGAACAAAATTTAGGAAGGCCCACAAAGGTAGAATTCATGGCAAAGCTAGCAGATGTAATATAATGAACTATGGTGCATATGGACTAAAAGCCATTCAACCAGATAGAGTTATTTCAAAACAAATAGAAGCTGCAAGAGTTGCACTTACAAGACATATGAAAAGACAAGGAAGAGTATGGACAAGAGTCTTTCCAAACATCCCAGTATCAAAAAAACCGGTAGAGGTTAGAATGGGAAAAGGCAAAGGATCTCCAGAGTATTGGGCATGTAGAGTTAAACCAGGAAGAATTCTGTTTGAAATTGATGGTGTATCCGAAGAAATAGCTAAAGAGGCTTTGTACAAAGCCTCAGCAAAGCTACCAATCAAAACAAAATTTATAAAGAGATATTCTTAAAATATGAAAAAAAAAGAAATAATAAAAATGAATAAAACTCAGGCATTACAAAATATAGATAAATTTAAAAAGGATTTATTTAACTATAGATTTCAAAAAATAAATTCACAAGTTACTAACCCGTCTAAGATAGGTGAAACGAAAAAGAATATAGCAAGATTAAAAACTTTATTAAAAGGAAAAAACAATGCCTAAAAAAGTCTTAACCGGTATAGTAGTAAGCGATAAGCCTGACAAAACTATTACTGTACAAGTAGAAAGAAAATATCAACACCCAATTTTAAAAAAAATTGTTAAGGTAAGAAAAAAATATAATGCACATGATGAAAAAAATTCTTATAAGAATGGTGATAAAGTTACAATAATTGAAAGTAGACCTTTTTCAAAAAATAAAAAATTTCAAGTTAAGGATGTAAAATGATACAGGTTCAAACAGAGCTTTTGGTAGCAGATAACACAGGCGCTAAAAGAATAGAGTGTATCAAAGTATTAGGTGGATCAAAAAGAAGATATGCAAGCATTGGAGATACAATTGTAATAGCAGTTAAAGAAGCTATCCCTAAGGGCAAAGTAAAAAAGGGATCAGTCCATAAGGCTGTTGTTGTGAGAGTAAAAAAAGGAATTCATAGAAGTGATGGATCTAAAGTAAAATTTGATAATAATGCAGCAGTTTTGGTTGATGACAAAGGTGAGCCTGTTGGTACAAGAATTTTTGGTCCAGTTACAAGAGAACTTAGAAATAGAGGACAAATGAAAATTATATCGTTAGCACCGGAGGTATTATGATGATTAAAAAAGGAACAAAAGTTAGAATTATCACCGGCAAAGATAAAAATAAGGAAGGCGAAGTAATAGAAATTAATAGAAAATTAAATAGAGCTAAGGTTAAAGGCATTAATTTAATCAAGAAGCATGTTAAAACAACAAAGGAAAAAAAAGGCGGAATCTTTTCTAAAGAAAACTTTTTGGATATTTCTAACCTGGTATACTTAGATGATAAAAAAAAAGCAGAAAAAGTAAAAAAAAAAGAGGTAAAAAATAGATAATGACACCGAGACTTAAAGAAATTTACATAAAAGATATACAACCTGCATTAAAAAATGAACTAGGTTTTAAAAATATCTATATGTCTCCGAAATTGGAAAAAGTGGTTATTAATATGGGATTAGGTCTTGACGGAAATGATAATAAGATAATTAAATCTTGTGAGGAAGATTTAGCAAATATTGCAGGACAAAGACCAGTTATAACGAAATTTAAAAAATCAATTTCAAATTTTAAAACAAGAAAAAATACCAAAGCAGGATTAAAAGTTACTTTAAGAAAAAATAAAATGTATGAATTTGTTGATAGACTTATAAATATTGCATTACCAAGAATAAAAGATTTTCGTGGACTAAATAAAGAAGGATTTGACAAATTCGGAAATTACTCATTTGGTGTAAAAGAGCATATAATTTTTCCCGAGGTAAACTTTGATAAAGTCGATAAAATCAGAGGTCTAGATATTACTATAGTTGTTTCATCAACAAATAAAAAACATAGCTATGAACTATTAAAAAAACTAAACTTTCCATTTATTGAAAAAGGAGAAAATTAAATGGCAAAACTAAGCTCTATAAATAAAAATAACAGAAGAATAAAGTTGTCTAATAAATTTTACAAAAAAAGATCTGAATTAAAAAAAATTATTATGAACAAAAAACTACCTCTAGAAGAAAGATTTAAAGCACAACAAAAATTATCTAAATTACCCAAAAATTCTGCTAAAACACGAGTAAGGAACAGATGTCAAATTACTGGTAGACCTCATGGTGTTTACAGAAAATTAAAAATTTCACGAATAGCATTACGTGAGTTAGGTTTACAAGGAAAAATACCAGGAATGGTCAAATCAAGTTGGTAGAAAGGAAATTATGAGTTTAAGTGATCCTATTGGAGACATGTTGGCAAGAATAAAAAACGCTCAGATGCGTAATAAAAAGAAGGTAGAAGTGCCATCGTCAAATTTTAAAGCAAAAATTTCTGAAATATTGAAAAGTGAAGGATTTATTTTAGATTATAAAATAAGTAATGAAAAAAATAAATCTAACTTAACGATAGATTTAAAATATCATTCTGGAAATCCCGTTATAAGTACAATAGAAAGGATTTCTAAACCAGGAAGAAGAATATTTTCGAGTGCTGCAAGCTTACCAAAAATTAATAATGGACTAGGAATTGCAATTTTGTCTACACCAAAAGGTGTAATGACAGATATAGATGCAAGAAAACAAAAAGTAGGTGGAGAAATAATTTGTAAGGTATTTTAATGTCTAAAATTGGAAAAATAAATATAGCAATCCCTGAAAAAGTTAAAGTAATTATTAGTGGAAATGTATTAAATATAGAAGGTCCCCTAGGCAAGAAAAGCCTTAATATTGATTTAAATATGTTTGATCTTAATATTAAAGATGGAAAAGAAGTTTCAATCAAACCAAAAAAAATTAATCAAGAGACAAAAAGGCTTTGGGGTATGAATAGAAGTTTGGTAAACAATGCTATCATTGGTTCTTATAAAGGATATGAAAAAATATTAGAATTAGTTGGAGTAGGTTACAGAGCTGCCTTGAAGGGTAAAATCTTAAACTTACAGTTAGGTTTTAGTCATGATATTAATTTTGATATTCCAGAAGGTATTAAAATTGCTGTTGAAAAACAAACCACAATTAAAATATCAGGCGTAGACAAACAGCAAGTAGGGATGGTTGTATCGAAAATTAAATCATTAAGACCCCCAGAACCTTATAAAGGAAAAGGTATTAAAGAAAAAGATCAATATATAATTAGAAAAGAAGGAAAGAAGAAATAATGAAATTGAATACTTCAATTAGAAAAAAATTTAGAGTGAGAAACAAATTAAAAAGAAATTCTACAAACGACAGATACAGATTATGTATTTCTAGATCTGCAAAAAATATCTCTGCTCAAATTATTGATGATATAAATAATAAAACATTGCTTTCAGCGTCATCTATTGAAAAAGACATTAAAAATTCGAAAGTAAAGAAACAGGAATTATCAAAAATAGTTGCAATAAAATTAGCAAAAAAAGCTCAGGAAAAAAAAATAACCAAAGTTTATTTTGATAGAGGTATCTATAAATATCATGGAAGAGTGAAAGTTTTTGCTGAAACATTGAGAAAAAATGGAATGGAGTTTTAAATGCGAGAAATTAAGAAAGACGATATACTAGAAAAATTAGTTCATATAAATAGAATAACCAAAGTAGTAAAAGGTGGTAGAAGATTTGGGTTTTCAGCCTTAGTAGTTGTAGGAAATCAAAATGGAAAAATTGGTATAGCCCACGCAAAAGCAAAACAAGTTCCAGACGCTATTAAAAAAGCAAATGAAATGGCTAGAAGAAAACTTATTCAAGTACCCTTAAGAGAAGGAAGAACGATTCATCATGATGTCTATGGAAAAGATGGGGCTGGTAAAATCAAATTAAGATCAGCACCCAAAGGGACAGGTATTATAGCAGGAGGTCCTATTAGAGCAGTATGTGAAGTTTTAGGTGTTAAAGATATAGTTGCAAAATCCATGGGAACTGCAAATCCTCATAATGTTATAAGGGCGACAATGAAAGCCTTATCTAAGCAAACGTCGCCAAAACAAATATCGAATATACGAAACAAAAAAATTTCTGAAATTATTGAGAAAAGAGGATAATGACTTCTTTAAACAGTTTAAAAAAGATTTTAAAAAAGAAAATAAGACCAGGTAGGGGAATAGGTTCTGGTAAAGGGAAAACATCTGGTCGTGGCCACAAAGGACAAAAATCAAGGTCAGGAGTTGCAATTAAAAGTTTTGAAGGTGGTCAAATGCCATTATATAGAAGGCTACCCAAGAGAGGCTTTAACAGTTTAAGTAAAATTAAAGTTGCAGAGATAAATTTGAATAAAATTCAAGAGTTTATTGAAAAAAAAATTATTAAATCTGATGATATAATTAGTTTAGATTCTCTAAAAAAAGCTGGTTTAATTAGAAAAAATTCAAAAAGATTAAAAATTTTAGGAAATGGTGAAATTAAAGATAAAATAACAATAAAAGCTAATTTAATTTCAAAATCTGCAAAAGAAAAACTAGAAAAAAAAGGCGGATCATTCCAATCTATAAATAAATAGGACTTATGAGCGCTATTCCTCAGTCAAATGATTTAAGAAATAGAATAATTTTTACTTTATTAATTTTAGCAGTTTATAGATTAGGTACATTTGTTCCTTTACCAGGGATTGATCCTGATCAATTGAAATTACTAATGGATGGAAATCAAAAAGGTCTATTAGGAATGTTTAATGTTTTTGCTGGAGGGGCTGTAAGTAGAATGGCAATATTTGCACTAGGTATTATGCCATATATTTCATCTTCAATTATTGTTCAATTGTTAACTGGAGTTTCTGACTATTTTAAAAATTTAAAAAACCAAGGAGAAACAGGAAGAAAAAAAATAACTCAAATTACAAGATATGGAACTGTTTTATTAGCTACAATTCAAGGTTACGGATTGTCTGTAGGATTAGAGTCCTCAGCTAACTTAGTAATCAATCCTGGAGCTTTTTTTAAAATCTCAACAGTAACCATAATAGTCGCTGGAACTGTTTTTTTAATGTGGCTTGGAGAACAAATTACTCAAAGAGGCATTGGTAATGGTATTTCATTAATAATATTTTCTGGGATAGTTGCAGAAATTCCTAGAGCATTAGTAACTACTTTTGAATTAGGCAGAACAGGAGCTATATCATCTTTAATGATAATATTTATTTTTATTCTTTTGATTTTAACAGTTATGTTTATAGTCTTCATGGAAAGAGCTTTAAGAAAAATATTGATTAATTATCCGAAACGTCAAATGGGTAATAAAATGTATGGCGGAGATTCTTCACATTTGCCTCTAAAAATAAATCAAGCTGGAGTAATACCGGCAATTTTTGCTTCAGCATTATTATTACTACCAGTAACTTTTTCTAATTTTAACTTTTCAGAAAATGAAACTTTTTTTAATATTTCTTCTTTTTTTTCTCAAGGCCAACCTCTTTACATGTTGTTATATGCTTCAGGTATAATATTTTTTACATTTTTTTATACCTCTATTACATTTAATCCTAACGAAACGGCTGACAATCTGAGAAAATATGGAGGTTTTATTCCTGGTATTAGACCTGGAGAAAATACTGCTTCCTATATAGAAAAAATTTTAACAAGATTAACAACTATCGGTGCTCTATATTTAACATTAGTATGTTTGATGCCAGAATTTTTAATAGCCAACTATCCTATACCTTTTTATTTAGGAGGTACTTCTATTTTGATTGTTGTTGTAGTTGCTATTGATACGGTCACCCAGATTCAGACTAGATTAATGAGCGCTCAATATGAACAATTAGTAAAAAAAACAAAATTTGGTAGATAAAGGTGAATATAATATTATTTGGCCCACCAGGTGCAGGAAAAGGTACTCAAGCTAAATATCTAGTAAAAAAATTAAACGGGTTTCAAATATCTACGGGGGACATGTTGAGAGAAGAAATCAAAAAAGATTCTGAAATTGGCAAAAAAATAATTAATGATATGAATGATGGAAAATTTGTTAATGATGAAATAGTAAACACCCTTATGAAAAATGTTTTATTCGATCCTAATAAAAAAAATAAATTAATATTTGACGGATATCCTAGATCAATAAGTCAGGCTACAAACTTAGAATTACTTTTAAATAAGTCTAATCAAAAATTAGATTTCATTTTTTTTCTTAATGTAAATAAAGATACGATATTAAAAAGAGTTGAAAAAAGAAAGACAATAGAAAAAAGATCAGACGATGATTTAAAAACTATTCTTAGAAGGTTCGATACATATATGAAGACTACTAGACCACTTCTTGATTTTTATTCCAAAAATACAAATTTTCATAAAATTGATGGTTCTCTTGAAATTGATAAAATAACTAAGAAAATTGATGATATTATTGGGGTTTAAAAAGTTGACTTTAAGCAACCTTCTTATATAAATGGCTAAATTTATTCACAAAAAATATGGCGCGTATTGCAGGAGTTAATATTCCACAAAATAAAATTGTCCAGATCGGATTAACCTACATATATGGTATAGGTAATAAATTTTCAAAGCAGATATGTTCTGATTTGAATATACCTAAAGAAAAGAGAGTAAACCAGCTTACAGATGATGAAATATTAAAGATTAGAGAATATATAGATCAAAATTTTAAAGTTGAAGGTGATCTTAGAAGAGAATATTCGCTAAGTATAAAAAGATTAATTGATCTAGCAACTTACCGTGGTAGCAGACATAGAAAAAAACTACCGGCAAGAGGACAAAGAACGAGATGTAATGCGAGAACTCGAAAGGGAAAAGCAATAGCTATTGCTGGTAAAAAATTAACACCTTTAAAAAAATAGATTAAAGATATGGCTAAAGAGGAAAAAGATTTAAAAAATAAAACAGAAGTTAAAACTGATAAGGTAGAAAAAAAAAGTACTTATTCAAAAAAGAAAAAAGTAAAGAAAACTATATTGAATGGAATTGCTTATGTTCAATCTACTTTTAACAATACAATTATTTCGATTGCAGATACGAATGGAAACATAGTTTCTTGGTCATCAGCTGGGGCGAAGGGTTTTAAGGGTTCAAGAAAATCTACTCCTTATGCAGCACAAGTTGCAGCTGATGCAGCAGCAACTAAAGCTTTAGAATATGGTATGAAAATTTTATCTGTTGAGATTAAAGGACCAGGATCTGGAAGAGAAACAGCATTACGCGCATTACAAGCTAGAGGATTTAAAATTATATCTATTAAAGATACAACGCCGATGCCTCATAACGGTACGAGACCACCAAAAAAAAGGAGAGTATAAATGGAAACTCAAGACGTAAACATTAAAAACTGGAAATCACTCATTAAACCAGGAAAACTAGATATTCAATCAAGTGATGATAAATCTTTTGCAAAAATCGTAGCTGAACCTTTAGAAAAAGGCTACGGATTAACATTAGGAAATTCATTAAGACGTATATTATTATCTTCAATAAGAGGAGCAGCAGTAACTGCTATACAAATTGATGGTGTGTTACATGAGTTTACATCTATTAAAGGTATAAGAGAAGACGTTACAGATATTGTTTTAAATATTAAGTCGTTAGCTTTAAAAAGTACATCCGACACTCCAAAAAAACTAATTTTAGATGCGAAAGGACCAGGTGAAATAAAAGCATCAGACATTACAAAAATAACAGATATAGAAATTTTAAATCCTGATTTAACTATCTGTAATTTAGATGAAAATACTCATTTTCATATGGAAATGACCGTAGGGACTGGCAAGGGATACGTTCCAGCATCAATGAACAAACCCGAGGATCCACCAATAGGCTTAATACCTATTGATTCTTTATTTAGTCCAGTAAAGAAAGTTTCTTACTCTATAAGCACTGCTAGAGAAGGCAAAGCACTAGACTATGATAAATTAACTTTAGAAGTTGAAACAAATGGATCTATATCAGCGGAAGATGCTTTAGCTTATTCAGCAAGAATATTTCAAGATCAATTAGGTATGTTTGTTAATTTTGATGAACCACAAGAAGTTACTATTAGAGAGACGCCGTCGGAACCTGAATTTAACAAAAATCTATTAAGAAAAGTTGACGAACTTGAATTATCTGTAAGATCTATGAATTGTTTAAAAAATGATAATATTGTTTATATAGGTGACCTAGTTCAAAAATCCGAGGGAGAAATGCTAAGAACACCAAACTTTGGAAGAAAATCATTAAATGAAATTAAAGAAGTTTTAACAGGGATGTCATTATATCTGGGAATGGAAATACCTAATTGGCCTCCCGATAATATTGCCGAAATGTCAAAAAAGCTTGAGGAGACGATATAATGCGACATGGATTTGCAAATAAAAAATTAAACAGAAATTCTGAGCATCGTAAAGCATTAATGAAAAATATGCTTAATTCACTAATAAAATATGAACAAATTAAAACAACTTTGCCAAAGGCAAAATTTCTCAAACCGCAGGCGGATAAAATAATCACACTTGGTAAAAAAAGTGGATTACAAACCTCAAAAATCTTAATGTCAAAATTACAGGATTCAAATTCTGCAAAAAAAGTTAAAAAAACTCTTTCTAAGAGATATGAAAAAAGAAATGGAGGCTATACAAGAATAGTTAAAGCAGGATTTCGTTATGGTGATAACGCTCCATTGGCAATAATAGAGTTTGTCGATAGAGATATTGAGGCAAAAAAGTCTAATAAAAAGAAAGTTTCTTCTGAAAATAAATCAAATGAAGAAAAAAAAAACATCTTCTAAATAATTTTAATTCTACTAAAAATTAAATGATTAAGTCTTATGAAATAGACAAAAAATCTGAAAATATGAGAATCGATAGATGGATAAGAAATTTTATAGGTAATTATCCTCAATCTTTAATTGAAAGAAGCTTAAGACAAGGTCAAGTTAAAATTAATAATAAGAAGATTAAAAGTTCTCATAAACTAAAACTAAAGGATGTAATTATCCTCAAAAATTTTAATTACGAACAAAATATTAAACAAAAAAAAAAAGATTTTAAACCTTCAAAAAAAGTAATTAGGGATAATGAATATAATCTTTTAGAAAATAATGATAATTTTATTATTATTAATAAAGAGTCGGGTATATCAGTTCAGGGTGGCACAAAATCAAAAAAAAACTTAATTGATATATATAATAAAAGTAAAATTTTTGAAAATACAAAACCTTACCCTGTACATCGCCTCGATAAAGATACATCTGGATTACTTATTATTAGCAAAAACCGTGAATATGCAAAACTTTTTACATCTCTTTTTAGGCTAAGGAAGATACATAAGACTTATATTGCTATTTGTAATGGTTATTTAAAAAAAAAAAGTGGTTCACTTAATAGTAATCTGATTAGATACGAAGGCAAACGAAAAATTGTGGAAAAGGCTTTAAGTTATTTTAAAGTATTAAAAGAAAATATGAATTATTCTATGATTGAATTAAAACCTATTACTGGACGAAAGCATCAACTAAGAAAACAATTAATTGAATTAGGTAATCCAATAGTTGGAGAAAGCAAATATTTATATAGTGAAAAAGATAATAGTAAAAATTTGTTATTGCATGCTTACAAGATTAAATTTATGATAAATGAAAAAAAATTTAATTTTCAAGCAGATTTTCCAAAGTATTTTCAGGATTTTATAAATATTAAAAAACTTAATATTTGAAGTTTTTAATTAAATTTTTCTCTAATTGTTTTTTAATATCTTTATAATCTATATTTTTAATTGATCTTAAATTGATAATATTCTTAGCATTTAATCCGCAAGGATTAATCTTATCATACTCAGTTAACAGATTATTTATATTTATAGAAAATCCATGATATACAATCCACTTTCTTACTCTTAAGCCTATAGCTGCAATCTTAAATTTTTTATTTTTTTTTTTTATCCATATACCTATATTTTTTCTATCACTATATGATTTTATATTATAAATTTTTAGTGTATCTATAATTGCATTTTCTAAGCACATAATAAATTTTCTTAAATCCTTTTTTCTTTTCCTTAAATTAATCACAAGGTAACAAATTAGTTGACCAGGCCCGTGCCAAGTAATCTTACCACCTCTTTTGGTTTTAATTATTTCTACTGATTTATCTTTAACGTCTTTTAGAGTATAACTTGTTCCACCTGTAAATATTGCGTTGTGCTCTAAAAACCAGATTAATTCCTTTTTTGACCCTATATCGACATGTTGCATTCTTCTATCCAAATAATCTATTGCAACCCTATAATCTAATGGTTTTCTTGAATATTTTATCTCGTATTTCATTTATAAATTGTATTATATTTTTTTTGTATTAATAGTTCTAATAAATTTTTATGTAAATATGACTGTTTTAAAAAAAATTAAAGATAAAAAAGTAAACTTTGAGTTTAATAAGGAATATATCAAAGTTGTCACTGACAAAATTAAAAAAAATGATGCTGAATTTATAACCAATTCATTCCAAGAAATGCATCCTGCAGATGCTGCAGATATTGTGGAACACTTAAATCAAGATGACAGAGAGAGTTTAATTAAATTAAATAATTTCAAGATAGATCCACAAGTTTTTATTGAATTAAATGAAAATATACAATCTGAAATTATAAAATTATTATCTGCTGACGCAGTAGTCTATATTCTTAAAAATTTAGAATCTGACAATGCTATAAAAATACTTGAAAATATTGATGAAAAGGAAAAGAATATTATTCTAAGCTCTTTACCTCCAAAAGACAGATTTGTATTATTAGAAAGTCTTAGCTATCCAGAGGATTCAGCTGCAAGAATAATGCAAAGAGAATTTACTGCTATACCCAGTAACTGGTCAGTCGGTCAAACTATTGATTATTTGAGAGAAGATAACGATCTTCCTGAACAATTTCTTGAAATTTTTATAATAGATAATGAATTTAAACCCATTGGTACTGTTCCGTCATCTAAAGTTTTGAGAACTCCGAGAGAATCTAAAATGATATCAATTATGTCTGAAAATCAAGTTACAATTCCTGTCGATATGGATAGAGAAGAGGTTGGTCGTTTATTTGAAAACTACAATTTAAACTCAGCTGCAGTCATAGACAAAACAAATAAATTGGTAGGAATGATTACTAGTGATGATATTCTTACAGTTCTAAAGGAAGAAGCTGAAGAAGATACTCTAAGATTAGCTGGAGTAGGTGATGAGGAAATAACAGATGGAGTAATTAAAAAGACTCAAAGAAGATTTAATTGGTTATTATTAAATCTTTTTACAGCTTTTCTTGCTACATGGGTTATAAGTATATTCGGCGCCACAATAGAACAGATGGTTGCTCTAGCTTTTCTTATGCCAATTGTTGCTTCAATGGGCGGAAATGCAGGAATGCAAACACTTGCTGTTACTATTAGAGGAATAGCAACAAATAATTTGACTGATAGCAATTTTATTAAAATTTTGTTTAAAGAATTCAATATTGGTGTTCTTAATGGTATAATTTTTGCTATAATAAGCGCAATAATAGTCCAAATATGGTTTCAAGACTATACACTCTCTTTCATAATTTCAATATCAATGGTTCTTAATATGATTGTGGCTGGTTTGTTTGGAATTCTCATACCTGTTACTTTAAAAAAAATTAACATTGACCCAGCAATTGCTTCTAGCGTTTTTGTAACAACCGTTACAGATGTAATTGGTTTTCTTTCATTTTTAGGTATAGGTGCATATTTTTTTTATTAATTATCAAAGATTATCAATCATACGTACGTTTTTAATATAATATGAAATAAAAATCTTATAATTTTTTTTTGTTATTTTATTTGATAAATTTTTTTTATTTAGAATTTCTAAATATTCAAGTCTAATACCCTCTTCATTAATTTTTTTTTTTATCTTATTTAAATTATTCTTTTTACTAAAATCATTCTTAACTAAAATAAAAAATTTTTTAATTAATTTTGATACAAAAACCGCTTTTTTGAAATCATTTTTTGATAAAAGAAAATTTCTCGATGAATAAGGTACTAAATTTTTCATTCGAATTGTTTTACATAAAACAATTTTTGTTTTGAATTTATTTTGAATAAATTTATTAATCAATATGGCTTGCTGAAAGTCCTTTTCTCCCAAAAAGATAAATTTTGGTCTTATGTTTCTTAAAAATTGATTAATAACAGCCAATACTCCCTCAAAATGTCCAGGTCGATATTTTGCACATAAAATTTTATCTTTTTTGGGTATAGCAATTTTCTTATATTTCTTATGTTTATAAATTTCACTCTCTTTAGGAATCAATAAATAGTCTACATTTAATTTCTTTAGAATCTTAATGTCTTTAATTATATTCCTTGGGTAATTAGAAAAGTCATTTTTTACGTTAAATTGTGTGGGATTAATAAAAATACTAACTAATGTTTTTTTGCATTTTTTTTTAGACTTTTTAATTAAAGATTCGTGCCCCTTATGTAAACTTCCCATTGTAGGCACAAAACCTATATTTGCCTTAAAATTAACTTTTTCTTGAAGTTTATTTATGCTTTTAAAAATTATCATTTGTGGTAATTGATTAATTAATACAATTTAATGATCAGACAAGCAATAATTCCGTTGGCCGGTTTAGGTACAAGATTGTTACCTTTAACAAGTGTTTTTCCAAAAGAGTTATTACCAATAAATGGAAAACCTGGAATTGAATATATTTTAGATGAGTGTATTGAAGCAGGCATCAAAGAAGTAATATTTATTATTTCAAACAAAAAAAAAATGATTAAAAAGTATTTTACAAATTACCAATTATTAAAAAAAGCAATTAAGACAAAAAAAGATAAAAGATTAATAAATTATTATAATAAGATTTTAAAATATAATAAAATAATTAAATTTGTTTATCAAAACCAACCAAAAGGTACTGGTGATGCCGTATTAAAAACAAAGAATTTAATCAAAGATAATTATTTTTTAATGTTATTACCGGATGATTTAATATTAAAAAAAAACTGTTCTAAAGATATGATATCTTTACATAAAAAAAAAAATTGCTCAATAATGGCTAGTATGATTGTAAATAAAAAAACTGTTAATAGATGGGGCATTTATTCAAAAGGAAAAAAAATAGATAAAAATAATTTTTATATAGAAGATGTCATTGAAAAACCCGAACTGAAATTAGCACCATCTAGAAACGCAGTAATAGGTAGATACATATTACCTAAAAAAATTTTTTCTAAATTAAGAAAACAAAAGAAAGGAAAAGGTGGAGAAATTCATATTACCGATTCAATAAGAACACTTATTAATGAAGGTGACAAGTTTATAGGTCACACATTTCAAGGAAAGTATTTAGACTGTGGCACAATGGAAGGTTATGTGAATTCATCATTGGAGATATCAAAAATATGAGATTGTGCATGATAGGAACTGGCTATGTAGGTCTCGTTAGCGGTGTTTGTTTTTCAGATCTTGGTAACACTGTTTTTTGTGTTGATAATAATAAAGATAAAATTAATTCCTTAAATAAAGGTATTATCCCAATTTACGAACCAGGATTAGAGGAAATTTTAAAAAGAAATTTTAAACAAAAAAGATTAATTTTCACCAATAATTTAAAAATGGCTGTTGAAAAAGCAGACATTATTTTTATATGTGTTGGAACACCAACCAAAAAAAAAAATAATTCAGCAGACTTAAAATATGTTTTTCAAGTAGCCAATCAACTAAAAAAATATATTAAAAAATATAAAATAGTTGTAACTAAATCAACCGTACCAATATCTACAGGTGATAAAATTGAAAAAATTCTAAATAAAAAAAAAGGAAAAAGAATAGTTGATGTTGTTTCTAATCCAGAATTTTTAAGAGAAGGTGAGGCCATTCGAGACTTTGTTTACCCCGATAGGGTTGTCGTTGGCACAAACAGTATTAAGGCAAATAAAATACTTAGATCATTATATTTACCGATTATTAAAAAAAATAGCAGATATTTTAAAACCTCAAGAAGAGGAGCTGAATTAATTAAATATGCCTCTAATGCTTTTTTGGCTACCAAAATTGCATATATAAATGAATTAGCTAATTTATGTGAAAAGACCAGTGTTGATATTAAAGAAGTTTCTTTTGGCATGGGTTTAGACCAACGTATAGGAGAAAGATTTTTAAGAGCGGGACCAGCTTACGGTGGATCATGTTTCCCAAAAGATACACGGGCAATAATTGACACAGCAAAAGGTTTTAAAACAAATCTTTCAATAGTGAAATCTGTCATTAAATCTAACGAAGATAGAAAATTATTTTTAACAAAAAAAGTAAGTAAAATACTAAAAAATAAAATTAAAAATAAAGTTATAACTTTTTTGGGAGTAACATTTAAACCTAATACAGATGATATGAGAGAGGCATCGAGTTTGCTAATGATTCCATATTTAAACAAAAAGGGATCAATGGTAAGATATTTTGATCCATCTGGCGAAAAAAAAGACTTTAAAAATTTAAAAAATGTGAAATTTTGCAAAGATATCAACTCAGCTTGCTTCAAAAGTGATTTAATTATTATTCATACTGAGTGGAATGAATTTAAGTTATTAAATTTTAAAAAAATTGTTAAAAAAAAAGAATTTACTATATATGATATGAGAAATATATACTCTCCTTCTAAGATGAAGAAGATAAATATAAAGTACTTTGGTATAGGTCGTTAATTTATTTTATTTCAAAAATTGCGTCTACTTCAACAGCAACACCTAATGGCAAACTATTAACACTTACCGCTGCTCTAGTATGCATTCCAATATCACCAAATACTTTTACAATTGTATCTGAGGCACCGTTAATAACTTTTGGTTGATCATTAAAATCATTTGTTGAATTCACAAATCCAGTCAATTTAATGCAAGATTTAATCTTGTCCAAGTCATTACCACATGCCTTTTTTGCTTGCGCAATAATACTTAATGCACATCTTTCAGCAGCTTTATATCCCATTTCAACGTTTAATTCCTTACCAATTTTACCTTTAATCAGATTTCCGTTTTCATCCACAGATATCTGTCCAGAAATATATAATAATTTTCCAACAATTTTTGTAGCCAAGTAAGATCCTACAGGATTAGGAGCATTTGGTAATGTAATATTATTTTTAATTATATTATCTTCTATCATTAATTTTTAAGTATTTTTTTTTTTGCATTATCAATTTTAATTTTTTCCTCAGTCCATTCCTCTTTTTGGTAATCTTTTGTATCTTTAATAAACTTTTGTCCTTGTGATATACTTGAATTTTTTAAATTTTGAGTCTTACATTTTAAATATTCTGTTGATAGTTTATTATACAAAGTACAATCTATTATTTCTTTTGAAAAAGACTTATGAGTTAATAATACTAAAATAAATATATTAAATAATATTTGTTTCATTTTTTTTTCTTTTTTCTATTTTTATCGTATTCTTTTCTTTTTTCTATCAAAATTAAAGCATCTTCCATAGTTAGTTCTAAAGGGTCTTTTTCTTCTGGTATAGTGGCGTTTAAAGATTTATATTTGATATATGGACCATATTGACCTTTCATTATTCTCACAGGCTTTTTATCATCCGGGTGTTCGCCAAGTTCCTTAATAATAGAAGATGAAATTCTCCCAGGTTTTGCCTCAGCTATAAGTGATACAGCTCTGTTTAAACCTATTGTAAAAATTTCTTCAACGTTTTCCAATCTTGCAGATTTATTTTCACATTTAAGATATGGACCAAATCTTCCAGAATTTATAGTAATATCTTTTCCATTATCCGGATGTTGACCTAGTATTTTTGGTAATGAACATAAATATTTAGCTTTTTCCAAATTTATTTGTTCTATCTCTAGTCCTTTTGGAATTGAGACATTTTTAAATAAATCATTATTTTTTTTTGTTTTTTTCCTTTTTGTTGCAAATTCCTCATTAATCATTTCGTATTGTAAATAAGGACCAAATCTACCGTTTTTAAGATATATCTCTTTATCATTATCATTTTTTCCTATTAACTTTGGTTCCGAGAGAGCAATTTGATTGTTCGCCTTAGATTTAGATAAAGGTCTTGTAAATTTACAATTGGGGTAGTTTGAACAACCTATAAAAGCACCACCTCTAAAACTATTTTTTAAACTTAATTCACCAGTATCACATAATTTGCATTTTCTGTTAATTTTTCCATTTTCGTCTGACTCAAATACTAACTCACCAAGACTCTCATTTAACAAATCCAGTACTTCTCTAGTTCTTTTTTCTTTTACATTTGAAACATTAATTGTGAAATCTTTCCAGAATTTATCAAGTACTTTAATCCATTCTTCCTTACCGGTTGTAATATCGTCTAGCTGTTCTTCTAAACCGGCAGTAAAACCATAATCTACGTATTTTGAAAATAATTTTTCTAAAAATGCTGATAACAACTTTCCTCTATCAGTTGGAAAAAAACGTTTATTAACAATATCAGCATAACCTCTATTTGATATTACCGAAATTATACTCGCATAAGTAGAAGGTCTTCCAATTCCTAGCTCTTCAAGCTTTTTGACTAAACTTGCTTCAGAATATCTTGGAGGTGGTTGAGTAAAATGCTGTTCATCAATAAAGTCATTTATAGTAACTTTTTCTTTATCAACTTCAGGTAAAATTTTTTCTTCTTCAAAGTCAATTTTTGTTAATCTAAGAAAGCCATCAAATTTTATTGTAGATCCAGAACATCGAAAATGATTCTTATTATCATCTGAAATTATAGAAATAGTTTTTCTATCAAACTTTGCAGCTTCCATTTGTGATGATAAAGCCCTTGCCCAAATTAGTTCATATAATTTATTTTGATCAGTACTTAAAAATTTTTTCATTAGTTCTGGGGTTCTTGTAATATCAGTAGGTCTAATTGCCTCATGAGCCTCTTGAGCATTTTTCGCTTTTTTACCAGAATAATTTTTTGCATCATTAGGCAAATAAGAGTTTCCATAAGTTTTTTTAATAAAGTCACGAAAATCAAGAATAGCATCTTTTGATATGTTAGTACCATCAGTTCTCATATAAGTAATTAATCCAACAGTGTCACCCTCAATATCTATTCCTTGATATAATCTTTGAGCAATTTGCATTGTTCTTGATGCCCCAAAACCTAATTTGCTAGATGCAGTTTGTTGAAGAGTAGATGTAGTGAATGGTCCTAGAGGATTTCTTGTAAAAATTTTAGAAGATATGTCTGAAATTTTATATTTATTATTTTGAATAGTTTCTTTTGCTAAATTTACATCATCTTTTTTTTTGAAAAAAAATTTATCTATTTTTTGATTATTTAGCAGCACAAGATTTGAATTTAGAATGTTTCCCTTTGAATCTTTAAAATTAACATTTAGAGTCCAAAACTCATCAGGTTTGAATTGTTCAATCTCATGCTCTCTTTCGGTAAGCAATCTCAATGCAACAGATTGAACCCTACCTGCAGACTTAGACCCAGGTAGTTTTGTCCATAATATCGGAGAGATGTTAAAGCCAACCAAATAGTCTAATGCTCTTCTAGCCATATAAGCTTCTACTAAATTAGATTCTATTTTCCTTGGATTATCTATTCCATTAGTAACAGCTTTTTTGGTTATTTCATTAAAGACAACTCTTTCGACCTTTTTATCTTTTAAAAGTTTTTTTTCATTTAAATACTCTTTTACGTGCCAAGCTATTGCCTCACCCTCACGATCGGGGTCAGTAGCAAGTATTATTTTGTCGGATTTTTTTGCTGCATCAGTAATTTCTTTTAAATATTTTTTTGAAAAACTATCAACTTCCCAAATCATTTTAAATCTATCTTCTGGGTCAACAGAGCCATTTTTTGAAGGCAAATCTCTTATATGACCATAGCTTGCTAAAACGGTAAAATTATTACCCAAATATTTGTTAATAGTTTTTGCTTTTGCAGGACTTTCAACGATAACTAGATTCATACTTAGAAACTACATAAAAGACTTTGATAGTCAAATTAATAAATTTTTGTCCTAGATTCAGTACCATTTATCAAACGTTTTATGTTTTCTCTATGAGTAATCATTATAAATATAAACATAATAAAGAAAAAATTATTATTAAAATTATGATCAAATATAATTAGATACACTGGTACGGATAACGTTGCAATTAATGATGATAGAGAAGATAGTTTGCTTATAATAAAAATTATAATCCAAGATATAACAAAAATTAAAACAAATTTATAATTTAAACAAAATAAAATTCCCACATATGATGCCACACCTTTTCCTCCTTTAAACTTAAGCCAGATAGGAAAAACATGACCCACGAATAGTGAGAAAGCAGAAATATATACAAAGTTCTCAAAATATATTTTGACAATTAAAAGTGGTATTATAGTTTTAGATATATCAAGAAATAAAGTACTATAACCAATTAACTTGTTGCCAGTTCTAAGAGCATTTGTCGCTCCTATATTTCCGGAACCAACTTTTCTTAAATCCTTTCTCAAAAAAACTTTTGTTAAAATAAATCCAAATGGTATTGAACCTATAAAATAAGACACTATAAGTATTAAATATAAATCCATTAGGTTGTCCTGTATAGCTCTTTACCATTTACAAAAGTATTCAAAACTTTCCCTTGAAGTTTTTTGCCTTCTATACATGTATTTTTTGATTTAGAAACTAGGTTTTCTTTTTTAACTATCCAGGGTTTATAAATATCTACTACACAAAAATCAGCATCATTACCTATTTTTAAACTACCTTTATTTATTTTAAGTATTTTTGCAGGATTCGTTGTTAAACAACTGATGATTTTGCTTAATTTAAGGGACTCATTATGAAACAATTCTAATGATAGTGGCAGGAGAGTTTCAATACTAGATGCACCTGTAGCTGCTTGATAAAAAGTAATTCTTTTTTGTTCTTCATCCTCAGGTTTATGATCTGATACTATAACATCTATGTATCCATTTTTAACTCCTTCAACTAAAGACATTCTATCTTCCTCGGTCCTTAAAGGCGGTGATAGTTTAAAAAAAGTTCTAAAATCTCCAATATCATTTTCATTTAGTGATAAATTATTTATTGATACGCCACTTGAAAATTTAATCTTTTCTTTTCTTGATTTTATTACATCAACTGATTTAGAGGATGACAGTTGTGATATGTGATATCTACAATTAAAGTCCTCTAATAACGTTAAATCTCGCTCTATAATAATTTTTTCTGCAATATCAGGTATTCCCTGCAAGCCTAATTTCGTAGAAATAATTCCATCATTAATTAATCCGTCTTTTGAGAGTTCATAATCTTCAGCATGTTGAATTATTAATGAATTGAGGTCAAAAGCAGATTTCATAATTCTTGACATTATTCTTGTATTTTGAATTGTTTTATATCCATCCGTAAAAGCTATTATACCTTTTTTTTGTAACAAGCCGAATTCAGACATATTAATACCCTCTAAGTTTTTAGTTAAACATGCCGTAGGGTAGATATTAATCTTAGATTTATCTCTTCCTCTTCTTTTAAGGAAGTCAACTATTGAAACGTTATCAATTACTGGATCAGTATTTGGCATAGTTACGACTGAAGTTACTCCGCCTGATAATGCAGCATTACTCAAAGTTTTAAAATTTTCTTTATATTCAAATCCTGGCTCTCCAACAAAAACCTTCATATCTACGATGCCCGGAAATATATAGTTTTCTTTAAGGTCTAAGTATTTTTCCTTACTAGGTATATTATTTTTATTTACTTTTTTTCCAATGGCTTCAATTTTTCCCTCTTCATTAATAATTAGACCACCTAATTCCTCAATATTATTTTGTGGATCTAAAATATTTGCGTTTAAAAAATATTGTTTTTTCATTAATTACAAAAAATTTTTAAACAAGCCATTCTTACAGCTACTCCAAGCTCTACTTGTTCTTTAATAACACTTTTGTTTATATCATCTGCTAAATTTGTATCTATTTCGATTCCTCTATTCATTGGACCGGGATGCATAATTAAAACATCCTTCTTTGCTTGCTCTAGTTTATCTGGAGTTAAACCATAATATTCATAGTATTCTCTATTAGAAGATAAAAAAGAACTGTTCATTCTTTCATTCTGAAGTCTTAACATCATAACTATATCACATCCAACTAAACCCTTTTTCATATCTGTAAATGTAATGACTTCAAATTTTTCAATATTTTTGGGCATTAAATTTGATGGTGCAACAATATTTACTTGTGCTCCCAACATATTTAATAAATAAATATTTGATCTTGCTACTCTTGAATGCAATATATCTCCACAAATAGCAATCTTCAAACCTTGGATTTTTTTTTTTCTATCAATGATAGTTAAAGCATCTAATAAAGCTTGTGTTGGATGTTCTCTTCTCCCGTCTCCGGCATTTAAAACTGCACAATTAACTTTTTGCGAAAGCAAATTACATGCACCAGAGTCTTGGTGTCTTATAACAATTATATCTGGATGCATCGCATTAAGTGTCATTGCAGTATCAATTAAAGTTTCACCCTTTTTAATCGCTGAATTTACTATGTTCATCGACATAACATCCGCTCCCAATCTTTTTCCTGCTAATTCAAATGAACTCTGTGTTCTAGTTGAAGGTTCAAAAAAAAGATTTATTTGTGTTTTACCCCTTAGTAAATCTAGTTTTTTATTATCGCTTTTATTAAGTTTTATAAATTGTTTTGCTTCAGAAAGAATAAGGTTTACATCATTTATAGATAAATCTTCAATCCCTAATAGATGTTTTTTAGATATTTTAATAGCTTTATTTGAATTAGTTGCCATTAAAATTTACTCTATAGACTTAAACACTAATTAACGCAAGTATTAATTATTTAAAAAATCAATAGCTCCCTGCAAAATAAAGGCTGCAGCATTTTCATCTGTTTTTTTTACTCTTTTAGATAGATTTATATCTAATTGGCTAGAAATGTTAAAAACTGCCTGTGTAGATAATCTTTCATCCCATAAACACAAAGGAATATCTATTTTTTTTGATATTTCTAGACATTTATCTCTTACAGATTGAGAAGATCTTCCAAGTGTACCATCCATATTTATTGGATTACCAACTATGATACCATTTATATTTCTTTCGAGATTTAACAATTTAATAATATCAGCAATTAATGAATTTATATTTTTATAATGAATCGTTTTATACGGAGTAGCAATTAATCTTTTTTCATCACAAATTGACACTCCTATTCTTTTACTACCTAGATCTAAACCTATTAATCTACTGTTTTTGTTAATTTTTGATTTAAGTTCTTGAATAGTGATCATATTGTAATTTTGTGATATAATGATATTTTTGCCATTAATTTAAATTTCATATGACTATAGACCTTAAAACAATAAAGCATATATCAAAATTATCAAGAATTTCTCTATCAGAAAAAAAGGCCAATAAATTAAAAGAAGATTTAGATTCAATCCTTAAATTTATTGAATCGCTTAATGAACTTGATACGAAAAAAACATTACCAATGACTTCTGTATCAGAATCTAAACTCCAATTAAGAAACGATGAAATTAAGTCGAAAAATATTAGAGAAAAAATATTAAAAAATTCTCCTGAAGATAATAAAGATTATTTTGTTGTACCAAAGGTAATTGAATAATGACGGAAATTACAAAACTAACGTTAACAGAATTAATTAAAAATATAAAAAATAAAGATATATCTTCAACAGAAGTTGTTAATGCTTTTATAAATAGATGTGAAAAATCAAAAGAATTAAATACATATATTACTAAAGACTTTTTAAATGCAGTTAATAGTGCGAAAAAATTTGATCAAAAACCAAATTTTGATTTAAAATTACCGGGTATTCCAATAGGTGTTAAAGATTTGTTTTGTACAAAAAATGTTCGTACTACTGCAGGAAGTAAAATTTTAAATAATTTTATCCCGACCTATGAGTCGACTGTAACAGAAAATCTTTGGAATGAAGGGGCTATACTTCTTGGAAAACTAAATTGTGATGAATTTGCAATGGGCTCATCTAATGAAACTAGTTTTTTTGGAAATGTGCAAAATCCTATAGATAAAAATTTAGTTCCAGGCGGGTCATCTGGAGGCTCAGCAGCAGCTGTAGCAGGTCAATTAACACCAATAACAATAGGTACAGACACTGGTGGATCTATAAGACAACCAGCTTCGTTTACAGGAACTGTTGGTTTAAAACCAACCTATGGAAGTTGCTCAAGATATGGAATAGTAGCTTTTGCATCTTCACTTGATCAAGCTGGACCTATAGCTCAAAATGTTAAAGATTGTGCTTTGCTATATGAAATCATTAGCACATATGATCCAAAAGATTCAACTTCTATAAATCATAAAAGAGAAGAATTTAGCAAATCTTTATCAAACAATATTAAGGGAAAAAAAATTGGGATACCAAAAGAATATAGAGTTGATGGGATGCCAAAAGAAATCGAAGATCTTTGGCAAAAAGGTATTCAATATTTAAAAGACTCAGGTGCGATTATAATTGATATTACCCTTCCGCACACAAAGTATGCCTTACCAACTTACTATATAGTCGCTCCAGCCGAAGCTTCATCAAATTTAGCAAGGTACGATGGTGTTAAGTATGGATTTAGAGCCGAAGGTGAAAACTTAATCGATATGTACGAAAAAACTAGATCGGAAGGCTTTGGTTCTGAGGTTCAAAGAAGAATTATGATTGGAACTTATGTTTTATCATCTGGTTATTATGATGCGTATTACCTTAAAGCTCAAAAAGTAAGAAAACTGATTAAAAATGATTTTGATGAGGTTTATAAAAAAGTCGATGCAATTTTAACTCCTTCTACACCAAGTTCAGCATTTAAAATTGGTGAAAAAAAAGATGATCCAATATCAATGTATTTAAATGATATATTTACAGTGCCAGTTAATCTTGCAGGTCTACCAGGAATTTCAATTCCTGCAGGACATGATTCTAAAGGATATCCTTTAGGTTTACAAATTATTGGCAAAGCATTTGATGAACAAAATATATTGAATATAGCATATGCAATGGAAGAGAAGATAAACTTTAGAAATAAAATTAGTGATTGGTGGATTAAGTGAGTAAAAAAAATTCAGAATATTTAATTAATCGTAAGGACAATCAATATGAAGTTGTAATTGGTTTAGAAGTTCATGCACAAGTATTATCTGAGTCAAAATTATTTTCAACCTCATCAACTAAATTTGGGGCGGAGCCAAACACTCAAGTTAGTTTAGTAGATGCAGCTTTTCCTGGAATGTTACCTGTAATAAATGAGTTTTGTGTAAAACAGGCTATTAAAACTGGGATAGGCCTTAATGCAAAAATTAATAAACGTTCAATATTTGATAGAAAAAATTATTTTTATGCGGATTTACCACAAGGATATCAAATTTCTCAATTTAAAGATCCAATAGTAGGTGAGGGCAAAGTTATTTTAGATATGCCATATGGTCAAAGAGAAGTAGGTATAGAGAGATTACATTTAGAGCAAGATGCAGGAAAAAGTATTCACGATCTTGATCCACAAAATACACTTGTAGATTTAAACAGATCAGGTGTAGCTTTGATGGAAATAGTAAGTAAACCAGATCTCAGATCTCCAGATGAAGTTAGTGCATATATCAAGAAATTAAGATCAATTATGCGATATCTCGGTACATGTGACGGAAATATGCAAGAGGGATCATTAAGGGCAGATGTTAATGTTTCTGTTAGAGCAAAAGGTTCAAAGGAATTTGGAACAAGGTGTGAAATTAAAAATGTAAATTCTATCAAATTTATGCAAATGGCTATTGAATATGAAGCAAATAGACAAGTTGATTTAATCGAAGAGGGCAAATCAATTGATCAGGAGACAAGATTATTTGATATTAAAAAAAATGAAACAAGATCTATGAGATCAAAAGAGGATGCTCACGATTATCGATATTTTCCAGATCCTGATTTATTACCTTTAGAGGTTTCTGATAAATTTATTAACAATCTTAAAAATGAAATTCCAGAGTTACCAGACGTCAAAAAGAAAAGATTTATTGACGAATTTAAACTGTCACCATATGAAGCAACAATCTTAGTTTCAGATATCGATACAGCAAAGTATTTTGAAGAAGTCGTGGCTAAGATGGGTAAGAATAAAGATATGAAATTAGCAGTTAACTGGATTACAGGTGAATTATTTGCAGTTTTAAATAATAAAAACCTTGAAATTTCTCAAAGTCCGGTAAGTGCGAAGAATTTAGCCATACTAGTTAATTTAATAAAGAATGGAACAATTTCAGGAAAAATAGCAAAGACTGTTTTTGAATTAATGTTAGATGGAGATAAAGATCCTCAAAAAATTGTTGAGGAGAAAGGATTAAAACAACAAAGCGATCCTAAAGCTATAGAGACTTTAATCGATAAAATAATTAATGATAACCGAGAAAAAGCAATTGAGTACAAGTCAGGTAAGGAAAAATTATTTGGTTTCTTTGTTGGTCAAGCGATGAAAGCTTCTGGTGGTAAAGCCAATCCTCAACTTATAAATGAAATTTTAAAAAAAAAACTTCAGTAAAATGGGTGCAAACCTTAATATTACCAAAAAGTTACAAAATTACATAAATGATTTTGGATTAAATTTACATCCAGTTCAACAGGATATTATCAATTATAATAAAAATTTAGGTGATATCAAAAAAATGCAAATTGATCCTACTCAATGTCATTTTCTTCATTTAATTATCAAAGTTTCAAATATTAAAAATGTTCTTGAAATTGGAACTTTTACAGGCCTTAGTGCACTTTCAATTTCACTCGCTTTACCTGATGACGGAAAACTAATTGCTCTTGATAAAAATGAAGAGACTAGCAAAATAGCATTAGATTTTTTTAAAAAAGCTAATCAAGGTCATAAAATTCAAACAATAATTAAACCTGCTCTTGAAAGCTTTAAAGAATTAAAGAATAATAAATTTGATATGATTTTTATTGATGCTGATAAAATGAATTATAAGACATATTATGAAAAATCCTTAGAACTATTAAATAAAGATGGGTTGATCATTATTGATAACGTTTTATGGCACGGTGAAGTAGCTGATGAAAAAAATAATGATAGATTTACTATAAATATTAGAGAATTTAATAAATTTGTATCTGAAGATAAAAGAGTAGAGCAAATCATTGTTCCATTAGGTGATGGTATGACTGTTTGTAGGGTTTTATGATGTTTAAAGTTTTTGGCTTTTATAAATTTGTAAAGGTTAAATCTTTAAAAAAAAACAAAGATTTTTTACAGAAGTTCATTATTTCAAATCACATTAGAGGAACTATAATCATTGCTAAAGAAGGATTAAATGGCACTATTTCTGGTAGTATCAAAGATATTCATAAAACTACAAAAAAACTGAAATCTTTATTCTCATTTAAACAATTTGATAGTAGCAATGGATCTAAATCCAAATTTCAGCCTTTTCATAAGCCTAAAGTTAAAATTAAAAAAGAAATTGTTCCAATGAATTTAACTATAAATTCTAAAGAAAGAAATACGAAAACTCATTTAGACCCAAAAGATTGGAATAAACTAATTAAGGATAAAGATACTCTTATAATTGATACTAGAAAACCTTTTGAATATAAGGTTGGAACTTTTAAAAGATCATTAAATCCAAATGTAACTAATTTTAGAGATTTTCCCAAGTATTTAAATAAACTTGAGAAAAATAAACCAGTAGCAATGTTTTGTACCGGTGGAATACGTTGTGAAAAAACTTCAGTTTATTTAAAGAAGAAAGGATTTAAAAATATTTATCAACTAAGTGGTGGAATTTTAAATTATCTCAAGAAGATAAAGAAAAATGAAAGTTTGTGGAAAGGTGAGTGTTTTGTTTTTGATAATAGAATCACTCTAAAGCATGGATTAAAGTTAGGCTCTTATTCTATATGCAGCGGATGTAGAATGCCCACCTCTTCAAAGGATAAAAGATCAAATAAGTTTGAAGAGGGAGTTTCTTGTCCAAATTGTAATGATAAATTAACAGAAACTCAAAAATCACGTTTTAGAATGAGACAAAGTCAGATATACAAAGCAAAACAATCTGGAAAAAAACATATTTTTCAAAAAG
>MDTB01066643.1_pt1 | contig 45849 bp, 46 predicted proteins | sample 811161 | NCBI WGS metagenome assembly MDTB01 (sample SAMN05326650, study PRJNA326480) | marine metagenome | isolation source: seawater | place: Mediterranean Sea | collected 2009 | reverse complement strand
TTTTTCTAGATATATTTTTAAATTCTCAAAAAAATCGTTAAAACCATTTTTTGGGACGGATACCTTCGATATAGATAAATCTGTGTCTCTATATTTGTCTGGTAAACATAAAATTTCATCCAAAAATGGGAATTCTTTTTTTAAAATTTTAATTTCGTCAATGTGTTTGTCGAAAAAAACTCTTCCACATGCAAATCCATTCGGATGATCCCAAGAGAGATGGTTTGAGTCTACTTCATGTCCTTCAATCCATTTTTTAATGCTTTTTGATACAAATTCTGGATAACAATTTAACCTTTCGGACAAAGAATCTTTTTTGTTAAAATTTTTTTTTTTAAATACCTCACTTAAATTTATTTTTTTATCATACGTAGGATTTGGCACTTGACTGGAAAATACTTCGTTATCAAAAATATTTGTGTAAGACCCTTTTTCATGATCAAAAATTTTAAAATTGAATTGATTTTGTATATATTTTTTATACCAAGGCTCTTCTGGATTAAAATACTGACAAGAGTTAAAAAAAAAATCTTCATTTAATTTCGTGTCTTTTAAAATTCCTCCTAAAATTTTATCTTTTTCAAATAGAGTTACTTCATATCCTTTTTTTGCTGCATGTAGAGCAGTGATACACCCAGTTATACCTCCGCCTATTACTCCTAGTTTTTTCATATATATTTATTTTAGATTTTTTCTTAAGATATATTTAAAATAACTTAAATCTTTTTTATTATCTATATCCAAAGCTTCATGGTCATCGACTTCAAAAAAGAAAGGATTTTTACCAATACGAGATTTATATTTTTTTAAAGCTTCTCTTTTAATTCCATATAGACCAGTTGTTTCATAAATTACTGGGATAGAATCTTGGCTTCTAGGCAAGACCTTAGGGTTATAATTTACTGGTTTTTTTTTAAACCAAAACCATGTGTAGACAGATTTGGTCGTAAATATTGAGTCTATTTTTTTATTTGTCATTAACTTTCTTATGCATTTATTTATACTTTTAACGGACAATAAAGGAGATGTAACAAACAACTGAAAATAATAATCGGCTTTAATTAATTTAAAATGATAATTTAACAAGTCATTTCCATTTGCATTTTTTGTAGACAGCCTCTTTAACCTATTAATTACATAAAAGTTATTTTTCTTTGCAAATTCTTTTATTTGTTTGCTGTCAGTGTCAATATAAACTTCATCAAAATTACATTTCTTTAATTTTTTTAATAAGAATTGATAAAATGGAACTCCATTTATCTTTTTAAGATTTTTGCCAGGAATCCTCTCAGATTTTGATTTAATTGGTATTATTGCTACTGTTTTTTTCATTTTTTAAAAATTAAATGTACTTCATTTGATATTTTATTTTTATCTAGAATAGATTGGAACTCATCTATATATTTGGAATAGTAGGTTTCAACCAGCTTGTTAAATTTTTTATTATTTTTTGAGCTTACAATTATAGTTCTAAATAAGTCAGCAAAATCTAGTCCGAACCACCATTCACCTACAATTTTAAAATTATATTTTTTTGATAAAAAGCTTAAAGATTCTTTTGTAAATAAATGAGTGTGTCCTCCGCTTAACCACCTTGGAAAAATTTTTGGAGATATGTGTTCAATTATTGAGGTAAAACTAAACAAAGGAACACTGATGTATAAATACTTAATCTTAGATTTTTTAAAAATTTCTAATATTTTATGAGGTTCCTCAAGATGTTCAAGAACACCAATCAGCGAGAGACAGTCAGCTTTTTCATTAGCGATTTTTTTATAGATATAATCCATAGACACATTGTGAATTTTATTTTTTTTTAATTTCTTTTTCCCCAGATTGCAAAGAATTTTGCTCGGCTCATAGCCAAGGGCTTTAATTTTTCTCATTTCACATGCTCGCAAAAAATGCCCGCCGCCGCTTCCAAAATCAATAACTGAAAATTGTTTTTTTCTTATAGTCTTTTTTAAAAATTCTATTTTCGGTAAATAAATAGAATTTACTCTTTTCTGATAATTTTTGAGGTAATTTTTTGAATAATTTTTCCCACCGCTATCTTTATAAAGCCACTTAATAAAATTTTTTGAGTCAATATGTTTCCCATTCAAATGATTGCATCTGTTACACAATTTATACTTAATTTTGTGACTTATAAAATCAAATCCATCTAATTTATGATTACAAATTTTGCAATTTTTTCTCTCTTTCTCCTTTAGATATTTAGAGTTTATTTTTAATGAATTTTTGAGATGAAGTTCGTTGTTTAAATAAAAATCTTTTTTTAAAGTAACCAAATCTCCTAAAGGTTTCGAAAATTGAATAGTTTTCTTCATTATAATTTAATTCTTATTTTGTTGATATACTTTCTTTTGTTTTAAGTAAATTAAGATCATTAGATATTAATTCTTAAGTTTAATTGTTTTTGCAATTTTCAAAGCGTTTTGCCAATCTTTTGGTGTATCAATATCACATGATCTTTCTTTTGGAATTTCAACAATAGTGGAATTATTATTGAACAAAGGTTTTTTTTCTAACCAAGCGCTTTTTTTTCCCCAATAAAACTGAGCAGCATCAAAATATACCTGATCTAAATCTTGAGTTCTTTTATTATATTCTTTTGGAAAAAGCATTTTAGTTTCTCCTTTTGAGCTTATCTCAAACCCTCTTCTCACTGGATTTTCAAATTTTGTAGCTGAAAAAACGAAGTTACATCTTTTTTTTTTTATAATTTTAAAAGCTTTAACTATGTCAGATGACTTTATTAAAGGAGATGCGGGATATATACAGCAGACAAAAGTAGGTATAATATTTTTTTTTTCGATTTTTTTAATTGCATCGACAATCACCTCGGTTGTTCCAATCTTGTCACCTGAAAGTGCTTTTGATCTTAAAAAGGGAACATCTGCTTTGTATTTTTTGGCTATATTTGCTATTTTTTTACTGTCTGTTGTAACAATGATTTTGTCGAAAATTTTTGCTTTTAAAGCCGCTTTAATAGACCAAAATATTATAGGCTTTCCAAAAAACATTTTAATATTTTTTTGTTTAATCCTTTTACTACCAAATCTCGCAGGAATAATTGCAATATTCATCTAAAATTTTTTATTTTAATTCTATATTATTTTTAAAAGGTATTTTATTTTATTTTTTAATATTTTATTTTCCGGGTCAAATTTCATAATAAATTTATTTTCTTCTAGTGTTTTTTTCCAGTTCTCGTCAGACAAGTTCAACAAATAATTAATTTTTTCTTTAATTATTTCTTTATCTTGTCCTTGATACCAAAAGGGTCCGGACTTATTTGGAAGAAAATACCAAGGTAATACAAAATAGTGAATATTTAAAAATAAAACTTTTTTTCCTCTTGATATCAACTCATTTCCCAAATTTGATGTCAAGCATATTACTAATTCAGTCTCTTCTGCTAAACTGATTGAGTCAACATTCTCTTCGTTAAAATTTGCAATATCTCTTTTAAAAAATTCAATTTCATCTTTTTTAAAATTTTTATCCTTATACTTCTTATCTTTTCTGTTGGATACAAGTGCTACAGAAAAATTTTTTTGTTTTTCATTGCAATACTCATAAATAATTTTTGACAAATATGAGATACAGACATCAGCCAGTCTCATCGTTGCAACATTATTATTGGTTCCATGATAAGATTTTACTTTTGTCCTGAATTCTGAAATAAGCATAATGTCTTTTTTTTTAATTTTGTCTTTTGAATAAATGCTATTATTTTTTACAGATCCAGTAATTATAAATTCTGTATCATAATAATCAAAAAAAGATTTATGCCATTCATCATAAATACAAAAATAATCTACTTTGATTTTTCCTTCTTTTAAGCCCATATGATTTAGATGTCTCTTTTTTGCTGCCGACTTATAAATCTCACAATATGTTGCAAATTGAAACATGATTAAAATTTTCTCTGGAAAAAATTTTTTTGATTTAAAAGTGATTAGATCACATTCATGTCCGATCATTATTTTTGGGTCAATTTTTTTAATTAAAATTTTATAATAACAATCATTAATACCTAATTTTTTAAGATCTTTATTAAAGAATATTTTATGAAAAATTAATTCTAAAATTAACAAAAAATTAATTTCATTTTTTGGTAATTGAAAAAAATCGTTCTCTAAATTAAGCTCAATCGCTTTATCTAAAATTAGAATTTTTTTTTTAGGATATCTTTTAAACACCCAATTCTTTTTAAATTGTTTTAACAAAATTTTAAGAAAATTTTTAAACATCTATTTTTTAGCAACTATAGACCAAGTGCTGTAATTAAATTTTTTATTTGGGATAAAAGATTTTAAAGATTTTTTGTTCAAGTACAAAATTTTCCAATTTTTAAAGATCTTTTTCATCTCAGCTTGATCAAAAAAATGAACATTGCCTACTCCTTTAAAACCACCTTTTTTAAAATTATTCTTGGTCTTCTTATCGCTTGATTTAGTCCCTGATTTAAAGTCTGAATGATCTGTAGACATCCAGTCGGTTCCAATATAGATACCGCCTTTTTTAAGAGCTTTGTGAGCTAGATTAATTGTTAAAATAATATCTTTTGAACTATTGTGAGTCATTGCCCCTCTATCAACAATTAAATCAAAATTTTTTCCTAAGGTCTTTGAATTACTAAAATTTCCATGAAAAACCTTATTCTTAATTAAAGGAAATTTTTTTTTGACTTTATCTACAATTGTCTTGCTTAACTCAATTCCTGAATAATCCATATTTAAGCTCAAAAAATAAGGAATATTTGGGCCATTTCCAAAACCAAGCTCTAACACCTTTGTTTTTTTGTTCCTTTTAGCAAATTTATTAACTAGACCAATTAAATCAGACCAAGGCCATTCTATGAGCTGTTTTTTTTTTTTATAAATAAGCTCCCAATAATTTTTTTGCATCAATATTTTATTTCAATTAATTTATGTTTTAAAAGCTTAGTTATTATATTGTTTATCTTCCAAATCGGCATAGAACATTTTTCTGCTATTTCAATTAATGATGTTTTTCCATCACTTAAAGAAAGTAGGTGAAGTATCATGTAACTATTTTTGCTTTTCAGATTTTTTTTACTAATTTTACTATAAAGATTCCTTTTACTTAATTGAGGTTCACACAAAATTGTGTATCTTGGAATTATATTTTGTTCTAAAACAATAAGTATTTCTTTTAAAATGTTAAAGCCTCCATTTAAGCCTTTAGGGGTAACAACTTTCTTCAAATTGTCTAAAGAGGTATGATACTCTGGATATTCTAAATATTTAGTACGCATCACAGAAGCAACAGGTAAATCTATCCCAGGAGCACAATATTGCCTTTCATCACTTCCTCTATCTAACCAAGTATAAGTCTTAAATTTTTTTACTTTCCACTTTAATACATGCTTGGCTGCAAAATCAGACAAAGTATTTGAATTTCTGGAGGGTAAATATGAGTAATTTCTTTCATCGCCAATGCAACAAATATTATAACCTGCTATAATTTTTCTTTTCATAGCTTTATAGTTCTTTGATAAATAAGCGATTGAACCAATTGTTTCGGGAACTAATACTATTCTGTAAGAGTATCTTCTATTTTTTAAATTTTTAATCCAGTTTGCTAAATATATAACCACGCAAGGGCCTGATAATTCATTATTAGCCATCGAGGGATGACAAATGTATGTTGAAAGAAAAATCTCTTTTTTTGATTTTCCAGGTATTAAAATTTCACCATAAGATAACTTTCCATTTTTTTTAAATTTTGAATCGATAAATACACGATAATTTCCTTTTTTTAATTTTTTTCTGATGCTGTGTTTTAAACAAAATCCCCAATTTTTTTCGTAATAAGAGGTCACGTATGGAATCGCATTTGGTTGTTCTTTTATAGAATGCAAATGCCTATTTAATTTTTCTAATTTAATTGTCTTATTAATTGGAGCTGAATAACCAACTAGGTGCAAGTTATTTTTACTAAAATCAATTATCGTCTTTCCTGTTGGATCCTTTACCCAGGCAGATTTTATTTCCCATTCTGGTGGTATTTTCCAATCGAAAACTTTACTGCCTGACTTAAATGATTTAATTTTTAATTCCGGCACAACCATTTTCAAAATATTTAAAGTTTCAACTACACCCGAACCGGTTATGCTTCTATTGATTGGCCAAAGTTTTTTAGCTAATTTATGGATTCTGTTACCTATCATTATTTTTTTTTAGTTTTTTAATTAATTTTTCAATTTTTATCAAATCCTCCAAATTTTTAATATCAAAATTTTTAAGGTTAATTTTAATATTAAAAGTTTTTTCTAAACTTGAAATTAAAATTAAAATATTAAATGAGTCCAAATAACCATCGGATACAAGACGATATTTTTTATTAAATTTAAAATTAGGTAAAATTTTTAGAATTTCCTTTTTTATTATCTTTTTAATCATAATATTTATTACTAAGTTTTTTTTTATTCACCTTTCCACTTGAGTTTTTTGGAAGGTTTTTATCTAAGGTAATATATTTATGCGGTATCATATAATTAGGTAGTTTTTTTCTAACTTCATTTTTTACATTTTCGATATCTACATTTTTTACAATCCAACAAGTAATTTCATTAATGTTGTTTTTTTTTCCAAAAGTAACTGTATTTTCTATAACACCATTTATTGAGCTTATTGAATTTTCAATCTCATCTAATTCAATTCTATAGCCTTGATGTTTAATTTGATTATCATATCTTGAACTAAAATAAATTAAATTTCTCTTGTTATTTCGATAAACTAAATCTCCAGTCTTATAAAAAATATCTGTATATTTTTTATTGAAAGGGTTTTGAATAAACTTTTTCTTAGTTTCGGCATTTAAATCATAGTATCCTTTGCTAACATTTTCACCACCTATATATAGCTCACCGATTTTACCACCTTGTATTTTCTTTTTTTTTTTATCTAAAATTAAGAATTTAAAATTTGGTGTTTTCATTTTGCCAAGAGGGGCTAACTTTTTCATTTCTTCTCCCAATAAGTCAATTTTTTTAATCTCATAAGAAGAACAAATGCAGGTACACTCTGTTGGGCCATAGACGTTAATAAGACTGGTTTTTTTTCCAACAGATTCATATAAAGCTTTCAAACTTCCTTTGGGAAAACCTTCTCCTCCAAAAATAATTTTTTTCAATTTTTTTAATTTATTTTTTTTTAAGTCAAAAAATTTCATCAAATAGATTAATAATGAGGGCACCGAAAACCACAAATTAATTTTAAATCTTTTAAGTTTTTTAATTAAAACCTGAATGTTAATAATTTCACTTCTATTGAAAGTTACAAGAGTAGACCCGTTAAATAAACATCCAAAAATATCAAAAATAGAATTATCAAAAAATAATGAATTTAAGTTTGTTGAAATATTTTTACCATCAATATCATATTCATTCTTGCACCACTCAGAAAAATTTAAAACTTGCCCATGGGTAATAATTACTCCTTTTGGTTCACCAGTTGAACCAGAAGTAAACATTATATAGGCGTCTGTGGAGCGGCTGGGATTAGATTTTTTTGATCGAAATTTAATTACATCTTTATTGACTAAATCTCCTATTTCCTCATAACGAATGAATTTTTTTTTTTGAATATAAGACATGTTTTTTTCAAAGTTTTTATCGCCAATAATCATTTTGGGATTGAGTTTTGATAAAATTTTCCTAATTCTTTTAGTGGGAGATTTTCTATCAATTATATTGTAAGCCACTCCAACTTTTAAACAGCCCAGGATAGCAATAAAAGTCTCTATATTTTTTTTTGAAGAAATACAAACTATATCGCCTATTTTAACGTTTTTATGATTAAGAAAATTTGCAAATAAGTTAGATTTTTTTTCAACGTATGCAAAAGTGTAGCTCTTTAAATCAATGACTATTGAAGTTTTATTTTTATATTTTTGCGCTATGCGCGAAAATTTTTCCCCTAGGTTTAAGAAATTCATTTTACCTATTAATTTTGTTAAAAAAGTTAATATCTTTTTTCATCCCAAGAATTCCTTCGTTGAAAAAGTTTTTGCATGAAACTATTTGTATTAAACCTTTATTTATTATTAACTGTTTAAGAAATTTTTTTTTCATAAGGTTTTTTTTAATTTTTATCTCTGAGTAAATTCTCTTAGAATTTTTTGGTCTCATGAAAGAGTAATGGATTTGAGTTTTTTTCTTTTTTTTAATCTTAATTATCCCTTTAAATTTTAATTTTTTTCTATATTTTATTTTTTTAATATTTTGATCAAAAAATTGTTCAACATAGTGAACGAAAGTGGGATCAAATTTATTTAAACCAAAGGAAACAAGCTTTGTATTTTTCTCGTGCATCTTCTCAAAAACTGAATTTTTTCCAAAAGAGTCATTACTGATTTTTGTAAAATAAGACTTTTTTTTTCCAATGCTTATAAAAGAAAACATAGGGTCTAATGTTCGTTTTGAACCTCTTTGCTGTCTTAAATATTCTGAAAATACTCCCGTCTTACCCTGGGTGTTATTAATATCGAAAAATTTTTTTTTTTTATCTCGTCCCCAGCTGTACGAAAAAGAAGGGCAAATTATAGTGCCATTTTTACCGATAAGTTTTTTAAAAATATTTAAATAGAAATCTACAAATTCTTTTTTTCTAATTTCATCTTTAAATATATTGATAAATTTCGACAGATCAGTTTCTATATAAAGGGTATCACCTTTTTTAATAAATTTGCTTAATTTTTTTAAAAAATTTTCTTTGTAAAAACTTAACTTATTTTGGTGCATGTAAGTTTAATTGAAAAATTGTTTCACCCTCAAAAATATCAGAATTTTTTTGATTTCTTATGATAATAGATATAGTGAGTAATTTAGCTTCATAATTAATCTGAATAACTTTAAGATTAATCTTTAATGTATCGTTAAGGAAAAAAGGTTTTTTAAAATTGCAAATTTGTTTTAAGCATAATTCTGTTCCTCCGGGAAAGAACATTCCATATATTTTTGACAATATAGCAGTGATTAAAAATGCATATCCCACTTTTTTTTTATATCCATTTTTTTTACAAAATTTTAAGCTTGTGTGTAAGGGGCTTTTATCACCTGAAAAATTTTTAAATCCATTATGTAGCTTTTGTGATATTTTCACTTCATAAGCATGAATATCATCTAACTTTATTTCATTAATTTTATGAAAATTCTTTTTTTTGGATTTACTAATTTGCTTTATTTTCATTAAATTTTTCTGCTAGAAGTCTATTAAAACTTATAAATGTTGATTTCAAAATTTTTATATTTGAAATTAATTTATTGCCAAATCTAGGGTTATCAATTCTTTCTTTAGTGGTTATTTTTATTTGGTTGTAACTATAGCCTTCTTTCAATAAATATAAGGCAATCTCAGTACCTGTTGACTTATAACTTACTAGCTTTTTTTTTCTTTAATTTTGATAACCTATAAGCTTTTAGTCCACAATATGGATCTTTTATTTTATAAAAGAAATTAAAGATCTTAATCGATATTTTTTCAGCTAACCTGGGAATTTTATTTCTTATTCCTAAAACTAAATCGTTTCCTTTTAAAAGGCTGTTTATTACCTTTGGTAAATCTTTTGCTAAATGCTGGCCATCTGCATCAAAAGTAATAGCAAAGTAAAAGTTTTTTTTTCTTGCATAAAGTAATCCTTTTTCTAAACTGTGGTCATAACCTAAATTTCTTTTATTTCTTATAACTGTTGCTCCAGCTTTTTTAGCCATTGCCAATGTATCGTCTGTACTAGCATCATCAACAACAATAACTTTGCCAAATTTTTTTGTATCTTTAACAGCTTTAAAAATTGTTGGACTTTCATTAAAAGCTGGAATTATGATGGTTAGCTTACGTCTTGCCATCTTATAATGTCACCAGCTTTGATAGCTCTTCTTGCTTTTTTCCCTATTAATTTTTTTATCTCAAAAGGTTCTATTGCATTACTGGGAGCTGGTCTTAAACAAATCATATTATTTTCGTTAAATTTTTCATTTAGATTTATATTTTTTTTTGCTCTAATGGACCTTCGTTGCAAAACTACTGTTTCTTTTTCATTTTTTTCAATTTTTTTTATATCTGATCCCAAACTTAGCTCTAGCTCTCTTGTCCTGTCTATCATTTCTCGCCATGATTTTGGGTTCATTGAGAACGGATGGTCAGGACCATTCCTATTATTATCATCCGTAAAATGTTTTTCTATCAATCTTCCACCTAATGATACTGCTCCTAACACAGTAGCATGTCCCGGGGTATGATCACTTAATCCAAGAATTATTTTTGGGAACAATTTTTTATATTTTTCAAGAACCTTTAAATGAATAAATCTAAAATTATCTTCGCTAGCTGTATAATTAGTATTACATTGCATTAAGGCAATATTTTTATTTATCTTAATCCCAGCACTTACGGCACGCTTTACATCTTTTAGTGACGATGCTCCAGTAGCCAATATGTATGGTTTTTTTTTCTTTGCTATTTTTTTTATAATGTCCAAATAAGTTATATCTCCAGATCCAATTTTATAAGCAGGTATAAATTTATCAACGTAATCAACTATTTCTAAGCTATAGGGACTTGTAAAAAATGTAACACCTGCTTTCCTGCTCTCTTTTTTAAGTTTTTGTGTCCATTCTAAATTTATCGAAGCATCTTTATAAACTTCAAACACTGATTTTTTCCATTTTTTTTGATGAGACTGCTGCTTTCCTAAATTTTTAAATCCAAAATCGCTTACTATGGTTTCAGCTTTAAAATGTTGAAATTTTACAGCATCTGCACCTGACTCTGCTGCTAAATATATTAATTCAATAGCCTTTTGTAAATTTCCATCATGATTAGCACCTATATCTGCTATAAAAAAAGTAGGATAATTTTTTCCTATTTTTTTGTTTTCAATTTTAAAAATTGTTTCCTTCATTAAATGAGTGCTTGTTGTTTATAAAGTCTTTTTTATCTGATCAACTGATAAAAAATCTGGGTTATTTCCAGAATTATAATCAAAATCTACTTCTACTTTTTTTCCTTTTTCTTTTAAGTTATTTAAAAAAAAATCCTCTTTTCTATCAAAGAAAATTATATCAGGTTTAATGACAAAATGATCTTTAAAGGATAAAGTGTGACGCGAGCTATCAACTGGACATAAAATTTCATGAATTTTCTCACCAGGTCTTAAACCTATTATCTTGATTGGTAAATTTGATGCCATAGCTTTACACAAATCTGTGATCTTTATAGAAGGAATTTTAGGTATAAAAATTTCACCACCCAACATTCTTTCAAAACTTTTTATTACAAATTCAACACCCTCTTCAATTGATAACCAATATCTTGTCATTCGTTTGTCAGTTACGGGTAAAAACTTTGTTCCTTTTGCTATTAAATCATTAAAAACGTTTACCACTGAACCTCTAGATTTTAAAATATTTCCATATCTTACTACTGCAAATCTAGTTTTAATTTTACCAGCAACATTATTTCCAGCGATGAATAATTTATCTGAACAAAGCTTTGTTGCTCCGTATAAACTAATAGGGTTTGCAGCTTTATCGGTCGATAAGGCAATAACTTTTTCAACCTCGTTTTTAACACATGCTTCCATAAAATTTTGAGAACCTAAAATATTTGTTTTTATAACTTCCATAGGATTGTACTCAGCAACATCTACCTGTTTAAGAGCTGCAGCATGAACTGCGAAATCTACATCTTTAAGAGCATACTCTAATCTTTTATAATCTCTTACATCGCCCACAAAATATCTAATAAATTTATAATCTTTTTCAGAGTAAATCTTTTTCATCTCAAGTTGTTTGAATTCATCTCTAGAAAATATAATTAGTTTTTTTGGCTTATAGTTTTTTATTATTGTTTTAACAAATTGGTGGCCAAAGGAGCCTGTTCCGCCTGTAACTAAAATATTTTTATTGTTAAACATGTATAATTAAAAAAAGTTGATTAGAATATTATATTAAACCATTAAATGTTTTTTTAATACCTTTTTCTATCTTTGTTAAAGGAACCCAATCGATCGATTTTTTTAGCTTTTTAATACATGCAATAGAGTGTTCTATTTCATGCTTATTTTTAGGTAAATATTTAAATTTTTTAACACCTATTGTTTTAACCAACTCATTTATTGAAGTTTGCTTTCCTGAACCAAGGTTAAAAATATCAAATTTTATTTTGCTTTTTGCAAGTTTTATTAAAGCATCTAAAACATCAGCTATATAAATAAAATCTCTTGTTTGCTTTCCATTCCCATAAACTGTAAAGATTTTTTTTTGTAAAAATTTTTTATAAAATATTCCTACAACATTTCCATCTCCTGGAGTATCTTTACATCTAGACCCATAAACATTAAAAACCCTCAAAATTACTATGTTGGTTTTAAATAATTTCCACCAATGTTCCAAGATTTCTTCGCAAATTTTTTTTGAAAAAGAGTAATTATTTAGTATTTGAATTTTAGAGTTTTCATTTATTGGTAACTTTTTTGGATTGCCGTAAAGTGCAGCTGTAGAAAAAAATATTAATTTTTCTATTTTTTCATACTTAATAGCATTCAATAAATTAATCGTTGATTGCACATTATTTGAATAATATTTAATTGGATGAAGTAAACTTTGAGTTACACTTGACGCTCCTGCTAAATGAAATATCCAATTCACTTTTTTAAAATATTTTTTAATATCTTTTTTTTTAGAAAGATCAATTTTGAAAAATTTAATTTTCTTTTTTACTTTTTTTAAATTTTTAATTTTTCCAGAACTAAGATTATCCAACACAATTACTTTATGTCCTAATCCAACTAGACGCTCTACTAGATGACTTCCTACAAATCCTGCGCCACCGGTTACAACACAAATTTTTTTTTTCATTTTATAAAATTAAGAATATTTTCTTTTATATTATCTTTATAATTCCCCCCATAGGAATAATAATTAAAATTGAAGTCATTTTTTGAAGTTGCGTGCTCTAATTTCTTAATGAAATCTGATTTATTATTACAGTAAAAAACTGCTTTATTTTCTAATTTATTATTTTTTTGAGTAGAATCGTGACTATACCTATTAACTCTATCTAGTAAAATTACTGGAACTCCTGAACTAAGAGAATCATCAATTGCGGTAGAAGAAAAACTTATAGTTGCGATGGTCTCTGATAATAATTTTTGGATTGATTTATTGGTGAATTTTAAATTAAGAAATTTTTTTTTTAGTGGTTTTATAGTCTTATTAATATTTGGATGAAGTTTTACTAAAAATCGATAATTATATTTTTTTGCTAGATTGTTTAAAAAATTTAAATTTTCGTAAAATTCATAGAAAGTCTCGATGCCATAAAATTGCATATTTACAAAATCTCTTTGCGTTACCGCATACAAAAAAAAAGATTTACGATTTTGTTTTGCCTCAGAAAATATTATGTTTCCAGTTTTAATAAATTTATTACTTGCTTCAATAGTCTTTAAACTCCTTTCTAGGATTTTATTTTGAAGACAAAGATATTTAGCGTATTTATTGATTAGTTCCTCTGCAATTATTTTTTGATACATTTTTTCAAATTTATTATCTCCCTGCGATAAAGTTCCATGGCTTAGAATCATTGTATTTAAATTATATTTCTTACCTAGTTTTGTAATATAAAAGTTATTACCTCTAACATTATTAAGTATGGTTAAATTAGGTTTTAAATATTTGTATACCTTATCTAAAACTTCATTTTTTAATTTTATTTCGGATAAGTTTTTTTTAATTTGGAAGCCCCTATATTTTATTAAATCAGACAAATCGAAATTTTTATATTTATAAGAAATTTCACCTAGTGCTAATTTAAATTTTTTTTGTTTTTTTTTTATTGAATTATAAACTGAAATAAATCTGACACCTGCTAGTTTTAAAAAAAATTTTCTCAAAGACTTTTTTGAATGAAGATCTAAAATATAAATGGCTAAATTTTTATTAAACAGGCAAGAATAAATAATTCTTAAAAAATTATAATTTAAGTCTGTAAATAAAATTTTTTTTTTTTTAGTATTTTGGATTCTATAGTCAAGCTCAGATACTTGATGGTTAAAATTATCTTTTATTTCATCTATAAGTATAATATTAAACTTCCTTTTATAAAGATCATTCAAAATTTTCGAGCAAATATAATTATCTTTGATAGATTTTTGATTATAATTATTCCATCCAGATAAAACCAATGAATTTATTTTGTATTTTTTTTCTATTTTACTAATAACTTCAATTAAAAAAAAAAATCGAATTAAAAAATTTTCTGATTATTCCTTTGTATCTATATTTTAAACTTTCCTCTAATAACATGATCTTAATAAGTTTTTTTTCTAATTTAGACCATTGTTCTAAACCTTTTTTATGAAAATGATTATTTAATAACTTGTTAGGATTTATGTAATTAATTTTTTTTTGCTCAAAATACATCATGGTCTCTAAATTCAGAGGAACCCAAACTATATTATGTTTAGAATTTTCCATAATATAATTTGCTTCAGTTATGTCTTGAGCAAAAGCTAAATTTATTTTTTTCACTTATATTCTTGTGATTTTTCCATTTTCCATTTTATATACAGTATCGCAAATTTTTACTGTACTGGGTCTATGTGAAACTATGATAATAGTTTTTTTTTTTTTTAAACTATTAATAGTTTCAATTATTAATTCTTCATTTTTTAAATCTAGAGAACTTGTCGCTTCATCTAAAACTAAAACAGAGGGACTTTTATATAAAGCTCTAGCAATACCTATTCTTTGCTTTTCTCCTCCAGAAATTTTTCCTCCTCGTTCTCCAACAACTGAATTAACTCCATTCTCTAATTTATTTATAAAGTCCTCCAATTGAGATAGTTCTATCGATTTAAATAACTTTTCTTTATCTATTAAATTGTCTTCGATCCCTAACGCAATATTTTTTTTAATTGTATCATCAGTTAAATAAATATTCTGGGAAACATATCCAATTTCCTTTTGCCAGGACTGGGCAGACGTATTTAATTTATTACCAAAAATACTGATATTTTCATCTTTTTCTAAAGGCAATAATCCCAAGATAATGTCTAACAAAGTGCTCTTTCCTGAACCGCTTTGTCCTATGATACCTACAGTTTCCCCTTTTTTAATAGTCATATTTATAGAATTTAAAGAAGTTTTCATTGTATTTGGATAACTGTAGCTTAAATTTTTAATATTTATTTCATCACTTTTGTAATTAAATTTTTTAATATTTGGAAATTCAACCATATTTTTTTTCAAACTTATTTCTTCAACAATATTATTAATTGATGAAAGATTATTTCTAATGGTTTGCAAACAATTAATTATTCTATTTATGGATGGCAATATTCTAAATGCAGCGGCAGAAAAAACTCCTATTGAAAAAAGAATTTTATTTAATTCAGTGTTTTGGAATAATAATAATAATGTTATTCCAATTAAAACTGAAATAATCATGAATTCTAACCATAATTTTGGTAATGATTTAATAAACTCACTTTTATACAGTTTGGAATAATATTTTAATTTATTAGACTTAAATTCATTAAGAAAAAAGTTTTGTCTTCCCAAAATTTTAATATCTTTTATTCCTTGAAACCCTTGTTGTAATTGTTTTATAACCAAGTACATTAATTGATGCCTCTCCTTACCCCATTCAAGAAGATTATTTTTAGTCAATAGATAAAAAAACGTAATCGAGAAAAAAATAAACATTACTGCGAATAAAGCACTTGTGGTTGCAAAAATTAAAAGTAAAACAGAAATACCCAAAAGCACTAAAACTTCTGAAGCAAAGATAATCCATGAATAAATAGCATTAGCTAAAGTGTTACACTCATCAATATTCCTCAATAAAATTGAGGAATTTCTGTTTAGGTGAAAAGTATAAGGCTGATACAGGTAAGTTTTAAACAGCTCATTAGATAAATTAAATTCTAATTTTTTTGTAAATTTTATTTGATACAAATTAATAAATGAAAGTAAAACAGCTTTAAAAAAATATATTACTAATAAAAATATTAATCCTGGAATTATTAAAATAACTTTTGTGTCTTTTATTTGATTATTTATTTCTAAATCAAACGGAAATAAATTTATAAAAAATGTTACAACATGAGAATACTTTGTGTAAAAATCATCATCCGTAATAAATGCTATTGCTGGAATTATAAGACCAACACTTAATGTTTCAATAATCATTGCAAAAAAAATAGCAACGATTAAATAAATTATCGACCTTTTGCTTGTATACGAGGATATTTTTTTTATTTTATTTAAAATCACTTTAAATTTAAAAATTAATTATAGAAAAATCTACACTTTTTTTTTTAAGGAAATTAGATGCAAATTCTTGTTGATCACTATTTTCTACAAGTATTATTTTAGGATAAATTTCTCTGTTATAGTTCCTTAATACGAATTTATTTTTTTCATCTTTTAAAAGAATTAACTGTAATTTGCTTTGATTTAAATTTACTGGAAAAATAGAATTTTTAGAAAAACCAATTATATTTATTTTACTTGATGTGTTGATATTTTGCACCCAAGCTGTTTCCATATTAAGATTATTTAAATAAAAACTTAAAAAAAAAGTATTAAATTCGTAATTATTTAAAAAATGGAAATTTGGTGTTTTATTAAAAATAAATTTATTTGTATCAATTTTTAATATCAGACTTTCTTTTTTTTTATCATTAGTTAATAAGTTTATCTTCTTCGCTAATTTTAAATAATTCAAATGATGATCAAAATGTTTTGTAAACTTTTTTACATCTCCCCTATAATTTTTATTTTCTACCCAAGTATCCCATGAAGTGGTCGGATTTTTATTTTTGAGATTATTTGACAATATATTATTAAAATTATCTTTATCTTCAAAAATTTTATTAATGTTTAAAGTTAATAAAGCCACTACGACAATGTAAGTTAATGGTGTTAATAATTTTGAATTAATTGATCTTTTTAGTACGTAATTTATCAAGTAAGCTAAAAATGAAAAAATTGGAAACAGTAAAAAGAAAAATCTATGATTGCTGATTGAAATACTTAATCCTTCTTCGCTTTTAAAAATCGTAGATGTCAGTATTAAAATTGAACAAACAATTAAAACAATAATTAAACTTATATTTGAAGTATTATGATTTTGTTTTCTGGTATGCAAATTTTTTAAACACAATATTAAACCTAAAAAAAATAATAAAAAACTGAAAATATTTAAAATTGGATATCGATAACCAGCTAGTACGTTAAATAACGCTTTGTCATGGTAGTTTCCTTCAACTCCTGTTAATGTTTCAAATATAATTTTAAGGTTAATTAAAAAAGTACTTCCTAAGTCAAGTGTTTGACCTTTATGTATAATATTGCTCAATAAAAAACTCTCTGAACTTTGTGGAATAAAAAAAGTTGGAAAAAATAATAAAGAATAAAAATTTTCTTTATTTAATATTGAAAGAAAAAGTATTGATATAAATAAAGTTATAAAAAATCTTCGAAAAAAATAAGGTAAGGAAATACCATGTACGTTGTATTTTTTGCAATTAAGATAAAACTTAAATACCCAAAAGATGATTATAATTGCTGAGTAAATCCTGACTAAACCATAATTTAATGAGATCAAAACCAAAGGCACTGATAAGGTCATCCAGTGAAATAATGACGTATAATTTTCATCTATTTTTTGTAATCTTTCTAAAAGCAGAACAAAACCAAAAGCACTTGCCATCACAATAGTCGATGTGTTCATATATAAATAAAAAATAGGGTTTGAAAAAAGAATTGCTGAAGTAAATATTGCAGCTTTTAAACCAAATAATCTTTTTAAAATAATTACAAAAGTAAAAATAGTTAATATAGAAAAGATTTTCGAAGGTAATCTAAAATTACTTAAATTTAACTCTAGACCTAAATTCTCTATTAATAAACGAGAAATTTCTAAAACTGAATACCCTGGATTTCCAATGTTAGCTCTAGGTGAAATTTTAAAATCAATATAAAATTCAAGAGGAGCAAAATTATGATAAAAATATAAACTTTCCCAATCTCCTAGGATTTCTGCTCCTGGAATTAAAGATACAGAAAACACAAAAAATAAAAAAACTATTGTTATTACCTTGTTTTGCATGATCAAAGATAAGATATACTTTTACTTAGGATTTTCTTGCTGAGACAAAATATTGACCGCCAAGTGGAAGCCATCTGATATATTTCTCAAGTGGTCTAAAAAATTTCAAAAATTCAGGAAAAAACAAACAATAACCAGTGTTAAAATCTTTAAAGTCATTACTTTTTAATAAATTTACTAAATTGGATTTTTTTAGCAAAATAGCATCTTTATCATACTCACACTCTGATACTATTTTTCGAGTTACAGGATTATATGGATTATGCTCAGTAATAAATATATTACCTTTTTCACTTAACATTTTTCTTAATTCTGAAATTAATTTTTTTCTTTTTTTAATTTGAACGTGATGAAACACCCCGGATACAAAAATAATGTCATACTTTTGATTTTTAAGGTTTCTGCTATTTAAAAAATTAGCTTTTGGATAATTTTTTTTTGCATATGCTTGACTTTTTTTTGACTCATCAAATGCATATATCTTTGAATGATTAAATTTTTTTATGATAAATCTTAAGCACAATCCTATACCGCAACCAAAATCGAGAATTTTTTTTGGTTTTATGCCTTTAGTTATCTCTTTTAAAATATTTATCTTGTAAAGATCAAAATAGTCTCTATCTCTATTAAAAAACGTTGTGAGAGTTTGAGTTTGATCTACGTATGTATTTACAAAATCATCAAAATTAATTTTTTTCATCTTTATAAGTAAATTTTTTTATATAATTAGGTTTTTTAGATGAGTAATCAAATATTTTTGTTAAAATAAATAACAAAACGGAATTTAAGAGTAAAGAAATAGAACCAAAAAATAAGACTAGAATTGTTATCGTTGACCAACCAGCATTATCTGCTAATTCACCAATAAAATATAAATAAAAAATATAAATAGAAAAAATTATACAAACAAATAAAATTACTATTGCAAATATAAAAATATAAATAAAAAGTTTTGTCGTGTAGAAATAAAAACCAGTCAATGCGAGTTCTAATAATTTTATATAACTATAGCTAGACTTACCTTTTGACCTTTTTTCAGGAGAAAAATTAATTGACATTTTTTTAAATCCAGTCCAATGCAAAAATCCTCTTATAAAGTTATGTGAAATTTTAGATTTTATCATTGCATCTCTAACATTATTAGTTATCAGAAAAAAATCAGAAGATCCCGGATCTATATTAATATTTGTTATCTTGGAAAATATGAGATAAAAATATTTTGAAACAGTTCTTTTTATCATCGACTCGTAATTGGAATTATCTTTTTTCATTTGAATAATTTCACACTTATTTTTAATTAAATTATCTAACATCATTTCAATCAATTCCGGATTGTGTTGCAAGTCAGCATCTAAAACAGCATAATAATCAGCATCAAATTCTTTTAATCCAGCAAAAATAGCTGCTTGATGTCCAAAATTTTTAGTAAAGTAAATTCCCTTTAAGTCTTCATCTTTTTTAGATAGGTCTCTTATTATCTCTGCTGATTTATCATGACTTCCATCGTCAACAAAGATTAGTTTTATCTCAAAGTTATTTTTAATTTTTTCTTTTATAATTATCAGACTTTCATAAAATTTATTTAGGTTAGACTCTTCATTAAAAATAGGTGAAATTATGTTTAGTTTTTTCATTTTAAAATATTGCTGTTTTTTTTAAAAAATCATATCCTATGGGATTATCATAAAACATTTTTTTTACCTTATAATCTTTACTTATTTCTTGATTAAAAATATCTGATAAATTTTTAAAATCCTGATCTTCACTTTTAAACCAGCAATCGTTAACTCTTTTTTCCGCTTCTTTTGCGAATTCTAAGATTTCTTCTTTGCTATTATTTATTGGTTTAATCTTATTATTTATATAATCAGATTCATTAAATAAAAATAAAGTATTTTTCTTGACCATTTCTCTTATGCTTAATATTTTATTATTTTTTTCATCTAATAGCCTCATAAAAATACAAGGCTCTCGTCTTTTATAAGAAAATATTGCTTCTAAAGGAATCATATTAACTACAAATAGAGGCTTTCTGAATAACAATAAAGTGTTTACTATACCTGAAGGACTTCCAAAATAAAATTCACAATTAGATAATAAAAATATGTCCATAAAATCTGATTGTAATTTACTATTAGAGTAATCAATAATTTTCGGATTATCAGTTTTTAATTTTTCCTTAGAATATTTTCCCATTCTAAATACATAATAACCTTTTTCTGCAAAATATTGAGCGGCAGGTTTGAGGTCATTTATAGAGAAATTTCTATAATTGTGATAATTCCAATTTTTCTCGGGATAAATAGTATTTAAATACGATGCATCTCTGTTATGTATGCAAATCCATTTAGAATTTAGATTCATCCCAAATTTTTTTATCTCATTTTTACCATCATTTATTTCATTTTTTGTTAATTTAATTATTTGATTTGAATTTGAAAATAGGTGATAGTTTTCTCTTCCACCAGTTTTCATTCTTAAATCAACTCTTTTGGTAAAAAATTCATAACTTAAATTCATGTATTTCCAAAAGAAATAGCCTTTAAGGAAATAAACATTTGGTAGTTTTTGAAGTTCCCTTTTTGATATCTTAAATAAAAAATTATTATTTGTATTTTTTTCATAAAAAATTAAATATTTCTTTTTTTCTTTTTTAGAATTATTGAGTTCAATTTTTTTAATTAAAGGTTCTATAGCTGTCGCCAAATGACCTATTCTCTCGGTAAAGATTTCAACAAAAATAAAATTTCTTTTTTTTAAAAAAAGTAAAATAGGAAAAAAAATTATTAATAATACTAAAAAAATTTTGTGTAAAAGTTTTTTTATAAAATTCATACTAATTCAATTGATTTAATCCTAAATCCCTTATTCTTTTCTCGTATATCTTTCTAAATAAATTTATTGTTTCTAAGTATGTTGAATCATTAATTAAATTTATCTTTTCTAACTTATCATTTTTTAAGTCGATTAAGATTTCATTTATGTTTTTTTTAGGATCTTTAGGGTGACTTTTAAATTTTTTAATATATTTAAAATTATTTGTTCTTATTCCTATATAAATTATTTTTTCTTTTAAATTTAAACTACAGGCACCACGATGAGCATGCTCCGAAATTATAAATTCATTCTTTTGACCATTTAAGATTTTACTTGATCCCCTCACCTCTAGTTGTTTATCCTTGATATTCATGATGTCAGAAATAATTGGAAAAATATCTATACTTGATGACAATAAATCTAATCTTTTAGGTTTTAAATCTTTTTTAAAAACAACAAAAGGTATACTTAGATATGCATCATGAAAACTTCCTGAAAGTGATGTTGAATTTAATGGAGACTCGCCTTTGTAAAACACTGAACCATGGTCACTTGTAATAACTATTGTATAATCTTGAAGAATATTGTTATTTTTGTTAAAAAAATTTGATAATTGTTCATCAAAATATTTTAGACATAATAATCTTCGTTTATCTTCAAAAACATCTTTAAATTTTTTTTCGAAAAATTTATTTCTTGGTTTCCAGAATTTAAACAAATAGTTTGAGGAAAAATTTCTGTTATGGATGTCGTAAAAAGAGGAGATTATGGCTTTGTTCTTAGTTGATTCTTTTTTAATTATATTATTAATTATATTAAAAATTCTCTTATTAGAAGTTTGCTTCGATGGGGTTTCAATAAAACAATTAGGTATTGGCAATTTCATAAATGGAAATTCATTTTTTTTTCCAGACCAAACTAGATGATTAAAAAATTCTACCAAACGCTCGTTCAAAGATTTTTTATAAAAAAATTCACTGAAAGAAACTTTTAAAATTTTCTCTTTATTAAGATTAATATATTTTAATGTATCTTCGTTAATTAGGGAAATGTGATTGCTAATATTATTTTCTATTATTTTTCTCTTTTGGCCTTTTATAGATAAAACGTATTTTGTATAGAAATGATTATCTTTTGATACATATTTTTTTAAATAATCAAAATGTCTTATCAAGGTACCTTTTGCATAACTTAAATTATCTAAATTCTTTAAATTTAAATTATAAATATTAGATAAATAATTTTTTTGAAATGACTTCCATAACAAATCAATGCTCCAAGTATGAATTGTATCTGCTTCATTGCTAAAAAAATTGTATAAACTGGAATAATTATATGCCCCACTTATAAATTGAATTATATATTTCTTTTTTTTTAGTTCTGAAATTAAGTTTAACTTTCTATTTTCTAGTCCTTTCTCATACCCTCCATCAGAAAGAGGCAATTCTCCTGAAAACATTGCTGGAACAACCATTTCTGTAGTAGGACCTGTACCAAACATTTTTTCAATTATTAAGGCATTATTTTTGAATTTATTAATACCTGGAAAATAATCTGAATGCTGAAACATAAATTCAAGATCATTTTGTGTCATGGAGTCAACATGTAAAAAAAGTAAATTGTTTGACATCTAATAATTAAAGATTTTTTAAATTATCTTTTAAAATTTTCATAACTGGGGCTGGATAAAATTTTAATTTTTGACTCAATTCTTTTGTAGAAATGACAGACGAGTATTCAATATTATCCTTTATAATTTTAATTTTTGATCTTGATTTAAAAAAATTTTTAAGAAAAAAAATAATATCTTTAATTTTTATAGGTTTTGAAGCACTTAAATTGAAAGTTCCTTTTACATTCTTAAAACAAATCAATTTAATTAGTTTAGCTAACTCTTTAGTATCAATTAAACTATTAAAAAATTTATTATGATTATATATTGTAATTTTTTTATTATTTCTCAATTTATAAGAAATATTTTTAATCCAAGGTCTGCTTGTAGTTTTTGATTTTGAGCAAATAACACCTGGTAGTCTTAAATTAACAAAATCGATATCAGAATTTCTTAAAATAATTTCACCTATTGACTTTGTAACAGCAAGTAAATTGTTAACATCTGAATTAAAATTTGTCTTTTCAATTATTTCTTTTTTTGTATTTTCATAAACACTTACTGTAGAAATATTAATAATTTTTTTTACTTTTTTTTCTCTGGCAAATTCTATCAAATTTAAAATTGCACTTATGTTTGATCCAATGTAATTATTAAAATTATTTTTTTTTGAGTATGAATGAGCAGCCATACAATTAATTATAATATTAGGTTTAATTTTGACTGAAACTTTTTTTTCAAAATTAATTTTTATAGATTTCGCTTCTTTACTTTTATTTTTTTTATTTCTAAAAGAGCTAAATATTTTAAAATCTCGTGAAAGAAGTGAGGTCAAATCCTTGCCCACCTCGCCGCTCCCACCAGCAATTAAGATTTTCATTTAATTTTAAATTTTATCTGAGTGAAACTTTTCTAGAGAATTACTAGTTTTTCTATGTTTTTTTTCGTTAGAGTCATTTGTAAATAAACCCATCCACCATCTACCAACTCCTGAATTCCAATCATAATTCTCACTTATTGTCTCAAAGTCAATTGAGTCTACGCCATGTTGGATTGTTGGACAAAAAAGTGAAATATCTCCCTCGTCAATAAAATTTTCAATATCAATTTTATCTTTTTTATCATTTAAACAATAAAATCCACCTGTCTTGAAATCATTATTCTTTTTTGAACTGAGATAACATGATATTGCCAAGTTGCAATTACTTGAAGTATCTGTGTGGGTTTCAACTCCACCATACTTTGGCGGATAACATACTATTTGAATTCTATCAACACTGCCATCTTTTGGTGTATTTTTTTCATACTCGTCCTCTTTCAAGCCTGCAATAAATTTTGATAATCTCCACCTTTCATAAATTTGCTCATTAAACCCGCAAGGATCGCTATTCCAAGGGAAAAAATATGTTGTATGTCTCACGGCCCCAACAGAGTAATTTTTCGCAATTTCAGGAGTAATAGTTCTATGATAATCGGGACAACCTTCTTTCATTTCATGAAAAGTATTAGGATTATTTTTCCAAAATTCTAATGTTTTAGATTTTATAAATTTTACAAAATCTTTTTTAAAAGCATTTTTAATTAAGAGAAGTTTTCCACTTAGTATCTTGTCAATTAGATCCTCAGCTTTTTTATATTCAAAATTTGATTTAAGATTTTTTAATTCTTCGTAATCAATGGTTTCAATTCCTGTATAGTATTGGGGCATTTTTCTATCTTTAAGAAATGTGTTCCAAATTGAAGTAAAGCTTGACATCTAATTTATTTTCCTTTGTAGGTTAAGTTTTTCACTATTAGTAAAAGCGAAGTCACCTTCATAGTTTGAATGTAACATGACTTTTTTCCATTCCTCTTTTTTTAGTATTATAGAACCTAGTAACGTCCATTGTTTAAAAAGCCAATAATCCTCCTCGTTTTCATGAGAAGCTAAAGTTATAAAGCTTTTTTTTGAAATTCTAGATATTTCTTTAAGTAATAAAATTGCGTCTGATAATGTCTGCGTATAAACAACTCCAAGGGCAATACAGAAATCAAAGTGGTTGTTGGGAAAATTTAATTTAGTATAGTTTTCGCATAAAAGGACATTTTCTTTTATTGATTGCATTGAATTTTTAATTGCATACTCTGATGTTTCTAGTCCTATCATCTCGATTTTTGGCAAAAGATCTTTAATATCATTTAATAAAAATCCTTTTTCACTTCCAATTTGTAAGAGTCTTGATTTATCATTTAACTTGTATTCACCGACTATTCTTTTCGCGATGTCTTTCCATCTTCCATCATATTTAAATCCTCCATAACCAAAGTTTCTATCTCCATCAAAGAAATTACGATCTCTTTTAGCTGCGATTATTCTATGATCAATAGTCCTTAAATTGTCCCCAACTAATCTAGGATTTTTTAACTTAGGATAATCTTGTAAAAGATCAAATTCTCTCATTAGCTGTTAATTTTATTTATGACCTCTTTCATCCAGGGACCCATGTCTTTGTAGTGTGCTGTTGTCACTATGTTCGCGTCAACAACTGCAGGTAAATCAATATAAATTGCTCCAGCATTAATCAGATCGTCTTTCATACTATAATAGCCGGCAATTTTTCTATTCTTTACAACTTTAGCAGAAATTAAAAGTTGAGCTCCACTACAAATACAAGCAATTATTTTTTTATGGTCATTGAAATTGCTAATAAATTTGATAATTCTCTCATCTTGTCTTATTTTTTCCATTGCTTTCACCCCGCCTGGTAAAACTAAAACGTCATATTCACTTTCTTGAAGATCTTCTATTTTTTTAATAACTTGATCTTTGTTAGGAGGAAGAGTAGTTCCTAAAAATCCTTTAACAGGTTTGCCTTCAGGAAGACAAACATCAACTTTTATCCCTTCTTCTAATAAGCGATAATAGGGATAAATAAACTCATGATCTTGAGCTAAACTTCCTGAAATAATAATTCCTCTTTTCATTAATCTAAATAATTACTATTTAATTCTTCTCTTGGCAAGAATGGGTACATATCCTCAAATTCAGTTGGGATGCTTTTTCCTTCAGCGTTTCTTTTATTTATTGCTTTTGGTATTTGCTCTTCATTTGGGTTCATAATTAATTCACAAATAATTGGTCCTTTAGTTTTTAAAACTTTTGAAACTTTATTTTTTAAATTTTTATGATTAGATATTTTCATATATTTCATTTTGTGGGCTTTTGATAACTCTAAATAACTAGGAAACGATAATCCGCTTTTTTTATCAGCACCCATAATTCTTCCCTTAAATCCAAGAATTTGTGTCTGTTTAATTGTTAAATATCCCCCATTATTAAAAATAAAAATTTTCATTGGTATTTTGTGATGCATGATAGTTGCTAATTCTTGAATATTCATTTGTAGACCTCCCTCACCAGTTAGGCAAATTACTTTCCTATTTTTTTTTCTTAAGGAAAAATAAGAACCTATAGCGGCAGGTAGACCCCAACCCATTGGTGCATGTCCAGAATTTGTTATAAAATTTTGATTTTCTTTAATATCCATAGCTTGATGTGAAGTTGTAAAAGAAAAGCCCATATCAGTTATTATGGACTCTCCTTCTTTAATTAAGTTTGATAAAGTTTTCACAAAAAAGTAAGAATTTACATACTTTTTTTCATTTTTCATTTTATTTATTAAAACTGGATATTTATTCCTTATATTTTTACAATACCTAATCCAGGTTTTTTCAGATTTATAATTTTTAATATTTTTATATAAAGCTTCTAATAAATATTTTGCATCACACTTTATTTTCATATTTAACTTTAAGTCTTTTTTATTAAGCTCACTATCATCAATATCTACCATAGCTTTAAATTTTGCTCTTGATGCAAATTTTTTAGCATTATAACCTGTGACCATGTAAGGCAGTCTAGTTCCAATAGATAAATAAAAATCACAATTTTGAACAATGAAATTTGATCCACGCTCACCAAACGCCCCTGCTCTTCCGGAATACATTTTGTGTTTATGAGAAATAATGTCATCAGCATTCCAGGTTAAAATGAATGGTATTTTATATTTATTAAAAAAATTTTTAACTAGTTTACTTGCTCCCGCCAGCCTTACACCGTGACCTAAATGGATTAATGGTTTTTTAGACTTTTTAAGCATTCTTGTTAAAATATTTATCTTTTTATTAATATTTGTTGATTTTTTTTTGATTATAAATTTTTTTTTAGATATTTTTTTTTCATCAATCATTGCGTTTTGAATATCTGCAGGAATATCAATAAATACCGGTCCAGGTCTACCTAGCTTACTTAAGGTATAAGCCTTTTCCAATTCATATCCGATAGTATTAGGATCCAAAATCATTTTTGAGTATTTTGTAATTGGTTTTACAAGGTCAATTATATTTATTTCTTGAACACCGATTTGTCTTTTTTTAGTTTTTTTTATTGTTTGATTTAAAAACACTTGCCCAGAAATAAAAATAACTGGAACAGAGTCAATCCATGCAGAGCTTACACCAGTTATGGAATTAGTACCACCGGGGCCAGTTGTTACAAAACAGCATCCGACTTTTTTATTAGTTCTAGCGTAACTTTCAGCTGCGAAAGATGCTGCTTGCTCGTGATGATGTGAAACATAATTAATTTTTTTTGACTTATAAAGTGCATCACATAAAAAAATAGAACCTCCTCCACTAACAGTGAAAACAGTTTTAATCCCTTTACTTGCTAAAAACTTTACAACAAAATCTGCTAATCTGATCATACTTTAGGCTTTATGCGGATTTAAATACTCTTGCAACACTTAAATTTTTTTTAATTTTAAAAACTTTTGATAGTACTTTGAAATCGACTGTTCTTACTATATCCCCATAAGATAGCACCTCTCTTCCCTTTTTATCTGAAACTGAACCTCCCAAAATAGCGAATATAGTATCCTTTTTATTTTTTAAAATTTTACTAAAATTTTTATGTATCTCTAAAGACAAATTCACATTATTAAATTTGTATTCTTGCCTTTTTCCAGTTATTGGTTTTTTCAATTTAATAAAGTCTGAACTAATTAATTTTGTGAACTCTTTTCCCTCGTAAGATTTGCTTCTTCTGCCATAAGCATCTTTAAATCTTACTAAATCCCTCTTATCCACTGGAGTTTCAAATTCGAGAGCCAATAACCCGCCTTTAGAAAGAGATTTTATGGAATGAAACAAACCTCTTGCTATCATTCTCTTTGAAGGCGATGAGTGAACCTCAGACCTTTTTTTCCAAAGACCCAGCTGAAACAAAGCTTTTCCTTTAAGTAAGATAAAACCACTTTTTTTTCTGGGGTGACAATGTAATGAGGTTGTATGTTTATATTTTATATTTAGTAATGTAACTGATAGATTATTTCTATCTCTATAAACAACATATTCATAGCCCCAGGGTTTTTTTACAACTCTGTTATCATATAAAATATCTTTTTTTTTCATTTTTTCTTATTTTTATAAAAATTTTTTATTTTATTAGCAATGAAAATTATATTTTCATTATTTAAATATTGATGAATTGGAAGAGTTATTAGTCTTTTTGACTGATAATTAGCAATTTTAAAATCATTTTGATTTAATGATAATTTTTTTGCTGCTCTTTGTTTATTTAATGGAATTGGATAATGTATTTTAGTTTCAATATTATTTTTTTTTAAATATCTTATCAACGAGTCTCTTTTTTCTACCAAACACATATATAGAGCATAGGTTTCTAAATATCCTTTTGGTCTCCTAGGTATAATTACATTTGGATAAATTGGGCTCAAAAGTTTATCCATTAATTTAGCATTTTTGTTTCTTTTTTTTACCACTGCATTAATTTTGCTTAATTCCTTGTAAGCAACAACTGCTTGTAGAGGTTGTAGCCTATTGTTTATTCCCCAAAATTCAATATGATCCCTATTAATCATTCCATGATTTCGATATTTTCTCAACCATGTGGCAATTTTTTTGTTATTTGTCACCACCATCCCGCCATCACCCATTACATTTAAAGATTTTAAAGGATGCATACTGAAAGCACTTACTGTTCCAAAACAACCAGGCGACTTACCATTAATTTTAGCTCCAATACCCATACAAGCATCTTCGATTATATGAATTTTATACTTTTTTGATAATGCCACAATTTGATTCATATTAGGTGAAGCTCCTCCCCAATGCACTGGGAGAATAGCTTTTGTTCTCTTTGTGATTTTCTTTTTTATTTTTTCAATATTAATTTGATATCTTTCATCACAATCGACTAAAATCGGTGTAGCGCCACAAGCTACTATAGCACCAACAGTTGCGTAGAAACTATTACAAACTGTTATGACTTCATCCCCTTTTCCGATATTAAGAGATTTAAGACAAAGAATAAGTGCGTCAGTTCCATTGTTTGTAGAAATGCAATATTTTGCGCCAATGTAATTTGCAAAAGCTTTTTCAAATTTGTTTACAAGTGGGCCAAGTGTAAACTCCGAAGACTTAGCTAATTTTTTCCATTCTCCATAGTAAGGATTTAAATTTTTAAATTGTTGGGGTAAATAATTAAAAGGTATCTTCATTTTATGAGTAGAAATTATTAATTTTATTAACTACGAATTTAATTTCTTTATCTTTTAAATATTGGTGATGTGGAAAAGATAAAACTTTTTTCGTAAGTTTTTCAGCAACTGGAAGATCTCCTATTTTATAGTTCAAATATTTATTAGCTTTATGTAAATGGAGTGGAGTTTTGTAGTAAACTAATGATTGGATATTATATTTTTTTAAATATTTTTGTAACTTATCTCTATTTTGACATAATGTAATAAACATTACATGTGCATTGATATTTTTTTTATCATTACCAATAATTTTAACTTTATTCGTTGATAAATATTTTTTATAAAGATTGATATTTCTTGATCTTTTTGAAATTACGCTTTTGAGTTTATTTAATCTGAAGCTTAAAATTTCAGCATGAAGAGAGTCTAACCTCGAATTTACACCAGCAAATTCAACTTTATCTCTACCTACCATGCCATGATTTCTATACACTTTAATTTTATCGTACAAATTTTTATTATTTGTTGTAACAAAACCTCCATCACCTAGAGCATTCAAATTTTTAAGTGGATGTGCAGAGAAAGCAGAAATGTCTCCAAAGGATCCTGCGTGTTTTTTTTTGAAATAAGCTCCCATAGCTTGTGCGGCATCTTCTATTACAATTAATTTGTATTTTTTAGCTATTTTAAGAATCTTCTCCATATTTGCCATTCTGCCTGTCCAATGCACAGGTAATATTGCTTTAGTTTTTTTTGTAATTGCTTTTTCTATTAGGTCAGGATTTATATTTAAATCTTCACCAACATCAACAAACACTGGTTTAGCACCTACATGAATAATTGAATTAGAAGATGCAATAAATGATATTGGAGAAGTAATAACCTCATCTCCTTTTGTTATACCGTTAGACCAAAGAGACATCATTAAAGCATCCGTTCCTGAGTTAAGTCCTAGACAATATTTTAAACCAGTATATTTACAGATTTTTTTCTCAAAATTTTCAACTTCCGAGGTTAATACTAGATTTCCTTTTTTTAAAACTTTGTTAATACAGATTAAGAGATCTTTTTTTTCATCTAGAAATCTTTTTTTTAAATCGATAATTTCAATTTTCATATTTTTTTTTAAAATAATATTTTTGCAAGCCTTCTTGCATTAAAGTTATTTTTATATTTTTAAAGTATTTTTTTAAATTATTTATATTAAACGCTCTATATCCGTTATGTGGCATTGGGCCTTTTCTTGTTAGTTTTATGATTTTTTTATTGGTTTTTGTCAATTTTTTTATGAATTTAGCAATGTTATAAAAACTGTTTATTTGTCCACTGGCTATATTTATTATTCCAGTAATCCTTCTTTCAATGCAATCAGCTAAAATTTTAATTAGGTCTTCTATATAAACGTGATCTCTTTTTTCCTCGCCATTACCAAAAATTTTAATATTTTTATTTTGTAAAGATGTTGTTAAAAATAAATTTGGACCATATCCTTGATGGTTATCCTCGAGTCCATAAATTAATGTTGGCCTAATAATTAATAATTTATTTTTAAAATGGTTTTTAAATATTTTTTCTCGTACTAAATGCATAAAACCATGAAGTGAGTTAGGCTCAGTTTTTGAGGACTCGCTCATTGGCTTTTTAATATCTTTATAGACTGCGTCTGAACTTATATAAATCAAGTGGGAAATAGATTTAAAATCAATTACTTCACAAAAATTAATTGACATTTTAAGACTATTTTCTAACATTTCGTAATTCTTTACTGGCGACTCCGCAGATATAAAAACAACAGTGTCATTTTTCTTAATAATTTTTTTTATTTGTTTAACCCTATTTTTATTCCTAAGGTCAATCTTTGATCCTTTGATAACTTTTATTGGAATTTTTTTCTTCTTTAAATAAGATTGCAAATTTAAAGAAATTATCCCACTTGAACCAAAAATTACAACTCTGTTAAATTTTTTATCCTTTAAGAAATTAATTGCCATTTCGACCTATAGAAAAATATTTAATTTTGTTTTGTAAAAATTGACTGGAATTTAAAAAATTGTAGGGATCTATAATAACTGTTTTATTCTTTCTTAGAGTGTTCAAATGATTTGAAATACTTTTAAATTGAGGCCATGGTGTTGCAATAATTATTACCTTGGATTTTTTATATATTTCTTCAACTTTATTTGTTTGTTTATATCTATTAATGTCTTTTTCTAATTTCACTTTTGGATCGTAAACAGAAATATCATTAGGCAATTTTTTAATTAATTCTATGGCAACTGAATTTTTTATTGAATTTGTTTTAGCTTTGTAAGCTAAGCCTAGAATTCCTAATTTAGTATTTTTTTTTATAAAATTATTTTTTTTTAGCAATCTAAAAATCCATAATCTCATAAAGCTTGATATTTTATCGAAAGAATTTGGAAGTAAATTGAAAACATTTTCTTTTTTGAGAATTTTTTTAATCGCAAAAATATCTCTCTCGATATTTCCTCCTGAAATTCCAAGACCAGGATGTACGTATGCTTTCTTTCCAATTCTTTTATCTAATTTCAATGCTGGAATTATATCAAGCCAATTTGCATCAATTTTTTCACAAACTTTTGACAAAACATTTGTTGTTGTAATTGAAGACGCTAAATAAATATTTATTGCAATTTTTGTCAGTTCTGCACTTTCATATTTCATGTTTATAATTGGACACTTAAATTTTTTTAAAAACACTTGAAAATTTTTTTTAATCTTTTGTTCTTTATCAATAGATCCAACAATAATTCTTTCAGGTTTTAAAACTCTTTTAATTGAATTTCCAAAAATCAAAGTTTCAACTTGATAGTATAACCTGGATTTTTCAAATTTAATTTTTCTCATGAAACCTGGTGGGATTTGAGAAAGGACTATTAACAGTGCTTTTTTGCTGATTTTAGGTATTGATAATTTTAGAAGTTTATTAATTTCAGTTAAATCTGATTTGCCGTTAGAGTTTGTTTTTACATCCTTGCCTAGAAAAATTAAGTCAAATTTTTTTAAATCATCAAAATTTGATGAAAAGTTAATTTTATATTTATTTTTTTTTAAATATTCATTTAATTTTGGCTCATCATAAATTTTAGTGTTGTTTTTTAATTTATCTATTATTTCTTCATCTTTATCAAAACCAGTTACTTTGAAATTTTTTTCCGAAGCTGCAATGATATAATTAAGGCTTAAATGACTTAAACCTATAAATGCTATTTTTAAACTTTTAATCATATCAAATATTATTTAATGTTTTGTTGATAAGAATATTTTTTTCAATTGATATTTTTTTATTTTTTATTATTAAATCTTTAAAAAATTTTAATTCTTCTTTCCAAGTAGGGTCGCCTTTTTTATAAATGATTTCTTTTTCTTTAGGTACTCCAGAGGGTATTTTTCTTCTTCTTATTAAAAGAGAGCTGTTAGACCATTTAGTTAACGAGTTAAGGTGAATTGAACCTTTAGAGCCAATAATATCGCATTGAAATGTATTTTTCCACATACAGAGAGTAGCTTCTAGGTCAATTTTGATATTTGCTATCTTCAATTGAAATAACGCATGATCTGGAGAGTTATTCTCTAAATAATTGATATCAAATTTTTTAACATTAGATATTTTTTTTCCAAACCAAAATAAAGACAAATCAATTAAATGTGAGCCTAAATCTGTTACTACACCTTTTCCTTTATCTCGCCAGTCACTTTTTTTTACTAATTTTGAGGTTCCATTTCCATAAAATATTCTACACTTGTAAATTTTCCCAATTTTCTTTTTTTTTAGTAAGTTCAAAATTTCAATAATACCAGGTTCAAATCGATGATTGTAAGCAACATAGCAAATAGTTTTATTTTTCTTAATTAATCTTTTTAATTCTAAGAATTTATTATTATTTTTAAATAATAAAGGCTTTTCTACTAAAATATGTTTTTTATTTTTAATACAATACTCGATAATTTTGTATTTTTCTTTGTCTGGAACACAAACTAAGACTGCATCGTAAAGATTTTTTGGAACATGAAATATTGAAGTATATTGAGCTTTTTTTTTAAATTTATCTACAAAACAAACAAAATTATTTCCTAAATATTTTTGTCTTTTAAGACCTTGTACGCCCATTCCAACTATAATAAATCTCATGATGTTATAAGGATGAGTAGTTTGATAACTCTTTAATATTATTAATTTTATCTAAAATTTGACTTTTCTTTATGACAACATTGCCGTCAAATTCACATTCACAAGCAGCAGCTATTGACCCTAAAATACTTGCAACTACAAGTGATTTTGTGGACAAAAGAGATAGTGTAGCAACGGACAATAAAGCATCACCAGCTCCAACAGCATCTTTAGGGTTTTTTACAAAAGATGGCGTTGAAAATGAATAAATACTTTTTTTATTTGAAGATACTGAAACTATTCCTCTTTCCCCAAGTTTTAAAATTAAATTTTTAAATTTAGTTTTCAAAGCTAATTGCCTCGTCAAATTACTTATACTCGAATCTTGATCAGCAAGAGAAAATCTAGCCTCTTTTTCATTAGGTGTAATTAAATCAAAGTTTTTGAAATCTGTAATATTTCCCCATCTTGTAGCTACTTGGCTGTCTGCTACTTTAAAAATATTATTTTTAACTGATTTAATTATTAGTGGAATGCTAGATTTGTTGAAAATACCATGTCTAAAATCACTAAAAATAATTGCATCGCATTCAACATTTTTGACGCTTGATTGAATTCTTTCAAGAATTTTTTCTGAGATAGGCTGATTATCTAATGTATCAACTTTTAATAATTTATAATCATTAGCAATTATCGTATTTTTATTGGTCGTCGGTCTTGTGCTGTCTACAATAACTTTAAGCTTAACTTTTGATTTTTTAAATTCCTGAATGACAAAATTTTTCCACTTATCATTCCCAACTACAGTAGTTAAAGTTACGTTAGCTCCTAAACTTTTTAAGTGGTTTGCTACAATCCCGGCACCTCCAATATAGTTATCTTTTTCTTGATAAAGAACACTTGGTGTAGGTGTTTTTATTAAACCTCCAATGAGATTAGTTCTTGTATAAGTGTCAATTATTAAATCTCCAACAACATGAATTTTAAGCTTATTGAATTTGGAAAGAGTTTTTTTTAATTTTTCAAAAGAAACTGAGTATTTACTCATTAAATTTTGAAGTTTAAAATTATCTATTTTTGGCTGATGTAGATTTAATAAACTTGTAGATGAATATACGATATCACCTGGAGTAAAAATCATTTCACCCCCAAAACTAGATACTACATCCGACTCTTCTTTGCTTGCTGGCATAAGACCAGAAGAAGTATATTCAAAACCTTTGGCAAAATAATCTGGTTTTAGTTTTTTAAGATTTTTTAGTGGTTTTTGATTATTATCAATTAAAACGTAATCGACCATTTGAAAAGCAGCTAAATTCAGTGCTCTAAGATTTTCTGGAACAAAGGGTCTATTAATTCCTTTTTTTATGTACTGATCAGCAGTAATGCTCACTATAAGAGTTGATGCTTTAGATTTTGCATAAATTAAATGTCTTACATGCCCCGGATGAACGACATCGAAATTTCCATGGCAAAGTATAACTTTTTTTTTTCTGGGGATTTTGCCGATGATTTTTTTTATTTCTTCAACAGTTTTAATTTTATTTGAGTATTTGTTTTCTCTTTTTTTCATCTTATATATTTAAACCAATTTTTAGTTGATCTCTTTATTTTTACTGGAGTCCATAGAGGTGCATCTTTCCATTTGTTGATATCTTTAAGTAAATTTTTAATACCCTCCTCAAAAGAAATTTTTGGTTTCCAATTTAAATCCTTTTTAATTTTTGATATATTAGCACTAGAACTCTTGGGCTCACCTGGTCTTTCTGGAATAAAAATTTTTTTTCCACCAATGTAATCTGCTAATTTATTTACTGTAACTGTTCTTCCTGATCCAAGATTGTAAATCTTATTAATAAATTTTGAGATAGCTGCTAAATAGAATGATCTAACAACATCTTTAACATGAACAAAATCTCTTGTTTGTTTTCCGTTTCCTACGATAGTTAGAGGTTTATTTGCTAGTTTTTGTTTAAAAAAAACCCCAATAGCTGCACCATAAGCTCCGGTAGTACGAACTCTTGGTCCATAAGCATTAAATATTCTTATGGAATTTACTGGTACTTTGTAAATTTTACCCCAATGTAAAACACTTTTTTCTCCCAAATATTTACTCAATGCGTAGGGGTGCTTATTATTAATAGGATATTTTTCGTTTGTATTTTTTGTAGTCATGCCATAACAAGATGATGAAGCTGCATATATAAATTTTTTAATTTTATATTTTCTACAAGCTTCAAGAATTTTAATTGTCCCATAAATATTTGTAGTTAAATAGTCTAGTGGTCTATTGATAGAGGGTGCAATATCTCCAATACCTGCAAAATGAAAAACATACTTAGTCTTAGAAAAATTTTTAATATATGAGCTTAGATTGTTTATATCTTTTTTTACAATCTTTAATTTTTTATTATTTTTATGTTGGGATAAATTGTTAATGTGACCTCCGGTGAAATTATCAATAACAACAACTTTAAAGTTTTTTTTTAGCAATAAATCAACCATGTGACTGCCTATAAAACCTCCGCCACCGGTAACAATAGCTTTTTTCATTTTTTTATTTTGCTTTAATGTTTTTTAGTCTATTTACGTTAAAATAAAAATCATTAGAGAACGGATCTTTAATTAATTTATCTTTAAATGCTTCACAAAGGCCTTTAACAGCTGTTTCAATAGTTCTTTTTGGAACAAAACTCAAAGCGTTTTTAATTTTATCAGAATTAATGTGGTACGATCTATTATCATTTGAATCTGTCTTAACAATTTTTATTGGCTTTTTTTCTGGGAACTCTTTTTCTACAACTTTCTTAACTATTTCTGCCAATTGCATGATAGACATATTTTGGTAACCAATATTAAATATTTCATTTTGCACCTTATTTTTTTCAGCTTTGATTAGCAGTGAAACAGCATCACAATAATCTAAAATATGTAGATTGGGTCTTAATTGATCTCCACCAAAAACCTTTACTATTCCATTATTTACTGCATGGTTGGTAAGAATGTTAACGGACAAATCCAATCTTAAACGAGACGCGTAACCACAAACTGTGGCTGGCCTAAAAGTAACGCCAGTAAATTTATCATCAGTATGATTAAATAATATAGGTTCACACATACCTTTAAACTTATTATAAAGTGTTAGAGGGACCAGCGGATGTTCCTCGGTAACATTTTTTTTATCTGACAAACCATAAACTGAACTAGATGAAGCATAAATGAATCTTTTAACGCCTGATTCTTTGGCAGCTTTCACCATCGGTTCAAAACAATCGAAGTTTATACTTTTTGATAAATTTTCATCAAGATCAAAGCTAGTATCATTAGAAATACAAGCAAGATGAACGAAATATTCATGATCCTTACATTCTTTTGATAATTTTTTTGTATCCCTAATATCCCCTTTTATAATATTCAAATTTGGATTATCCTTTGGCAAAAATTCATCTCCAAAATACATTATGTCGTAAACTGTTACAGCAAAATCTCTCTTTAAAAGTTCCGGAACAAGACAACTTCCTACATACCCAGCGCCACCGGTTATAAAGACTTTTTCTTTTTTCATTTTTATGTCTTGATTTTAAATCCAGCTTTCTGAGCATCATTGTAAAAACTCAGTACTGTTTCTAGAGAATAATTTATTAAGTTCTTATCTATATTTTTCAACTTTTTAAGTAAATCATGAGGAACAGTAATAATTTGACATCCTAATTTATCTGCTTGAAAGATATTAATTATTTCTCTTGTACTTGCCCATAAGACTTCCGAACAAGGATTGATCTTAGCAGCTTCAACTGAGTTCTTCATTATTTCATTTGGGTCGACCCCAGTATCAGCAATTCTTCCAGCAAAAACAGATATGATATTTGGGGTTTTTTTGTTTAAAACTTTTAAGACAGTATTAACTTGTTCTATAGTAAATATAGCTGTTATATTGCAGCTAATTCCTTTATTAGAAAGCTTTTGAATAATTTCCTCTGTGCTTTGTCCTTTGGTGTTAGTAATTGGAATTTTGACATTTACGTTTTCTCCCCACTTAGCTATTTCCTCTGCTTGAATTTCTATTTCAGTTAGATCGTCTGAAAAAACTTCAAACGAAATAGGTTTATTTTTAATTTTAGATAAAACATTTAAAGCAAATTCTTTATAATCTTTTACTCCTGCGCTTTTCATGAGAGAAGGATTAGTTGTAAAGCCTTTAATTAGATGATTTTTTTCTAGCTCTAACATTTCATCAATATTAGCCCCATCAGCAAATATCTTAATATCTAATTTATCTAATTTCGTCATTTTCAATACATCTTATTGCAGAACTTAAATTTTTAACTGTATAATTTTGTTTTGATGGTTTTTTTTCCTTATAATTTCTATCTATAAATATTGTTTTGCAGCCGGCTTTAAATCCAGACTCAATGTCTGATTTTCTATCACCTATAACGAAACTTTTTTTTAAATTTATATTATAAATTTTCGTAGCTTTTTTAATCATAAAAGGGCTTGGTTTTCTACATTTACAATTAGTTTCTGGCTTATGTATACAGGTAAATATTTTATCCACTTTTATCTTTTTTGATAATTTTTTATGCATTTTATTTAAAACCTTTAAGGTTATCGAGCCTTTTTCAACATCTGGTTGATTGGTAATTATAAAAATTTTATATCCTTTATTTACTACTTTATTTATTAAATTTGATGCATTTTTATATATCTTAAAATCGGCGACTTTTTTTACTGCAAAAGGTTTCCTATTTTTTATAATAGATTTAACTAAAACACCATCTCTATCAAAAAATATAGCTTTCGACTTATTTATTGCTACCATTTTGTTTTTTTTACTTGAAGTCTAGGATCAGAAACTAAACAATGCCAAATAGTAGCTTGAAAAGCCTCTGAGTGGGGAGTAATTAACTTTTTATCATTTATTGGAACAGCTACTACAACATTTCCTTTTTTAAAAGTGTATCCATCTTTTCGTCCAACAATTCCAAAAACTTTTGTTTTTCTTTTTTTTGCAAAATCAATAGCTTTGATTAAATTTGTGCTAATTTTTTTTTTTTATTTCCACCTCCTACTGAAAGAATAAATATTCCATCGTTTGAGTTAAGTTTACTAATTTTAAGCCATTCGACAAAAGATGTATCCCAACCTTCATCGTTTATTCTTGCTGTTAATTCTGAAACATTATCAGTTGGCGCATAGGCTTGTATGCCACAAAGTTTTCTAAAATCATTAACTGCATGGGAGGAGTTTCCTGCACTTCCGCCAACGCCTAAAAAAAATATTCTTCCGTTTTTTTTTTTTATATTAGCTATTTGAACTACAAGATTGTTAATTTTTTTTTTATCTAATAAAAGAGCTATATCCGCAACCTGATTAAAAAATTTATTTATATGGTTATTTTTTTCTTTAATTTTCATTATTTAAGCAATGCTCCGCACTTGACTAATCATACAAAAAAAATAAACAGTCATACCTTAGTAACTTTTTCTTTAAATTCAATCTTTATATATAATTAAAATAAGTTTCAGAGTTCTTTTTTATTGTTAAATACATACCATCAATTGAAACTTTATATTTGTCTCCCTGTTTTTCGATAAACTCAAAAATTTTATTTATAAACGGCCCAGATATAAATTTTCCTTTTTTATTAAGAAATGCATTAAAAAATTCTGGTTTCAAATATCCGTCGCTATTTTCTTTAGATTTACAATAATCGATAAAACCTTGAATTTGCATTTGATTAGAAAAACCACCGTCTAAAAAATATTGAAGGCCTTTTGTATATCTTAATTCATTAATTTTAGATTTAAGAGAAAACTTTTCATTAAAGCAAAAAAGATATTCTGGAAATATTTTTTTTTTCGATTTCTATGAATTTATTTTTGTAGAATTTTTTGTATCTAATTTTTGGTATATAAAAATTAATATTTGTATCAATCTTTTTTTTTAAGTTATTAATAAGTACTTGCTGTTCACTTGATTTATGTTTTATAATTTGCCACATATTAATTTTTGTTTATCTCTCTTTTAAGTTCATCATATTCTTGCATTTTCTTTTTCATAAAATTTATAGTTAACTTAGTTTTTTGAGATATGCCCTTTGGAGTAAGCACGTAAATATAGTTTAATTTGTTTGGATTATTTTTAAAATTCTGAAGTTTAATGAGGCCTTTTTTTCTTAGGGCTGTTATGCAATAATTAAGTTTCCCTAGGCTGAAACCTAATTCTGAAGCAAGCTCTCGTTGAGAACTTTCAGGTTTTTTTTCAATTTTTCTAAGTAAATTTAAATAATCTTGATTATCGCTCATAATTTGTTCAATATTTGAACGATTTATATAGTTCAAACATTGAACAGTAAAGTTAAAAACCAACTAATCTAGTTTATAACTTCTATATGTAGTATTTCACTCAACCGGAGGTATAATATTTAGTATTTTCTTAATACTAATAATCTTTTTTTCAATCTCAAAAGATCTTTTATTTTTAAGTATTTCTAAAGCAACTTTTTCCATGGCTGGGGAAGCTGCTCTTAATAAATGATTTGCATAAATTACAACTTTAAACCCACTAGAAATAAGCTCCTCCTCCTTGACTGACGAATAAGTAGAAGGAACGGCTACTAGAGGTTTATAATATTTAGATTTTTTAAACTTTTTTGCAAAAGCAAATATTTCTTTTGGTGTATCAATTTTGCTATGTATTAAAATTAAATCTGCACCGGCTTTTGAAAAATTTTCAGCTCTTTTAAGCGCATCATTCAAATCTTGCCCTAAAATAAAACTCTCAATTCTAGCAACAATTAAAAAATCATTTGAGTGTCTAGCATTACAAGCGATTTTTATTTTTCTACAAAAATTCTTTATCGTATCTTGGTTAGCTCTAGATTGATCTTTAAATAATGAGTTAGATTTTAATCCAATCTTATCTTCAATTGCAATAGCGGAAACTCCTAGCCGCTCCAAATTTTTAATTGTATAAGGTAAGTGTTCGGGTCTACCGCCATTATCTGCATCAAATAAAATAGGTTTATTTGTAACTTCAATTACATTATTTAAATTATTTATTCTTGTTGTCAACTCAACTGACTGATTGTCAGGTTTTCCTTGCGAGGCAGAGTCAGTTAGACTTGAAGACCACAAACCATGGAATTCTCTAAATTCGTTTTTTAAATTGATGCTTAGTTTCTCTGCTAAAAGACCAACTAATGGATTATGACATTCAATAAATCTTACAATTTTTTGCGTTTCTAACAATCTTCTAAATCTACTTACTCTTGACATGGGAGTAAAAAAAGTTTTTTTAGCTTTAGATTGATTTTTAAGAAGGGATGAATTTTTTGTATAAGGAACTTCTATAAGTTTGCCATTCCATTTTTTTAAAGTTTTAATTACTTCAAGTCTTATATTTTTTTGGATACCGTTTTGCCAGTCATCCCCGTGAATGACATAGTTAGGTTTCATTTTGTTTAAATTTGTTTTGTAACTCCATGTATCCTGTTTTACTATCTTATGTATATCTTTTAAATTTTCCATTACCTCAAGTCTTTGGCGATAATTAATTAAGGGAAGGCTTTTATACTCTGCTATAGCTTTATCGGTAAATAAACCAATAACGATTTTTCCATATTTTTTTGCTTCTTTGATAATATTTAAATGGCCACTGTGCAAAATATCAGCTCCCATGGGGACATATATAGTTTTATCTTTTTTCATAATTTTATCTAAAAATTTCCTTAGAGATATTTTTAAAAATATCTGTGTCAGAATTTCCGTATTTGGGATAGTTCTGAACTATTTTTGGTTCAATTGTTGTGATCCCAGCTCCATGTTGTCCTCGTATTTTTGGTCTAAAAACATCTTTTAAAGATAAAAAAGACTCTTTTGAAGCAAAATAACTAGAGGCAACCAAAGGAAATTTCCAAAAGATTTTTTCAATATCAAAAATCTCCTCATCGGGAAGATCATTAAAAAAGTTTTTATCATTATTAATGTAAATCTTTAAGTTCTTATATATTTTTCCTAAAATTTCCTCTAATTTTGTATCCTCTATTATCCTAAGCATAATTTCAGCATTATTTTTATTTAACGACAACCACTGAGGGTCTATACCCAACATGAACTCGCAGACCTCATGATTTAAAAAAGGAAATCTAGCCTCAATTGGCCCTCTGTTCATAAAAATAATTGAAGCTCTTTTTAACATATTGTTGTAAATATTATTAATGAACGCTTTTCTGCTTCGAAGTTTAATTTGAGCAGCATGACTAGTTTTTAATTCTTTCCAAGCAGTATAGGCTCCCAATAATTCATCCACTCCGTGACCACCAATAGTTACTTTAAAACCATCTTTATGCATTTCTGGAGCTAGGTACCAATAAATTGGCAAAGGATAAAAGCTCAAGGCTTTTAACTCTCTCATTTCAAAAGTCTCGACAATTTGAGGCATGTCTTTAACTATTTCATCTCCATTAGTTTCAACAACTTTTAATTTTAATCCAATTTCTTTAAATCCCTCGGCTGCTATTTTTGCTGTCTTTACATCTATGGAGTCAAATCCTTTTACTTTAAAGACGTATGAAGTGGGCTCATAATTTACTTGATTAAAATTTATGTTTTTTAAGACGTAATATGTGGTCAATACACTATCTATTCCTCCCGATAACATTGTACAAATAGGAACGTCTCCCATTGTTCTGTTTTTTGAAGAAGAGTCTAAAATTTTATGCATTTCTTCGCCAAGTTTTAAAACATTATTGGAGTTTTTTGATATATATGGATCTAAAGAATAACTTGAAATTAATTTCAATTTTCTACTTTTTATGTCGTACTCAATAATTTGTCCAGGTACAAGTTCAATAGGTTTTTGTAAACTTAAATTTTTTATTGCCCTGAAGGCTTTCAATTCACTTGAAAATATAAATTTTTGCTCATCATAATAATAATATAAAGGAATTCTGCCAGGCCAATCTCTAGCAATGAATATTTTTTTTAATTTCTTGTCATATATAGCTATAGAATACAAAGAGTCTATTTTTTTATCTCTTAAAAAACTTATTCCATATTTTTCATACAACTTGAGTAATACTTCTGTGTCACCTTCCGATTTAAATAAAATTTTATCTTTTTTTAATTTAAGTTTGTAATCTTCGAAATTGTAAAACTCTCCATTAAAAATTAAGGCTACATCTTTATCATCTGAATAATATGGTTGATCAGATCTATTTAAAAGATTATTTTCATTTCCACAAAACTTTATAGCATGTCTTCTGGCTCCAAAAATAATATTTTCATCAACCGTATCTATCGAGATGCCATCGTTCCCTCTTTTTATTAATTCAACTCCTTTAATTACTTCTTCGTTAGAAATGTTGTATCCTCCAAATATCCCGCACATAATTAAAAGTTTAACCTGCTTATTATCTCGTCTGAAATTTCTACAGGTTCTTTACTCTCTGTATTAAAAGAAAGATCACAATTCTTAGGTTTTTCAAAAGGAATATCAACATCTACAACAAATTTCTTTTTTCCGTTTAAGGCAGGTAAATATAATTTTTTTTTGTCTCTTTTTATTCTTTCCTCAAGTGAAGACTCTAAATTAACTTCATAATAATTTTTAATCTTTTTTCTACAAACTTCTCTATCTTTTTCAAATGGACTTATAACTGCTACAATTGAAGAAATATCATGGCTATTTAGCCATTTTACTAAATTGATATATCGAAAAGTGTTTTTACTTCTTGAAATCTTATCGTATCCTAAATTTTTCTCATATAAGTCTCTTATTTGATCTCCATCAACGATAATCAAATTTGGAAATTTTTTTTTTAGGTTTTTATAAATTAGTTTTGAGATTGTTGTTTTTCCTGCAGCAGAGGGCCCTATTATCCATAAACTGAAGTTTTTCATTAAATACTTTTTACTTTGAGTCGTAACCCCAGTTTTGCTTATCTTTTCTTCCGCGAAGCAACGTAGTATTCAAGTTGTAAGTATTAATCAGATCGATTTTTTCTAAATAATTAATATTTTGTCCATCAGAAATTTTTACCAGCGCTCCTTCACCTGAGAAACCGTGCTTTGCATAAGCGCCCAACCAGACAGCGTCGTCTTGTTTTAATTTAATGCTTTTCAATTGCTCGCCTTCTTCTACGTGTAAAGTAAGATTGCCTTTTGTAACTAAATAATGTGAACAATTTGTATCAAATAAATCTAAAACTTTGTTTTTTTTATTTTTTACTTTTAAAAAATACCCCGATAAATCTTGGGCCCTACTAGAACTTGCGATAGAGGCAACTTCATAACTTTTAAATTTTCTAATTGTTTTTATTGAATCTTTACTATCATAATAGTATTTTCCAACTTTATCTTCTTTAAATTTTCTATCTAAATACAAATATGGATCTGAATTTATTAAGTCACATATTTTTTTAATCTCAGAAATGGACAGTATATTTTTCAATTTACTATTAGTAAAATTTTTAATTTTTTTTATATCTATTTTTGTTCTTTTAGATACTTCTAATAGACTAAAACCTTTGTTTTCTATATCCTCTTTAAACATGGCTCTATTAGGGATTTTACCTTTTAATGACTTTGTTAAATTCTTAAAAGATTGATCGTTTAATTTTTTATTAAATAAATCTTCTACATAAGATTTTGTTGTGTAGGACAGTATTCTTCCAGGTCCATTAGTTGCTCTAGAATATGTATGCAAACAGTAAGAAGGTTCAAAATAACTTGATCCTACAATCCAATCAGTTTTTTTATCTTTATTAATTTTAAACTTTGTAAAAGTTAATTTACTTTTTTTCTTTGCGAACCTTGCGTAAATATCATTGGGACCAAGACTGACAGTTATTGCAGGCTCTAGGTGCCCATTATTCAATGTCGGCATTTTTTCTTTAGGGCATAATATATCTATTAAAACTGGTGCAACATAACCATGAGGTGAAGGTAAGGTATAATAATTGTAAAAATGTATACCACCTCTATTAATTTTTCTTTGTGTTTTAACTATCTCCTCTTTTGTGTGATGAATAAAAACAGGAACGTTTTCTTTTTCCAAAAGAATTTCTTTTTGTATATTTAGAAATTCAGCTATTTTATCAATCGCGTAATCGTCGAGCTCATCTAAATTATCTTTTGAGACTGAATAGTTAATTTTATCTTTAATTTTTTCATTCAAAATATCAAATGTGGTTTTTCTCACATTTAACCAATGGATAAGTTTTAATTTATCAATTTTTTTTTTTGTCATATATAGTTTTTAAATTGTGCTGCAATCAAAATTGCTTTTGGCTTCACTTAGCCATCCGAGACAGAAGTTCTCTAATAGATCAATGGATATAGTAAATAAAAAGCTAAATCAAGCTTTTATTTTTCTTAATAAAATTAAGAATTTTACTATTTAAAAAAATCTTTATTTTTTTTTCTTGATTGCTTTTGATTAAATTTTTAACATGTTTTCCATCAATACCAGAAAATCTTGTGTTTTTTTTACAAAAATTGCATTTTTTTATTTGATCAGAGAATTTTAGATTTAAACAATTTAAACATATAAGTGGCTCTTTAACTTTGACGATTTTAGGTTTTTTTATGTTATGTTTGGAAAAAAATTCTTGAGATGAATATTTTCCATAGAAATTTTTTACGCCCGCGTGATCTCTGCCTACTAAAAAAGACTTGATACCAATATTCTTAATTATTTGTGACTGAATAAAAGCTTCCTTAGGACCTGCAAAAAATAAAGGTAAAAATATAGAAATAATTTTATATTTTTTTTTTTTTGTAATTGTTTAAAAGTTCGTAAGTTTTGTAAATCAGTTTTGGATTATATTTATTTTGTGAAGTTTGTATTACTACTATAAACAAATTTTGAAACTTTTTTTCCAAATATTTATGTATATGTTCATGTCCTTTATGACAAATATTTCTTGTTGAAAATGCAACAGAGTTTTTAAGAAGAGATTTTTTTTTTGATTTTTTTAATGCTAGAACTTTTTTGAAGTATTTGTCTTTTGGAATAGCTTTGTATAAAAGGAAACACTCACAATCTATGAAAAAATTTTTCTTAGCGTCATAAATTTTTTTTACACCTGGATGAAGATCGCTTAAAGTGTTAAAAATTTTTTTAGAAAAATTTTTTTTATTTATTTTGAAAAAATTTTTAAACTTTATACAACCTACAGTTTTTGACTGGTATTTTAATTGATAAAATTTGTTTTTTTCGAAAATGAAATTTTTTTTTCCACTAAGTAAAATAGGAATAGTCCACTTTATTTTACGAGAAATTCTCGACTCTTTTAAAATTGAATTAACATCCTTTAAATTAGAAAAGTTTTTTACTGGATTATATAATCCGGTGCAAATGTTTACTAGATTAATGAATTCGTCTTTGTCAATATCAAGATAATTTTGATTAAGTTTAGTGAAAGATTTTATTTCTCTAAGTGACAAAATTTTTTTTTGTCTGTTTTTCTTCATATTTATATCTTAAACCATAAAAATTTTTTTCAGTGCATAAATCAAGCCAATTGAGCTATTAGTACTGGTCAGCTACACGCGTTACCGCGCTTCCACATCCAGCCTATCAACGTAG
>MDTB01014270.1_pt1 | contig 45860 bp, 45 predicted proteins | sample 811161 | NCBI WGS metagenome assembly MDTB01 (sample SAMN05326650, study PRJNA326480) | marine metagenome | isolation source: seawater | place: Mediterranean Sea | collected 2009 | reverse complement strand
TGATCAGTATAAATTGTTTTTATCAATTCTATTTGACTAATTCCGACAATACTGCCTTTTATTGTTTCAACATAATTATAATCAAGTACTAAATTTTCTCTTCCAATAATAAAAGCTCCATAATAACCCCACCAATCTATATTCGGTCTAAGAGCTTGAGAAACTTGTTGGATTACAAATTTATAATTTAGCTCATAACTTGACATTGTTAGAAGCATAAAGAAAAGTAGAAAATATAGGTAGTTCTGAATGTTTTTCCGTAAATAAAAAAAGGGGTGTTCAGCAATTAAGTAAGAAAATAAAACTATCATATAAATAATAAATATTTCTGGATAAATAATAAATAATGCTGCACTAAGTATAGATAGATACAAACTATTTTTAATTAAATTTTTTTTAGTTTGTAATTTTAATAAGTATAAATATTTTATACTAATTAAAAATAAAGATATAGAACCTAAATGAGATAGTGCTTCAATTTCAAAAATATACAATGAAAAAAAAGAAAATGAAAATACAAAAGATAAAAGAATTCTTCTTTTCTCATTTATATTTTTAAAAATTGTTAGAAATGATATAAAAGCTAAAAAGTTTATAATTGATAAAAATACTTTAAATAAGAAATTAATTAAAAATATATCGATAATTTTAATATTTAAAAATATCGACAATAAATAATTTATAAAAGGTCTATAATTTATAATTAAATCAATACTTTGAAAGTTTGAAAAGTTTTTAACGTATTTTAATGACTCAACTTCCAGAAAACTATAATTGTTAAAAAGTAAAGCCGACGATAAATAATTAAAATTATCCCAATAATTTCCTCTAAAAACATAAAACTGTTCTCCATAAAATATTATTGGTATGAAAAAAATAAGTAAAAAAATTGAACTGAATAAAAAATACTTTTTTAGGTAAATTATATTATATGTATCAGATTTTACGATACTAATATGATAGTAGAGAAAAAAAATTGCTGAGGCACATAATAAAAAAATATTTGGTAATTTTAGAATAAAAAAAGAGTTAAATGATAAAATTATAAATGTCGCATAGCCTAATATAAAAGTATCAATTATGTTTCTTAAGTTTATTACTTCTAGTTTTTTGTTAAGTAAAGTGCCTATTATTAAAAATAAATAAAAAAATATTAAAAATAAAAATAAACTTAAGATATAATTCATATATTAATTTTTTATATATTTAGAGAAGTTAAAATATAATAAAATATAAATTAATATTTGGATAATTATCAAAATCATTAAATTAATCGAATTATTGAACCATATTATACTCAAGACAAAATTAGGCAAAAGCAAAAAATTAATAATCAAACCTGTGAAAGAATTAAGTTGAATTTTGGTAACTTTATTTTCAAACATATTACTTATTCGTTGTTTAATTAATATATGTAAATGTAGTTTATCTGGATCAGATATTTTTTTCTTTTTTTTTAATCGTCTTAAAATTGAAAACAAATTTTCGATAGCTGGATACCATAATAATGTTGCAGCCAGTAAAGGGCTTAATTGATTGTTAGAATTTTCAATAAATGTAATTACTAAATAAGAAATATAAATTGAGAAAACGTAAATACCATTATCTCCAAGAAAGCATATTCCAAAAATATTAAAAATAAAAAAAATTGTACAAATTACTATTGCATTTTCTAATTTAATATTTAATTCTGAATCAATAATTATTCCTGAATAATTAAGAATAATATACAATACAAGCAATATTCCTAAAAAATTACCAGATACAAAACCATTAATACCATCCATAAAGTTATGTCCATTTAAGACTGTAACAATGCAAAACGTGACAAAGAAAAAATTAAAAAAATCGTTTTTTAAATAATTATCAAAAATTAACAAGTCTATTGATGACACTTTGAGTTTAAGAAATTGGATTAATAAAATTATAAAAAATAATTGAAATATTAATCTTATTTTGGGAGAAAAATTTTTGATGGTATCAGCAACTATACCTATTAATAAAAATGGACATAAGAATAGTATTATTTTATTATTATCACCTGTGATGTAGGTAATTATAAAAATTGATAGAATAAAAAAAATACCACCTGATAAAGGTATTATTTTATCATGCTTTTCTTTATGCGTGCTAAATTCGGGTATATCTATTAATAATTTCTTTTTTGATAAAATATAATTTACAACTAACAAAATTAATAAACAAATAAGAATTTTAAGGATTAGAATAAACATATTTTATGAGAATATTATAAATTAAATTTAATATAATATATGAAAATTATTTCGATAATAATATTATTAGTAGCTATATTGGGTACAATTTTCACAGAAATGTATCTAAGATATGTTGGACTTGGAGATCCTATAAGATACGATAGCGATTACATTTACGGGTATGCACCAAAAATAAACCAAAAGAAGCAGAGAATTAATGGATCGGTTGTTACAATAAATGATATTGGGTTAAGAACAAAAACAAACTGGAAAAATGATAAAAGAAATAAAATAGTTTTTTTTGGAGATAGTATAACTTATGGAGGAAGTTATATAGATGATGATGAAACTTTTGTAAGTCTAGTTTGTAAAAAGTTAGAAAAATTTTTATGTGGGAACGCTGGTGTTAATGCTTATGGCGTTATAAATATTATAAATAGGTCAAAATTTGACCAAAGATTAAATGATTCCGATATAGTAATATTTGTTTTGGCTCCTGGAGACTTCTATAGAGAGTATGCCAACTCAAACACAGCGCATTTTTATCTTAATAAAAAAAAATTTAAATTACCTGCAATCTTTGAAGCTATCAGTTTTATTGCCACAAAATACGATTTAAATAATAAAATTTCAAAACTAGATGATACTACAAAACTACATAAAAAAGAACTAATAAATTTTTCAGTAGAATATTTAAAAAATGAAATTGTAAGATTAAAACAAAACAAGAAAAAAGTGATTATATTTTATACAATTGAAAAGAATGACCCAAGTTCTTTAAAATCGATTAATAAATTTATATTAGAATTAATTAGTAAAAAAAATATAGACTTTATAAATTTGAATACTATCTTGAATAAAAAAGAATACTTTTATGATAATGTTCATTACTCTCAAAAAGGTCATGAAATTGTATCAAAAGAAATAATTAAAACCGTAGTTTCAATTTTGAATTAAGCTTGAATAAATGTTATTTAAACTTTTTAAGTTTTTTTTTATATCAAAATTTTTCTCAACAAGTTTTTTAGCAGAATTTCCCATTGTTTTTATTTTTTTTTTGTTAAAATAAAAAAACAAAATTAAATCCTCTAATTTTTTTTGATCTCCAGGAATTTTAAACGAAAGTCCAGTTTTTTTATTTATGAAACTGTCCGAAGAATTATTTTTTAAACATACTATACTTGGTATCCGATATAAAGCTGCTTCAAAAACTTGGCGCCCCAGTGCATTTAAGTAACTTGGAAAACATAATATATCTATTTTGCTATAAAATTTACCAAGGTTATCTATGTGTCCAAGATTAACTATATTTTTATTATAAATTAAATTTTTACTTACTTCATTCGTTATGCCAAAAAATTTTAGAAATTTATTTTCGTTTCTAACGTAATCGCCTGCAATATACAAATTTATCATATGATTGTTAGCTTTTAATTTATTAAAAACTTCAACTAAATCCTCGATTCCCTTATATTTAAGAAAGCTACCTAAAAATCCAATATTTAAAACATTCTTTTTCTTGAATCTATTAAAAGTATTTAATTTTTTTATATTTAATATATTTCTAATGACCTTTATTTCTAGATTTCTGGGTAAGGAATTTTTAACATCATTATCAATAGCAATTATTTGTGAAATATTTTTTTTTATAAATTTTATTATAAACCTTGAAACAAAATTGTTTCTATTAAATAATATTCTACAATGTAAAATAAATGGTATTTTAAAGTAAAGTCTAAATAAATATATTGTAGGGATTAATGTTATTTCATTAAAATGAATCAATTTTAAATTTTTAATTTTTTTTTTAATTTTAAAAATTGAAAAAAAAGTTGGTATTAAAAAGTAAATCTCCCTTACTAAAACTAACCATCTAAAACCTCTGTAATAGCCAATTTTTGAATTATCAAACTTAGAAAGGCCTGTAACACTTATTACCTTACCATATTTTTTTAAACGTTCTTCAGCTACTCCATTTGGTACAAGAAAATAAACATTGTATTTTTTACTTATACTTTTAACAGTCTCCTCTAAACTTTTTAATGAGCCACTAAACTGGCCTATGGGTTGTACATATAAAATGCTATTTTTTTTCAAAAAAAAGCCCTCTATTACTTTTTATTATTTTTTTTAATTTAGTAATTGTTAATTCAAGTCTACTCTTACTTAAATAATTAAATGGTAAAGATATAATCTGTTTACATATTTGTTCTGTTGTTTGACATTTAAAATTATTAATTATTCTATATTGTTTATAAAGCGGCTTAGAATAATATATTTTATATGGAATTTTATCTCTATTAAGTAGTTTTATTAATTTTTTTCTATTTTTTACCAAGATATTGAATAAACAATAAGAATTTTGATCTTTTGTAACCGCAGTTGGAAATCCAATAATATTTTTTTCCAAGAAAAATATTTGAAGTTTTTTATAAGTTAACCTCTGTAATCTAATCTGTTTTTTGAAAAATTTAAGTTTGTTAAGTAAGATGGCTGCTTGCATTGACCCTAATCTCGAATTCATTCCAATATCTTTACTATTTGAGTAAGTGATTTGTCCATGATTCCTTAAAATTTTTATTATGCTGTAGATTTTTTTTTTGTTAGTAAATATTGCTCCTCCATCACCAAAACACCCTAAATTTTTTGAGGGAAAAAAGCTTGTACAAGTTATGTCTGCTATTGAACTTGAATCTATATTATTAATTTTTGATCCAAAATTTTGAGCTGCATCTTCTATATGGTAAATTTTTTTTCTTTTACAAAGCGATTTAATAAAGTTTAAATTAGATGAACGACCAAATAAAGATGTTGAAATTACTGCTTTTGTATTTTTATTTATTTTTTTTAATATATCCCCTTCATCAATATTAAAGGTTTGTCTATTTGTTTTGATGAATACAGGTTTTGCGCCTAACATAAGCACAACTTCTAAAACTGATAACCAGGAAAAACTAGGTATTAATATCTCATCATTTTTTTTTATTTTAATTGATAATAGTGATAAATATAATGCATCTGTACCAGAACCTACAGTAACGCAATATTTATTTTTAGTCATTTTTGACAGCTTTGTCTCAAGCATCAAAACTTCATTTCCAAAAATAAAATTATTTTTATTTAAGGTATTTTGAAAACTTTGAATAAATTTTTTTTTATTTTTAGTGTTTAAAATGTCTAAATCATTGAATCTCATACGCTATTTACAATTTTGACATGAATTTTGATTATTTTTTTTTTTTGAAATTTTTTTACCACAATAACAAACCCATCCTTTATGTTTTGCAGGATTTCCAAGACTTAAACTAAAATCTTTAACATCTTTAGTTACTACAGATCCAGCACCTATAAATGAAAATTTTCCAATTTTATTTCCACATAATATTGTAGAATTAGCTCCTAGAGTTGCACCTTTGCAAATTAATGTTTGGGAGTAATCTTTACTATATGTTTTAAATTTTGATCTTGGATTTTTTACATTAGTAAATACGACACTTGGACCACAGAAAACATCATCCTCTAAATTAACGCCTTCAAATATAGAAACGTTATTTTGTATTTTAACATTGTTTCCTATTTTAACATTTTTACCTAAAAAAACATTCTGTCCTAAAGTACAATTTTGACCTATTTCAACTCCATCCATAATATGGCACCATTGCCAAATTTTTGTTCCTAAACCTATTTTGCTCTTTTTGCTTACTATTGTAGTTTTATGAATATGGGATTTCATTTTAATTTTGGTAAAAAGTTTATAATATTTTCAAATTCTTTTATATGAAATTTGTTTTCCATAATGATTTTTTTATAGTTTTTTGGATGAAGATTATTAAAATTATCAAAATTATATTTTTTTCCGTTAACATACATTGCTCTAAAAAAATTTAATTTATTGTTTAAACTTAGTTTTTTTCTTTGAATAGAAACTATCCAATCCACATTAGCTTTTTCAAGGGAAATTTTACCTGAAACAGTCGACTGATTTTTTTTTAAAATTTCAATTTTTTCAGCATTGCCAAAAATCCAGAATAGTATGTCAAAAAAATGAACACCTATATTTATAAGAAGACCTCCTGAAAATTTTGGAACATTTTTCCAAGTTTTGAAATACCAATCTCCCCTAAAAGTATAATAAGTTATTTTTACTTTATTTATTTTTTTTGAATTTTTGATTTTATTCTTTAAATTGATTAATTTCTTATTGAGTCTCAATTGAAATATACAATAGCATTTTTTTTTATGTTTTTGTTCCAATTTGTAAATTGACCTTAAGTTTTTTGCTTCTAGTACTGGAGGCTTTTCAACAATAACATTTGAATTAGACATAATTGATTTTTTAATATGTTTAAAATGGAGGAAACTAGGAGAGCATATTACAACATAATCAATATTTTTTTTTTTTAATAAATTTAAAAAATTCGGTCTCTTTTTTAAAAAATATACAATTTGAAAAATGATTATCTATAAATCCAACATTATCGTGGGGATCTAATGCTGCAATTAGTTTACCGTTTAAACTTTTAATGCAATTTATATGTCTCTTAGCAACAAAGCCAGCTACTCCAATAATTGCAAAAGAATTCATATTAATTGTCGTTGTAGTAAGTTATTAATTATCTATAAAGAAATAAAAAAAATATACAACGTGGATTATTTTTTAAATCTATCTAAGAAAATTAGTGTTTCCAAGGTGACAATTGGAGTAATAGGTCTTGGATATGTTGGCTTACCGTTAGCTCTTCAATTTGCAAAAAAAAAATTAAGTGTGATAGGCTTTGATTTGGATCAAGTGAAAATAAATAAACTCAAAAGAAAATCTTCATATATCAAGCATATTTCAGACCAAAGAATAAAAGAGACTAAAAATAAAACTTTTTTTACAAATAATTTTAAATTTATACAAAATGTAAATATAATAATTTTATGTTTGCCCACCCCATTATCACCTAAATTAAAACCAGACCTCTCTTACATAAAAAAAACAATCAAAAATATAAAAAAATATTTAATAAAGGGTCAATTATTAATTCTAGAAAGTTCTACTTATCCAGGTTCTACAAAGGAAATAATAGGTAATAATCTCAAAACAAAATTTATTATAGGAGAAAATTTTTTTTTAGGATATTCACCTGAAAGAGAGGATCCCAATAATAAGAATTATAACATTGAGAATATTCCAAAAATATGCAGTGGATATTCAAATAAATGTTTGGTGCTTGTTGTTAAAATTTATAAAAAAATAATTAAAAAGTTAATTAATGTATCCTCAATTGAAACAGCTGAATTTACAAAACTATATGAAAATGTTTATAGAAGCGTAAATATTGGATTAGTCAATGAACTTAAAATTTTATCTAACAAAATTGGATTAAATATTTATGAAATTATAAATGCTGCTAAAACAAAGCCATTTGGATTTCAACCATTCTACCCAGGACCAGGTGTAGGTGGGCATTGTATTCCAGTAGATCCATATTATTTATCCTGGGTTGCTAAAAAGAACAATATAAATACTAATTTAATATTCAATGCTGGAAAAATTAATTCAACAATGCCATCTTGGATTATCAAAGAGTCTTTAAAAAATAAAAAAATTAAAAGTGCATTGATTATAGGAGTTTCATATAAAAAAAATGTGGATGATACTAGAGAGTCCCCTGCTATAGATTTTATTAAAATACTCAAAACTAAAAAAATTAAAGTAGACTACTATGATCCAATTGTTAAAACTTTAAATTCACGAAAATTAAAAAAAAATCTAAATTCAATTAAATTAGATAAAAAGAAACTGCTTAGTTATGATATAACAATTATAATTACTGACCATGATAATTTGAATTATAATTTGATTAAAAAGTACTCAAAAATTATTATCGATACTAGAAATATTTATAAAAAAAAAGATAAGAAAATTATAAATCTTTAAGATGATCAAATCAGATTTAGTTAGTGTAATTGTTAACTGTAGAAATGGTGAAGAATTTTTATCAACTTCAATAAATAGCATATTAAATCAATCTTATAAAAACTTTGAAATTATTTTTTTTGACAATTATTCAACAGATAAAAGTTTAGAAATAATTAAAAGAATAAATTCTGAGAAAATAAAGATTTATCAAAGTAAAAAACTATTAAAACTTTATAATGCTAGGAACCTAGCCATCTCTAAAAGTACAGGTAAATATATAACATTTTTAGATGTAGACGATAGTTGGGAGGTTTCAAAATTAGAAAAACAAATTGAAATAATAAAAAAAGATTCCTCAGATATCGTTTATACTAACTTTTGGGTAATTAATAAAAAAAAAAAGATTTTTAGTTCTAAAACACTACCGAGCAAAGATCTTCATGTAAAGTTTTTGAAAGAATATCCAATTTGTATTTCTTCGGTAATGATCAAATCATATATATTTAGAGATTTAAAAATACTTTTTAATGATTTTTACGAAATTATAGGCGATTTTGATTTAATGTATAGGCTTTCAAAGAAGTTTAAATTTTCTGTTATACAAGAACCGCTAATAAACTATCTTGATCATAAAAAAAATACTTCAAAGGTTAAATTATATCAAAGAACTGTAGAAATGGATATGTGGATAGAAAATTTTAAAGAAAAAAACGCCAATGCAAATTATAACCTTGATAATATAATTGAAAAAAATTTATATTTTAAATGTAAATATTTTATAGATAATAATGATCATTCTCAATATTTAGAAAATTATAATAAAAAAAAAAAAATTTATGAGAAAATAAAATTGAATATTCATCGAATTTTAAAAAAATTTAAATGAAGGAAAAAAATTTAGTTTTAATAACTTATGAATATCCTTTTAAATCTAAAGGTAAAGAATATATTTTTATTAAAAACGATTTAAAAACTTTATCAGATAATTTTAACAGAGTTATAGTTGTTCCAGTAAAAAGTCCAAAAAAAAAAAATTTAGTTAAAAAATATTATGATAATATAATTTATGATTTTAGACTTTCGAAAAAAATAAATAATCCAATCAATCTAGTTTATTATTTATTAATCTGTTTAATAGATTTAAATTTTTATAAAGAGATATTTTTATCAAAAACTTTTAATTTAAAAAAACTCAAAAATATATTTACAGAAAATGTTGTATCAGAAATTACAAAAAAATGGTTAACAAAAGAATATTCAGAATTTGACAAAAATATGTTTTATTCTTTTTGGTCTAATCATGTTTTGTTATCCTTTTTCAAAATAAAAAAAAGAAAAACAAACTTTATCTGTTTTTCAAGAGCATTAGGCAGTGATATAAATGGTTTTTATATAAATGATAACTTTGTTCCTTTTATAAGAAATAAATTTAATAAGTTAAATTATCTTTTTATATTAAACGAAGGTCAAAGAAAAATATTAACAGATAATAATTTGTTAAAAAAAGAATTAATTCAAAAAAATTATTTGGGTATTACTAAACAAACTTTTTATGATTTTAAGAGAGAAGATAATAAGATTATTTTTTTATCTTGCGGTAATTTAATTGAGAATAAAAACTTTGCAAAAATGGTGGAGTTTATTGGATCTTTTTCTGACAAATATAAGAATAAAAATGTTATTTTTAGAATAATTGGAAATGGCAAAGAAAAAAGAAATCTTATTAAATATAAGAATTCAAAAAATTTTTGTTTTGACTTAGAATTTATTGATAAAGTTGATAACCTTGTTGATTATTTTAAAAAAAATAGAGTAGATTTTTATTTAAATTTTAGTCTTAAAGAAGGATTGTCTTTTGCTTTAATGGAAGCAATTAGTTGTGGTATTCCACCAATAGTCTCAAATATTCCAGGTAACATTGAAGTTGTTGATAACAAAAATGGATATATTGTTAGCAAAGACTATTCAAATATTTCTGAAATAATGGATAATATAAATTTTGACCTTAATAACTACAAAGCTTACATAGAAAAAAAAAAAATTAATTTTTCTATACCTGAAAATAAATTAAACATAATACAGCTAAGAAATGAGTTTTTAACTGGACTAAGAAAAATTTCTTAACTTATTTCTTTTTTTAAAAAATTTCTCATCTCACTTTTTAATTTATCATCATTTTTTGTCTTACAATTTTTTGCCAAGTTTTCGAGCAGTAAAAGTATTGCTTGTTTGGTGTACAAAGGTTCTTTGGCTATAAATATATCTTTATGTACTGTGGGCTTTAGCACTTTGTTAATCGACAATATTTCGCTCATTTTTTCACCTTTTCTTAAACCTATTTCTTTTATCTTATACCTATAATTATTATTAACGTTTTTAAGTGATATTAGTTTTTTTATAATTTTCATTAAATATAACTGTTCTCCCATATTTAAAATTAAAATTTTTCCAGATAAAGGAATTTGACTACCCTGTAGAACTAAATTGCAAGCTTCTTTAATTGACATAAAATATCTTTTTGCTTTTTTATTGGTAAGTGTAATAGTTTTCCTTAAATTAATTTGATCTATAAATAAATTTATTGCTGATCCTTTACTACCAAATACATTACCGAATCTTACTATATTTACTTTGTTTTGATTATTCTTTTCATAATTTAAACCTATTATTTCAGAAATTCTTTTTGTCATACCAAGGATATTTTTTGGTCTAGCTGCCTTATCAGTTGAAATAATAATTGTATTAACTTTTAATTTTCTTGCAGTATCTAACAAACTAATTGTTCCAAAAATATTATTTTTTACTGCAGTAGTAACATTATTTTCTAAAATATTTACATGCTTATAAGCTGCAGCATGAAAAATAATATCAATTTTATTTTTTAAACAAATTTTATAAAGTAAATTTTTATCTAAAATATCTCCTAAAACAAATTTAAATACCTTTTTAGATTGTAGCTCATTTTGCAACTCATAAAGCTGTAATTCTGAATTATCAAACACAACAACACGCCTAGCTCCAAAATATTCAAGCTGTTTTACTATTTCTGATCCGATAGAACCTGCTCCACCCGTGACTAACACCGACTTATTTTGAAGTTTTTTAACTAAATTTTCTTTTACTTTTGTAACTTTCCTATTAAAAATGCTAAACATCTCCGACTCTGTAACGTCAGATAAACTGATGGTGTTTTTATATAAATTGTCTTTAAGAGGGATATAATTAACATTTATGGATAATTTGTTAAGCTTATAAATAAAATTTGTTAATTTTTTTTCAGAGAGTGATGGAATGGCAATTATAATATTTGTAATAACTTTTTTCTGACTTAAATTTATTAGATTATCGTAAGAAATTACTTTTTTGTTAAAAAGTAATTTTTGCTGTTTTTTTTTATTGTCATCAACAAAACAATAAACTGAATTCGACGAACTTTTAATTAGATTTAAATAAATTTGTCTACCAGCTTCACCTGCTCCGTATATAATTGTACCTTGGATAAGATCATTAATTAAATTAGTTTGTTTAGAAAATATTTTTTTTAAATTTATTTTGCTTCGTAAATTTAATTTTTGAATAAGAAATTTTTCTAATGATATTTGATTTTTGAAACTTTGAACATTTTGCGCTACCGAGAGCTCCTGTTCATCAAAAAATTTTTTTTTAATATTAAAGTTTTTAAAACCTAAATTTTCAATAATATCATTTATTTTATAACCGTAACCACTTCCAATATCATAGATTCCATTTTTTTTTGATTTTAGAAAATCTTTATAAGTTTTTGCAACAGTATCAACATGAACAAAATCTCTTACAGAATTTCCATTATTGTTCAAAAATATTATAGAATTTTTTTTTTTATAGCTTTGAATCAATTTACTAATAACAGAAAAATTATCATTCTCTCCATACATATTAAATATTCTTGCAATATTAAAAGATATTTTTTTTTTACTACAAAAATTTTTTATCAAATTTTCACATGCTAATTTTGTTGTAGAATATATATACCTATTATGATTATCATTAAGGCTATAATCCTTAATCGAATTATAAATTGAAGAGCTGCTTGAATATATTATTTTATTGATTTTGTGATTATGAATTTTATCTAAAGTTCGAGCTAATTGCATAACACTTTTGTCATAAAATTCTTCATATTTATTTAAATTACTTAAATTTTTTGATGGGTAGAAAGTGTTTATTATTAGATTAAAACTTTTATCTCTTTCAATCTCAAAAATATCTTCATTTGAAATTACAAAAGAATTTTTAATTTTTTTTTTTAAGCTTAGACTTAAGTAACTTCTTTTTCCGAGTATGTATGTTTTCATATTATGTTTATTAAACTCAAATATTAATTAAATATTACAACAACTCTTGCATTATAAGTTTTGAAAATAAGAAAACACAGTATTTTCATTTCCTAAATTTATTAAATCCTGATTATTTTTTTTGTCGTATCTAAATATGTTTCTTTCCAAAATTGATGAGCTTATGGAGGGCCAAAGCATACTATCGTAACTTTCAAAAATTTCATCTTCAAATATATGATAAATGCTAATTTCATTGTCTAATGCCTCGATAATTGATCCTGTTGATCCAATAAAAATCGAGAAATTTTCATTTTTTTTTTCTAAATTTCTATTTGACACTTCAAACATTTTTTTATTTATATTTGTAATCAATTTTTGATGTTTTTTTGAATTTAATGAATGTGGGTGATTTTTAACTTCAAAATTTTTGAAATTAACCTGGTTTAGTTTGTCAACTAGGTTACTAAAAAACTCACTAAGTTTTTCAACTGAATTAAAATTTATGGGTAAATAAATTTTATTATTCATTGAAATTTTTTCTTTTTTAATAAATCTTGCAGAGTTCATATATTTTATATCGTTTGAGTTCCAAAAAAAATACTTTTTTAAAGAGTACACCTGGTCCTTGCAACTAACAATTATTTTATCAGGAACAACTTTTCTTTTTATTAAGTGAGAAGGTAATGATGGATATGAATGAATAAAACCTAATACACTTATATCTTTTTTATTTCTTCTCAAATAATCAATCAAAAATGTTTGAAATGGTTGACCTTCATATGGGAGAAGAACTAATTTTAAATCTCCGAATAAAATGGTTTTTATATTTTCAATTAGTTTTATTGAATATAAATATTGCCAACTTAACAGATTTAAGATTTTGTTGAATGAGTAAAAATGAAATACGAAAGTTTTAAAAATATAAATTATATTTGAAAAATAGTTTTTATTTTTTTTTACGTATAGAATTATATTATCATTAATTTTTAAATTTATATTTTTATCACTATATATTACTAACCAAAGTGTATCTTTTAAAATATTTGAATCTGTATTAAAATAGTTATCATAGAAAATACCTTCATTATCAAAATTTTTTTTTGTACCCCAAGTAATAATCATTTTCTTATATTTTTGTTTATCATTATTGGAATACAACATTTGATATTCGTAAAAATTGATTAATGAATAAATTTCTTTTATAAAAAAATTTATAAGAACAATTTTTTTTTTTTTTATCCATGATTTCATAAGACCAAATGATATATTTTGTCCAAAAGGAGAAAAATAAACTAAACCTGAAGAAATAATATTGAACTTATAAAATTCAACATTTAAATATTTTTTTATTTTTTTTAATAAATTGAATATTTCTTTAGAATTATTTTCCATTTATTCACCACCGGATACAGTGATTGTTTGCCCGGTCATGAAGGAATTTTTTTCATCTATTAAATTTAAAATTATATATGAAATTTCTGTTGGTGATGCCATTCTCTCCATTGGTATCAATTTTATTCTGTTTTTTAAATCTAAGTTCTTTTTCATTCGTAAATGGATTTTAGTATTAGTAACTCCAATTCTTAAATTATTTATTAATACATTTTTTTTTGACCATTCTTTATATTTATTTGGAATAAATTCCATACAGTGCTTCGAAATACTGTAATTGAAAGAATTTTTACCTCCACCAAATTTTACACCTATGCTTGAACAGTTTAAAATTCTGCCATAATTATTATCTAACATTCTTTTTATAATGTATTTTTGAATCATCAATGGTACCAAACTATTTATTTTTAATGAGGTGAAAAGATTCTCTAAATTTGAATTTTCATAACTAATATTATCTATATAGCCAACTAAGTTTATAAAAATATCATATCTATTATTAAAGTTTTTTTTAATATTTTTTAGATTATTTTTGTTACTTATTTTTTTAAAATCTAATTTAATAAGTTTTAAATTTGTATTTGATATCTCTTGGAGTTTTTTTTTATTACTAAAATAGTGAGCATAAACAAAATAGTTTTTTTCCAACAACAGTTTAACAAGTTTTATACCGATGTCAGAGCTACCCCCCAAAATTAAAACTTTTTTCATACTTTTTTTCTACTAGTATTCCATGCCTCATAATGATTTTTACCCATTAAAGTTCCCTTAACATCACATTTATTACATGGTGAAAATTTTCTATTTGCTTTTCCGAGTAGTTCTCTTGCTTTATTAAATTTATGTCCATTCCATATATCAATAATTTTATTTTCTTTTATATTTCCAACTATGTATTTTTTACCCCAATCATGAGAACAAATTAAAACTTCTCCAGTATAATCTATGAAAAAAGTATAAAAAGGATAATGACATTGTGCTCTTAAAGGTTCTTTTAAAGAAACTATTTTATATTCTGCATTTTCCATCATTCCTGATCGATTACTTAGTGTAATACCAAAATCTTTGTCTTGAGGTAAATATCGATGTCTTATTTTAAATTGACTCTCATTTAAGTTGCATTTTTTTAATAAACTTTCTAATCTTTCTGCGTCTTCTTTGCTGTCATAAACACTTACTAATAAGGTTGATAAACCACTTTCATACAATTTTTTAGCTCTTTTTTCGTTAAGGACATCTCCATTGGTGACCATTTCAATTCTCGATTTGGGTAGATGTTTTCTTAAAATTGAAATCAAATTAAAAATATTTTTATCCAATAAAGGTTCAACAAATCCTGAGAACAATATAAGACCTTCGTAAGAATACTCGCTTAACTCTTTTGCAATTTTCTCAATTAAATTAGTAGAAATAAACTCTTTTATATCTTTATAATCAGGGGAGCTTCTGGGACAAAATGAACAACTTCTATTGCAAGTTCCAGACTCACTAATTTCAATAATAGAAGGTAATGGAATGTTGCTAAAATACTGGACATTATTAGAAATATTTTTTTTTCTTTTTATTAATGGATCAACAAATTTTTTTATATTTTCCATTATTTATTTAATAAATATTTTTCTACCTTTTTAACATCAGACTTTTCATCTACAGCAATAGAGTTAGAATTCAGATTTACCATTTTAATTTTTATATTTAAATCAAAAAACCTAAGGATTTCTATATCTTCGATCAATTCTATTTCACTTTTTTTATTTTTTTGATAAAATTTCCTCAATTGTGACTTATTAAAAGCATAAATGCATACCTGTTTATGAAATTTCTTTTCTTCTCTATTTCTTTTTGATCCTGGTATTGCTGCTCTTGAAATGTATATTAACTCATTTTTAGAATTTACAACTACCTTCGGTAAATTAACGCCATAAGGATCCTCAAACTTGTGAACTTTATCAAAACCACATATTACATGATTTGGATACCTTTTTTTGGCATTTATGACTTTAATTATATCTTTTGAATCTATTAAAGGTTCATCACCTTGGACATTAACAATAATTCCAGAATTAATTTTTTGTGATGCTTGAGCAACTCTATCAGTTCCAGTTAAACAATTATTTGAGGTTTTTATAACGTTGTATCCGTTTTTCTTTACTACTTCTGAGATTTTTTTACTGTCAGTGGCAACAAATAAATTTTTATTATTAACAACTTTTTTGCAAATATCAGCAACTCTTAATACCATTTCTCTTCCTAAGATTTTAACTAACGGTTTTCCTTTATAACGAGTTGATCCATATCTTGCTGGAATAATTATTGTTGTTTTCATTTTATTTTATTATTAATTTTACTTTTGTATATTTGATTTATTTGATTAAAGAAAATTTTCATTATATTTTTTGGTCCACAAGTGACTAATATACAATTTTTTAGATCCCCAGTATAAGATCTTACATATATTTTCTTTCTTTCTAATTTTTTTTTTATATTAGATGTTATTTTATTATTTTCAAATTTAATTAATAAAAAATTAGATTTGCTCCCAATTACTTCTAGGCCTAAATTTTTTAATTTTTTTTTTAAAAAATCTCTACCTTTAATGACAGACATATTATATTTTTTTACTAAATTGGGATTCTTTAAAAAATATGATGCAACAGTATCAGTCAAATAATTGCTTTCATATGTTAATCTAAATAAATCAAAAAATTTTATATTTTTTTTATTTGAAATCATATAACCTAATCTAATAGAGGGAAGACCAAATGACTTTGAAAATGATCTTAATATTATGACGTTATCGTATTTCTTTATGAGATTTATTGAACTTTTAGATCCAAACATATGATAGGCTTCATCTAAAACTAGTATGACCTTATTTTTCTTGCAGAGATTAGCAACTCTCTTCAAATAATTCTGGCTTAAATAGTCTTCTATTGGTTGATTTGGATTGGGTAAAATAAGTAATTTGGGTTTTTTTTTTATCTCTATTTCCAAACTATTTTTATCTAATTTAAATGATTTTGTATTATAATTTATTTTAACAAAGTGTGTTTTAAAAATTTTTGCGAATACCTCATACATTCCATAAGAAGGATGTAAAGCACAAATTTTATCACCAGGCTTTGTTAAGGTTTCAAAAATTGTTTTTAGACCTCCATCAATTCCATTTGTTAGAAGAAAATTTGTTTTATCTATTCTAAAAAAATTTGATATATTTTTGTACAATTCAGTGTGATCTGGATACTTTGCTAAATGATAAGATTGATTTTTTTTAAATATATGATTCAATATTTGTTTAGGATAATCTAGTACTCTTTCATTTCTATTTAGTCGTAAACCATTTATTAAATCTCTATTTTCTATGGTTCTTAATCTTTTTAATTTTAGTGATATTTTTTTTTGAGACAAAAAACTCATTAGTTTATTCGTATAAGTGAAATTCAGTCTTTAGAACAGTTTTATTTGTAATATAAGGATTTTTTCCTCCTAACAAGGTAAATCCACCATATATAAAATGTCTTTTTGATTGTGCATTTAAAATTTCTGTTACTCTATGAAAACTTTGGTCATCATTTTGAAAAATTACAAGTTTACCTGTCTCAGGAATTACAGATTCGATTATTTCACAGTCTTTAATTGATGGCTTAGCAGAAGAATATTTAAGATCGTTTTTAAATCTTAGTATTTCCAAGTTTCCACCAACTGTATTTTTATCTAAAGAGTTTAAATACAGCAAGAAAACGATCAGTCTATTGTCACTATCCCTGTGTACTTCTCTTCCATATCCATTTCCTGCTACTGAATAATCATATAATAATTCAATTGGATATTTAAAAAAATTAAATATTCTAGAGAACTTTATATTTCTATAAAATCTTTTAAAAATTCTTAACATAACAAATTTTATGATGGAAAAAGAATTTAGATTTTTTAATTTATTTCCACCTAGAATTTCAAATGATAAATTTATTTTATTATTTTTCTTATTTTTAAAATGATTATTAATAAAAAATTTATCATTCTTTAAATTTAATTGTTTACAACAAAAGTTAAAGAATTCCTCTGATGCAAGTTTTTTTTCTAAATTATTCCACGCTACAGATTTTTGGCACAATCTCTTAAACTCTAAATTTGAACATGTTAAGAATAATCTATTGTTATGAATTTTTTGATAATTTTCTATATCAGATAATTTTTCAGCTTCTTTAATTAATATTTCACAGTTTTGATTATTTAAAAAATCTGAAATAATTTTATAATTCATTTTTGATAAGTTTATTCAATAAGTCTCTATCTCGCTTTGTATCCATGCAATGCCAAAACTTTTTATGTTTAAAAGCAACTAAATCTTTTCTTCTTGAAGCAAGCTCAAGAGGTTCACGTTCCAGAATAGTTTTTGAATTTTTAATGCTATCTATAAATTTTTTTTCAAAAACAAAAAAACCTCCATTAATCCATCCACTATCCATCTGTGATTTTTCCTTAAATTTAGTTACTAAATTATTCTTCAAACTTAATCTTCCAAATCTTGACATAGGTCTAACTGCTGTAACTGTGGCTTGTTTTCCATGTTTTTTGTGAAATTCAATTAATTTTTTTATATTTATATTTGCAACTCCATCACCATATGTACACATAAATGTTTTTGATTTTATATGTTTCTTTAAAAGTTTAATACGCCCTCCGGTCATTGTATTCTTGCCTGTGTATACCATTTTAATAGTACAGTTAATTTTATTAATTTTTTTTTTTACCTCTATTCCTTTTTTTAACTGGTATGAAGAGTAAGATTTATTTTTTAAAAAATATTTAACAACAACGTCAGCTTTATATCCAAGCGATAAAATGAAATCATTAAATCCATAATTTACGTATATTTTTATTATATGTAAAAGTATTGGTATTCCATTAACTTTTACCATTGGTTTAGGAATAGTTTTGGTATATTCGGCCATTCTTGTTCCTAAACCACCTGCTAAAATTATAGTCTTCATTTACCAATTGTATTTAATTTTATTTATTGACAATTTAATTTGTTCTTTTTTTGAATGTTTTAAACTAGCAATGTTTAGTATTAGGCTATCTTCGTTAGATAAATTTTTCATTGCAATAAAAATACCAGGATAAACTATTATTTTTTTAATTACTTTATCGTTACATGTAATACTTTTAAATAAATTTTTATTTTTGTCATAAAATACAAATTTTATTTTACCTTTAAGAACAATCAACCTAACAGTCATTTTTTTATGTAAGTTCCATCCTTTTATATGATTTTTTTTAACCCAAGTTCCATATATTTCTTTATGAGATATTAAATCTTTTTTACTAAATTTTTTTATAAGTAAAATATCTCCTTTACTATTTTTAATTTTTTTTAGTTTTGAAATTTTAATTTTTTTTGACATATATTCACCAATTTGTATCTTTTTCATAACCTGCAATCTCTAAAGACTCTTGGGCTATTTTTTTGAAGATACTTTTGTGATCGTTATTGAACTTTTGTTTCCAATCTCCTGATCTCCCTTTTCTAAAAGTATCTTTTTTTTTTTCCGTGAAAGCTAAGTTTTTTTTTGATTGATAAATTATCTGTTTTTAAGCTAAATATTTTTTTTTCATTTTGGATTTTTTTAACAGTTAAATCATGCATTGTGAAATTTTGTATTTTGTTTAAAAAATTTTCTTTATTTAGATTAAGCTCCTCATACTTTATTATAGGATATTCATTAAATTTTACCCAGTCGACAATCCAATTATTAAAATATTGAAGCTGGGAAAATTTATCACCTGACTTTATAGTTAACAACGAAGACATAAAACCTTCATCAAAACTTTGGTTTTTTATTTCGTGATGTTCCGAATGATTTGGATCATTTATAATATGATAGTATCTAGATATCATCATATCTCTTATATCTCTGATTAAAATAAAAGGTAAAAAATTATTTTTTTCCAGTAACTCAGGATATTTACTATCAAAATGTGAGTGCACTTTCATAAAATTACTTTTATTTTTTGGTAATAGTTCAAAATACCCACTATGAATTTCATTTGGGTGAGCTGTAATTGGCAATCTTTTAAATCTCCTAATGCAAGTATTAAATATATCGATATACCCAAAATTCCTGAAAATTTGCTCTACTAATGTTGATCCAGATTTTGGTAAACTGAAACAAATTATATTGTGTCCTACAGAATATTTTTTTTTCCAAATAATGTCCTTTCTAATGTCATTGTAAACATCATAAAAAAAAAATGTTGGATTATTAATTAAGGTTTTATATGCATAAATTATTGGCATTAAATAGCCATTTTTATTAAGAAAATTTTTCAAAAATTTATCCAACTTTTTTTATTCTTTTTTAAATTTTTTAAGAATTTATTTATTTGATAATTAGAAATGATAGAGATATTTTTTTTGGATTTTAAATGTAGATACCACTCAGAAGTGATTTTAATAGTTTCACTAAAATTAATAATTGGTTTCCAATTCAATAGTTTAAAAGATTTTTGAGAATTAAGGCTTAATAATTTAGCTTCTTTGATTTTTTTTTTAAATTTTAATTTTTTATATATTTTAAATTTAAAGTTTTTGATTGTTTTTTTTAACTCTAATACAACTTTTAATACAGAGTTCTCACTTATAGACTTTGGACCAAAATTGAACGACTCTCCATTTAGCTTTTTATTTTTATTTAAATTATAGGCTAAAGATAGATATCCATTTATTATATCTAAAACATGTTGCCAGGGTCTTGTGGAGTGTGGATTTCTAATTGATATCTTGGAGTTTTTAAACCACGACCTCATACAATCAGGAATAATTCTATCTTTATTCCAATCTCCACCTCCTAACACATTTCCAGCCCGAGCAGATGCTATTCTGACATTTTTTTTATCTTTAAAAAATGAGTGGTAGTATGACCTAAAACCAATTTCTGCAGCACCTTTCGATGCTCCATAAGGGTCTAGTCCACCAAGTTCATCATATTCAAAATAACCTCTGTTTATTTCTTTATTCAAATAACATTTGTCACTAGTAATAATAATAGCTGAACATTTGTTTTGAAGATATCTAATTGAGTTAAGTAGGTTTAGTGTACCTATTAAATTTGTCTTCCAGGTTTTAAGAGGATCTTCAAAAGATCTTTTAACAAGTGATTGCGCAGCTAAATGAAATATTATGTCTGGTTTGATTGATAGTACAGTTTTTTTTAATTTGTTGTAATCTGTTATATCAAAGTTTTTTTCTTTTACATGTCTATATAGTTGATTTTGAAAATAAAAATTATTTTTTTCTTTATTTTTCAAAGATATTCCATAAACTTTTGCTTCAAGTTTAATAAGTGTAAGTGATAACCAAGAACCTTTAAATCCGTTGTGACCTAGAATTAGAATTTTTTTATTTTTAAAGTAATTATTCATTTAACTCTATTTCTTTTACCAAATAATCTGTAAAGTTATTAAACTTATATTTTTTATGTTGATATATATATTTTGAAAAATCATAATTTTTTTTAATTTTTAAGTAATAATTAATATCATCTTCTAAATTGTTAAATCTAAATTTAAAAATTGGATTATTTCTATTTTTTTTTACATCCAAATAATTAAATTTATTATTAATACTAAACAAAGCAACGGGTTTTTTTAAATATAAAGCCTTTTCTATCACTGTTGATGAAAAGCTAATTATTAAATTTGAATTTTTTAAATCTTCGTTAATTTTATTATCATTTTTAAAAATGATGTTTTTATTTTTTGTATATAAGATATCTTTAAAATTATCAAAATCACAAAAAATATTTGATCTGTATCTTATTGTTAATTTTATATTAGATCTTTTTTCTATTGTACTGATTAGTTTTTTTAAAGATAAAATATACTCATCAAATGTCTCATACATTATTGGGCTTGTAGCAAAATGTTTTGGCGTTGATGCGTGTAAAAATTTTATCATTACCACATAATTGGATTAAATTTTTTATAAATTTTCTTAGGAAAATTAGAATTCAAAAAATTTTCTGTTATTTTTGACTGGCAAATTATTTGAGAAGAGAAATTGTCATCCACAAAACCCATTGCAACCTCTTTCATTAATTCATTTATAAATTTATTTTTATTATGTGATAATGTGCCATGAGGAATTAATATTGATTTTATTTTATTTTCTTTCGATACCATCGCTATTACAGGCGAAATTATTCCTCTAGTGTGATTAGAGATATAAAGCTGAACATTTAAAATATTAAAAAGATTTTTGGTAAATGGAATAATTTCATTTTGATAATTCACAGCATTAGCAAGTATTTTATTTATACCAAAATTATAGTAATTTATTTCTTTATTATTTAATTTTGATATTAAACTTTTAATTTCATTTTCTAGCTTATAAGTTTTTACAATATAGGGTCTGAAATTTAAAAAAATATCCTTCTTCAATGGATTAAAAATTTTAACCATGTTGTTTAAAAAATTAATTAGGAAATTTTTTTTACTATCCAAAGAAATGCAAATTATTTTCTTTTTTTTGTATAAGTCTATTGAAATTTTTTTAAAATTATAATTATAATTAGAACACATTACAATTTTTTTTTTTTTTATTAAAAATAGAATAATTTTATTTAATTTTTCTTCTAAAAAATTTTCTCTCCTAACATTAGGTACCCCTAAATCTATAAGTCTTTTATTAAAATAAATATCTTTTAGTAATTCATTTATGGTTTTTTTTTCTGATTTTACTTTTTGCCACTTATGACTTTTATATATATAAAATTTTTGTATTTTATTTAACAGCTTTAATAAATAAAACAGCGAGGAAATTGTCTTTAAAAAAAAATGTCTTAAATTGGCTTTATTTGCATCATTTAAATTATTATTTTTAGACAATTCATTGATAAATTTTTTTTTTACAAATATTACTTTCTTTAATATTTGGTAATGATCTTCTTGGTTTAAAATATCTCTTACATTTGTGGTAATATTTTTAAGTCTATTATCAAAACAATTGGGATATAAAAAAATTATCTTCTTATTTTTCAGATTAATATTTTTTAAATAATCCAATTCTTTTTTATTTTTAATAATTATATATTCTGTGATCAATTTTAAAGTGGTGGTTAAAATTATTTTAAATCTAATTTGATATTATATTTAAGTGAAATATTTTTTAAATTTGTAAATAACTCATCAGATAATGGTATACCATTCTTTAACCTTAATTTTAATTTTTTTATTTCTGGATCGTTAGGTAACATTACACTTTCTTTTTTATTTAATTTAGGTTCCTTACGAACACTATTAGTTAACAATTGCATTCTTTTAATAAAATCGTTCTTTCTTACAGACCCATCAGTTTTTAAAATAATATAAAATTGTGACAGCTTTCTATTCAGGCTCAATGGAGTTGTATACATTGGCTTAAGTTTTCTTCCATACTCCATACCAGAGTATACTCCACATAAAATTTCAACCATTGATGCTAATCCAAAACCTTTGTATCCTCCAGTAGGAAGAAGACTTACAATATTTTTTAATAATTTAATGTCCTTTCCTGCTATATCGGAACCATAAAATTCTTTAGCTTTTTTTTTAACCTTCTTCATTTCCATTAATTTGTTCCAAGATATTTTAGATGTTGCCATATCTAAACAATATGGGATAGTTTCTTTTCTTGGAACTGAAATACAGATTGGGTTTGTTCCAAAAAAAGATCTTTTACTATTAGTTGATCTAATTAAAGGGTCTGCATTTGTAAAACATATGCAAATATAACCTTTTTCTGCTGCTCTAAGTGCGATACTTGCCATAGCTCCTGGATGACTTGAGTTTGTTACACTTACAGCACAAATCCCATACTTATTTGATATTTTAGTGCCTATTGAAATTGCTTTCAATCCAGCAATATGTCCAAAAGCATCATCTGCATTAAGTTTTATTAAGCAAGGATATTTTTTTTTAATCTCAAATTTAGGCCTTGGGTTTTTTCTTCCATATTCAGCAGACATTAAATAGTGAGGTAATAACTTTATTCCATGAGAATCTACACCTCGAAGAGATGTTTCACATAAACAGTATGCAATTTGCTTTGCATCTGAATCTTTCATACCAATTTTTTGAAAACATTTTTTGGTAAATTTAAGCAAATTTTTAAATAGTATTTTTTTCATTTAACTTAATAAGTTTATTTACGTATTTTCCAATCGATAAGCAACTAGTGAGACCGGGGGACTCTATTCCAAGCAAATTTATTACATTATGACTTTTTTTTATATAAAAATCATTAACTTCATTTTTATTTTCATAATATATTTTTGGTCTTAAACCAAATTTATACTTTGAAAGAAGTTTAAATTTTATTTGTGGATAGTATAATTTTATAGAATTAAAAAACCTTTTTTTTAATTTTGACCATTTTACATTATTTTTACCTTTCTCAACAGAAGGGCCAAATATAGTTCCTTTATTAATATGTGGAGTTGCATCAACTCTTTCAATTATTTTTCCTGGTTCAAATGTCTGATAAATAATATGCTTGAATATTCTAATAGGATAATAAAGATAAGCGCCTAATACTAAATTTGTTTTGGGTAATTTTAGATTTTTATTTAGTTTTTTTGCAATTTTAACACTTTCAATTCCAGAACAATTTACAATATATTTAGATTTAAAAATTAACAATTTTTTATTTTTTTTTGAATTTTTTTTAAAAATAAATAATTGTTTATCACTTTTTCTTTTTAAAAATAACATGTTTGTCCTAATAATTAAATTATTAGATAAAGATTTTTTTTTTAAAACTGATATAAATTTTCTTACATCAAATATAGATGAACTTGGGGAATATAATGCAAATTGAGAATTTATTTTTGGTTCAAATTTGCTTAATTTAGTTGAGTTTATTATTTTTAAATTCTTTAATTTATTTATTTTTCCCTGTCTAAATATTTTTTTTAAATTAGTTATATTTTTTGAGTCCGAAATAAATAATTTTCCGATTTCTTTGTATCTAATTCTATTTTTTTTACAAAAAATTTTAAGAAGTTTTCTACCCTCTAAAGAAAACTTACTTTTTAAAGAATTTTTTTTATAATAAATACCAGCATGTACAACCGAAGAGTTTAAATTTGAATTTCCAAGTCCAACATTTTTATTTTTTTCAATTAATAGAACTTTTCTTCTTTTTTGTGTTAAATAGTATGCAATAGAAAGACCTACAACTCCTCCACCTATTATAATTACATCAAAAATATTGTTTGGATCTCTCAATATTAAACTCTAATTTTACTATAATATTTTACTCTTTTATTTAAGTCTCTACCTATTAAACCATCAATTAAATTAAGGTCTCTCTTATCTTTAATTATAAAAGATTTATAGGGTTCAAGGTCATAATATCCAATTTTGCCATGCAGAATTGCACTTTTTGTTTTTTTCATGGACTCCAAAAAAGATTTTGCATTCCACATCATAATACAATAGTTCATTAATATAATAGGTTGAAGATCCTGTGTTTTTTTAAATTTTGAATTAAGTTTAAAATTAATTGGTTTAATTGTATTAGAACTTATTCCATTTAATGCATGAACTTTTATTTTATGTGTTGTTATAAGTGAATTTAATTTTTTTTTTATAAAATAATTTTTAATTTTTTTTATATCATTAAAATCTAACATCGGTGCTATAGGATTAATCCACATTAATATATCACAATCATAATTTGATAGAAAATCGTTTACCACATCGTCAGACTTAGTATTTGATGATCCTAATTTTTTTTTTCTCAAAAAAAAATCACAGTTTAGTTCATCAGCAATTTTTTTAAATAGTTTACTATCTGAGTTAATAATCACATTAGAAAATATTTTTGAATTCTTTGCAGCGTTAATAGCATAACTAATAAGCGGTTTATTTTTTATTAAAGCAAAGTTTTTAAATTTTAATCTTTGACTTCCAATTCTCGCTGGGATCATTGCAATTATTTTATACTTTTTCATAATTAATTCTCATGGTCTTTTATAAATATTTCTTATTTTTTGAGCAGGAATACCAATATAAGTTCCTTTGTGACTAAGATTTTTAATAACTGCTGATTGAATACCAGTCATAATATCTTTTCCTATTTTAATTTTTTCTCTTACTATTGTTCCAGCACCAATATAGCAGTCATTGCCAATTCTCACATTTCCTAAAATTGTTACACTTGGAGCCAGATCTGTAAAAGAGCCAATTTTAGTGTCATGATGGATATTGCTACGAACATTTATTTTGCAGCATTTTCCTATCTTGGTGTTGTTACCGATAAAGCAAAATGATTGAATAAAACTCCCAACGCCTATCACTGCATTTTTAGAAACTATAGCCTCATCAGATATATATGTAAGAATATTGTTTTTAAATTTTTTAATTAATTTTTTTCTAATTTCTAAAGGTCCCATTGATATACATATTTTTACATTCTTATTTTTTTTTAAAAAGTATTTAATTTTACCAATTGACCCCAAAAACTTTATACTATTATTTTTTTTTTTATTTCCAAAATATCCTAAAATTTTATGTTTAGATTTTAAAAGTTCAAGAATCATATCTTGTTCTAAACCAATAAGAATTATTTCTTTATTTTTAAATTCGTTCATAACGACTATCTATATTTAATCAGCTTTGCGGGAACACCACCCACTACACTATTGACTGCTGTATCTTTGTTTACTACTGAACCAGCTGCTATAACTGACCCAGTTTTTACAGTTATCCCCCCCAGTATTTTTGTATTTGCTCCAATCCATACGTTATCCTCAATAATAATTCTTTTTTCTTTAATACCTTGCTCTTTGATATTTTTATTTAAATCATCAAATATATGATCTTCACTGATAATAATTGTGTTACATGCAATCGATACGTAATCACCAATATTAATATTACCTCTTCCACCAATATAACAATTATGATGAATTGAAACTCTATTACCTAATTTAATGTTATTTGGTGAAATAAATGTTACAGCTGCACATATATTGCAGTTTTTTCCCATACTAGCAAAAATGTATTTATATAAATAGTTTCTTACTTTCATAAGAAGCTTAAAATCAAGATATTTTATCGTTTGTAAAATAATTCTTATTAATAAGTTTCTAATTTTATAAATCATTTATTAAATGTAGTTATAATTTTTTAGGTATTCCTTTATTTCAACAGCATTTTTGTTTAATTCAGACTTATATTCAAAATATTTTTTATAATCGTTATCTTTTATTTTATTTAAAATATTTTCTTTTTCTAAGATATCGCTAATCTCATCTGAAGATAAGATATTAAAAAGATATTCCTCATTTAAATTAAACATTTTTACTTCACCACTATTACTTCTTCCCTTTCCAGACCGTAAATCATTAAATTCACTAAAAATATATCTATTTGAGCTTTTTATATTTAATAAATCCTGAAAATACGAATTAGGAATTTCTTTTTTTAAGTCTAATTCTGTTAATAATTTTAATATAGTGTTAAAAATATCTGAATGAGAACTTAATTCACTAACATTTCCATATAAATTAAATTTTTTATTAATATGATCATCAAAAGAAAATATTGAAAATGGTACATGTGTTAAATCTTTTAATAATATTCCATCTTTTTTTCTTTTTTCAGGATCTATAAGATCGCTATTACCATGATCTGCTAGCATTAAAAATATAGTATTTTTTGAATTATTTTTGAAATAATATAAAATTTCTTGAAGAGATTTATCTTGATAATTTGATGCATTTTTATGCATCTGAAAATAATCATTTAATAAATTCTTAGTTTTCCATACTTCATTATAAAACTTTGTATTCAAAGGATATCTTTCTAAAGAAATAATTTGTCCTAAAGGAAAACTATTTTTAGATAAGTGAGGATATTTATTTAATATTGTTTTTACCTTGCTTGAGAATATTCTTTGTACCTTTAACCAAATATATCTTTTAAAAATATGATAGAAGTTTTTGAATAAAAAATTTCTAATTTTTTTGGTGTCTTTAAATTTTATTTTAGGAGGTTCGAAAGGAGCATGAACATCTGTATAATGATAAATACAGAAATGTTTTCTTTTTTTTATTTGTTCATGCTTATTAATAATAAATTTGTTAAAATTTAATCCAGGTATATAATAATCAGCCATCGATGGTGATAGGTAGACTGTCTCAGAAAAATCTAAATTATCTCCATCTTTCTCTGAATGAAATAAAGGTTGGGTTCCAAAATAGAGTGTATAATAATCCTTAGAACTAAGTATTTTTTGAATATTAAAATACTTATTTTTTCTAAAACTATTTTTTCTATTCATTGTTTTATGTAGTGAAGGAGGTAAACCACTTAAAATTGTTGCAAGGTTATTTCTGGTTCCATTAGATACTCCATAATGATTATGAAAATTTAAAAAATTTTTAGAAGCTTTATAAAGGCTTGGGAAATGCTCTGGCGATTTTAGCCATGAATACTTATAAGAAATTGCGTCTACTATCAAAATAACTACGTTCATCAATTAAAATTTCTATTAATCAGATTTTTAAGTATCATGTCTTTATTTTTTGTGCCTGAACTTAACTCTTCATTTAATTCATTACAAAAATGTAAGATTTTGTTAAATGAGTTATTTTCATTATTTTTATTTATAAATTCAGATATATTTTTAAATAACCCAGCAATATCTTTCTCATTTTTTAAATAACTAATTATTTCAACCCACATTTTATTTAAATTATTAAAAACAATTTTTTTTTCAATTTTAGAAATTGTTGAGTTATTAAAGCCAGTATCGTCTAAGAAAAATACATAGTTTCCAGCAGCAATAGACTCCATTCCAGCAGTAGCTGATACTAAAGAGTCGTGTATAGAAATATCACATGCTGATGATATTAAAGGGGGTGGAAAATCAAAGTTTTTTTTATGATTATCAGTCCCCTCGTCAACTATTATGCACCTATTAGTGCTAATAGCTTTATCTAATAATTTTTCAATTTTTTTTAATTTAATCCTAATTTCACCTGCTATTTTTGGTTTAATAATCAATCCTAACCATTCATATTTAATTAATTTTTTTTATAAAAAATTCATAGTTTTTACAAGATACTTCATAACCATGATTCCACCTACCATCTTTTTTATACCCTTGATCGAAAAATCCAATGATTTTTGTTGCTCCATTTTTTTTAAGTTTATCTTTTATTTGATCTGCTTTAGATTTAAATCTTGGATAGTTAAAATCGTTAATGAAACCTGATTTTATGAAAAATTTATTATTTAATTGAATTCTCTTCTCATTGAATTTTTCTTTGTTAGTTAAATAAAAATAAACATCCGAGTTTGGAATTATCTCAATTCCAGGTCTTTCATAGAAAGATAATTGTATGAAAATTGTACACCCACCTAATTCTGAAATAGCCTTTGCGGCTGCACATTGATAATCTGTATAATAAGAAGTGACATATACTTTAGTATTAGTTTTTTTAAAAAAACTTTTCCACAAATTTTTCTCGAGTACGAATTCCTCATATTTAAGACGTTCAAATAAATTGTTATATTTAATTGGAATTTTTTTTTGCTTTTGTGTTATCTCATTAAAAATATTTCCTCTTAATTTTTTTTTTGGATTTAATAAATAGTAAAAATTTTTAGAGATTTTAGTATCAGATAATTGCTTGTCTATAGAATTAAGATCTTTAAGACTTCTCTCACAAAAAACATAATTTTTTGGAAAATTACTCAGATTTAATATATTATTTAAATTATTTTGTATGTAAGCAAATTCGAAACAAATTTTTGTATTTTCTAATTTATATTCTGATTTTTTAAAATATTGTTTGAGTAAATAATAAAATTTTTTTAATTGTAGCTTTAAATAATTTTTAAGAAATATGATGTATTTTTTAAATTTATATTTTTCATATAAATAAATTTTGATTTTCTTATTGTAAAAATAATTGTAAATGTATTTATCTAATTCACTATTAGGAAGGTAAATTATTACTTTATTTTCAAAATTTAGAAATTTGAAAGAAATTACGTCTGCTAAATAAAATGACCATAATGGTTTAAAATTACTAAAATCAAGTTTTTGTCTTAGAATATTTTTTAAATAGTAATTTTCAAAAAATTTATCTTGATAATTAAAGTTCCTAAAAATCTCATAGGATTTATAAAACTCGATATCAAAAAAATTGTTAAAACCTTCACTATTTTTAATCTCTAGAAAATTCCAAGTTAAATGATTTACTTTTAAACCTAAAAGTTTAAAAATAATTAGATAAAAGTTATGTAATTTTCCTTTAAATAAATAAAATATTTCTATTTTTTTATTGAAATATTTAATTATTAAGAAAAGTCTTAACCTATCAACAATTATATTCATTTATAAGGCTTTTTAACACCTTTTGATTTACCAGACGGTTTTTGTATTAAATATTTTTCATAATTTTTTATTAATGACTCATAATTTTTATTGTTAAAAATACTTTTATTTTGCCAAGCTTCACTCTCATGCCACAACCCTGCAAAATGTAGGAAATAATTATTCATTATGGACGCTCTTACACATTCAATTATAAATTTTTTATTATTTCTATATTTATATAAAAATGGATAATTATAAGCCATTTCGTAATTCCATAGTGCTTGAAACTTATAACTTAACCAAGTTATTTTCTTTGTTTTTTGCATTTCATAATTAAAATGCCCTTCCTCACCACCGCCAGTAAGAGTTTTAATTTTTTTATCATACTTAAAAAACCAACTATTCATTATATCTGAATGATTTTTTGCATTAAAAATCACAACGCCTGTACAAGCGTAATCTTTTTGTGGAGGTAATTTATTATATTTATAAACATCTTTGAGTTTCATAAAAAGTGCAGAGTCTAAAGGATATTTTTTGCTGTAATATTTATTTCTAAAAAAGGCCATCCTTTTTTTAACTACATATTCATCATAAGGTAGATTATTAACTTGTGAAATTAAACCAAATGATTTTTTATTTTTATAAAATTTAAAAATATCTGGTGACCCATGATAATTAATAATAATATCACAATCTAGCAAGCATATATTATTTACATCAAATTTTTCTGAAACCTTTTTTCCTACTAAAAGTTTTTGCCAGTTTGGTATTTTCCAAAATCTATTACTTTTTTCTACAAGATGATCTTTTATTACAATAAGACCTATACCATATTTTTTACAATACTCTTTCCAACTTTTTGATGCAAATTTATCCCATTTTTTAAAATATTTTTTTCCAATTATAACTGAAACAATATAATTATTTTTGTAATTTGGTTTGATTAACCTTTTAATCATTATTAATTAACCTCGTAATATGTTGTGTGGGTTTCATAATCAAATTTTTTTAAATTTGTTTTATTTAAATGCAACAAATCTTTTAATGCCTCTGTTTCCCCAGGCCATCTGTCATCATTTAATTCATCAAATACAACCAATGCACCCTTTGGCATCAGGGGTAAAAAATTTTTTAATGCAACAACTGTGGGCTCATATAAATCGAAATCTAAATATAAGAGAGAAATAATTAAATGTTTATTTTTTTCGACATATTTTGGGATTGTTTTTAACGCATTACCTTTAACTAATTGAATTTGCTGAATATGACTTAAAGGTTTGTTTAAATCTTGAATTTTTGATATTTTTTTTAATTCATTATAACTTACATCGTTTAAATATTTTTTTTTTCCAAACCTATCTTTTTTCTTATTTATAGATGTAAAACCCTCAAAAGTATCAAACCCAATTATCTTCCTTTTAAAATTGTAAGGGTCAAAAATATTTGATAATTGATAATTTAGGAATAAATTGTTTCCTTGATATACTCCACATTCCACAACAGAGCCTTGAATATTTTGTATTTTTCTAAATAAATCAATCCTTGATATAAGCCTGGAAATTGATTGTCTGTCTCTATAAACCTCAGGATTTCTTAATATATATTGCTTTGAAATAGTTTTTAAAAAATCATGAATTTTTTTTTCATAAATATGATTTTTTCTTGATTTTCTATTTTTTGGATTTTTCATTTTTTGATTATTTTAAAATTAATTTTTTATTATTAAACATGTATATTTTATTACAAAAACTTAGTATTCTTAAATCATGAGATATTAAAACAAACGTTTTTTTGTCTTTTTGACTTAAATTATCAAGAGTTCTTATTATTTCATCTTGATTATCCTGATCTAACGCATTTAATGCCTCGTCTAAGAAAAATACTTCTCTATTATGGTATAATGACCTTGCCAATGAAATTTTTTGTTTCTGACCACCGGACAAAACTGCTCCTCTTTCTCCTAAATTAGTATTTTCTTTAAATTCAAGACTATTTACAAAATTATCCAATTTTAATTTTTCAAAAATTGAAAATAATTGTTTATTTTCTTTCTTATCTAGCTTTTCTTTAAAAGTAATATTTTCAATGATTGTACCATCAAAAATAAAGTTATCTTGTGGAAGATAAGCACACTTATTTTTCCTCAAATAAAAATTATTAGATGTCAATTCTAAATTGTTATTTAAAATTAATTTTCCGTTAAAATTTCTATTTATTCCCAACAAGATGTCTAATAAAGAAGTTTTGCCAGATCCAGATGGTCCTAGAACTCCAATAGAATCACCTTTATTTATTTCAAAATTTAAACTTTCTATTATTTTATTGTTGGGTTTATAACCAAAATTTAGGTCTTTAATTTTTAAATTAAAAAAAGAAGTTTTTTCAGTATTACTAGTCGAAGAAAATTTAATATTGTTTAAATCTTTTTGATCTTCATTAAACTCATTATACAGTTTATTTATTGAAAAGTTACCAAAATTTATATTATTAATTGAATTTATTATAGAGTTTATATATGGTACCAATCTTGATATTGCAAAACCAAAAACTGCTAGATTAGATATAAGAAAAGAATTATTCTTAATATAAAAATTACTAAACAGAATGTATGATACTAGAAAAACAACAACTAAAATTTCTAAAAAAAGTCTAGGCGAAATAGAGACAAGTATGTATTTTATAGCGTATTCCATGTTTTTTTGTGCATTTAAAACTAATTTTTTTAGGAAAAAATCTCTATAGCCTAGAGTTACCACTTCTTTAAAGCCATCTACACTCTCTTTGATTGTTTTAAAAATATTTCTTGAAGCTTTACTTGTTCCTTGTCCATAAATTTTCATCTTTGGCCTTAAAAATAAAATATGAACAATTATGAAAAATACTATAGTAAAAATTAAAATTCCCATAAAAACTGGGTTCATATATAATAAATATAAAACAATTACAGACACAATTATTATATCTACTAAAAGATTCATGATTGAAAATAAAACTTTACTTGAGAAAGTTTTAACCAAGCTTTGAATATTCTCAATTGAACCTGACACACTTGACTCAATTAAATCTGAGTAATTCTTATCAAAAATTTTAGATAATAGTTTTTTTTGAAGTTGTATTTGTTGATTGTATATAAATGTAGATACGAGATATTTTATCAAAAACGTAGCTAGACTTTTAAGAATAAAAACACCTACTAGTATAATGCTTAAAGAAATAATTAGATCTTGATTAGGAAAAATTACATAAATATATCTTATTACAATATCAAATTTTGTTACATAATCTGGACTTGTGAAATAAGCAATATATGGCGCAATAATACTCATTCCAATTAAATCAATTAAAGATGAGATGAAGCCTAGAACAGCAAAAAAAACTATTTTTGTTTTTTTCTCACCAACAAGAAAGAATATTTTTTTTATAAACCTAGGTTTCATTCCAATAATTTTCTAAAATTTAAAATATTATGATTTTGTTAGTTAGATGGAGGATATATTGTACAATTTTTTAAACATAAATCACATGGATTTCCAGATAGTGCTTTATTTCTCATTTCTGTGAAATACTCACCATCCCAAATAGATTCTACACTTGAATTCTCATCTAATATATTGCCAATAAATCCCTTAGAACCATTATAATCTTGAGAGCAAAGAATAACATCACCATTAACTGTTATTGTCATAACATTTAAAAGACTATTACATGTCTTAATAGCTTCAATATGTTCTAGCGGTTCATATGTTTTTTTTTTATATTTAGGATCTTTTGATGGCTTCACTTTATCTCCATATCTAATATATGGATTCTTAAATCTCGGAATTAATTCTATTTCTTCACAAAATTTTTGAAATAATTTTATTTCGTCATAATTATGCTCAAAGACTATAAATTGTGGGATAACGTAAACGGGATCACCATATTTTTTATTAATGCTACTAATTAACTTTAAATTTCTTAGAGCAATCTCTACTTTACCTCCAACTCTGTATTTTTGATAAACTTCTTGGGAAAAACCATCTATTGAAACAATCAAGGTACCACAGCCTTTTGTAATTAATTTTTCAATTTTTTCCTCATTTAGAAGCAATGAGTTTGTACTAATATGAACATGCGCATAATCTGATACCATTTCTATGTAATCATATATATTTTTATTCATAGTCGGCTCTCCCCACTTATGTAGGTAAACTAATTTAGCGTGTTTCTCTATCTTTTTGGATATAATATTAAATTCTTTTGGTTTAATAATGCCTTTAGTTCTCTCTACTCCATCAATGCCGATAACACATTCTGGACAAGCCAGATTGCACGCTAAAACTGTTTCAACGTAAAAAACTTTTGGATATCTTGAAAAACCTGCTGTTACACCTTGATCAGGTGATCCTTTGTATTCTTTTGGATATTCAGGTGATTTTTTTAAAAGCATATATGAACCTTAATTAATTTATTATTTTTTTTTAAATTTCAATTTACAATTATACATACGAAATAACGTGTGAACAAATGTAAATTTAACAAATTTTATTGCCATATAGGAAGATCAAATTTTTGATTAATTATATTTTCCCTTGAAATTAATAATCCCTTATCAACAAAATTTAGTAAATTTGCAGTTGATACAGCATCAATATTTTTATTTAAAAGACCTTCATGTAAATGCATCCAATTACCAGCACCACCTGATATTATTATAGGTGTGAGAGTGCCATTAAAAAACTTCAACATCTCAAAATCATATCCTTGTCCAGTACCATCTTTATCGATTGAAGTTAAATAAATTTCACCAATTTTGTACTTCGATAAATATTTTAAATATTGTTTAATTTTAATATTAGATTTAATTTTATTTTCATTATTCCAAATTTTGTAATTATTTTTATTTTCTTTAACTAAATCTATTGATACAACAACACATTGAGAGCCAAAAACATTTACAAATTCACTTAAAATTTTACTTTTATTTAAAGCAATTGAATTTACTATAATTTTATCAGAGCCAGATCTTAAGATTCTTTTTGCCCTGTCTAAAGTATTTATACCACCGCCAGCAGCTACAGGAACAAATATACCATTTGTAATTTCTCCTAAAATATTACAAAAATCATTGAAAGAATTATCATCTTTTTTGCCAATATTAATTACAATTAATTCATCAATTGCACTTGCAATTTCTTTAAAATTATAGTTTTTTTTTAACCAATTTATATTTCCTATTTTTTGTATTTTAAAGTTCCTGCTTATTAAAAAGTATCTTTCAGAATATAATAAGGTAAAAATTATTCGTTTTTTTGGCATTAATTATTAAGATAGTTTTTTAATACTTGAAGTCCATTCTTCTGACTTTTTTCTGGATGAAATTGTGTGCCAAAAATATTTTTACTCTCGTATGAAGCAATAAATCTTTTTCCGTGTTTGCAATATGCTAATTTAAAATTTTGGGGTTTTAGTGATTTAAAAAAAACATAAGAGTGAACAAAATAAAAGTTATTTCTATTTTCTAAATTCTTAAACAACACACTGTTTTTTGGAAATTCAACTTCATTAAATCCTATATGTGGTATTTTAAATTTTTTCTTATTTAAATTTAGTTTTTTTACTTCACCATCAAATAAACCAATACCCCCTATTTTACCACCTTCGCTTCCACTTTTTCCCATTAATTGCATTCCTAAACATATTCCTAATATTTCTCCATTTCTATTAAAGATATTATCTCTAATAGCTTTGTCTATTTTTTTTTTTTTCAAGATTGTCATTGCTTTAAAGAACGAACCAACACCAGGTAATATTAACTTTTTAGCATTTAAAATGAGTTTTGGATCGCTTGATACAATTGATTTTAATCCTAAAGAATTAACTGCATTAACCACTGATAAAATATTACCCATGCCATAATCAATTATAATAATATTTTTTATTTTTTTCATATAATTTTAAACTTAGCTTTAAAACCATAGCCATTTTTTTTTACAGAAAATAATTTTTTATTTGTCCATTTTTCCAAAATTTTAAAGAATTGTTTTTTTTTTACTTGATAATAATCCAGATATAAGTCAAGGTTATGTTCTGGAAATTTGCCATCATATATTTTCACTAAACTTTTCCCTTGATCTCTTGTCATTGCTCCCCTCCTAATTTCAATTCCGACATCCTGAGTGGCCCTTCCAAATCCAAATTTTAGATACATCATGTAAGTGTGTAAATCATATAGAGCTTGATCTGTCTGTGCAAAATTTGTAAATGTACCAGAATTACTTTCATCGTACTCTTGTAAGTTACAAAATTTTTTCGCAACCATATAATTTCTATATGAGTCCCATGGTTCAAAACAACTCCACCATGTTAAGTGAAGTTTGTTTTTTTGCTTTTTAAAACTTTTTGGTAATTTAAACCAGTATAATTCTTTTTCAGAAAGTTTAGAGAGTTTTAATACTTTTTTATAACCTCCCTCTAAAAAAATTTTTTCTAAATCTTGAGGATCGAGGAATAACTTATCTTTTTGAAAGTTTCCTCCGTATTCAACTTCTCCATTTTCACCATAAAATATTAAAGGTATTTTGTAAGTTAAAGCAGTTCTAATGACTACTGAAAAGATCGAAACCAACCATCCAAAATATGGAAAACCCATATGAATAAAACCAAGTTTGTTTATTATCTGCATGCTCTTTTCATTTGCTGTTACATGAATATGATCGTATCCACTTCTAACAAAATTCTCTAAATTCTTATCTCCAACAGATAGAGTAAGTGGTGGCCTTGATGTAACAGTAAGTGGTCTTAAATTAAATTTAGATTTTAATGTATGAGCGACATAACTACCGTCTTTACCTCCACTTACTGGAACTATGCAATCAAAGTCAGAATTTACCGATTTATATTTGTTGATTAGATTTTTTAGATATTTTTGTCTTTTGCTCCAGTCGTATTCTTTTTTTTTTTCACTCCACTGACATGCATTGCAAAAACCCCTATCATCAAATTGTATTCTTGGTCTTGTGGACATATTTAAACAATTTTTGCACCAAAATATATTGTTGTTTTTTGTCATAGTTTTTACAAACTCCACCCATCATCGATTATAATATTTTGTCCATTAATGTATTCTGAATTATCATCTACTAAAAATAAAATTGCCCCAACAATATCCTTAGTGTCTAGAAGTCCCTTATTTAGACATGATGATTTATATCTTTTTTGAAAGATTTTTGGCTGACCATCCTCTATGCCCCCAGGACTTATAGAATTAAATCTTATTTTTTTTCCTTTAAAATATTTTGCAAGGTATTTGGTGATTGATATTACGCCAGATTTTATGGCAGAATACTCTATTGGGGATACCATATTTAAATTTTTATAGTGTTCAAATTTTGGGGGCCTCACACCTTGAATCGAAGAAATCAAAATTAAATTTCCATACCTTTGTTTATCAAAATATTTAGCAATTTCTGCAGCAAATATGATTACTGATCCAAGTTGATTATTCAAATCTTTAAATAAATATTTTTCTTTAATATCTATAAAGGATTTTCCCCAATTCTTTGATTTTGGATAAAAACAGTTAATTGCAACATCAATTTTTTTATGGGATTTATTACAATTTTTTATTAGTTTTATGACGTTTTTTTGACTAGTTAGGTCAGTGTAAATTATTTGATTTTTTTGAAGATTAAATTTCTTTTTTAAAGACAATAATTTTTTTTTATTTTTATCCGCAATTATTACTTTATATTTTTTTTTTATTAGACTTTCAGTTATACCAGCACCTATAAGACCTGCGCCTCCACAAACTAATATTATTTTTTCTTCCATTGGTTCTTAAATTTTTTGAATAAATACTCTGCTATTTTAAAATCAAATAAATTATCAATATCAGTTGATCTAAACTCAGGTATTACATTAATTTTTACTTTTCCGTCAAATATGTTGGTGTTATTAAGAATATACTCTGGTCTACAAACATATGCGATTGTTGTCAAATTGTATATTTTATCTAAATCTTGTCTTCTGAAATATTTTTTTTTTGTTTTTTGATATATGTTGGCATATCCAAATTTATTTAATTTTATCATATTAAATTTAGGATGCCTTGTAGTTTCTGAAGCAGTTAACACTATATCGACCTTTTTGTTAAGTTTAGAAATGGCAGAAGTAATGTCCTTCTTTATTTTTATTGGTGATGTACACGGCATAGAAACAAAAATATCAAAATTATCATTTTTTTTTTTTAATATATTAATTGCGTGCTCCCAGGATTGCCATTCGTTCGAATTATCTTGAGCCAAAGACCTAGGTCTAAGTATTGGAAATATTCCATATTTTTTTCCTAAATTTCTTATTTTTTCAGAGTCAGAAGATATAAATATCTTATCAAATATTTTAGTTCGATTTGCAAATTCAAAAGTATGCTCAATAAGTGGTTTGTTTACAAACTTTTTTATATTTTTATTTTTTATACCTTTTGAACCAGATCTGGCAAAAATAAATCCATAAATCTTCATAATTATTTATACTTTTATAACTTTTTTTAATTTATTTGATTTGAATGCACCAACTATAACCTTAAGAGTCTGCACTGAATTTAAAAGTGATGTATGACTTAATTTATTTGTTTTTATTTTCTTAAGAAAATTTAAAATTTGATTTTTGTAGGCATACTTAATGTTTTCTTTCTTATACTTTTTGTTTTCTGAAATTATATTGTCTCTAGCAATATCCCAAATTATAAAACCATTTTTTAAATTTATCCTACATTTTCTTGAATTTATTTTACTATCAAAGTTAAGTATTAAATTAACAATTATATTATTTGTTAAATAAAAAGTTAAATTTGCCCCACTCTCAACATTAATTTTTAAATTGTTAGAATAAATATACTGTGCACTTACAAATTTGATTTCACCAAAAATATTCCTTATGTAATCAATTTCATGACTTAATTCTAATAATACCCCACCTCCTAAATTTTTATAAGAATATGGATAGTTTTTAAAAGAGTCTTTTTTCCATTTTGGAAGGTAAGATAGAGCCTCGCAATAAATTGTAGAAACGTTTTTTAAGTTTATTTTTTTTTTTAATTTTTTAAAACTTCTCAACTCTTGTAGAACATATCCAACATGTGCATGTACCTTTTTTCTTTTTGTAGTATTGATTAATGATTTTAAATTTTTCATAGAATTTGAAATTGGCTTCTCAACAAAATAATGAATTTTATTTTTTGCTAAAATTAAAGCTTGTTTTGAATGTTCTGATGATGGAGAACAAATAAAAGCGCACTGTATTCCCTTTTTAATTGCACTATCAACACTATCAACAACATGATCTGCCATACTCTCATGGTGTATATTTTTTTTTCTTTGAGATCTAATTAGTGTTATTTTAGTGTTTTTATTAATATCTTTTAAGATTTTAAAATATTTTAACCCCATATTTCCAAATCCTATTATGCCGATATGGTTTATGATCATAATTTTAAATTTAATTAAAAGTCTAACAGATTTATCGTTTTTTTATAATCTAGCCAATTTCCAACATCATGCCAGCTCTTTGAAGAAATATTATATGTTCCAATTTTGAGATTATTTGATTTTAATAATTTAATTAAGTCTATAACATCAAAAAATTTGTCATTTGGTATTAATTTTAAAATTTTTGGACTTAAAACATAAAATCCAGTATTAATTAAATAATTTACGGTAGGTTTTTCTAGTATATTAATAAGGTTTCTATCTTTATCAATTTTACAAGTTCCATGCTCAATTTTATATTCCATTTTTGATACAGCTAATGTGAGATAGTTATCCTTTATTTTATGAAACTTAATCATTTCATTGAAATCAAAGTTAAAAATTACATCACAATTAGTTATAACTATTGGTCTTTTAAATTTTTTTTTAATTTTTGAGATAGCTCCAATTGAACCCAATGGTTTATTTTCATAAATAAAGTTAATTTTTTCTTTAAGTTTAATTTCTGAAAAATATGCTTTTAATATTTGGCTTTTATAATTAACAGATAAAAAAATTCTTTTAAAACCGTACTTAATAAATTTTTCAATTATCCTTAAAATTATTGCTTTACCCTTAACTGGTATTAGGGGTTTTGGTAATATTTTAGTGAATGGTTCAAGCCTTGCTCCTTTTCCCCCAGCCATTATAATAATGTCATTTTCTAGTTTTTTAATTTTTTTCGGTTTTTTTTTAAAGTTTTCGTTATATAGGATTTTTATTATTTTTTTTTGTTCATCTACTACTGGAATTAAATCAATTAGATTTTTGAATAGATTTTTTACTTCAAGGCTCGAATATTTATTTACAATCAAAAATTTGGGTCTTTTATTACAAACAAATTTTAATTTTGTCTTTAAACTTTTTTTTTTAATAATAGACTTTCTTAAATCACCATCGGTTAAGGTTCCAAACAGTTTTTTTTCTTTTATAATTATTAAACAACGTTTACTGGTAATCCTCAGTTTTTTAAGAGCAAACTCTATATCTTTGTTATAATCTACTAATAAATTTTTTTCTATTTTATTCATTTTTTCATTCTTTTGAGAATATTATTTTAAAAGACTCTGCAAATTTAAAACCTGCTTGTGATCCTCTTAAAATCGCCAAACTTCTTATTGAATCAATACTTCTTGGAAATGGATGTTTCTTTAACTCTGATTTATAAATTTTCATAATTTGTATTTTTTTTTTTATGTTATCGGAAACGTCAACAAAATAATTTGGTTTAAAAGTTTCTTTTAAGGAAAAATTTGTTTCTGATAAAACTTCATACTCTATAATTTTTTTCAAATATGGGTTTCTAAAAGATTTTGATGCAGATATTGAGCATTCATTGATTATTTTATGGTCAGAGTGAACATCGATACTTGAGGGAATTAATATTTCATCTGGTTTTAAATTACTTAACACCTGAGATAATTTATTTATTATTTCACCCCTTGGATAAAGATCCATTTCTGAGGTATAATAATTCAATTTTGTAATACTTTTAAATTTATAGATTTTATTTATTTTGCTAATTTGTTTAGATCTGGTTAAATATTTTCTATCTTTTTTAGTATTTTTCATTTTAGTAACAAATAACAGGTGTATATCTAAAATTTTTGAGTTTTTTAGTATATACCCTCCACATCCTAATGTTTCATCATCTGGATGAGGTGCAATAATTAAAACTTTTTTTTTCATATCAAATAATCATTTTTTTTTAGATTTGTTTTAGGTTTATACTTTTTAATAAGTAAAGCATTATCTCCACATTTAATCAGAATATTATTATTTTTTATACTTAACACTTTTCCAGGCTCAATATTATTATTTTTATAAATTACTCTTTTTGCTTCAATGATCTCTATTTTTTTACTCTTGAAGATAAAATGGGAGTTTGGATATGGCCTATGTAAAGCTCTTGTTAAATTATATATATTCTTGGAACTCATTCTCCAATCAATCTCTCCATCTTTGTAACTTCTTTTTCTCCAGTAATTTGTTAATTTATTTTCTGACTTTATTTCATTTTTAATATTATTTTTTTTTAATATTTTTAACAATGGCTTAATTTGTTTTAATGCTTTGTTTGTTAACTTAATATATAACGAATGAGCATTATCATTATTATCTATTTTTACTCTATCTTGAATTAAAACTTTACCAGTATCAGGTTTTTTACCCATTACAAAAAAAGAAGATCCAGCATATTTTAAACCTAAAGATAAGCTCCAAATAATTGGATGCCTACCTCTATTTTTTGGCAATTCACTTGGATGATAACCTATTGAACTAATACGAGGAATTTTTAAAACTCTTAAAGATAACAATTCAGACCAACCAAAACAAAAAATATAATCTGGAGACTTACTTTTAATCCATTTCATTATTTTAGAATTATTAATGTCCTTACAATAAATAAATTTAATATTATATTTTTTACATATCTTTCCTAAGTCATAGAAATCACTGTTAAAAGTCGATGATTTTTTTGTACAAACACCCACGATTTCAACAGGTGTACTTCTAATCAAGTATTCTAATATAGAATTCGAAAAAATTACGCTCCCAATAAAAACTACCTTCATATTTTAAAGTTTATATCAAAAAATTTTTTGCCAGGTTTAATTTTACTTAAATTTATACGACTTAAAAAATTAGAAATTACTCTTGAGGCCTGTCCGTTACCATAAAGATTCTTTTTAAATAGTTTTTTCTTATTTGAAATTTTAAGAATTTGATTAACTTTATTTGTTATTTCAATTGATTTTGAAGTAACAGTAAACACTGATGGTGACATTTCTCTGCCAGATTGTCTATTTCCAATATTTATTGTTGGTGTTTTTAAATATGGAGCCTCTATAACTCCACTTGAAGAATTTCCTAAAACTAAATTTGATATTTTTACAAGAGACAAATAATTAGTGTGACCAAGGGATTTATAAAAATAAGTATTTTTATAATTTCTACAAAAAAATTTTATTTTTCTTGAGATTATATCACTATGATTATCAAATGTGGGTAAAGTAAAAATAATTGTACAGTTAGTAAAATGTTTTAAAGCATTCAGTAAATTATTTATTTCTTGGACTGTAGTTTTTTTGTTAGTTGATATTGGGTTTTGTGTAACAACAAAAATTTTATTTAAAAATTTTATTTTTAAAACTTTTTCCAAATTTTTTTTACTTATAAATTTCATTTTTTTGATCATATCTACAGATGGTGATCCAGAAGTAATAACATGTTTCGGATTTTCGCCCATTTGTATAACTCTTTTTCTGTAAATTTCATTAGAAGTGAAATGAAATGTTGAAATTTTAGTTATTGAATGCCTTACGTAGTCATCAATTAAACCGTAAGTAGACTCACCACCATGTATATGTGCAATTGGTATATTATTTATAAGTGAAGGTAAGCCAATACTATATAACTCAAAACGGTCTCCTAGTATTAATACTACATCTGGTTTAAATTCTCTGAAATAATTATTTATTTTTTTTATACCTTTTGATAGTGCAATAGATATATTATTTTCATTCGATTGATCGTTAAGTATATTAATTTTTTTTATAGTATTGAATTTATCTAATTTAATCTCATTAATAGTACTTCCAAATTTTTTTTTTAAATGTGTCCCAGAAACTAGAATTTTTAAGATAATATTATTCTTTTTTTTTAACTCATATAAAATTGACTTCAAAATACCATACTCACTTCTTGAGGCTGTATAAATTAAAATTTTTTTTTTTTTCATATTCATACTTTAATCGGGTCTCCAGATTTGAAATTGAATTTAGCTTTTTTATTTAATATTTTATTCCATTGAGATGCAGCAATAAATTTACCAGGCCTTAATGTAATTAAATTTTTTTTAGAGAATTTTTGACCTTTCAAAATATGAGTCTTTGCAAAAATAGATTTTCTTATATGAATTGAGTTTTGTTTTTCTTTTCTTGTCATAATTTTTTTTTTACTACCAAGTATTTTTTTTATTGATTTTAGTTGATTTATAAATTCAAATAATTGTGATGTTTGCAAACTGGCTTTATGATCTGGTCCATCCATATTATTGTTTAATGTTATATGTTTTTCTATAATCTCCGCTCCAAGATTTACTGCTATTACAGATGCCAAACTGCCTATTGTATGATCAGAAAATCCAATAGAACATTTAAGTTTTTTTTTTAAATAGCTAATTGTATTTAGATTTGCACTATCAAAATGTGTAGGATACTCCGATGTACAGTGAAGTACTGTAATATTTTTTTTTGGGGTTCCCGCATTTATTAAAATTTGTAAAGCATTTTTGATTTCTTTTAATTTACTCATGCCAGTCGAAAGAATAATTTTTTTTTTAAATTTACCTAAATGTTGTAAGTATGGAACATTATTGATTTCTCCAGATGGTACTTTTATAATATCTATTTTGAGACTTATTAGTAAATCAATACTTTCGATATCAAAAGGGGATGAAATAAATCTGATTGATTTTTTTTTACATTGATAAATTAATTTTTCATGATCAAGTCTACTTAATTCATACTTTTTTAGCATTTTAAATTGGCTAATTTTACCCTTCAGATTTTTTTTTTGATATTCAGCGCTAGATGAATTTTTAGAAACTAAATTTTCAGTTTTATAGGTTTGAAACTTTACATAATCTGCACCAGCTTTAGATGCAATAGAGATAAGCTTTTTTGCTAGATGTAATTTACCATTATGATTCACTCCTACTTCAGCAATGACAATCGGTTTTATCATCAAGATTTAATTACTATAAAAAGTTCCTGCTTGTATAAAAGATTTCTTAGGTAAGATGCTGTTTTGTTTTACAATTGCCCCACTACCAATAAATGATCCTTCTCCAATTGTAACACCACCATTTATAATTGCTCCAGGACCTATATGACAATTATTTTTTATAGTCACATCATGTTCTAAAATCGAACCTGAATTGATAATGCAATTCTCATGAACATCGCAGTATGAGTTAATAAAAACATTTTGCATTATTATGGTACCATCAAGAATATTTGATTTTTTAGAAACTGTAGAATTTTTTGAGATTATTTTTGGAAATTTAAATCCAAGGTTTTTAAATTTGTTATAAATATTCTGCCTTGTATTTGCACTTTTAATTTGTCCAATTGCGATAAGTAAGTTGTTGCATTTATGTTTGCTCATTATTTTTATTAAATCGTTTTCTACTCCTAATATATTTAATTTGTAATCTGTTTTAGAATTCTTTTTATCTACAAAACCTAAAACTTTAAATTTTTTAGTAGCATTTTCAATTACATCCAAACATGATCTTGCATGTCCACCCGCACCTATTAAAATAATATTCATTATTTTTATTTTAAGTCTTTAATTTTTTGAAATTTTTCTATGTATGAATAAATTTTTTTAATATCAATATTTTTTATTTCCAAACCAGAAGGTAAGCATATGTGAGTGTTTATTATTTTTTCAGCTTTAGTTATTTTATATTTTTGAAAGTTTTTCATTTTTTTCTGCTTATGCAATAATTGCCAAATTGGCCTCGATTCAATCCCATTTTTGTTTAAATAAAACAGTAATTGTTTAAGAATTTTTTTATCAGTAATATTTATTTTTAAAATATTTAACCAATTATTTTCATGTTCGTTTGTGTGAATAATATTAAAAAATTTATTTTTATTAAATATTTTTTTATAATTATTTCTTAATTGTTTTTTATATTTTAATATTTTTTTTATTCTTCTTAATTGAAATAAGCCAATGGTGGCTAAAATATTTGGCAATCTATAATTGTAACCAATATCATCGTGCTCAAAGTAAAAATTATTTTTTTTAGCTTGCGTGGATAAATGTTTGGCTTTTTTAGCATAACTAGGATTTTGAGTTACGATCATTCCTCCACCACCAGAAGTAATAATTTTGTTAGCATTAAAGGAAAAGCAGCCAAAGTCTCCTAGTGTTCCTGTATGTTTTTTTTTCGAAAAATAACTTCCCAATGAACCAGCTGCATCCTCTATTATTATAATTCCAAAGGTGTTACAAATTTTTTTAATTTTTTTAAAATCACATACTCGGCCAAAAGCATGAACAACTATTATTGCTGAAATTTGTCTTTTTGATTTTTTATTGAACAATTTTTTTTTATATTGAAAAGTT
>MDTB01113646.1_pt1 | contig 45870 bp, 42 predicted proteins | sample 811161 | NCBI WGS metagenome assembly MDTB01 (sample SAMN05326650, study PRJNA326480) | marine metagenome | isolation source: seawater | place: Mediterranean Sea | collected 2009 | reverse complement strand
TCATTTGTATTAATATTATTATTATACTTTAGAAATTCGGGAAAAAAATATGAAAAAAATAACTAAAAAAGCTTTTAAGCTTAATCCAATATATTCGTCAATTATTAATTTAATACTTTTTTTATTTATGGAATAAATATGAAATATTTATTCAAATTTTTATTTTTATTTTTATTTTTCTCGTTCTTTTTTATTAAAAAATCCGTATCTAATGAACCAATAATTGTTTACTCTGCAAGAAGTGATCAATTGATAAAACCTATCTTAGATAAGTTCACAGAAAAAACCGGGATTAAAATTAATTTATTTACAACAAAAGCTAATGCATTGTTAGCCAGATTAGATAATGAGGGAAGTAATACTTCTGCAGATCTAATAATTACAAATGATGCTGGGAACCTTTGGTTAATGAAAAAGAAAAATTTGTTACTGAGAATTAGTTCTAAAAAATTAGAGAAAAATATACCAAGTCATCTTCGTGATCCAAATAATTTTTGGTTCGGGTTATCTGTTCGAGCTAGAACTATTTTTTATAATAGGAATAAAGTTAATGTATCAGAACTTTCAACTTATGAGGATCTTGGAAGTGAAAAATGGAATAGGAAGTTATGTTTAAGAACATCAAAGAAAATTTATAATCAATCTTTGATAGCAATGATGATTTATGAACTTGGTGAAGAAAAAACTGAAAAAATTATCAAAGGTTGGGTAAAAAATTTAGCAACAAATGTATTTCCAAGTGATACAAAGGTACTAAAAGCAATAGCGTCTGGAGAATGTCATGTTGGTATTGCTAATTCATATTATCTTGGAAGATTAATTTCAAAAGATCCAAAATTTCCAGTTGATTTGTTTTGGGCAAATCAAAAAGAAAATGGAGTGCATGTAAATATAAGCGGTGGTGCTATTTCAAAATTTACAAAAAATAAAAATAATACTGTTAAATTAATTGAATATTTATCATCTGATGAGGCACAAAAATTTTATGCAAATGAAGATTTTGAGTATCCTGTAAATCTAAATGTAAATGTTAATTCAATCATAGAGAAATGGGGTCTTTTTAAACAAAATCCAATTAATGTGTCAAAAGCAGGAGAATTACAAGTTAAAGCCATTAAGTTAATGGATCGAGCAAAGTATAAATAAGTTTGCATGACTCGGTTTAAACCAAGTATTAGCTTTTCAATGATTTGCATTTCAATGCTAACAGTTGTTCCATTCTTAGTTCTGTTGGCCAGCTGGTTTGATCCTCAACTAGAAATATGGTCTCATTTATATTCATATGTTCTGAAATCAGTAATAAAAAATACATTTATTTTGTCTTTTTGTGTAGCATTTTTTGTTAGTGTAATTGGGATTTCACTTGCATGGATAACTGCAATTTATAGATTTCCTGGTTGTAGTTTTTTTTCTTGGGCGCTTATCTTACCATTAGCCATTCCCTCATATGTTTTAGCAACAGTTAAAGTTGGACTTTACGATTATAGTGGCCCAATTCAAATTTTTTTGAGAACAATTTTTGGTGAGGATTTATTATTACCCTCTATTAGATCAATTTGGGGCGCTGTTGTTGTATTTAGTTTAGTTTTATACCCTTATGTTTATGTATTAACTCGTCAAGCATTTTCTTCGCAAGGAACTAGATGTATTGAAGTATCTCAAACACTAGGTTTTTCTAGAGTAAGATCTTTTTTTAAATTGATTTTACCTATGTCACGACCATGGTGGATTGCTGGAATCACTTTGGCTTTAATGGAATTATTAGCAGATTTTGGAACAGTTTCAATTTTTAGTATTGATACTTTTACAACTGCAATTTATAAATCTTGGATTGGGTTTTTTAATTTTTCTGTTGCTTCTCAATTAGCATCGTTATTGGCTATATTTGTTTTAGTTATATTATTAATTGAACAAAGAGGAAGAGAAAAAAGGAAGTTTAATTCTATCGGAGGGAAAATAAAATTAAAAACACATGAAAAAATTAAATTAAAAGGATTTAAAAGTATATTTGCGTTTTCTTGGTGTGCATTAATATTTTTATTTGCTTTTGCAATACCATTATTTCAATTAACTTTTTGGGCAATAAAAGCTATTCCTCAAGATTTAAATTTAAAATATTTTAACTATATTTATAACTCTTTAATTTTATCAATAATTTCATCATTGTTTGTGGTAACTATAGGTTTTTGGATGGCTTATATTAAGAGAAACGATAATAGTTTATTCACAAGTGTTATTACCAGAATATCAACAATTGGTTACGCATTTCCGGGTATGGTTTTATCTGTTGGAGTTTTTATTCCTATAGCCTGGCTAGATATTAAGATAGGATCTGTATTAAATTTTTTTAATATAAATAACTTTTCCTTGATTAAAGGATCAATTTTCGTAATGCTATTAGCTATAATTTCTAGATTTTTAGTCTTAGGCTTTGAACCTATTAATTCGTCTATGCAGAGAATAAGTATTAGTCAAGAACAAGCTGCAAGATGTCTCGGTTTCAATAAATTTCAAGTTTTCAGAAATTTGTTTTTGCCAATGCTGAAATCTGGTTGGATAGGAGCTGGTTTATTAGTTTTTGTTGAGGTAATGAAAGAAATGCCTATTACTTTAATGATGAGACCTTTTGGGTGGGACACACTTGCAGTGAGAGTTTTTGAAATGAGTTCAGAAGGGATGTGGGAGAGAGCAGCATTACCAAGCGTGGCAATTGTATTAACAGGACTTATTCCTTTAATTTTTTTTCAACGAGAAATGGAAAAATGACACAACTTCAAGATGAAATAGCTTTACAACTTGATTCTTTGGAACTTACCTATATGAAGGACTCTCAATTGGTAAAAATAATAAAAAATTTAACAATAACTATAAATAATGGCGACATTGTTTGTCTTCTTGGGCCCTCTGGCAGTGGTAAAACGACTATTTTAAGAGCAATTGCAGGGTTTCATAAAATTGATTCTGGTAGAATTTTAATTCAAGGAAAAGAAGTTAGTACTAAAAAAAGTTTTTTAGAACCTGAAAAAAGAAAAGTTGGTATGGTATTTCAGGATCATGCTTTATTTCCGCATCTAGATGTCCAATCTAATGTAAGTTTTGGGATTCAATATTTAAACCATAATGACAGAAAAGCTCGTGTTTCTGAAATGCTAGAGTTAGTGGGTTTAAATGCCTTAAGAGGAAGCTCAATTAATGAATTATCTGGAGGTCAGCAACAAAGAGTTGCACTTGCAAGAGCACTAGCTCCAAAACCTTCATTGTTATTAATGGATGAACCCTTTTCTGATTTAGATTTAGCTCTTAAAGAAAGACTTACTTTTGAAGTTAGAGATTTATTAAAAAAAACAAAAACTACATGTATTATTGTTACTCATGATCAAAACGAGGCATTTGCAGTGTCGGATAAAATCGGACTAATTTCAGATAATAAGCTTCAACAGTTTGGCACATCTAGAGAACTTTTTCTTAAACCTAAAAATCGATTTGTAGCGAATTTTTTAGGCGAGGGTGTATTTGTTCCTGGAAAAATTGAAAATAAAAATGAATTAGTTACTGAATTTGCTCGATTTTCTGTTAAAGACTTTGATGAAAACCTGCTTTTTAAAAAAAACGTTGATTTACTTTTAAGACCTGATGCTGTTAAATATAATTTGGATAGTGATTTAAAAGCTAAAGTCTTGAAAAAAGAGTTTCGTGGGACAACATATCTTTATACATTAGAGCTTCCCAATGGACAGAAAATATTATCATTAGTTCCAAGTCAAATTAATCATGATATCGGAAATCTTATTGGGATAACATTTGAATTAAAACAACCTGTTTTCTTTTAGACTCTTTTTTGAAATACCAGGACATTTAGCTAAGCATATCTGACCAAATTGTCTGAGCCCAAATATGAGCATATTTACCCTCTAATTTAGAGGGCTTTTCACTAAGGCCTCCTGCTTTTTTTTCAATTTTAAAAGTTTTTTTGGACTCATCATACCTATGAACGCTAGCGACATGAACAACACTATTATTGTCAATAAAACTGTAACATGTATTTGTTAAAATTGGAGATTTGTTAACATCTAAATCAAATAATTGTGAAACAATTGCAGCTGCTGCTACCTTTGCTTGATTGTTTGCCATATGACCACTCTTGGGCATTTTTTCAGCGCCTTGAATAGAATCTCCAATTAAAAAAATATTTTCAATTACATTAGATTCAAAAGTCTTAAAATTCACACCGCACCATTTATTATTTGCCATATTGTTTAGACCTAATTTTTTTGTAATAACTCCAGAGCTCATTGGGGGCAAAATATTTATAATATTAGCTTTGACGTCTTCATGCATCTCGAATTTGATCAAATTCTCTTTAGCTGAAACACCAACAACTTTATGATGATTTCTGTATTCAATAATATTTTTATAATTATTCAAAAAAACACTTTTAAACAAATTTTTCTTTGATACCACATCTGGATTTTCATCTAAAATTAAAACTTTACTCTTAGGTTTTGATTTTTGAAAATACCAAGCTATTTGACACGCTCTCTCATAGGGTCCAGGAGGACATCTATACGGAGCCATTGGAATAGTAATTGCAAAAACACCACCATTAGGCATTTCTTCAAGTTTTTTTCTCAATTGAATAGTTTCATTACCAGCTTTCCAAGCGTGTAAAATTTTATTTTCAGATTTTACATCGGCTAATCCTTCAATTTCATTTGAGTTAAGACTAACACCTGGAGATATCAATAATTTGTCATAACTCAATGAGTAATCTTGATTTGTTTTAACTATTTTTTTTGAAACATCTATTGATTTGGCAATATCATGAATAATATTTATTCCATATTTTTTTTTAAGTGTGTCGTAGGAACGAGTAATATAACTAATCTTTTTGCTGCCACCAATTATTAAGTTTGATAGAGGACATGAAATAAAGTTCATATTAGGTTCAATTAAAGTAACATCAACATTGTTATTGGTAAAAAGTTTTAAGTATTTTGCTGCAGTTGTTCCACCATATCCTCCACCAATAATTAGAACCTTGGGTTTGTTTTTTGTAAATGAAGATCTTGAAAGACATGACAAACTAATGCCAGTTGATAAAATCAAAAAATCTCTTTTATTCATGTAGTTATTTATTTGCACTCGAAAAGAAATCTGCCATCAAATTAATTTCTTTTTCTGTGTAACCTTTAGACAATTGATGCATGATTGTTGCTTTTCTTTTGTTTTTTTTAAATAAATTCATTTGCGTGATGAAGTAAGATTTGTCAATACCAGACAATTTAGGTAGGACACTCATTTTAATTTTTTGCCCGTTTGTTCCGTGGCAACTGGCACAGGTGGCGACAAGACCTTTCACGTAAAGTTTTTCTTTATCAATTGCTAAAACTAAAGAACTTGAACAGAGTAAAAACAAAAAAATAAATATATCTTTTCTCATGCGAGATTGTTTAAAATTTAATTAATAATTAATATGTTAACATACAAGTAATTTTTTTTTTCAAATGCTATTTTAAATAAAATATAAATAAAATATATGGAATTTTATAGAAAATTTTGGTTTTGTTTTTTTATTTTTATTTTTCAAAATGCTAATGCTTTTTGGACAGAGATTGAAGAAGACAACTCCGAGAGATCTTTATATGTTGATTATGATTCATTAAAAGAGTCAGGGTATGGTACATTTTTAATATGGCATTTAGTAGATTTTTCTAAAAATCAAAAAATTGATGGTAAGTTATTTTTATCTGAGAAAGCTCAGGGTGAGTATGACTGTAATAAATTATTGAGAAGAGACAAATTACATTTATGGCATAAAGATAATATGGGCAACAACAAATTAATGCACTTTTCTTATGTTCCAAGCACTTGGGTTAAACCTAAATATGGAAGCGTTGAGGAGTTATTAATGAAGGTTGTTTGTGAGAAAAATTAATTGTGTTTTTTAAATGAGCTATAAAAATAAATTTAACAGTATTTTGCCTGCTGCTGAAAACTTTCTTACTTCGAATAGTTTTAATAAAATTCTTAATTCAGATAAAAGTATTGATAGAAGAAATTTTTTTCAAAAAAGTTTTTTAGGTTTAGGTTTAACAATTGCATCTGCAAAATCTAATTCTTCTGATGTTAAAGATGACCCATTAATAGTTAATCATCAAAAACAAACTATATCTTTAGGAAATCCAGTAGGAACTAACCCATACGGGTTTCCATCCAAACACGAAGGTTATTTAATCAGAAGAGAGTCTCCAGGTTTATCAAAAAAACGAGAAAGTAGTATTGCTTTTACTCCCCTTCAAGGATTATTCGGAATAATAACACCAAATTCACTTCACTTTGAAAGACATCATTCAGGTTGGTATGACATTGATCCAAATTCTCACAGACTAATGATAAATGGGTTAGTTTCTGAACCTAAAATTTTTACACTGGGAGATTTAATGAGGCTTCCATCGGTTTCAAAAATACATTTTATAGAGTGTGGCGCAAATACAGCGATGGAGTGGGGTGGCCCAACGCTTCCAACCGTTCAATATACACATGGTATGCTTTCCTGCTGTGAGTTTACTGGAGTACCATTGTCATTATTATTAGAGTTTTGTGATTACAATAAATCAAAAGCTAAATATTTATTAGCTGAAGGCTCAGATGCTTCCAGTCTGACTCGAACTATTCCAATAGATAGAGCATTAGATGATGTAATTGTTGCTTGGGGAATGAATGGCGAGATGTTAAGACCTGAAAATGGTTATCCCTTAAGATTAGTAGTTCCAGGTGCTCAAGGCGTTTCATGGGTAAAGTGGTTAAGAAGAATTGAAGTAGGAGAGTTTCCATATGCTACTAGAGAAGAATCTACTCAATATGTTGATTTGATGCCAGACGGAAAATTGAGACAATATAGTTATATTCAAGAATGTAAATCTGTAATAACTTCTCCATCTGGAGGTCAAAGACTTTTAGGTAAAGGTTTTTACAATATCACTGGCTTAGCTTGGTCGGGCAGAGGCATAATAAAAAGAGTAGATGTTTCTATTGATGGTGGAAAAAATTGGAATAAAGCTCGATTAGAAAATCCGATACTACCTAAATGCTTGACACGATTTAATTTCGATTGGGATTGGGATGGTTCTTCGGCAATTTTACAATCTAGAGCGTTAGATGACTCTGGTTATGTGCAACCAAAAATCAGTGAACTTAGAGCAGTAAGGGGCTCTAAATCTGTTTATCACAATAATGCAATACAATCTTGGAGAGTTGAGTCAGCTGGTGAGGTTTTAAATGTTCAAATTTCTTAATTATTTTATTTTTTTAGCAATTTTCCATGTTTCTTTTGCCTCAGCAGAAAAATTTTCTAATATTGGAAGGAAGGCTTCAACCAATGAAATAAAAGCTTGGGATATTGACGTTTCTCCATTTTTAAAAAATTTTCCAAAAGGTTCTGGAAGTGTTGTTAGTGGACAAAATCTTTGGGAGGAAAAATGTGCGTCTTGTCACGGTGTTTTTGCCGAATCCCCAATGGTTTTTCCTCCATTAATTGGAGGTACAACTATCGAAGATATAAATAATGGTCGTGTAAAAGCTTTATCTAGTCAGAGGTTGACTGTAAAAACAACAATAATGAAGTTAGCAACGGTTTCAACGTTATGGGATTATATTAGAAGAGCAATGCCATATGAAAATCCTAAAAGCCTTTCAAATGATGAAGTCTACTCATTGACAGCTTATTTATTAAATTTAGCAAACATAATACCGTTTGATTACAATTTAAGTGATAAAAATATTAGTAAAATTCAAAGTAAAATGCCTAATAGAAATGGGATGAGTACAGATCATGGTCTTTCTAGCATTAACGGAATTTCAGACGTTTTAAGCAATGCATGTATGAAAAACTGTACAGTTAATAGAAACTCTTTAACTGTGATACCCTCAAAATATAATGGGTTAAATGGAAATTTAGCCGATCAAAATAGAAAATATGGTTTTATTAAAGGTGTAGAAACTCTAGGTACTAATTAATTGTTTTTATTTGTAAGGATAAATTAAAATGAATATTAGTAAACGAGATCTAATTAAAGTCTCGAGTTTTTTTGGAATGGCTTTGACAACAGGAATGTTGAGTCCAAGAGATGTTTTTGGTCAGCAATTATGGGGTTCCGACTGGAATGGCAAAGTTTACTCTGCGAAAAGTATAGAAGCTTTCGTGATGGCTATGAGAGGTGAGGGTTTTTTTTTAAACTCATCAAGGGTGGATATTGAAAAAGTTAAAATTAAAGATTTAGAAATTGCTTCAGATGGGGATATAACCATAGAAGCCCCAGAATTAGCAGAAAATGGAACTAATGTTCCTGTTAAGTTAAGTACTAAAATACCACAAGCAAATTTTATTGCTTTAATGGCTGATCATAATCCAAATCCTGTTTGTGTAGGTTTTCACGTTTTACCAAATACAGAACCAACTTATTCAGTTCGTGTAAAAGTTGCTGAAACTTCTAGTTTACTTGCTGTAGTTAGGTCAAATAATAAATGGTTTTATTCTAGTAAAGATATTGTTGTAATGATTGGTGGGTGTTTGGCTTAAATATTTTTAGTGAGGATTATTTATGGGAGACCCAATGAGAATTAGAGCAATAAAAAAAGGAAAGATTACAGAGGTCAAAATTTTAATTAGACATAGAATGCTTAGTAGATTAAGTTGGGATAATAGTGGAAAACTGGTATTGCCACATTTTATTAAAACTGTGAAAGGTGTTTGTAACGAAAATCCAATTTTATATGTTCATTTTGGTGGATCAGTAGCTAAAGATCCTTATTTTTCTTTTAAATTTAAAGGAGGAAACAAGGGAGACATTGTCAAAATAACTTGGATTGATACAGAAGATGACGAGCGAACAGATCAAGTGGCAATTACGTAGTTATTAATAAATTACTAATTTTATTGTTAAATTAATGATAACACTTGTCATTTTTTTTCCTCCTTTACTCGTTAATTGTAAATTTATGTTATAAATGCGTTATTACAAAAAAAAATTTTTTGTCATACTAATAAATTGCTAATTAAAAATTAGCATTACATTTTTTTAATTAGTTGCTAATAATCATAGTTAAGGGAGAGCAAGTATGTCTATTAGTTTCAATCTTAATGGCTCTAAAGTTACTGTTGATGCAGAATCTGATACCCCATTGTTATGGGTAATTCGTGATAATGTTGGGTTAACAGGAACTAAATTTGGTTGCGGAGCTGGTTTGTGTGGTTCTTGTACAGTGCATTTGGACGGTGTTGCCATTCGCTCTTGTCAAACTCCAGTATCTACAGTTGCTGGTAAAAATATATCTTCTGTTGAATCACTTTCATCTGATAACTCACACCCACTTCAGAAGGCATGGATAAAGCACCAAGTTCCACAATGTGGATATTGCCAATCTGGGCAGTTAATGAGTGCTGCAGCTTTGTTGTCTACAAACAAAAATCCTAGTGATTCTGACATTGATGCTGCAATGAGTGGAAACTTGTGCCGTTGTGGTACTTACAACCGCATCAGAGCTGCAATTAAAGATGCAGCATCTGAAATGCGTAATGCTTGAGAGGAGATATCAAATGACTATTAATCGACGCGAATTCCTAAAGTCAAGTGCTTTGGCTTCGGGTGTTGCTGTTTTAGGTATGTATTTACCTGGTTTTGGTGGTGATGAAGCAAAAGCAGCTGGCACAGTTCACACACCAAACGCCTGGGTACATATTGATGACGACAATACAATTACTTTAATTTCTCATATGTCAGAAATGGGTCAAGGTGTTTACACATCATTACCTATGCTTATAGCTGAAGAATTAAATGTTGACATTAACACAATTAAATTTGCAAGCGCTGAAGTTAACCCTGTTTATGTAAACAGTCTTTTAGGTGCCCAAATTACTGGTGGATCAACCGCTATTCGTGATGCTTGGGAAAAGCTACGTATAGGCGGAGCACAGGTAAGGACTATGCTTGTGCAAGCAGCAGCTAACAAATGGGGTATGAGTGCATCAGAATTGCAAGCAGAAAATGGTATTGTGAGTGGAGGCGGTAAGTCCGCAACTTACGGAGAACTCGCTGCTTCTGCCGCTCAAATTGAAGTACCAAAAGAAGTTAAATTGAAAGATCCATCACAATTCAAACTTGTTGGTAAATCTATTCAAAGACTTGATACACCTGCAAAGGTTAACGGAACAGCTGGATTTGGAATTGATGTAAAAGTCCCTGGGATGGTTTATGCTTCAATTGAGCAATCACCTGTTATTGGTGGAAAACCAGTTAGCTTTGATGCTTCAAAATCAAAAAAAATGCCTGGTGTTATTGATGTAATTCAAATTACGGATGGTGTCGGAGTTTTAGCCGATACATATTGGCATGCATTTAGCGCTAGAAAAAAACTTAAAGTTAAGTGGGAAGATGGTCCTATTTCAAAGTTGTCAACCTCAAGAATGTGGGGTGCTATAAAAGTTGCTGAAAAGGATATTGAACCAATTAAAATTCGTCCTGATGTTGGTGATGCTTCTTCTGCTATTAACAGTGCTAAAAAGAAGTTAAAAGCTGAATATACTACTTCATTATTAGCTCACCAGCCTTTAGAACCAATGAACATGGTTGCCATTGTTAAAGGCGACACTTGTGAGTTAATAGGTCCTACTCAATTCCAACAAGGTGCTCAGGGAACTGCAGCAGCAGTTTTGGGTATTAAGCCTGAAAATGTTACAGTTAAGACAACCTTTCTAGGCGGAGGTTTTGGACGTCGTATTGAGTTGGATTTTATATCTCAAGCAGTTCAATTATCAAAAGCTTCAGGTAAGCCTGTCAAAGTCTTGTGGAATCGTGAAGATGATATGAAGCATGATTTTTACAGACCTATGGGACTTCAGCGCATGCAAGGAGGTCTTGATTCCGATGGCAAACCTGTAGGTATTAAGTTTCAATTAACCTCTCAGTCAATTACACAAAGAGCTTTTGGTCTTCCAAAGAAAACTTTAGATCCATTTATGGTTGAAGCTTCTGTAGCTCCTTATGAGATTCCAAATACTAGTCATGACGTAATTATTCATGATACTGGTTTCAGAGTAGGTTATTTAAGAGCTGTTTCTCACACCATGAATTGTTTTGCAAACGAGTGCTTTATGGACGAAATGGCTAATGCAGCAGGAGCTGATCAAGTTGAATATCGCATGAACCTTCTTGGAAAACATGAAAGATTTTCAAATGTTTTAAAAATTGCGACAAAGATGGCTGATTGGGGTAGAAAACTTCCAAAAGGTAAGGCTTTAGGTGTTGGTATTATGGAAGGCTATGGTACTTTTATGGCACAAGTTGTGGAAGTGACTGTTGACGGAGATAATATTAGAGTCAATAAAGTTTGGGTTGCAAGTGATCAGGGAAGAATGGTAAATCCTGAAATTGTGAAACAACAATTAGAATCAGGAATTATTTATGGTCTGTCTGGTGCACTTTATGGTGAAAATACCCTCACAAAAGGTGTTGTCAATGAAAGCAATTTTGATAGCTTTCCAATACTTCGTCAAAATGAATCTCCAGATATCTTTATGACATTAGTTGACAGTACTGAAAAGCCAGGTGGTGTTGGAGAACCTTCTACATCAATTATTGGTGCTGCGGTTGGTAATGCAGTTGCTAATGCCACTGGAAAACGTTTGAGAAGTATGCCTTTAGCAACAGCAATGAAAAAGGCATAATCCATTAGTATTAACAAACTCCCCTACCTTTAACCAGGTTGGGGAGTTTTTATTTTTAAGACTTGTTATGGATAGTATAGATTTAGAAGTTTTAAAGACTTGCAGAAGATGGATTGAAGAAAAAAAAAAGTGCGAGTTAGTCACAGTTGTAAAAACTTGGGGTTCAAGTCCTCGTCCTGAAGGAGCAACTCTTGGTATTTGTGAAGATGGAACTGTTGTTGGATCAGTTTCTGGCGGCTGCATAGAGGATGACTTAATTGATCGAGTCAGAAAGAACGGAATAACAAGAGTCAATCCTGAAATTATAAAATATGGTATCACTGCTGATGAAGCTCATAGATTTGGTCTGCCATGTGGAGGCACTATACAACTAGCAATAGAGCCGTTATGTAATAAAAGTTTTATTAAGGAATTAATTTCTAATCTGTCTCAAGGTAAGCTCGTCGCTAGAAGATTAAATTTAACTAACGGAAATGTTGATTTAGGACCAGCAGGTCCAGGTATGAGTCTAAAAATCTCTAAAACTGCTTTGACCACTATTCATGGTCCAAGATGGAAATTACTTATTATTGGTGCAGGTCAATTATCTAGATTTTTAGCTCAAATTTCAATTGGTATGGATTACAGTGTTACTGTTTGCGATCCGAGGGAAGAATATCGCGAAGGATGGACTATCCCTGGAGCAAAACTAGTTCACGATATGCCTGACGATTTGGTTCTAAAAACAAATCTTGACAAAAGAACTGCGGTTGTGGCTCTTACGCACGATCCTAAGCTTGATGATTTAGCACTAATGGAAGCTCTTAAGTCTGATGCATTCTATGTTGGAGCTATTGGATCAAGGTCAAACGATAAAAAAAGACGAAAAAGGCTTTTGGATTTTGATTTATCAAAAGAGCAATTAAATCGTTTGCATGGTCCAATTGGAATGTATATTGGAAGTAAAACTCCCTCAGAGATAGCTATTTCAATACTTGCTGAATTAACAGCTGTTAAAAATGGAATTTCGTATTCTGATTCTATGAAAGTAGGTGTCGCTAAGGAATTAGTGAATTTACAGGAAAATGAAGATTCCTGTTTATTAGATCTTAATAAAAAGTAACACGTTTTTAATAATTCATTAAATAAATTAATTACTATTATTAAAAATTTTAGTATTATCTAATAGCAAGGTTTTTTTAAACAATTAAAATATGTATGCACTCTAGTTTTAACAGTCTTGTAATTTTTGGTGATTAAACTAAATAATACATAAATTACTAATGGTGTTGTTGTGCAACATTCTGATTCAATCAAATTCGATAAAAATAATATATTACTAACTAAATCAACAACAGAGCATTTTGAAAAAGATTTCAAAGGTAAATCTAGTTTTTCAAAGTGGCAAGATTTCATTTTTCATAAGTTTTTATTGTTTTTTGCCATTTTAGTTGCTTTATCTCTTGCAGGAATTTTTGTCTCATTATTTATTGATGCTTTACCTGCAATGCAAAATTTTGGTATTGGGTTCATTACAAGAATTGAATGGGATCCAATGAACAACGAATATGGTGGACTAATTGCAATAGCAGGCACTTTAATAACATCTTCAATAGCTCTTTTAATAGCTGTTCCAATTAGTTTCGGAATTGCACTATTTTTAACTGAAATTTGTCCAGTGTGGTTAAAAACTTATTTAGGTGCTGCTGTAGAGCTTTTAGCTGGAATACCAAGCATTATTTATGGCATGTGGGGATTATTTGTATTTGTCCCTTATTTTGGGGACTATATTCAGCCGTTTTTACAAAACACTCTTGGGCAAGTACCTATTTTAGGGGTACTTTTTGAGGGCACTACAATGGGGTTGGGTATGTTAACAGCTGGAATAATCTTAGCAATTATGGTTATTCCTTTCATAGCTTCAGTTATGAGAGATGTTTTTGATACTTGTCCTTCTATTTTAAAAGAATCAGCCTATGCAATAGGATGCACCAGGTGGGAGGTTGTTAAAAAAATTGTCTTACCATATACTAGAATTGGAGTAGTTGGAGGAATAATGTTAGGTCTTGGTAGGGCTTTAGGCGAGACCATGGCTGTAACATTTGTAATTGGTAATGCTCATCATTTGTCTTGGTCACTTTTCGCTGCTGGGAATAGTATCGCTTCAACACTTGCTAATGAATTTGGTGAAGCTGAACCTGGAATGCACTTGTCTTCATTATTTTATTTGGGTTTGATATTATTTGTAATAACTTTCATTGTTCTTGCGATTGCTAAAATGATGCTAATTCGAATGAATAAAAAAGAAGGTTCAAAATGAATAAAAATGTTTTCGCTAACAATTCTAAAATTTATCAAAAAAGATTAATAGCTCATAATCTTGGACTATTTTTTTCAGTCATTGCAATGATAATTGGAATTTCAGCTTTATTTTGGATTTTATTTGTTTTATTTTTAAATGGTTTTGATGCAATTTCTTTTGAAATTTTTATAAAAAGTACTCCTGCCCCTGGAACGCCTGGTGGAGGCTTGTTGAATGCAATAATTGGAAGCTTAATGATGGTAACAGTAGCCACATTAATTGGTGCGCCTGTTGGAATTTTCTGCGGTATGTATTTAGCTGAATTTGGTGATGCAAGTCCCTTTGCACAAGTAGTTAGATTTGTGACAGATATAATGTTATCAGCCCCTTCAATTGTTATAGGTTTATTTGTTTATGCAATTTATGTTGCAAATGTTAAACATTTTTCAGGTTGGGCAGGTAGTTTTGCTATTTCTTTGATTGCCATTCCGGTTATTGTAAGAACAACAGATAATATGCTTCAACTAGTTCCTAACAGTTTGAGAGAGGCAGCTTATGCTTTAGGTGCTCCAAGATGGAAAGTTTCAACAATTGTTAGGTTAAGAGCAGTTAAAGCAGGAGTGTTAACGGGGATATTATTGGCAGTTGCTAGAATTACTGGCGAAACAGCCCCTTTATTATTTACAGCATTAAATAATCAGTTTTTTAGTACTAATATGAATTCTCCAATGGCAAATCTTCCTTATGTAATTTTTCAATTTGCAATGAGCCCATACGATAACTGGATAAATTTAGCTTGGGGCGGAGCTTTAATTATAACTATGAGTGTTTTGTTATTAAATATCGTTTCAAGGTTATTAATAAAAACTGACAAAATAAATTAAATTATGAATGAAGACAAAAAAATTAAATATCAAACTGAATCTAACGAAATTACATTAAAGGTATCAGATTTAAATTTTTTTTATGGGTCTTTTCAAAGTTTAAAAAATATTAATTTATCTATTTTAAATAAAAAAGTTACTGCTTTTATTGGTCCTTCAGGATGCGGTAAATCTACTTTATTAAGAACTTTAAATAGAATGTATGACCTTTATAATGGTCATCGTGCTGAAGGAAAAATTATCTTTAAAGGAGTAAACATTTTAAATCCTAATATAGATGTTAATATTCTCAGAGCAAAAATTGGGATGGTTTTTCAAAAACCAACTCCTTTTCCGATGACTATATATGAAAATATTGCTTTTGGTGTTAGATTGTATGAAAAATTAACGAAGGGTGAAATGGATGAAAGAATCGAATGGGCTATAAAGAAGGCAGCACTATGGGATGAAGTTAAGGATAAGTTAAATAAAAGCGGATTATCATTATCTGGAGGACAACAGCAAAGACTTTGTATTGCTAGAGCAGTTGCTGTTAAACCTGAAGTGTTGTTGTTAGACGAGCCTACATCTGCACTTGATCCAATTTCAACTGTAAAAATAGAAGAGCTGATCAGTGAATTAAAAAAAGATTACACAATTACGATAGTCACTCACAATATGCAACAAGCTGCTAGATGTTCTGAGTTCACTGCTTATATGTATTTAGGTGAGTTGGTTGAATTTGGAAATACTGATAATATTTTTATGAATCCGGTTAAAAAAGAAACCCAAGATTATATTACTGGAAGATTTGGTTAAAAACTTTTTTGATGTTGGAGATGTTATGCCGAGTGAACACTTGTCAAAGCGATATGAATTAGATCTTGAGACTATCAGGTCAAATGTCCTTAAAATGGGAGGTCTAGTCGAAAAACAGTTTTTCGATGTAATGACTTGTTATGGATCTCTGAATATCAATGAGGCTGAGAGAATAATTTCTACTGATGCAGAAGTAAATAAGATGGAAGTTTCTATTGATGATTCAATCTCTCATTTAATAGTTAAACAACAGCCAGCCGCAAATGATTTAAGAGCTGTTATGGCAACAATTAAAGTCATAACTGATCTTGAGAGAATCGGAGATGAAATTACGAAAATTGCAAGATGTGCCAGAGCTATGCATAATCGTGGAATTGCGTCAGTATCTTACGAAGAAACTACTAGACTTATGTCTACTTTTGCTGGGAAACAACTTCATGATTCCTTGGATGCTTTTGCAAGATATGACAATAAGCAGGCAGCGAAAATAATAGTTTCAGATGATGCAATTGACTATGAGTACAAAACCATAATGAGAAATGCAATTATTCTTATGATGGAGGATCCAAGAACAATTTCAGTAACACTTGATACTGTATGGGTGGCAAAAGCTATTGAAAGAATTGGAGATCATGCAAAAAATATTGCTGAATATGTAATTTATATTGTAGAAGGTAAAGATATTCGTCACACCGATTACGCAGCTCTGCAACGAAATTCTTCGACAGAAAAAGAAATAACATGAAAATTCAGAATGAAAATTCTTATTATAGAAGATGAGCAAGCTATAGTGGAATTGGTAACTTTTTCACTTAATAAATATGGTTGGAGTATTGACTTTGCTCATAATACTTTAGATGCTTGGCAATATCTGCAGAATAATAGACCACAACTTATTTTGCTAGATTGGATGTTACCAGATAAATCTGGTTTAAAATTATTAACGAGAATTAGAAGTGATATAAACTTTGCTTCTATACCTGTTATTATGTTAACAGCAAAAAGTATGGAAGAAGATAAAATTGCTGGACTCGATCACGGAGCTGATGATTACATTACAAAACCTTTTTCACCAAGAGAACTTCATGCAAGAATTAAGGCTGTAATAAGGCGAAAATCTCCTGAAAATGTTCAAGAAGAAGTATGTATCGGATCGATTACTTTAGATCCTGAAAGTTTTAGAGTAAGTGTTAACGGTAAACAAATAGAAATTGGGCATTCTGAATTTAAATTACTAAAATTTCTCATTGCAAATCCAGAGCGTGTCTTTTCCCGTAATCATTTATTAGATAAAGTTTGGGGTGACCATGCTGTTCTTGAAGAAAGAACTGTTGATGTTCATATTTTACGGTTAAGAAAAGCACTCGGTAAGGCAAGTAGTTATATAAAGACGGTAAGAAGTGTGGGGTATTTGCTTTCTGAAAAATAGTTAATAAATGATATTAAAAAAACTGTTTTGGCTACCTGTATTTATTCGCATAGTTATTGTGACTTTAATTGGTATTTTTGGATGGTATCAATGGAATATAACAGTTGCTTTAACTTTAATTGTAATTACTTTATTGGTAAATGTTTTTCTTCAAATAAGTTTTATGTTCCAATTATTAAAATGGTTGGAAAATCCTGAAGAATATCGTTTAGGGAATGGGTTAGGGTTATGGACAGAAATTTTTGCAAAGCTTTATAGATTAAGACAAAAGGAAAAAAAAAATCGCTTAGAGTTGGCTGAGTGGTTATCACGTTTTAGAAAGGCGATGAGTCAATTACCTGATGGAGTTGTGATTTTAGACGATTTTCTTTCTCTTGAGTGGTGTAATCCAGTTGCTGAAAATCATCTAAGATTAAGTTTATATCGGGATCAAGGAATAAGAATTACAAATTTAATAAGAAGCCCGGATTTTGCAGATTATATTGCTAAAGGACACCTCAAAGAGCAATTGACAATAAGTTTAGATGAAAAAAAATTAGAAATTCGTTTAATACCTTTTGAAAATAAAAGACAAATTTTGGTGACACATGATGTTACTGAATTTGTAAGAATTGAAAAAATAAGAAGAGATTTCATTGCGAATGTTTCTCATGAATTAAGAACACCTCTGACTGTTATAAATGGATTTTTAGAAATTGCAATTACTCAACCAGATATAGATCTTAAGGTAAAAAAACAACACACAACATTAATGTTTGAACAAGGCATGAGAATGCAAAATTTAGTTGAAGATATGTTAGTTCTGACTAGGCTTGAAGGAATTGATTATCCAATAAAAGAAGAAGATCTATCAATGAGATCTTTGATAGATCAAGTGATTTCAGATGCCAAAGTATTATCTTCTGGGAAACATCAAATATCTTTAATTTTTGATGGACCTGATATCAACGGGTCGCAGGATGAGCTTAAGAGTGCATTTGGTAATTTATTATCAAATGCTATTCGATATTCTCCACAAGGAGGAAAAGTAAAAATTGTATGGAAGAATTCAATTAATGGACCAATTTTTTCTGTAGAGGATAATGGAATTGGGATTAAAAAGGAAAATATTCCAAGATTAACTGAACGTTTTTATAGAGTTGATAGAGGAAGATCAATAAAAATTCATGGCACAGGTCTAGGACTTGCAATAGTAAAACATGTAGCCATTCGTCACAATGCAATTTTAAAAATTGAGTCTCAGGAAAAAAAAGGTAGTAAGTTTTCTATAGAGTTTTCAGACAAAAGTTATTCATGAAATTAAATACTTAATTAAAACATATTTTTTCTCTTATCAATTCCTTTTTCATACCAATTTTTTGAAGAATTGACAAGGTTGACAATCAAAAGCATTAAAGGCACCTCTATTAAAACGCCAACAACAGTTGCTAATGCAGCTCCTGATTCAAAACCAAAAAGGCTGATAGCAGCGGCCACTGAAAGTTCAAAAAAGTTTGAGGCCCCTATTAATGCTGAAGGACATGCAACACTATGCGATTCTCCGAGTTTAAAATTTAACCAGTAAGCTAGTCCAGAATTAAAAATTACTTGTATGAAAATCGGTATGGCTATGAGAAATATTATTAATGGTTGTTTAATAATTTCTTTTCCTTGAAAAGCAAATAATAAAATTAGTGTAAGTAAAAGTGCCGAAATTGACCAAGCACCAAGTTTTTTAAGAATACTTTCATAGTATTCTTTGCCTTGTTTTAGCAAGCTTTTTCTTATAATTTGAGCAATTATGACTGGAATAACTATATAAAGTACTACTGATGTAATCAAAGTGTCCCATGGGACTGTTATAGCTGAAATTCCAAGAAGAATACCAACAATTGGAGCAAATGCAAAAATCATTATAATGTCGTTTAAAGCGACTTGAGAAATTGTAAATAATGGATCACCACCTGTTAGCCTGCTCCAAACAAATACCATCGCAGTGCATGGAGCTGCGGCCAGTAAAATTAAACCAGCAATATAACTATTAATTTGATCAGGTGGTAAGAATGGAGCAAAAAGATGCTTTATAAAAATCCATCCTAAAAAAGCCATTGAAAACGGTTTTATAAGCCAATTTATGAAAAGAGTAACACTGATGCCTCTTACATGTTTTTTAACTTCAGACAGAGCTTTAAAGTCTACTTTTATTAACATTGGTATTATCATCAGCCAGATTAGTAAACCAACTGGTAAATTAACTTTAGCAATTTCTATTTGTCCAATAATTTGAAAAAAAGGAGGAAAAAATTGTCCAAGGATTATTCCCAAAAAAATACATAAAAAAACCCATATTGTCAGATACTTTTCAAAAAAACTCATATATCTTCTATTTTTTTTATTTCATTTTGTAAACTTAGATTATCTAAAGAATCTAAAGGCAGTTTTGAAAGTAATTGAATTTTACATTTCATACTATTTAAAACATTTTTAAAAGCATTTAATTTTTCTTCATTATTTCCAACTAAAGCTGATGGGTCAGGGTAACCCCAATGAGCTGTAACTGGCTTTCCTGGCCAAATTGGACAAACTTCACCAGCAGCATTGTCACAAACAGTTATTATTATGTCCATTTGAGGAGAATGAGGTTTAGCAAATTCATGCCAATTTTTTGAACGAATTTTTTCAGCAGAATATCCCATCTGAATAGCAAGCTTTTTTGCAATCTGATTTACTTTTCCAGATGGCTCCGAGCCGGCAGAGTAACCATTAAATTTTTTACTTTTATCAGTTGAAGCCAAAGCTTCAGCTAAAATAGATCTAGATGAATTGTGGGTACACAAAAAAAGTATATTATATTTTTTCATAAAATTATTAAAACATTTACTCTTAATTGAACATAATTATAGAAAAAAGCCCGCAACTGCGAGCCTTTTTAATTAAAAAAATAGAATTTACTTTGTCCAAATTTGATTGCCATTTGAATCTTTAATTTGATTGGACCATGCTTTTTTGACTAAAGCAACTGCCTTATCAGGCATAGGAACATAATCTAATTCGTTTGCATGACCATCACCGTTTTTAAAGCACCAATCAAAAAATTTAAAAACTGCTCTTGCTGTAATTGCATTTTTTTGTTCTAAAAACATGATGATGAATGATGCGCCAGCAGCAGGCCAGCTTTCTTCACCAGGTTGATTAGTTAATAAAACACCCATACCAGGAGTTCCATTCCAATCAGCGCTTGCAGCAGCAGCAGCAAATGATGAAGCGCTAGGCTGAACAAAGTTTCCATCTAAATTTTTTAGAGATGCATGAGGGATTTTATTTCTTTTAGCATAAGCATATTCAACATATCCAAAAGAACCTTTGATACGTTTAACGTTGTTAGCCACACCTTCATTACCTTTACCACCAATTCCAGTAGGCCACTTAACTGCTTTTCCAGCACCAACTACTTTACTGAAATCTTCATTAGCTTTTGATAAATAATCTGTCCATAAAAAAGTTGTTCCGGAGCCATCAGCTCGATGAACAACAGTAATTCCTGAACTGGGAAGATTTAAATCAGGATTTAAAGCTGTAATAGCTGTATCATTCCAATTCTTTATTTTCCCGAGATGGATTCCTGAAATGATATCGGCAGTTAATTTTAATTCTCCGGGTGCGATTCCTTCTAGGTTGATAACGGGCACTACTCCTCCAATAATTGCTGGGAACTGCATCATTCCAAATTTTTCAAGTTCAGAAGCACTTAAAGGCTTATCAGAAGCTCCAAAATCAACTGTTTTAGCTTTAATCTGTCTTACTCCGCCGCTAGAACCAATTGATTGATAATTTAAACCAATACCAGTTTCTGCTTTATATGCTTCGGCCCACTTAGAATAAATTGGGAAAGGGAAGGTAGCGCCAGCTCCTGTAATATTCGCTGCAGTAACTGATAAACTTATAAAAGTTACAAAAGATAACACTATAGTTTTTAATATTTTATTAATACTCATACAAACTCCTTAGTTTTACTGGATAACGTCAAACGGAGTATAGTTAAACTATATTTCGATATCATTACATAGTTTTTAAAAATTAATATTATTGTCATTAGAAAGTAATATCTTGATGATATTTTGCTTTTAACGCTTGAATATAGAAGGTTTTTAAAATGAACTCTGAAAATCATAGTCATGAGTCATATTTTTTTAATCGAGAGCTCTCTATTCTTGATTTTAATAAAAGAGTTTTATTTAATGCTTCGGATAAAAATATTCCTTTACTAGAAAGGCTTAAGTATCTTTGTATTGTAAGTAATAATTTAGACGAATTTTTTGAGATAAGAGTAGCTAGTTTATTAGCAAGAGGAAAAGAGAATATTTATGAGTTAGATACTGAGTTACCTCATGAATTTGTTATATTTGGTCCAGAGTGTAAAAAAATTGTTGTAAGTCAATATGAGTTACTTAACAAAATAATCCTTCCTGAACTTGCTTTAAAAGATATTAATTTAATTAATATTGATGAAATAAGTATTAACCAAAAAAAATGGCTTAAATCATATTTTGAAAAAGAGGTTAGGCCAGTTTTAACTTCTATTGTTTTAGATCCTTCACGTCCTTTTCCACAAATTGTTAATAAGAGTCTTAATTTTATTATTGAAATTTCTGGAAAAGATGCATTTGGAAGAGCTAATTCATTAGCTATTATTAAAGTACCGAGAATTTTGCCCAGAATTATTTGTCTCCCTCAAGATAATTTAAACAAGAAATCTTTTTGTCTGCTTTCGTCAATAATTCAAAATCATATTCCTGATTTATTTCCAAATAGAAAAATTATTAATTTTTCTCAATTTAGAGTAACAAGAAATAGTGACTTATGGGTAGACGAGGAAGAAGTAAAAAATTTAAGGCAAGCTTTAAAAAGCGAATTAAAAACAAGGAATTTTGGTTTTGCTGTAAGACTTGAAGTTTCTTACAGTTGTCCTTCTCATTTAGCTGATTTTTTGCTTTCTAAATTTCGTATTGCTCCAGAATTTCTTTTTAAGGTTAATGGTCCAGTTAACTTGGTAAGACTTATTGAGTTAACTAATATGTTAAATAAACCTGAATTAAAATTTTCAGACTTTAATCCAAATAAAACATTACAATATAACGAAAATATTTTTTCATTGATTTCTGAAAAAGATATTTTACTTCATCATCCTTTTCAATCTTTTCAACCTGTACTTGATTTGTTAAACGCAGCAGCAATTGACCCAGAAGTTATAGCTATTAAACAAACAATTTACAGGGCGGGCTTAAATTCTGAACTAATTGATTCTTTGGTTATTGCTGCTCAAAATGGGAAAGAGGTTGTTGTTGTTGTTGAGCTTTTAGCTCGATTTGAAGAAGATGTTAATATTAATTGGGCTGATAAATTGGAGCAAGCAGGTGCACATGTTGTATATGGAATTGTTGGTTTGAAAACGCATGCAAAGATGCTTTTGATTATCAGAAGAGAAGACAAAAAATTAAAGTTTTATGCACATATGGGCACAGGTAATTATCATACAAAAACTGTAAAACTTTATACTGATTTTGGAATTATTACAGCAAACCCTAAATTAACAAAAGATGTAAATGAAATTTTTATTAATCTCACAAGCTTAACGAAGCTAAGAAAGCTAAGTTATATTTTTGTGGCACCATTTGACTTGCATAAAGAATTAACTAAACGAATTATTAATGAAAAAAATATTTGTTTAAATGGTGGAGATGGACGAATAATTGCAAAGATGAATTCTTTAACTGATCAGTCGATTATAAAAGTTTTGTATGAAGCTTCAAATGCTGGTGTAAAAGTAGACTTGATAATCAGAGGAGCTTGCTTACTTAGACCGGGAATCAAAGGTATGTCAGAAAATATTAAAGTAAGATCAATAATAGGGAGATTTTTAGAGCACCATAGAATTTTTTATTTTAAAAATAATAATGCACATGATATCTTTCTTTCAAGTGCAGATTGGATGAATAGAAATTTATATCGTAGAATAGAGATTGCATTTCCAATTCTTGAAAATGAATTAAAGCAAAGGGTGTTAAATGAAGGCTTAAATTATTATTTAAAAGACAATAAAAACGCTTGGGAGTTAGATTCATTGGGAGAGTACTCTTTAAAAAAGACTCGAAATTTGCAAAATGAATTTAGTGCTCAATCAGAACTAATAAATCTTTTAGGAAGTTGATGGATTTAATTCTATGGAGACACGCTCAAGCTAATGTTGGGGAACCTGATATTAAGAGAGAATTAGATCAATATGGGATGAAACAGGCTGCCCAAATGGGGGAGTGGTTAGATAGAAATTTACCAAGAAGCTGTAAAATTTTATCTGGAGTAAGTTTAAGAACTATTCAAACTACTGAAGCTCTAGGAAGAAAATACAAAATTATTCCTGAAATTAATCCCTTAACTCATCCTGAGGATATGCTTTCAATAATAAAATGGCCCGTTGAAAAAAGTTCTGTATTAGTTGTTGGACATCAACCATGGCTTGGTGAACTTGCGGCTTTAATATTGACCGGTAAAAAAAGAGACTGGGATATTAAAAAGTCAAATGCATGGTGGATATCAATGAATCAAAATGATCATTCTAGAAAACTTTACCTTAAAGCTGTTTTGGCACCTGAGTTTTTTGGGTAGTAAATAGCGTTTCTTAATATTGATAAGAAAGGTATATGAGAAAACAATCAACTTAAAAAAAAATCTTGTATGGTCATGGCAACTGTATATCAATATTAATACTTTAAGGTATAAACTAATAAAAGTTAGATAAAGTCACTACCTACAGTGCCTTCATTATTTCTACTTATTACTATTGTTGCAGATCTAGGCCTTGATCCCTTGCCATCAGGCCAATTACTGTCAAATGTTTCAGAATTTAGTATAGTAAAATTTGACCCGTTAGTATTTTCACCAGGATGTTGAATATTTACAAATAAAGTTTTGCCATCTGGGGTTTCTGCAAGCCCAGTAATCTCACATCCTTTAGGCCCAACTAAAAATCTTTTAAGTTTTTCTTCTCCGATCCTTTCTCCAATAAATGTTTTAATTTTATTTTTATTTTTATTATTTTGATTAATTATAGATATAGAATTGCCGTCACCGACTTTTCCAGGAATGGCAGCTAATAACATACAATTACTAACATCTGTATAAGCATGATCATCTGTTTGTATCCAAAGTAATCCATTATTAGAAAACCACAGTCCATCTGGTCTTGAAAAATCATTTGCACTACTTAGATCAGAAATATTAACATTTTTTTTGTCTGCATCTTCTCTTGAACCAAAAAGGAAAATATCCCACTCAAATTTAGTTGAGAATCCTTTTCCTTTATTTTCAGCCCACCTAATAATATGACCATTTGTATTGCCCTTTTGGTCATTCCCTTTTTTTGGTGAATTATAAAATCTAGGATTTGAAGAATCTACCTCCTCAATTTTTCTTGAAGGATTACATGTAAGTGACATATAAACATCACCATTAATTGGGTTAACGGCACCCCATTCAGGTCGATCCATTTTTGTTGCACCCACGAAATCAGCTGCTAACCTGGCATGAATGAGCACATCTGACTGATTAATAAATTCGTATGGTTTTGAGTTTTTTGAAATATCATTTTTTCCAAATTCAAGTTCTAACCATTCCCCAGTTCCATTATCATTAAATCGAGCAACATATAATTTTCCATCATCTAAGTATTTATCACCTGAAGAAATTCCACCTTTATTATCATCTGGATTCCAGGAATGGGAAGATACAAACTTATAAATATATTCATGAGTAGCATCACACCCCATATACCAAACTAATGGTTCTCCTGGAGTTACTTTGCCTGGCCAAGCACCTTCATGAGCGAATCGACCTAAAGCTGTTCTTTTTTTTATCGGAGCTTGAGGATTAAAAGGATCAATTTCAACAACCCAACCAAAAGTATTTGGACAATTTCGGAAATCATCACTACCGTCTTTAGAAATTCCAATTTTCAGGGCATTCCATCGACTATAAATTTTTTCAAGTGTTGTATCTTTTACGGTAGCCCATAAATTCTTTCCAGATGTAATTAAATTATATCTTTTAAAAGCTTTCATTTCACGATTATTTCTGAGAGCATCCTCGCTTTCAGGCCGATAAAAATACTTAGCCCAGTTTTCTTCACAAGTTAAATATGTTCCCCAGGGAGTATGGCCATTTGCACAATTACCTAAAGTTCCTCGAGTATGAGTCCCATCTGGAGAAAATAAAGTAATCAAATTTTTACTTTTTGCTGCAGGACCACTCATTTGAATCTTTGTAAGTGTAGTAATTCGTTTATTAAATAAAGAATTTTTTTCTACAAAAAATCCTGAATTATTTTTTTTAATCTCAATAATTGAAACACCATGCATCAACATTTCTTTTAAAACTTCTTTCTCAGATGTTCGTTTTCCTCCAAGTATTGATTGACCACTAACATGAAGGAATTCAGCAGTAATTGATTCATGATTGATACACAAAAGACCTCTATCAGAAACATTTGGGTCCCATTGATTATTTGAATTTAATCCAAAAAAGTGCATACCATCGTGATGATCTCCGGCCCTATTAACAAAAGATTCAACTCTGTCAGTACCATCATTTTTGTATTCATTTGTTTTAGTTTTGATTGGATCGCCAGTTCTTAATAAAACTTGATAATTATAGCCATTAGCCAAAGTAATATCATCTTTAATATTTTTCTTTACAGTATCGAAGTTTAAATTCAATTTTTTATTAGTACTACTCCCACTTGAGGTTAATAAAAGTAAGTTGCTTCCAAAGCAAATAGTCGCTAGTGCACTGAAAGATCCTTTTAATGCTGATCTTCGAGTAACATTTTTTTGAAGAATTTTTTCAAAATAATTATCAGTATCTAAATTAATACGAATTTTGTTGACTTTAGTTTTTTTCATAGAAGTTTTTAGAAAAGATAAAATTCTAACATTATTATTTTGTATATGTATTTTGAGATTCTAATTTACTAGGTAAGATGTTTAATTCAATTCCAAACTCTTGCCATAACATTTTTTCTTTGGTGAGTGCCTGCATAAAAGACTCATCAGCATTAAAGGCCTTATTATTTGAAGATAAATTAAATGATTTCTTAAAGAAATTGATTTTAATAGTATCTACATTTATAAAAAAATTTGTGAACAAAACAGCTAAGCGCATTGACATAACAGCAGTTATAAATTTTTCAGATTTTAATAAATGGTTAATTTTTTTTAAATTTCCTTTTTGAGAAAGTATAAATACACTAAGCAAATTTTTTTCATAACTAGTAAATTCTGAAAGTTCTGAATTATGAATTAAATAAGCACCATGTTTATGGTAACCAGATTTAGAAATAATACATCCAACTTCATGAAGTTTAGCTGCCCAGCCAAGAATTTTAAAAATTATCTCTTTTTTAAAATTAAATTGTCCATACAACTTTTGTACATTATATTCAGCTCTTAAGGACTTTTCCTTGTTTTCAATATATTTATTAATTAATTCTTTTACAGAGCTATTAGGAATATTTTTATCTTTGATATTATTTTCGAGGTCAGTTAGGATTCCCATTCTTAATCCAGCAACACAAGGGTTAATTCTTCCTAAATTTATTTCGTTATGAAGGCTTAATAAAATTGAGAGACCACCTAAAACAATACTAAAACGCTCTTCCTTAATGCCATTAAAACCGTTATCTTTTAAAGTACCTCTTTTAACAATTATATCTTGAAGCGAAATTAAGGATTCTTTTGATAAGAAACCATCTCCAAAAGAATTTTTTTCAATCAAATGTGCAAGGGTTCGCATCGTTCCTGAAGAACCATATGATTCGCTCCAAAGAAGAACATTAAAGTTGGATAATTTTCTTTTAAAAAGTTGATTTGCATAAGAAATAGCATCTTTGAAGTTTTGTTTTGTAATTATTTTGTTTTGACTAAAAAACTTTCTTGCTATTCCAACTGTTCCAATATCAAAAGATTTAATATTTATAATTTCTTTTCCTTCACCAAGAATAATTTCTGTTGAGCCTCCACCAATATCTATAACTAATCTTTTTTCTTCATTTTTTATAAGATTTGAAATTCCTTTATAAATTAAACTCCCCTCTTCATAACCAGATATAACCTCTATAGGATAACCAATTTGTTCTTGAGCTAAAGGTAAAAAATCCTTTATATTTTTTGCCTTACGCATTGTATTTGTGGCGACTATTCGAACCGCAGATAGAGGGAGTTCTTTTAATATTAATGAAAATCTGGATAAACATGATAATGCCCTTTGCATAGCAATGGGAGTTAGATTGCCGTTGGCATCAATACCTAAACCTAATTGAACAGGTTCTCTAGCAGCTTTTAAAATTTTTATTCCATTTTCTGTTGATATCCCGATTGACAAACGAAAACTGTTTGACCCAAGATCAATTGCTGCAAACATAACGAAAAGTCCCATAGAAATATTACAACATAGTGACAGAAGATATTAAATCGACATAAAAATTCATATAATTTTTTTAAAAAAAAGTTATATTCATTATCTAACAAATAATGAGTTTATGTCATCAAGTTGAAAAAAAACATCTCAATAATCTATCTTCCAGCATGAATGATAAAAATACTTTATAAAACTTTTATCAAATTTTGATTATTTTCGGAGAATTTAAAATGAAAAAAACCTCTAGTTTAATTAAAGGCATCACATTTGCTATAGGAGTATTCTGTACCTTTATGTCTATGTCTATCCTTGCGTCTGAAAATGTAAAGAGTCTTTTAGATCTACTTCTTAAAAAAGGTGTAATTACTCAACAAGAATATGATGATCATATTAAAACAGCTATTGATTCCTCTGAAAATAGGCAATTTAAAGACTCTCGTATAGCTGAAGATTTAACTAAGCTTAACAAAAGAGTGCCTTTAGATGCAGGAAATGTTTTAAAAAATGGATTGGGCGTTCAATCTGGAGATGGAAAGTACAAAGCTCAATTTATAGGAAGAGTTCATTTTGATTATAGAAATTTTTCTGAATCTCCAAGTTCAGCTGAGGAAGTTAATGAAAATAAATTTGATCTTCGTAGGGCAAGATTTGGTGTAAAAGGGCAGTTAGGAAAAGGGATTAAATACAAGTTGTTTGGAGACTTTGGAAACTCATCTGCTAAGATTGACGAAGGTTATATTGATTGGTCTGGCAAAAAAGGTAACAAGACAAAAATTCGCATGGGTAAGTTTAAAATGCCTTTCAGCTTAGAACAATTAACTAGTTCTAATAATATTGATTTTATGGAGCGAAGCTTGGTTGGAGTTCAGGAAGGTCAGTTCATTCCAACTAAAGAATTTGGTATTCAAGTTTATGGTAATCCAATGCCTGGTTCAGTTTATGCTTTAGCTCTTTCAAATGGAACTAAAGGTGGAACTAAAGATGAAGAGTATGATAGCCCTGATATTATATTTAGAGGTGCCGCAAATCTATCAGCTCTGGGAAAGAAAAAAAATAAAGGTAAAGTAATGCACGTGGGTTTTGGTTACAGCGTAGGTGAGCAAGGAGCAATTGGTTCATTCAAAAATAAAACTGAAGCTAGGAGTTCAATAAGACCATTTAAAAGTACAACTTTTGGTGCTGGAACAGACAGAACAAGAATGAATTTAGAATTAGCTTTTGCTAACGGTCCTGTTAAGATTCAGGGCGAATACTTTACTTTTGAATTTGACGATCCATCTAGATCTAGTAAGCTTGAAACAACAGGCTACTATGTTCAAGCTGTTTATAACTTGACTGGTGAAGATCATAATTATAGTCAAAAGAAAAGTACATTTGGCGGTATAAAACCTAAAGTTTCGTACACCACTAAATCAGGTAGAGGTGGTGCTTGGCAATTAGCAGTTCGACTTAGTAAAATCGATGGTGAAGAAATGTCAAGTGGTTCTCAAACTGGTGCTAAAGCTACTACATTAGGTTTGAATTGGAAAGCTACAAAAAATGCAAGAGTTTTGCTAAATTTCATTAGTACTGACTTTGATCAAGCAATTGATGGAGTAACATCTGAACGCGCAGTGAATCTTCGCGGTCAAATTAATTTTTAATTTGATCACAAGTGGCAGAAAAAACCCTTTTTAGGGTTTTTTTTTAACTTTAATTTTAGACCAAAGTATATTAGAGTTATTTATGTGAAAAATATTAGAAATATAATTAATATTTATTTTAAACAGAATATATATTTGAGGTTATCGTGAAATTAAAAAAATGTCTAACATCAGTTGATGTAAAAAATATTATTAGATCTGCTGAAAACGAAGCATTAAAAAATAACTGGAGCGTTACTATCGCAGTTGTTGATGACGGTGGACACTTAATGGCTTTACAACGACTTGATGGAGCAGCCCCGCTTTCGTCCTACATATCAATTGCCAAAGCTAAAACCGCTTCACTAGGTCAAAAAGAAACTAAGATTTTTGAGGATATGATAAATAACGGAAGATTCGCCTTTTTGTCAGTTCCTTACGTTGATGGAACTCTTGAAGGAGGAGTACCTATAATAATTGACGGAATTTGTATTGGTGCTGTAGGTGTTTCCGGTGTTAAATCAGATCAAGATGTTCAAGTAGCTAGGGTAGGTATTAAAGTTTTAAGTAGTTAAAGTGAATATCAAAAAGTGAGATTTGCTTTCATAAGATGCTGCAGATATAATCACAAATAACAATTTTCAAGTGTCTAGGCGTTTTTTTTTTGCTAATCTGATTAGTTCTTAAATTCAAGCTGTATTTCATAAGTACGTTTAGTTCTCATGCTTAGGTTGTCAAACTGAGGAGTTATTTTGTCTTCTTTTTTTTCCGCCAGCTTCATTCCTGCCAAACTAGCTTTAGCAGACGGAACTGTTTTTGATGGTATTTCTTTTGGTGCTAATGGAAGAACGTCTGGAGAAGTTGTTTTTAATACTTCTTTGACTGGATACCAAGAAATCATAACTGATCCAAGCTACTCTAAACAGATTATTACTTTGACTTGTCCGCATATAGGAAATACTGGAATTAATATTCAGGATAAAGAGTCTAAGAAAATTCACGCAAATGGGCTTATTATTAGAGATTTATCAATAAAAGTCTCTAATTTTAGATCAAATCAAAACTTATCTGACTATCTAAAAAGTGAAAACATTATTGCAATTTCTGGAATTGATACAAGAAAATTAACCAGAAGATTAAGAGAAAAAGGCTCTCAAAGTGGGGCAATCGTAACAGGCCATAACATTAATTGTTCCGATGTAATCGACTATGCAAATTCATTCATGGGTATTAAAGGAGTAGATTTAGCTAAAGGTGTATCTACGAAAAATGTTTATGAGTGGAATGAGTCAGTTTGGTCATTAGAAAAGGGTTTTGAAATACAAAAAAAAAATAAATTTAACATTGTTGTCATCGATTTTGGTACAAAGTTCAATATTTTGAGAATGCTTGTTCAAAGAAATTGTAAGGTAATTGTTTTACCTGCAGAAACAAACTTTAAAAAAATATTAAGTTATGATCCTGATGGTATTTTTTTATCGAATGGTCCAGGTGATCCAGAACCATGTAATTATGCTATTAATACGACAAGAAAACTAATTGAGAAAAAAATACCGATTTTCGGAATTTGTCTTGGGCATCAAATTTTAGCAATTGCATCTGGTGCAAAAACAATAAAAATGAAATTTGGGCATCATGGAGCAAATCACCCTGTAAAAAGTTTGGATACAGGAGAAGTCTTTATAACATCTCAAAACCATGGATTTACTGTGGATCCAAATTCTTTGCCAGATAATTGCATAGTTACACATATTTCACTTTTTGATAATTCGGTTCAAGGATTTAAAAGAAAAGATTTTCCGGTTTTTGGGTTTCAGGGGCATCCTGAAGCTTCTCCTGGACCAAAAGATATTGGGAATTTATTTGATAAATTTATAAAAATTATAGAAAAGAATATTAATGCCAAAAAGAAATGATATAAAAAAAATCCTTATTATTGGGGCTGGTCCAATTGTTATTGGTCAAGCTTGCGAATTTGATTATTCGGGAGTTCAAGCCTGTAAGGCTCTTAAGGAAGAAGACTTTATAGTTGTTTTAGTTAATAGTAACCCTGCAACTATAATGACTGATCCTGAAATGGCAGACATAACTTACATTGAGCCAATCACATGGCAAGTAATAGAAAGAATTTTAGAAAAAGAAAAACCAGATGCAATTTTGCCAACTATGGGTGGCCAAACTGCTCTTAATTGCGCTTTGGATTTGCATCGTAATGGAATATTAAAAAAATACAATTGCGAATTAATTGGAGCCTCTCCAGAAGCAATTGATAAGGCTGAAGATCGTCTTAAGTTTAAAGATGCTATGTCAAGAATTGGTCTTAATTCTGCAAAGTCTATAATCGCAAAGTCTATGGAAGAAGCATTAACTGCGCAAAAATTTATAGGTTTTCCAAATATAATTCGTCCATCTTTTACAATGGGCGGATCCGGTGGAGGAATAGCTTATAACCAGGAAGAATTTGAAATAATTTGTAAAAGAGGTTTAGAGGCATCTCCTATTTCAGAATTATTAATTGAAGAATCTTTAATTGGCTGGAAAGAGTTTGAGATGGAAGTTGTTAGAGATAAAAAAAATAATTGCATAATTGTTTGTTCTATTGAAAATTTGGATGCTATGGGAGTACATACCGGAGATTCAATTACTGTGGCTCCAGCTTTAACGCTTACGGATAAAGAATATCAAATTATGAGAAGTTCTGCGATAGCTGTTTTAAAAGAAGTTGGCGTTGATACAGGTGGTTCAAACGTACAATTTGCATTAAATCCAAAAGATGGTCGATTAATTGTTATTGAGATGAATCCAAGAGTTTCTAGGTCATCTGCTCTTGCATCAAAAGCTACAGGTTTTCCAATAGCTAAGGTAGCAACGAAATTGGCAATTGGTTTCACTTTGGATGAATTGAAAAATGAAATTACAGGAAATCAGTCTCCAGTATCATTTGAGCCAAGTATTGATTACGTTGTTACAAAAATACCAAGATTTGCTTTTGAGAAATTTCCCTCTGCAGATAGTCATCTCACAACACAAATGAAATCAGTTGGTGAGGTTATGGCAATTGGTAGAACATTCCAAGAGTCTTTTCAAAAAGCTTTACGTGGATTGGAGGTTGGTGTTGATGGAATGAATCAAAAAACAATTGATCATGAAGTAATTAAAGAAGAATTAGGTGAACCAGGGCCTGAGAGAATTTGGTATGTTGGAGACGCTTTTGCTCAAAACTTTTCTGTTCAAATAGTTCATGAACTTACTCATATTGATCCTTGGTTTTTAGAGCAAATTAAAGAAATTATTGACATAGAACTTTGGTTAGAAAAACAGAGTATTGATTCTATTGATAGAAAAATATTATTTAATTTAAAAAGAAAAGGATTTTCTGATAAAAGGATTGGATATTTATTAAATGTTTCAGATAGTAATATTAGAACTCTGAGAAATAAATTTAAAGTAAAGCCTGTTTATAAACGCGTTGATACATGTGCAGCAGAGTTTTCAACGAAAACCTCATATATGTATTCAACTTATGAGGATGAGTGTGAGTCTTTTACTACAAACAAGAAAAAAATAATAATATTAGGAGGAGGACCAAATCGTATTGGTCAAGGTATTGAATTTGATTACTGCTGCGTTCATGCAGCTTTTGCATTAAAAAATGATGGTTATGAAACTATTATGATTAACTGTAACCCTGAGACAGTTTCAACCGATTTTGATACTTCGGATCGATTATATTTTGAACCTTTAACTTTAGAGGATGTGTTAGAAATAGTTGATAAAGAAAAGCCTGAAGGTGTTATTGTTCAGTATGGTGGACAAACTCCGCTAAAACTTGCAATTGATCTAGAAAAAAATGGAGTCCAAATCATTGGAACTCCCCCAAATATGATTGACGCAGCAGAGAATCGTGAGAGATTTCAAAAATTTATAAAAAAACTTGGTCTAAGACAACCTGAAAATCGAACAGCTATGACAAAAGATGCTGCTATTAGTTTAGCTAATGATATTGGATACCCCTTAATAGTAAGGCCTTCTTACGTTTTAGGCGGAAGAGCAATGGAAATAGTTCATGAAGAAAAGGAGTTAGAAAGGTACATAAATGAAGCAGTTCAAGTCTCTGATCAGTCTCCTGTTTTGCTTGATAGATTTTTAAATGACGCAATAGAGGTTGATATAGATTGTGTATCAGATGGATACCGTACTTTCATTGGGGGTGTTATGGAACATATTGAGCAAGCAGGTGTTCATTCAGGTGATTCCGCATGCTCATTGCCTCCTCACTCACTTTCAAAAATAACAATTAATGAGTTAAAAAAGCAAACTGAATTACTTGCAAAAAGTCTAAGTGTAGTTGGGTTAATGAATGTTCAATTTGCCATCCAACAAAAAAAAATAGATGGCAAAAACCAAGATATTGTTTTTATTTTAGAGGTAAATCCAAGAGCATCCAGAACTATTCCATATGTTTCAAAAGCAACTGGCATACCTTTAGCAAAAATTGCTGCTAAGTGCATGGTTGGTAAATCTCTTGATGAGCAAAAAATTTTTAAGGAAGCAAATCTAACTTACTACAGTGTCAAAGAGGCTGTTTTTCCATTTTCAAAATTTCCTGGTTTTGATACCATTCTTGGTCCAGAAATGAAGTCCACTGGAGAGGTAATGGGTGTTGGAAAAACATTTGGTGAAGCTTTTGTGAAGTCGCAAATAGGCGCCAGTATAAAATTACCTATTAATGGAATGGTTTTTATATCAGTAAAAAATAGTGATAAATTTAAAGCAATAAAAATAGCTAAAGATCTTGTTCAGATTGGATTTGAAATAGTTGCGACAAAAGGAACAGCTGAGGCAATTTCAAAAGCAAAGATTTCAGTTCTAACAGTTAATAAGGTTGCTGAGGGACGACCACATGTTGTTGATATGATAAAAAATAATGAAATTGTTATGGTTATTAATACTGTTGAAGATAAAAGAAATGCAATAAATGACTCTAGGACAATTCGTACTTCAGCTCTTTCCACAGGAGTAACAACTTATACAACTATTGCGGGCGCTGAAGCTGCGGTCGAGGGAATGAAGCATTTTAATGAATTTCAGGTTTATAATCTTCAAGAAATACATCAAAATATTATTTAAATAATATTTGATATTAAATAAACTTGTTAAATTAAATAAAATTTTAGATTTTATGAATTCTGAACCTATAACTGTTAATGGAGCAAGATTGCTTAAGGAAGAGCTTCATAGGCTCAAGCACACTGAAAGACCATCGGTCATCAATGCTATTGCCGAGGCCAGAGCACAAGGAGATCTTTCAGAAAATGCTGAATACGATGCTGCAAAGGAAAGACAAAGTTTTATCGAGGGAAGGATTGCAGAATTAGAAAGTAAATTATCAATGGCTCAAATTATTGATCCTAAAAATTTAGATGCAGAAGGAAGAGTTGTTTTTGGTTCAACCGTTACTTTGTTAGATTTTGAGCTAAACAAAAATGTAACATATCAAATTGTAGGAATAGATGAAGCAGATTTAAAAGACTCTAAGGTTTCAATTACTTCCCCAATTGCAAGAGCTTTGATTGGTAAATTAGAGGGAGATGTTATTGAAGTTCAAGCACCAAGTGGCATAAGAAAATATGAGATACTTGAAGTTAAATATACCTAATTAGAAGTCTAGGACTTTTATTTATTTAATATTCTTCGTAGTAAAATGGCAATACTATAAAATTTAATGACTAATAATAAGTTCAAAAAAAAATGGTTAAATAATCATTTAAGAGACCATTATGTGAAATTGTCAAAAAAAGATGGTTATAGATCTAGAGCAGTCTACAAATTAATTGAAATTGATCAAAGCGAGAAAATTATTAGACCCGGTCAAACAATTATAGACCTAGGTTGCTTTCCTGGAAGCTGGTTACAGTATTTAAAAAAAAAATTAGTCAATAAAAACAATAATAGTATTAATGGGAAGATAATTGGTTTAGATTTAGTTGAAATTGTGCCACTTTCAGATATTATTTTTGTAAAAGGCGATTTTATGGATAAACATACTTTTTCTTATCTTAAAAATGTTTTAGGCGGAAAAAAAGCCGACTTAATCTTGTCAGATATGTCACCAAATTTATCAGGTATTTCTATAATTGATAATGAAAAAGTAATTAATATTGCAGATTTAGTAATTGATTTTGCAATTTTCAACATAAAATCTTCGGGATCAGTTTTGTTTAAGTGTTTTAATGGAACTGGATATGATCAAATTATCAGTAAATTCAATTCTATTTTTAAGAAAGTTCTTACTAAAAAACCTAAAGCAAGTAGAGATAAATCTTCAGAAGTCTACCTATTGGGAAAAGGCATTAAAAATAGCTAATAAAAAGATTATGTAAAGTATCTTGAAAAACATTGATATAGTCACAATATTATGAATAATATAGCATTCTGGCAAGTCTCATTAATTCCGAGTAAAATTGAATTTAATGATTCATATTAATTTGAGGAGTCCATGTGAACAATATGTTTTCTAAAACTGCAATTTGGATTGTAATAGCAATGGTGTTATTTACTGTCTTTAAACAATTTGATGAAAGAGGCATATCAGGAGGAGCAACGCAAATCCCATATTCTGATTTTTTAGGTGAGGTCAAAGCTCAAAGAATTCGTGAAGCAACTATTGAAGATAGAACTATAGTTGCAATAACAAATGATGGTAAAAAGATTAAAACTACTTCTACCAATCTTGACCGTGGTTTAATAGGTGATTTGGTAAATAATGGAGTTAAATTTGATGTAAAGCAACCTGAACCTCCTTCTTTCTTATCACAAATTTTTATTTCCTGGTTCCCTATGCTTCTACTTATCGGGGTATGGATTTTCTTCATGCGTCAAATGCAAGGTGGTGGTAAAGGAGGTGCTTTTTCTTTTGGAAAATCGAAAGCGCGGATGCTTGATGAAAATCAGAATGCAGTTACTTTTGCAGACGTTGCAGGTTGTGACGAAGCTAAAGATGAAGTTAATGAATTAGTTGAATTTCTTAAGGATCCATCAAAATTTCAAAAGTTAGGTGGTCGAATTCCTAGAGGAGTTCTGATGGTTGGTCCTCCTGGAACTGGCAAAACATTGCTTGCAAGAGCTATTGCTGGAGAAGCTAAAGTTCCTTTTTTTACCATTTCTGGCTCTGATTTTGTTGAAATGTTTGTAGGTGTTGGTGCTTCAAGAGTCAGAGATATGTTTGAAAATGCAAAAAAGCATTCACCTTGCATAATATTTATTGATGAAATCGACGCGGTAGGTCGACATAGAGGTGCTGGAATGGGTGGAGGTAATGATGAACGTGAACAAACTTTGAACCAGCTTCTTGTTGAGATGGATGGTTTTGAAGCAAATGCAGGAGTGATTGTAATAGCTGCAACTAATCGTGCGGATGTTCTTGATAAAGCATTATTGAGGCCAGGTCGTTTTGATAGACAAGTTATTGTTGGCCTCCCCGACATAAGAGGCAGAGAACAAATACTATTGGTTCACATGAGGAAAGTACCAATTGCCACTGATGTCAAAGCAGATATTTTAGCGCGAGGAACTCCAGGATTTTCTGGAGCCGATCTCGCAAATTTAGTTAATGAAGCTGCTTTATTTGCTGCTGGAAGAAACAAACGTCTCGTTGAGATGCAAGACTTCGAGGATGCTAAAGATAAAATAGTAATGGGTCCTGAAAGAAAATCTGCCGTTATGAGAGAAGAGGAAAGGCGAAATACTGCTTACCATGAGTCGGGTCACGCGGTAGTTGCTAAACTTTTACCTAAAGCAGACCCAGTGCATAAAGTTACAATAATGCCCAGAGGTTTTGCTCTTGGTCTAACATGGCAATTACCTGAGCATGACCGCATCAATATGTATAAAGATAAGATGCTTGAAGAAATAGCAATATTATTTGCAGGAAGAATTGCTGAAGAAATTTTTATGAATCATATGTCTACAGGGGCGTCAAACGATTTCGAACGTGCAACTAAATTAGCTAGGTCAATGGTAACAAAATATGGGATGTCTGAAGCTTTAGGCACCATGGTTTATGAAGATTCTCAGCAGGATTACTTTGGTCGGTACTCATCAAAGACAGTCTCTGAAGCAACACAGCAAAAAGTTGATAATGAAATCAGAAATATTCTAGATCAGCAATATGTTCTTTCAAGAAAGCTAATTGAAGAAAATAAAGAAAAAGTTGAACTCATGGCCTCATCTTTGCTTGAATGGGAAACTATAGATTCCGATCAAATTAATGACATTATGAATGGCAGAGAACCTAGGCCACCTAAGATTTCTGCTAGTCCCCCGCAACCTGATAAAGACTCTCCTAGTGGAGGAGTTGAAGGTGTAACTGCGCCCGCATAAGTTTAAAAAAAGAGATAAAGTTTTTACTTTATCTCTTTAATTTCAATAAATTTTTCATCTACTATTTTGACAAAATTTGTATCAAATTTAAATTTTTTTGAATGTGGTAGGTTCAAACTCCAAATTTATCAGGACTTTTTTAATCCTCTAATAATGGGGATTTTAAATGTTACTCCTGACTCTTTTTATGATGGCGGTAAATATAATAATTTTGATAAAGCTGTATATCATGCAGAAAAAATGATAGAAAATGGAGCAAATATTATTGATGTTGGTGGAGCTTCATCAAGGCCAGGCTCTAGGGAAGTATCAATCCAAGAGGAATTAGACAGAGTTTTACCAGTTATAGAAAAAATTAGAGAATTTGAAGTGCCAATTTCAATTGATACATGTAAACCAGAAGTGTTAGATGAGGCAATTGAAAAAGTTGATTTAGTCAATGACATAAACGGCTTTAAAAATATAAAATTATTAGAAATAGTAAAAAAAAGTAATGTAGGTTTATGTGTTATGCATATGAAGGGCTCTCCAGAAAATATGCAATTAAATCCTAATTATCATAATGTATTAAATGAAATTATTGTATTTTTAAAAAAGCAAACAAAAAAAATAATATCTGAAGGTATTTCAAAAAATAGAATTTGTGTCGATCCTGGATTTGGTTTTGGAAAAAATTTGAGACATAATTTGATTTTATTGGATAATCTTTCTAAGATTGAAAGTGAAACAGAGTTGCCAGTTTTAGTCGGTTTATCGAGAAAATCAATGATAGGTTTGATAACTGGTAAAGATTTGGAAAAAAGATTATCTGGTAGTTTAGCATTAGCATTTTTAGCAGTGAACAATGGTGCAAGAATAATACGAGTTCATGATGTAGAAGAAACATATGATTTTTTTAAAGTCTTAAGAGCAACCAAATTTAATTAAATTTATTTAAAAAGATTTATGGTAAGAAAATATTTTGGGACAGATGGTATAAGGGGTAGGGTTGGATCATTTCCAATCACTCCTGAATTTGTCATGAAATTAGGTTATGCAACAGGCAGAGTTCTTATAGATTCAAGAACTTCTTCATCAACGCGGCCTGCAGTTTTGATAGGTAAAGATACACGCATATCAGGTTATATGTTGGAGGCAGCTTTACAATCAGGATTTTCTGCGGCTGGAGTTGATGTAATGTTGGCAGGCCCTGTACCTTCTCCTGCAGTTGCCTACTTAACTCGTGCTCTAAGATTATCAGCTGGTTTAGTTCTATCAGCATCTCATAATCCTTACTTTGACAATGGAATAAAGTTTTTTTCTCATGAAGGAAATAAATTACCAGATCACATAGAATCTTTAATAGAACAAGCTTTAAATAAACCGATTGACTGCGCCCCTCCTAATGAAATTGGAAGAGCAAAACGCATTGATGATGCCAGAGGAAGATATATAGAATTTTGTAAAAGCACTTTTCCAAGTGATATGGATTTAAAGGGCATGAAAATTGTTATTGATTGTGCAAATGGCTCTGCATATCATATCGCACCAGAGGTTTTTCATGAACTTGGAGCAGAGGTAATTGTCATTGGAAATAATCCAAACGGTTTCAACATTAATGAAAACTTTGGAGCAACAGCTCCTAAAAATTTATGTATAAAGGTTGAATCAACTAAATCTCATTTTGGTATTGCTCTTGATGGAGATGCAGATAGATTAATAATGGTAGATTCTAACGGTAAAATTTATAATGGTGATGAATTGCTTTATATACTTGCGAAAGATCGTCTTAATTTGAAAAATATAAATGGGGTTGTTGGAACTTTTATGACAAATATGGCAGTTGAAACAAGTTTAGCTGATCTTGGTGTTAATTTTGAAAGAGCAAAAATAGGTGACAGATATATATTAGAAAAGTTGAATTCTAAAGGTTGGGAACTTGGAGGTGAGAGTTCGGGGCATTTTCTTTTTTTAGATAAACATACAACTGGAGACGGAATTATCTCAGCATTACAAATATTATCTGCATTATTACGGTCAAAAAAAACATTAACAGAAAGCTTAGAAAATTTAAATTTATGGCCACAAGTTCTGATAAATGTTCCAGTAAAATCAGGATTTAATTGGGAAAAAAACAAAAAATTAGTCTTGCAAAAAGAAAAAATTGAATCTGAATTAGGAAGTGAGGGTAGATTGCTGATTCGTTTATCTGGGACTGAGCCTTTGCTAAGAATAATGGTTGAAGCTCGAAGTGAAGACTTAGCAAAAAATTATGCGAAAAAAATTGTCAGTTGTATTGAAGATTAATAATTTATTTAAGAGATTAAAGTATCAGTTATAATCATTTAACGGAGTGTGGCGCAGCCCGGTAGCGCACCTGCTTTGGGAGCAGGGGGTCCAAGGTTCGAATCCTTGTACTCCGACCAATACAATTTGTTTTCAGAGGTAAGCCTCTATATAAAGGATAAACTGCCCATAGCTCAGCTGGATAGAGCAACGGCCTTCTAAGCCGTAGGTCGTACGTTCGAATCGTACTGGGCAGGCCATTAAAATCAATAGGTCAGAGTAAATCCCAGACTTTACAACTCGAGAAAATACTGTCTGGTATAAGGTATGATACTTCCTTACTACTTTACTTAATTGGTATTTATTACCTAGATTAGATAAGTCACCTTACTTAAAAAAGTAAGTGTAAGTATTTACAGATCATAATCTCTACTGATTAATTCTTGGAGCAAAAGGTACAGACCCCCTCCCCTCCCTAAATCTCAGTTATTTATATTTAGATAAGAACAAATAATTCAAAGTAGTAGTAAATGATTGATATGAAGATTCAAAGTATAATCATTATTTTGCAAAAAATTACACATTTTAAATATGAAAATACCTACAATTATTATTTTATTACTCATCTCGCCATCTGTGTGGTCGATTGCCTGTAATGAATTGGTTCGAAGAGACGGTGTTACTTTTAAGAAAGGAAGTGATGAGAGATTTTCTGGAAAAGTAACTAGCTTTTGTAGACGTATTTACAGCGGAACATATATAAATGGTAGATGTGAAGGTAGATGTAAAACTTACTTTGATAATGAAAATCTATTTAAAGATTACTTCATCAAAAATGGAAAGATGGAAGGTGTTCAAAGGATATATTGGGCAAATGGAAATCTTCGAGCGATGTGGCGTGAGGAAAAAGCTTTAGAAGACGGTCTTACAGAGAGTTGGTTGGAAGATGGCTCTCTTTCTCAAAGATTAATTTTTAAAAATGGTAAATGTGTTGAAGAAATTGTTGGGAGATGTTTTTGATCAAAAGCAAAGAAAAAAATCTGATTAATTAAAATTTAAAAAGCTCTAAGCATTAAAACAAACAAATCACTAATCAATTAAAAATCTTGATATTTAATTGACGATGTAATGTAAATAAAAAAAATTACTATCTTATCTATAATTTATCTAAATTTAGTAATTTGAAAATTTTGTAAGAATCACTGTAAAGTTTTATTTCCATTATTTTCATCGTATTTGTAAAAAATACTTATACTTACAAGTGTTTTAAAAGTTTCCCTTAAATTAGTAGTTTCTATAAGCTTTTGTTTTTCCTCATTTGAAATTGGAGCAATCATGGCTAAAGTATGAATTTGTTGATCAATTTTAAGTTTTTCAAATTCTATCCAGTTTAAACTTAAACCATTATCATCAAAAAATTTTTTTATTTCACTTCTGTAGGAATCTAATTCATTTTTTTCTAATACTTCTCTACTTAAACTTATTAAGTCTCCACTAAATTTCTCATAATCTACCACAAATTCTCGATATTTTTTTTCATTATTTACTTCTTTTTTGATTTCAAATCTTGTAATACCAGTTAAATTTATAAGTATTCTTCCGTCTTCTGCCTGGATATAATCACTTATTTTACCAAGACAACCAACTTTATAGACCTCGCCATCATTTTTTTTTGCTTGTACCATTCCCATAAGTTTATTATTTCTCATAACATCATTAACTAAATCAAGATATCTTTGTTCAAAAATATTCAGAGGTAAATTAGTTTTTGGAAAATAAATTACTCCACTTAATGGAAATATAGGAATTAAGTTTGGGAAATCATTTGACATATTTATATTATATAAAAAATAACGGAACTATGCAGTGACATATAAGTATCACTCCGTATTTAATAAATTTTATATAGCTTGTATTTAGACATACTAAATTTATAAAATATTTATACAAAAGTAGCTAAATGGTGATTTATGAATGATGTTATTCTAGTGCGTCCTAAAACCATCAGTTGCATTTACTTCTGCATAAAAACGAGCACCAACCTCTGCTTAAGCTTTTCCTTGAACAATTAAGTATTACTATCTAATTGATGTATCGTCAAGATAACTTTCAAGGATTTCTCCAAAATCAAAAGTATATCTAATTTATGCTGCAAATCTTTTTTAAAAAATTTATTTAATTTTCTTAAAATAAAAATATTAAAACAATCGAGTTATTAGAATTAAAGAAATAATAATTCCAAGACTATACAGGATGATTTTCCAAATTGAGAATTGTCTTTGGCTCCAATTTATACGATTATCTCTTTCCGTCTGTTTCTTACTAGCCCTAAAGCGCCCAATAAAGAAAAAAACTGCAAGTGAAATAATCACTATCCCACCAAATATTAGGTCGTTTAAGTTCACTAGCGGCTTCTCAGCTTGGCTAGTAGGCGAAGCATTTCTAAATATAGCCATATAAGTGTTACCATTAATGAGAATGCTCCAAACCACTCCATATATTTCGGTGCACCCTGTTCAGCTCCCTGTTCAATAAAATCGAAATCTAAAACTAAATTGAGTGCAGCAATTGCTACCACAAATAAACTAAAGCCAATGCCAAACAATCCGTTAGAGTGAATAAAACCAATATTTGAACCAAACATGTTCATAATAAAGCTTACTAAATATAGTAGTCCTATACCCATTGTTGCCGAAGTTACTATCAAGCGAAAATTTTCTGTTGGTTTGACAATACCCGTTTTATAAAGAAGTAAAAGTGATGATAATGTGCCAAGAGTAAGACCAACAGCTTGAATTACAATGCCATCGAATTGTGCTTCATAAATTGCTGAAATCCCCCCTAAAAATAAACCTTGAAATAGAGCATAGATAGGTGAAGTATATCCAGACCAATGCTTTTTGAAAATGGTTATTAAGGCGGCAATTAAACCGCCTATAACCCCAGTAATAACAAATGGCATTACTACTCCGGAATTATTATTTTGAAAAAATAAATTCCAGGTCCAAGATGCTGACACAACCACCAAAAAAAGTAATATTCCAGTTTTATTTACTGTGCCCGCCAATGTCATTGTGGATGATTCTGTAATATCATTTGTAGATTTAAGTGCAGCATCACTAAAGGTATTAGCGTTCAGCGCTGGATTACCTGATCGACCAAATTTTTCTAACGCGCTATGTTTAGACATAAATAAACCCCATTATTAGTAAAAATTATATATTTAAAATTTTTTTTTATAGATATAATATTATAGACTAACTGATAAATCAGTTTATGTTGCCTATACTTAAAATTAATTTGACTAAAATTGTTTTGACAACAATGGAACTTAGTAATGTCGTATTAGATCAAAGTTTATACATACCAAATTTAATCAAACAATTTAGAAAAATTTAAAAATTATTGAACAACATTTTTATTAAAATTTTATTCTCTTATCAATGATACTATTTATATTAGGTTTGTTTACATACGCTTTATTAGGTTTTTGGGTAAAGTATACTTTAAATAAACATGATGATGTTCTGCCAAATATGCCTTTTACTGCAAAAGAGTTTGGGTTAAGTTTGCTTAAGGAAAAAGATTTAGTTGGAGTAAACATTGAAGACTCAAAAATAGGTGATCATTATGACACAAGTTCAAAAACTGTAAGAGTTAAACCAGATAGACTTGATAAAAAAAGTATCACAAGTATTACTGTTATGTGTCATGAAATTGGACATGCTATCCAGCATAAAGAAAATTATCCGCCGCTAATAAGAAGACAAAAGATTATTTCTAAAACAGAGTGGTTAAATAAATTAACGAGTTTATTATTATATACAGGCATTCCAACAATATTAGCAACTGGTGCACTACCTTTTATAAGAATTTGTGTCGCCATAATTTTTGCCTCTGTCTTGATTAATTTGATTTCTCACTTAATTACGCTTGATGTTGAACTAGATGCAAGTTTTAAAAGAGCAATGCCTATTTTAAAAAATAAAGTGCCAAAAGAATATCATTCCTCCTGTAAATCTATTTTAAAAGTTTGTGCTTATACTTATTTAATTGGCTCATTAACTGCGATTTTAAATTTAAGAAATATATGGCTTTTATTAAGAGCAGTAATGTTAAAAAGATAACAATGTTGCCTAAGCTTAAGATTTATTAAGTTAAGTGATTTAAGATTTTATAAATTTTTAAAGTTTGATTAAAATAAAAATAATTGAATATTTTTCTTGATGAAAAATCCACTTTTTTAAAAGCTAGCTAAAATAGCAATTTTATTTTAGTAAATTAGAGAACGATAAATTCTTAAATTTAGGAATTTTTTTTTGGTAAAAGTTTAAAAGATATTTATAAAAATACCGATAAGAATTAAGTATTTATAATGTTTCTTAGGCATGTAAAATTTTTGAATTATTTAAAAAGATATACAGAAAAAGATAATTGATTGAATAATTAATTGTTTATAAAATTAAAATTTTTTTTTAGTCATGAGGAAAGATTATGAAAAAATTATCAGTAATGTCATTTTTATTTTTTTTTACATCACTTGGTTTTTCTAAGGATGATGAAAAAGTATTTTTAGTTATTGAAAATTATGTAAATAATAATTATCAACAAGCCGAAAATGGTTGGAAATATTTAGCAGAAAAATATGACGACGACAAAGCACAATTTAGATTAGGGATATATTATTTTCTTGGAGAAGGATTAAACAAAGATCTGTTTGAATCAATTAAATGGTTAAAAAGATCAGCTTTAAATGGAAATATTTATGCACAATACAAGCTAGGAAAATTATATGAAACTAACGAGAAGATAATTAATCATAAAGAAGCTAAAAGATGGTATTTAATGGCAGCTGAGAAAGGCAATCATTTTGCACAATATAAATTAGGAAAACTTTTTGAAAATCGTAAAAACTCCTTTCTTAATATTGAATACGCTTACATGTGGCTAAAAATATCTGCGGCTCTCGGAAATGAAATGGCAATACAAAATTATAAAATATTAGAAAAAAAAATGTCAATTTCCCAATTAGAAAATGCTATGCAATTAACTTCTGAGTGTTTTATAAATAACTTTCAAAATTGTAAATAAAGAATAATAATTTTTTATGAATACTTTCATTTCAAAAAAGATATTAATTAAATATTAAATATTAAATATTTTTAATAAATTTATATTAATTTAAAATTTATAAAAGGATTTTAATAAATGAGTAATACTGAACGAAAAATGGCTGCAATTTTAGCTATGGATGTAACATCTTATTCTGAAAAAATGGGTAAAGATGAAGAAGGCACATTAGAACATCTTAGAGCTTGCAAAGAGATCATTGAGGGTGTTGTAAGTGAAAATAAAGGGCGTATTTTTAATACAGCTGGTGACGCTTTCATGATTGAATTTTCCAGTACTATTTCAGCATTATCTGCAGCAATTGAAATTCAAAAACTAATAAAATCTCGAAATAATTCTTTAGAGGAAACTGAAAGAATGTATTTTCGAATGGGAGTAAATGTTGGTGATATTATTATTGAAGACAATAATCTTTACGGAGAAGGTGTTAATGTAGCAGCAAGGCTTGAAGGAATCGCTAAGCCAGGAGGTATATCGATATCTGAAAAGGTATATCTTGAAGTTAGAAGAAAATTTAACTTTGCATTTGAAGATAAAGGCTTAAAAGAACTTAAAAATATTCAAGATCCTGTTCGTGTTTTTGAGTTAAATACCGGAGTTGTTAAAAAAACAACTTCCAATAATTTGGAAAACAATAGTAAAAAGAAAAAGACTTTTTACTTAACTTCGTTAAGTATTGCTAGTTTATTAGTTGTAGCTACAGTAGCTTATTTTTTTATTGATACAAGCAAGGGATCCTCGGAAACTAAACAAGTAAAAGTTTCAAATACAATTGTTATTTTACCAATAACAAATTCAAGCTCAGACGAGTTATCGAAAAATTTTTCAAACGGTTTGACTCACGATTTGAATACATCTCTAGCAACCGCAGCTAAAGGGTTAAATGTAATTCGCTTACCAAAGAGACCTGA
>MDTB01159741.1_pt1 | contig 45885 bp, 46 predicted proteins | sample 811161 | NCBI WGS metagenome assembly MDTB01 (sample SAMN05326650, study PRJNA326480) | marine metagenome | isolation source: seawater | place: Mediterranean Sea | collected 2009 | reverse complement strand
GGGAAACTCACCTCAAAACTAGTTCTTCCTATAGAGCCGTAGTAGACCACTACGTTGATAGGCTGGATGTGGAAGCGTGGTAACACGTGTAGCTGACCAGTACTAATAGCTTAATTGGCTTGATTTATGCACTGAAAAAAATTTTTAATTAGATATTTGAAAAAATATAACTAAAACTTCTTTTGTGAAAAATAAAAAGAATAATCAATTAATTGAAACAATAAAAAAATTTAAAAATATCCAACAAAAAAATTCAATAAACATTGACACAAACGAATTTATTAACCTAATTAATTTATCTCTAGGTTTTTATAAGCCACTTTATGAATTTTGCGATTTAGAAGATGTAAAAAATATTTTAAATAAAAAAAAAATTAATAAACATAAGAGTTGGACGATACCAATACTGTTGGACTCAAAATCAAAAAAAAAAATATCAATAAATAAATATTATAAATTAAAGTATAAAAAAAAATTTGTTGGTTTAATTAAAATTAAAAATACTTTTCGATTAAATAAAAAATTTTTAGCTAAAAAAATTTTTAATACTATTTCAAATTCTCATCCTTATGTAAAATTTTTGTCAAATTCAAAAAATCAATTCGTTTGTGGGAAAACTTTTTTGCTAAAAAGCTCATTACCTAAAGATAAATTTTTTATTTATAATCAGATGAAAAATAAAAAAAATTTAAGTTTTTTTAAAAATTCTGTTGCTTTTTCTACTAGAAATTTCTGCCATGTTGGACACGAATTTCTTCACAAACTTATATTAGAAAAAAATAAAAATCTTACAATATGTATTATTGAAAATGATAAAAATAAACTTAATCCAGAAATAGTTGTTAAATCATATATGACTCTTAAAAAAAGTGTTTCGATGTACAAAAAAGTTATGATTACGAAAATCTATCTTCCCTCCTTTTATGCAGGGCCGAAAGAAGCGTATCTACAAGCCAAATATTTTGATAATTTAGGATTTAAAAAATTTATAGTTGGAAGAGATCATGCTGGTTTTAGCAACCTATTTAAAAAATACGAGTCTCAAAAAATATTTAAAAGTCTAAAACCCTTAAAAATAAAAATTATAAAAACAAAAGAACCTTTGATCTGTTCGAATTGTTTTGAAGTAAGTTCTCAAAGAAATAAATTTTGTGATTGCAAAAAATCAATGAAACTACTTACTATTGACGGAAAAAATATCAAAAAACTATTAATTGATAAAAATTTTATGAAAGTTGAAAAATTCTTAAATCCACATGTTTTTCAATATTTAAAAAATAATTTAAATAAAATAAGAAGATTTATGGGGTTGAATTATTATATTAAATAGCTAATATAATATTAGCAGTGAACTTATAATGTCACTGTAAGGTTCTGGTTCAACCTCAAGCAATGTCGATTGCAAACCTTAATGGAGAAAAAATGAGCAATCGAGTAGATGGAATAAAACTAAATCATTGGCTTAATGTTAGGAAGACATCTTTAGATGTACTTAATAAACATTTAAGTAGTTATATTAATTATCAAATAACTTTTGAAAATTTAGATCAACTTGATGATCACGCAATTAATCAAATCGTAAAATTTCTATCAATTCCAAAAGATTTTATTCAAAAATCGGAAAACATACCTGCTTTTATATTTAGCTCAAAAGAGCAAATGCAAAAAACAAAACGGCCAATAAGAAGAGGTGGTATACATTATTACAACTATTATACACTTCCTTCTCCCAAAGGATATGTGGCACCAGTTTTGATTGATATTTTATGTCCAAAAGAAAAAATGCCAGTACTCAACAATGGACACTTAGAACCGGCAATAACAGTAAGTCTAGGACCGAATGATATTTACGCAAGATTTGCCAAAAAAATTAATAAAACAAATTTTGTTAAATTTAGAATAAATCCAGATCCTAAAACAAATTGGGTTGTTGGCTCAAATTATTATGAACCGTCATATTGTTTACACACCTATTCAAGAGCTACAGACAAACCTGGAAAAATTCTTTCTTATACTACAAAATCAAATATCGAAAGTTTATTTGACAGCAAGTTAAATTCAAATTCTTTTAAAAATTTAGGTAAGAATATAGATGCAGAAAAACCAAATAGATCTTTTTTATTACAAGATATCTTAAATAGAGGTTACGATCTTGAGGCTATATCTAAGAAAACAAAAATTTCATTAAAAAAAATGAAAAAATATTTTTCTAAAAAAAGTAATTTGAGTTTAAATGATATTAAAAAGATTTGTAAAATTATTAATACGGATTCATCATTTTACATAGACAAAACATACAAAGAGGACAAAATTGGAAAGTATTATTATGATTACAAGGACTCATTAAAAACTATAAGAAATTTTAAATCTTACAAAGTCGCATCCATAGCCTGTTCTGCAAGGTCTCCAGATTTAACTGGTTATTTTTTAAAAGTTGATAATAAATCTGAAAAAAATATTACAGATTTAATAGACAGTAATTGTTCACATTATTTGGTTACAAAAGGGAATCTTACTTTTTTTTCTAAAGAAAATGATCAAATTTCTAAAACAAAAATGAAAGAAGGAGACTCTCTCTGGGTATCTTCCTATACCGAACACGGTTTTTCTGGGTCCGGAGCATTGGTAAAAATATCGGATGGCCAAAATTTTAATTATTTAGAAAAAATAGATATAACTAATACCTATAATTTAAAAAAAACCCTAACTAGAGGAAGAAAAGACAAAATAAATTGGGGTTATGACGTTGAATGAAAAAAAATTTAGTATTTGGTTAATCGGTCCTTCTGCTGCAGGCAAGACAACAATTTCTAAACTTCTTTACGAAAAGTTAAATAGAAAAAATTTAGTTTTAATCGACGGAGATCAGGTGAGAAGTCTTTATGAAAATAATTTGGGATACGATAAAATTTCAAGATCTAAGAATACTTACAGGTATATAAATCTTGTTAATTGGCTTTTGGGTCATAGTATCTCATCTATAGTTGCGGTCATTAGCCCTTTTGAAAAAGATAGAGCTACTTGTAGAGAAAAAATAGAAAATTATTTTGAGATATATTTAAAAAGCTCAAGAGATGAAAGAATAAAAAGAGATAAAAAGAAACTTTACTTGCCCGCACTTAATGGTGAAAAAAAAAAATGTTGTAGATGTCGATATACCTTATGAATATCCACAAAAAAGCAATTTTGAAATTAATACTGAAAATTTGAGTCCAGAAGAAACATGTCGCAAAATCTTAGAAAAAATTAAAACTTTGGGGGAATAAACAATGTGTGGAATCTTTGGAGGCATTGGAATAAGTGTTAAAGAGGCTAAGCAAGCAATAAATTTAATTAAGAGAGGTGACGACGGTATAACTGTCAAGGAATTAGGCAATGAGGTAGTTTTTGCTGCACGAAGACATTTAGTAAAAAAATCCGGTAATGACCTAAGTAATTTTTCTGATCAACCATATTTTTCAGATAATAAAAAAATTTTCCTCATATTTAATGGAGAGTTCTATAACTTTGCTGAATATAAAAATACTTTAAAAAAAGAGAAAATAAATTTTAGGTCAATTGGTGATACGGAAGTATTTTTAAAACTTTATGAAAAATATGGAATAAAGTTTGTTTATGACAAAAAAATCGACTCTTTATTTGCCATTGCGATCTTTGATTCTATCAAAAACAAAATCTTTATTTTAAGAGATTGGCCAGGAAGAATACCTTTATACTTTTATAAAGATGAAAAAAAATTTATTTTTTCAAGTGAATTAAAAGGCTTTAGAGGAATTAAAAATATAAGCTTACAAAAACCAATAGAACTGGAACCAGGGCACTTCATTGAATATGATTTAACTAATAAAGAATTAAAAAAAATAAAATATTTTAACCCAAACAACAAAATAATTAATGGAAATACAGATTTAATTGATATAGGAAAAAAACTTCACACTCTTTTAGACAATTCAGCAAAAAATAGAACCATGGCAGATGTACCTATTTGTACTATGTTGTCTGGTGGTATCGATAGTGTTTTGAGCACATTTTATGTGTTTAAGAATCTTAACTTTAAAAAAATGAAATATAAGCCAACCTCATATGTTTTTTCGGTAAAAGGTTTTAATTCACCGGATGTTGCCAAAGCCAGAATAGCTGCTGAGTCTTTTAGTTCTATTGGATTAAAATTGGTAGAGGTTAGCGCAAAAAAAGAAGAAATAATAAAAGATACTCCGAATATTATTGACACTTTTGAGATGCGGGAGATGAAAGCATTAAGTTTTTATCCATTGCCAATTTATTGGTTTCTTGCGCCAAAAATGAAACAAGATGGTTTTAAGGTAACAATAGGCGGTCATGGAGTCGATGAATTACTAGGCGCCTATGATTCTTGGAAAGAATTAAACAAGCCTCATGAGGTTCAAATCAGATCTAGTAGTCGCTTAGCATTTATGAAAAATATTTATAACAATATGCTCAAAAGAGCTTCTATTATTTTTATGAATAGAGGACCGATAGAAGCAAGGTTCCCATTTTTAAACCCTGAAGTTTGTGAATTTATGTTAAGTATAGACAAGAAATGGTTACAATTGGACGAAGTAAATGGAAAGATTTTACTTAATTTGATAGAAAAGAGTAAGTCAAACAATTTAAATCATATTCAAAATATCTTAATCAATTACCTAAAAGACCCCTCAAAGATTGAAAACAACTTAAAATCATCAGAAATAATTGATATCCAAAAAATTTTTTGGAAGCTTCCATTGTTGGTTTCTAGTTATCATGCATCACAGGAGTCATTTTTAAAATTTGATCAAGTTTTTAATCCAAAACTTAGAGGTCAACATGGAGCAGGAATCACGTCAATTGAAAAAGATATAACAATTGAGTATTCAAAATTTGGTAAAACAGATACTGAAATATTTAAAAATATAGCAAATAACTTGTTCGCATAACAATTATGAAAAATAAGAAAATTATATATGTACCGATGGGAGCAGACATTATCCATAGCGGACATCTCAACATAATAAAAAAAGCAAAAAGTTATGGAAAAATAGTAATTGGTTTATTTACTGACTCTGCCATAGCCGAATACAAAAGCCTACCACTGATTGATTATAGTCAGCGTTTAGAAATTATGAAAAATATTAAGGGTGTATTTAAAATTGTTAAACAAGATACTTGGGATTATACAAAAAATTTAAACAAAATAAAACCTGACTACTTAATACATGGTGATGATTGGAAATTAGGTATACAAAAAAATACAAGATTAAAAGTAATTAACACACTTAAAAAGTGGGGTGGAAAATTAATAGAGATAAAATATACTAAAAACCCAAACATCGATAAAAATAAAAAAAATATTCAAAATATTTTTTTTAATCCCGAAAATAGAGTCTCAAGATTAAAAAGATTGATAGACTCAAAAAAAATTGTAAGATTTATAGAGTCACATAACCCATTAACAGGATTAATAGTAGAAAATTTAAAAATAAATTTTAAAAATGAATTTAGAGAATTTCATGGAATATGGTCATCGAGCCTAACAGACTCGGTTTCAAATGGAAAGCCTGACAATCAATCTTTTGAACTATCAACTAGAATTAATAGTTTAAATAATATTATAGAGGTCACTTCCAAACCAATTTTATTTGATGCAGATAACGGCGGTAGACCTGAACATATACCTTACACAATAAGAAATTTAGAAAGATTAGGGGTTTCAGCAATAGCTATTGAAGATAAAATTGGATTAAAAACAAACTCTCTTTTTAAGGATCAATCTAAAGCCAACCAGGATAGCATTGAAAATTTTTGTAAAAAGATAAAAATAGCAGTTTCATCACGAAGATCAAATAACTTTTTAATTGTTGCTAGAATTGAAAGTTTTATTTTGGGCGGCGATATTAAGGATGCTTTAAAAAGAGCAGAGAGCTATTCAAAAGCAGGAGCAGATTTAATTTTAATACATAGCAAAAATGATAACCCAAAAGAGATATTTAATTTTTCAAAAAAATTTAAAAAATCAAAATATTTTATACCTCTAGTAGCAGTTCCTTCTACGTATTCTAAAGTTAGAGAGAGTGAACTAATAGAAAATGGCTTTAAAGTTGTCATTTACGCCAATCATTTATTAAGAGCCGCATATCCTGCCATGGAAAAAGTAGCACTTGATATACTTAAAAATAAAAGATCTTACGAAACAGAAAGAGACATTATATCTATAAAAAAAATATTAAATATTATTCCTTCTGAACAATGAAATTAATTAATAAAATTTTAAAAACTCTTAGTAAAAATAAGATAAACTTTTATACGGGGGTTCCGGACAGTGTACTCAAACCTCTTTCGATTAAACTCTCTAAATTTAATCAAAAAAATCATATTATTGCTGCAAACGAGGGAGGTGCTGTATCAATAGCAACAGGCTACCATTTAGCAACAAAAAAAATTCCTGTTATATATTTACAAAACTCTGGCTTAGGAAATATTATTAATCCAATCACTTCAATGATAAGTAAGAAAATTTATGGAATACCCATGATCCTTTTTATAGGATGGAGAGGATATCCTGGATCGAAAGATGAGATCCAACATACTTTTCAAGGAAAAATTACTTTAAATCAACTAAAAATGTTAAATATTAAATACAAAGTGTTTAATAAAAAAAATTTTACAGTGCAATTAAAACATTTAATTAAACATTCTAAAAAACAAAACGAACCTGTTGCATATCTTTTTAAAAAAAATGATATGGGTTTTGATGATTTAAACTTCCGAGAAAAGAATTTCGATACTGAAAATTTTGTATCTCGCTCTGAGTTTATTTTTAATCTCATCCAAAATAATAAAATTTCTAGAATAATTGCAACAACTGGTTTTACATCAAGGGAATTATATCAAATAAGATCCAAATACAAAAATTCGAAAAGCAGAGATTTTTATTTAGTGGGAGCTATGGGACATTCATCAATGGTAGCGCTTGGATATTCTTCTGTAAAAAAAAATAAAGAAGTAGTTTGTTTAGATGGAGATGGTTCATTTTTAATGCATTTAGGTTCAAGCATAATCTCAAGCAAATTTGGAAAAAATAATTTTAAATATATTTTATTAAATAATGAATGTCATGAATCAGTAGGAAAACAAGCTACTTCAATTGATCAAATTAATTTAAAAAAGTTTTGTTTAAGTATTGGCTATAAAAAATATTTTATTATTAATAAAAAAAGGAAAATACAACCTACTATAAAGAAATTTATAAATAGTAAAGGCCCTTCATTTCTTGAGGTAAAAATTAATAGGGGAACTTTGCCAAATTTAGCAAGAATAAAAAAATTAAATTTAGTAAAAAAATTCTTTATGAAATAATAATGATTAACAATTTAATCAAACACAATAAGGAAGATCTACATAACTTTCTTTCAAAAACAATATTTAAAAAAATTTTTATCATTGCTGGAAATAATTCTTTTAAATTAAGTGGGCTTGATAATTTTTTTTTAGAAACCTTAAAAGAAAAAAAAACCAAGTATTTTCTAAAAAAAATCCTTATCCTGAATATGAAGAATTATTGAGCTTAATCTCAGAAATAAAAAATTTTTCTCCCGATTTAATAGTAGCTTGTGGCGGTGGTTCAGTTTTAGATTATGGGAAAATTGCGAATGTTTTGGAAAATAAAGAAAGTTTAGATGAGAAAATTACAAATTCAGAATATAAACTAAAAAAAAATTCAGGAAAATTACTGGCAATTCCAACTACAGCAGGATCAGGAGCCGAGGTAACGCCAAACGCTGTAATTTACTTAGACAAGAAAAAATATTCAATAGAGGGTCCCGAACTGAAACCAGATTATTTTTTTTTAATTAGTGATTTTGTCAAAGAAGCAAACAAAAAAATAAAATCTTCTTCAGGATTTGACGCTATTGCACAGTCAATAGAATCTTTAATTTCAAGAAAATCTAATGATAAAAGTGTAGTCTATGCCACGGAGTCCTTAAAAATATCAACAAAACATTTTCTTAACTTTGTCACAAACACTAATGAAGAAAACACAACTAATATGTCTTATGCTGCAAATTTATCAGGTGAGGCAATTAGTATTTCTAAAACCACCGCTCCACATGCTATCTCATATCCATTCACATCTTTATTTAATATAAGTCACGGCCACGCTGTTTCTTTAACCCTAATTGATTTTTTAGAATTTAATTTTAATAATTTAAATCGTGCAGATTGTAATTTTAATTTAAAAAAGAGGTTTGAATTATTATTTGATATTGTAAAAGCAAAAAATTTTAATGAGTTTAGGGAATTTTTAATGAAAATACAAAAAAATGCTAATTTAGAAAACAGTTTTGAAAAGCTAAAAATTGATATAAAGCCATCAATATCAAAAATCCTTTCTGGTATAAACAGTCAAAGATTATCAAACAATCCTATTAAACTGGACACTGAAATGGTTAAAAAAATTATTTTGAGCAAAAAATGATTAATTATAAAAAAATATATAATCATATAAAAAATTTAAGAATGTTTGTATTAATTGTAGATTGGGCAAGACCCGGTTCGGGTCTGTTCCAGGGTTGCTTAGATGGACACAATGAAATTCTACAAATACCTGGAATATTTAGATTTACTAATATCTGGAGAGATATAAAAAAACAAAATAATCAATCATTAGAAAAACTTATAAAGGAATTTATTAACCATAGTAAGATTGTGCCAATTTTTGAATCCAAAAAACAAAAATCAGAAAGATGGGATCAGCTAGGAAAAAATAAAAACAAAAGTTTTAAAACCAGTAAAAAAAAATTTTCATTACATATGAAAAATTTACTTAAAAATAAAAAAATTGATTCTAAAAATTTTTTTTTAGCAGCCCATGCTTCTTATTTCTTATCAAGAAATAAAAATCCTTTAAAAACAAAAGTTTTATTTTGCCACCTGCATAGATATTATGAAGTTATTGATCACGAAAAAGATTTCCCCAATTCAAATTATATTGTTATTACTAGAGATATAAGAAACGGACTTGTTTCATATATTGAAAGTAGAAAAAGATCTTCCTCACATGCTCCTGAGACAATTTATAATTGCCTAGCAGGTGCCGTTAGATCTTTAAATCTAAATAATAATCAAAATTTTATTTTTTCCTTATTTACTCACTATAATCTGAAAAAGACAATTAATAAATTAAAGTTTGTGTCATATAAGCATTTGCATGAAAAACCTGAATTAGTATTAAAGTCAGTTTGTAAAGATTTGAGAATTAAATTTAGTAAAAATATTTTATTCAAAACAACCGTAAATGGATTAATCTGGTGGGGCGACAAAGGATCTAAGAAAAAGTTTACAGGATTCTCTGTTAAAAGGGCTAATGAAATTAAATGGGAAAAGAAGTTGAGTTATCTAGATCTTTTAGTTATGGAAATATTGTTTTTTCCCTATATTAATTCCTTTTTATACAAAAGAAATTTCAACAACTTTTCGATTAATTTAGGCAGAATATTCTTACCAATTCTAATTTTTTTTCCAATGAAATATGAACTTAAGTTTTTTCTAGATGGACTCAAAAATAAAAATAAAAAGTTTAATTTTATTAAAAAATCCTTTTACTGTTATTTTAAAAGAGTAAAAATTTATTTAGAGGCTATTATTAGCAACTTGAAAATAAACAAAAAAATAATTGCTTACTAAATTATTTGATATTGAATTTTTTGAAACTTTCATTGATCATTTTTTCTAAAAAAATTACACACTCAACTGGATAAGAACCAACAGCTGTTTCTGCCGCTAAAACTAAACCACCAGCACCCATTTCAATTGCTGAAAAAATATCATTCGCTTCACCTCTTGTTGGGTAAGAATTTATTATCATACTCTCTAAATAGTTAGTGGCTATTAAAACCTTTTTTCCTTTTTTTTTGTTTATTTTATTTATTATATATCTTTGAGCTTGGGGAATTTTCGATATACCAATTTCTTTAGATAAATCACCCCTATCGATTAAAAAATTCTTTCCAAGTCTAATCATAGAATTAAGATTTTTTATAGCTGCAAGAGTTTCAATTTTAAAAATTTTGTTTTCTCTTGGAAGCAATTTATTAAATTTTTTTATATCAGAACTACTATTAGCAAAAGATAATGCAAAGTTTTTTATTTTATACTTTCTTGCAAGTTTAATTGCTGTAAAATCTTTTTTTGTCAAATAATCTAAATTAATTTTCCCATTAATTAAATGAACACCTTTGTTATTCTCTAGTCTTCCCGGGGATAAAGTTCTAAATAGCAGCTTGTCACTTTTAACAGATATAATTTTAATTTTTAAGTTATCAAATCCAACATCTAAAATATGACCTTTCTTAATTTTTTTCAAAATATAATCAGGATAAAGTGAGAAATTTAATCCTCGACCAATTGTTCCAACCTGGTCTGTTTTAAAAGCTCTCATTTTTCTTATTTTTGTTCGAATTTGTGCACCTTCTGTATCTATGCAAATTGGAATATTAGAATTTTTTTTAATAAATTTTATATTTTGCTCAAGTTTTATTAAACTCAAATGAGACATGTTAAGTCTGACCAACGAAACCTTGTTTTTTATTTTTTTTAGAAAATTCTTATTTAATGAACTTGGACCTAAGGTGCACAAAATATCAATTTTCTTTTTCATTTTATCTAAAAATAATTGTTTTTTAAATTAGGTCTTTTTATTTAATACATTTTGGTATATAGGGACATCATAAAATTAGTTAAATGTCTAATAATCCTAAAAAAATACTCATAATGGGTTTACCTGGAGCTGGCAAAACAACATTGGCATCAAAATTAGTCCCTTTGCTGAATGCAGTTTGGCTAAACGCAGACGAAGTAAGAAAAAAATATAACGATTGGGATTTTTCAGACGAAGGCAGAATAAGACAAGCAAATAGGATGAAAACACTAGCTGAAGAAGGTATTAAAAATGGAAAATTTGTTGTCGCAGACTTTGTTTGTCCGACAGAAAAAACTAGAAGTGATTTTAAACCAGATTTTTTAATTTGGGTTGATACTATAAAAAAGGGAAGATTTGAAGATACAAACAAAATGTTTGAAGAACCAAAAAAATTTAATGTTAGAGTCACTGAGCAAAACTCTGAATTATGGTCAATAAAAATTTTAGATAAACTTATAAATTATAAGTGGGATAATAGGAAGCCCACAGCTCAAATGTTGGGTAGATGGCAACCATGGCACGATGGACACCAGAAACTTTTTGAAGAAATTATTAAAAAAACCGGGCAGGTTAATATCCAGGTAAGAGATGTTAAGGGTGTAGGAGATAATCCTTTTGATTTTGAAACTGTAAAAAAAAATATAGAAAACGCTTTAGTAGATTTTAAAAATAGAATTAAGATAACTTTAGTGCCAAATATAACTAATATTTGTTATGGTCGAGGGGTTGGGTACAAGATAGAAGAAGTAGTTCTATCTGAGGATATACAAAATATTTCGGCAACAAAGATTAGAGCAGAGATGAGAAAAAAAGGTCAGCTAAAGTAAAGAATGGTAATATCAGATAAGGTTTGTTATCTACAACTTCATAGAACAGCAAGTATTTTTATTGCAAGTTTATTGAAAAAGTACATTCCAAATACAAAACAAATTGGAATACACAATAGAGCTAGCGATAAGACTTACAACTCAAATCTTCTATTCATTGGTTCGGTAAGAAACCCTTGGGATTGGTATATATCAATGTGGGCAAAAGGTAGTGGAAAAGTTGGAATTTTATATAACAGACTAACTGATCGTAAAATTTATTTTGACTATTTAGGATTAAAAACTAACCCTCTATTATCTCCATATATTTTTTTTCAACAGTTTTACAAACCAATAAATAGATGGAGAGATACCTATTCAGATGTAAGGGACCCAAAAAAATTCAGAGCCTGGCTTAAGCTTATGTATTCAAGAAAATATGATCCTGGTGCAGGATTTGGATTATCATCTATAAGTAAATTTTCAGGACATATGACTTTTAGATATCTAACTCTTTTTGCAAAAGAAAACAAAAAGCTTTTTAATAATAATATAAAAAATTATATCGATCTAAATTCCTACGATAAAGAAAATAATGTCATTAAACTTATGATAAGAAATGAAGAGTTATTGGATGATTTTTTTAAATTGTTTAATTTAATAGGGATAGATTTAACAGAAGAATTAAAAATGGAAATCCGGAAAATAAAAAAAACAAATGTTTCACTGAGAAGCTTAACAACAGCTGATTATTATGACGATGAAACAAAAGAACTTGTTGCAAACAGAGAAAAGCTTATTATCAACAAATATAACTACAAATTTCCCATTTAAAGCTCGTAAATGACCATATATAGGGCTCAAAAATAAAAAAAACATATTAAATCAATTATAATCTTTACTGTTCAAACTTTGAACGTTATAAATGTTCAATTATTGAACAAATGAAAAACGAACAAGATCACTTTGAAGTTTTAAGAAAAATTCAAAAAACCCCCAGGTCCTCACAAAGGGAACTTGCTGAACAATTGGGCTTTAGTTTGGGAAAATTAAATTATTGTCTCAAATCACTTCAAAAAAAAGGATTGGTAAAATTACAAAACTTTCAAAAAAAAACTAACAAAATAAGCTACCTAAGATACGTAATAACATCCAAAGGAATATCTAGAAGAACAAAGCTAACAATCAATTTTATGAAAAGGAAAATGAAAGAATACGACGAACTTAAAAAAGAACTTGAGAAAACGGATTAGAACAATGTGGACTATACTAAAATTTGATAAAAAAAGAATAGAATTTTTAAAAAAGGATTTTGAAAAAAATCTTGGCAAAGATTATAAAATATACAGACCAAAGCTTTTTATACAAAAATATAAAAACAATAAATTAATACAAAAAGAATTTAACCTTTTAGGAGATTATCTACTTTGCTATCACAGAGATTTTAAAGATCCAGAAACTATCAATAAATTGAAATTTTGTAGAGGTTTAAAATATTTTTTGACAGGCTTTATAGAATCACAAAAAGAAATAGAAAAATTTGTAAATAAGTGCAAAAGTTCTGAAACCGAGAAAGGGTATTTATCGCAGAATTTTTACAAATTAAATATTAATTCAGAATACAAATTTGCAACTGGGCCATTTGTTGATAAAATTTTTAAAATTATCAATCTTCAAAAAAATAGGATTGATATTTTGATGGGAAATATAAAAACAACTATTAAAAAACAAGAGTTTTTATTTAGCCCTGTATAAAAATAAAATGAAGAAGACAAACCTTGTAAAAAACTGTACTTTTACAAAGTGCGGAGCTTTGATCTTTTTATCATTAGAAAAGGAAAAAAATGTTAAATAACAAAACAATTTTAATCACAGGTGGAACAGGATCTTTTGGAAAGAAAATGTTAGAAACGTTACTTAAGAATTATAGATGTAAAAAAATAATAATCTTTTCGCGAGATGAGCTCAAACAATCTGAACTGAAAGAAAAATATCCGATACTTAAATATAAAAATCTAAGATACTTTATAGGAGACATAAGAGATCAAAGCAGATTAGATGTTGCATTTAAAAATGTTGACATAGTGATACACGCAGCAGCTCTAAAACAAGTAAACACCGCCGAGTATAATCCAATAGAGGTTATAAAAACAAATATAACAGGTACTGAAAATGTTGTTAAAGCCGCAGCAAATTGTGGAGTTAAAAAATTGATAGCATTATCAACCGACAAAGCCGTCAATCCTGTAAATCTCTACGGAGCTACAAAATTAGCTGCCGAAAGGTTAGTAATTTCTGCAAATAATTATTTTGGATATAAAAATTCTACTCAATTTTCTGTAGTGAGATATGGTAATGTAGTTGGATCAAGAGGTTCAGTTGTAAAAGTATTTGAAAAACTAATTAAGTCAGATTCAAAATACTTACCAATTACAGATTTAAAAATGACTAGATTTTGGATGACATTGGATGAAAGTGTAAAATTTGTAACTAACAGTTTAAGTTTGATGACTGGTGGCGAAATATTTATACCTAAAATTCCATCTATAAAAATCATTGATTTAGCCAAGGCAATGAGCAAAAACAAGAAGATTAAAATAATAGGCTTAAGGCCAGGAGAAAAGCTTACAGAGGTACTATGTTCTGAAGATGAGTCTCACTTGTTAATTGAGTTTAAAAAATATTTTGTTTGCGCCCCTTCAACGTCTATTGATGAAGAAAGTAGAACATTTTCACCCAAGAAATTCAGCTCATTTTTAGTAAGCAAAAACGGGGAAAAAGGAAAAAAGACAAACAAAAGATTTTCCTATAATTCTGCTAATAATAAAAAATTCTTATCTATTAAAGAGATAAGTAATAGAGCATAATTTCCAATCGTATTTAATTTTGATTAAAAAAAATTTTCCAAAACTAATTTTTGAAGTAGCCAACGTTCACGGTGGAAACTTTTCTCATTTTAAAAAAATAATTAAATTATACAATAGTATTAAATATCCAAATTTATTTAAAAATATAAAATTTCAAATTTTAAAAGCTGACGATATTTCAACACCAGAATATCATTGGTATAAAGCTTATAAAAAACTATATTTCTCCCCTGAGCAGTGGAAAATTTTAATTAGAAAATCTAAAATCACAACGAATATTTGGTTGGATTTATTCGACAGCTATAGCGTTAAGATTTTAAAGGAAAATTTAAAATTTATTTACGGTATAAAGCTTCAACCTTCTATTTTACAGAACGAAAATCTCTTCAACTCCTTAAAACTATTAAACTTAGGACGAAAAAAGATAATGCTAAATATATCTGGTATTTTATATAAAGATATTGAGACAACAATAAAAAGATTCAAAGCATTAAATGCTGAAAAAATAATAATTCAATTTGGCTTTCAATCCTATCCCACAAAAATATCTGATACAAATTTAAAAAAAATTTCTTTACTAAAAGAGAAATTTCCAAAGCATGAAATTTGTATGGCTGATCACGTTGATGCAAATAACCCTTTTTCCTTAAATGCTCCAGTATATTCATATTTACTTGGCGCAGATTACATTGAAAAACATTTTTGTTTAAAAAGAAAGAAGTCTCCTTTTGATAAATTTTCATCTTTAGAACCAATAGAAATTAAAAAATTCATTAGCATGATCAAAGAACTAGACTTAGCTTTAGGTAAAACTTTTATAAATGAAAGTGAAAAAAAATATTTAACCGCTTCGATCCAAAAGCCTGTTTCTGCAGAAAATTTAGGAAAAAAAACTATTGTTTCTGACTCTGATATTAATTTTAAGAGAACAGAACAAAAAGGATTAAAATTAGAAGAAATTAAAAATTATAGAAAAAAACGATTTTTATTGTCGAAAGAAAAAAAAATAAATAAAACTTTTATCAAAGGGGATTTCAAAAAAAGCAGAGTAGGCATTTTAGTCACTGGAAGGATGAAATCATCTAGGTTACCTCAAAAGGCTTTAAAAAAAATTGATAAATTTTATTCTTTAGAACTGTGTTTATTAAACTGCAAAAAAGTTAGAGACATAAACAAAGTTGCTCTAACAACATCATATTTAGAAGAAGATAAAATTTTGTATGAAAAATTCAAAAAAAAATTTAATGTTTTTTTAGGTCATCCTGATGATGTAATAAAAAGATTTTTAGGTGCGGCAAAAAAATTTAAACTTGATGTAGTAATCAGAGTTACCGGAGACTGTCCTTTTGTATCACCACAAATTATAAATTATCTAATGGATGAACACTTTAAAAATGGCGCAGACTATACTGCCGCAAAAAAATTTTCAGTAGGGACATCCGGAGAGATTTATAACGTAGAGGCTTTAAACAGGATTATTGCTAAGCAAAAAAAAGCTTTACACTCAGAATATATGCCCTGGTACCTATTAAACAACAGTGAGCATTTTAAAATTAATTTAGTTAATTTGCCAAAACATTTAGTTAGATCTCATAGGCTGACTTTAGATTACAAGGAGGACCTTATAATGTTTAATAAATTAGTAAAAAAATCAAAAAAATCTGCAAATAGAATATCAACTGAAGAAATATTTAATATACTAGATAAAAATCCAAAGCTCTCAAAAATAAATGCAAAATTTAAACTAATATATTTAAAAAAAGATTTTCAGAAAAGATTAAAAAAAGTTACGAGATTCAAATGAAAAAAGTTTTACTTACAGGGTTTACTGGTATGCTTGGCTCTGAAGTATATAGCACTTTAAAAGAGGAGTTTGAAATTTACCTTTTAAGTACTAAAAAAATTAAAAAAAAAAGATTTTTAAATTTTGATTTAAAAAAAAAAAAATTTTAAAGTTCTAAAAAATTGGGTTAAACCAGACGTAATAATTCATTGTGCAGCCGAAACAAATATCGATTTTTGTGAAAAAAGAAAAAAAAATTGTAAAAAAATTAATTTTGAATCAGTAAAAAAACTTATTAAATGTTTTCCGGAGTCAAAATTTATATTTATATCTTCCGACTCTGTTTATTCAGGAAATAAACCTCACTCAGAAAATGCTTTAAAAAAACCACTTAATTATTATGGTTTGCTAAAATTGAAATCAGAGGATTATGTAAAAAAATTTAGTAAAAATTATTTTATTTTGAGAACAACTCCTGTTGGATTTACAGGTTTTAACAATAAGAAAACATTTGTAAGTTGGATAATCGAAAGCGTAAAAAGAAAAAAAAGACTAAATTTATTCGTAGATGCATTTTTTTCACCAATATCTTCAAAACTTTTAGTAAAAGAAATAAAACATATAATCACGAAAGATCTAACGGGTGTATTCAACGTTTCATCTAGAGATTCTGTATCAAAATATGAATTTGGGAAGAGATTATGCAAAAGTTTGAAATTAAATACGTCGTATTTACACAAAGCAGATATCGGTAATATTAAATTATTTGCAAAAAGAAATCCTGTCCAAATTTTAAACTGCAATCTTTATCAAAAAAAGTTTTCTAGGTCCCTACCAAGTGTTTCGTTGACAATAAAAGACTTATCAAATAATTACTCTTTATCTAGATGAAAAAATTTAAAATAAATAAAAACTTATTGGGAGATGGTAATCCTGTATATTTTATTGCAGATATAGCCGCTAATCATGATGGCGATTTAAATAGAGCAAAAAAATTAATTGAAATAGCCAAAGAAAATGGAGCGAATGCAGTTAAATTTCAACACCATGATGTTAGACATTATGTTAACGATCATGGTTTTAAAAGTTTAGGGAAAAAATTTAGCCACCAGGAAAAATGGAAAAAATCTATTTATGAAGTTTATAAAGACGCCGAAGTTTCCACAAAATGGACATCCGAACTAAAAGAATTTTCAGATAAGATTGAAATAGATTTTTTCTCAACCCCTTACGATCTTAATATGGTTGATCACTTGGATGGCTTCATTCCTGCTTATAAAATTGGTTCGGGAGATCTAAATTGGGATAAAATGTTGCTCAAAGTATCTTCTAAAAAAAAACCAGTTTTTCTAGCGACCGGAGCTTCGACAGCAGACGAAGTCAATCATGCATATCAACTTTTGCTCAAGCAAGATGTACCCTTTTGTATAATGCAATGTAATACTAATTACACAGGGTCACTTGAAAATTTCAAATATATAAATTTAAATGTACTTAAGGAATTCAAAAAAAAGTTTTCAAAATGTTTAATTGGATTAAGTGATCATACACCAGACTCAGAAACAGTTTTGGGAGCAATACCAATTGGAATCCATTCTGTAGAAAAACATTTTACAGATGACAATGACAGAAGTGGGCCAGACCATCCTTTCTCTATGAATCCAATAACATGGAAAGCTATGATAATTTCTTCAAGAAGGCTTGAGCAATCACTTGGTGATGGAAAGAAAAAAGTAGAAGAAAATGAAAGGGATACAGTCATATTACAAAGAAGATCAGTAAGAGCGAAAAGATTAATTAAAAAGGGAGAAGCTATTAGCCTCGATGATTTTGAATTTCAAAGACCATGTCCTTCAGACGCATTAAAACTGAACGATTTTGATAAGTATTTGGGAAAAAAGATCAAAGTTGATTTGCCAAAAGATGAGTATTTAAAATACGAATTTTTTTAAAAATGGTAGATTTATCTATAATCATCATTAATTATAATTCAAAAAAATATATTAAGAATTGTTTAAAATCTTGTATAAATCAAAAAACAAAATTTAGTTATGAAATAATACTTATAGATGATGCAAGCACAGATAAGAGCTTAGAAGAAGTAATCAAATTTAAATCGAAATCAATAAAAATTTTTAAAAATAAAAAAAATATGGGAATAGAAAAAACTTCAAATTTAGGTTTAAAAAAAGCAAAGGGAAAATATGTTTGCAGAGTAGACTCTGATGATTTAATACAACCAAATTTCGTTGAAACAATGATTAAAAGTTTCAAAGCAAAATATTCTTTTTTATATTCAAACTACAATGTAATAAACTCATCAGGAAAAATAATTAGTAAGAAAAAAATACCAGAATTTAACAAGATAGAGATTTTGTTCAGAGGAGACTTTTTAGCGACCGGAACTGTTTACAAAAAAAGCATTTTAAAAAAAAATAATTACTACAATACAAAAACAAAAAATTGCGGTCTTGAAAACTTTGAATTGATATTAAATTTAATTATAAAAAATAGAAATTTAGGATACAGAGTTAATAAATTTCTTTTTTCATTAAGAAAACATACAAAAAATATGTCTAAAATCAAAAAGAAATCTATTATAAGTTATGGTAATAAAATTATGAAAAAAATGAAACTAGGTTATTACTCTACGAATTTAAATAATCCAAATTTTATATGAAAAAAAGAATTTTAATTATAGCTGCACATCCCGACGATGATATTCTTGGATGTGGAGGAACTTTATCCAAAATGAAAAAAAATAATTTAATTAAGGTTTTATTTATTGGAGAAGGTACAAGCTGTAGATTTGCAAATCTTAAGATAAATAAAAAACTAATAAAAAAAGAAATAGAAATTAGAGAAAGAAATGCAAAACAGGCATTAAAAAGTTTAGGAATAAAACATTATGAGTTTACAAATTTTCCTTGTGGCAGACTTGACACTGTTCCAATAATTGAAATTAACAAGAAGATAGAAAATCAAGTTAGTTCCTTTAGACCAAATATAATTTATACACATTCTGAAAATGATTGTAATAATGACCACAGAATAGTTTTTAGATCTACGATGATGGCAACTAGACCAACATCAAAACATACAGTTGATGAAATTTTTAGTTTTGAAATTTTATCAAGCTCAGAATGGAATTTTACAAAAGAATTTAGTCCAAATTATTTTGAAATTTTGAACAAGAAGAACATCGAAGCTAAATGGAAGGCTCTTAGTTTCTATAAATCAGAGACCCAGAAATATCCATTACCTAGATCAAAACAAGGCATTTATAATTTGGCAAAAGTCAGAGGATCGCAAGCAGGCGTTGAATTTGCCGAAGCATTTAAGTTAATTAGGTCTTTCAAAAAATAATTTATGAAGATTTATTGTGTAGGATACAGATCTTGGGCTTTAAAGATTTACAAAATTTTACAAAAAAAGACAAAACATAAATTCAAAATACAATCTACAAAAAAAAATATATCAATTAAGGAAATAAAAAAATTCAAACCAAAATATATTTTATTTTATGGCTGGAGCGATAAAGTTCCAAGTTACCTAATAAAAAATTTTTTCTGCATTATGCTTCACCCATCTCCTTTGCCTAAATTTAGAGGCGGGAGTCCAATTCAGAATCAAATAATAAGAAATATAAAATCATCAAAAGTTACATTGTTTAAAATGGATGAAAAATTTGACTCTGGACCCATTATGCTATCACATAAATTATCTTTAGATGGACATATGGCCGATATATTTAATAGACTTACAGAAATAGGTATAAATTTGACGATCAAAGTTTTAAAAAATAAATATAAACTTAAATCTCAAAACCATAAAATTGCTACATATTATAAAAGAAGAAAACCATCTCAAAGCTATATTTCTATTAATGAGTTGAAGAATAAAAACAGTAACTATATTTTTAATAAAATAAGAATGCTTGAGGATCCTTATCCAAACGCTTATATAAAAACTAAGGATGGAAAAAAAATAAAAATTAAATACGCAGAATTATGAAAAATATTGCTAAAACTTTAAAAGAAAGACTTCAGTGGGTAAACTTTAGGGCAAATTGCCTGTTTCCTTGTTATATTAATGGAAACAATAATCAGATTATATCTTTTCAAAATTACTGGCGTTGGAAAAGGAAAGTAAATGTAAAAGCTCATTTGGTTTTACGTTCCGAGGACTCGTCAATTGTTTCTCAAAAAGAATTCGATATTAATTCACACAATGAAATATCTATAAAAAAAGAATTTGAATTAATTAACTTTAAGGGAATGGTAAGTGTAGAAATTTATTCAACTGAGAATATAAGATTTCCATATCCTGCAGTAACTTGTTTTTATGAAAACAACAAAGGAAAATTAATTAGCTGCGTACATGCTGCAAGCAGATTGTTAAACTTTAACGAAAAGGTAAATAGAACAGAATTTTCAGAAAGTAATTTTTTATGCAGATATAATGAAAATTTTGAGCCATTCTTCTTTTGTTTTTCTGGAAGTTTTTCAAATCATTTCTTTAACTCTTATAAATTTAAAATTTACAATGATGAATATAAGCTATTGTTAAGTAAAAAAGTAAATTTAAAATTTGAAAAACCTTTTAGTTCAAGAATCTTATATCTATCTGAAATCTTTTCAAAAAAAGATCTTAAAAAAGTTTGGAATAAAAAATTCTTTATAAAAATACAGTTTAATGTCATAGGTGCTTTTGGAAGGTTGATTGTAGGAAATTATGACAAAAAATTTGATGCTCTCTTTACAACTCACACATTAAACTCTTTTGAAGAATTAAAAGCCAAAAAGTCTTTCATTCCAAAGCAAAAAAGTTTAGATGCAAATATTTTAATGTCATTAATCAGTAACGATCCTCTAAGATTAGAAATAAATAAATACCCTATAAATGATAAAGCAAAAATTACATTTAATTCAAAAATTTCAAAAAAACCTCAAGAAGTTTACCAAAAAATAAAAAATAAATATCAAGTCAAATCAGGTTATGGTGGAAAAATCTTTTCACAAAAATTAGACGGAAACAAATCTTTGTTAATTTACGCAAATCAAAAAACTCCCGATAGATTTTTTGTTACGGCAAATTACTATTTAAAAAATTCAAGACATCCAACGGATATGGCCTGGGGGTTTCATACTTCAACTTTAAAACCTAAATTTAATCATTGGGGACAATCTGTGTGTAAAAAAGGATTCGATACCTACTTACTTATAAGAAATACTTCACATAACTTTAGCAAGTCAAAAAATGCTAAATGCCTGATATCTGTATTTAATAACTCCAAAAAAATTACAAAAAAAAGAATTGTAAAAGGTAACTCCTATGATGTTGTAAAATTTGACAATCTGGATGAAAAATTGAAATCAAATTACTTTTCTTGGAATCTAAGAACATCAAATGGGGACCTAGAGGTTTTATGGGTTGCCTTTTCAGAAAATGGAGCCATCTGCGGTGATCACTCCTATTAATGCCTAAAACTCAACAAGAAAAATTTTGGATAGGAAATTTTGGTAATTCTTATACCAAAAGAAATGCCAAAGATTTAAAATCAAGAGTATTTCATTTTAAAAAAATCTTGAAATTAACAAAGGGTATAAAAAGTGTTTTTGAAATAGGTACTAATCGAGGACTTAATTTAGATGCAATTAAAAAGATTAGGCCAAAAATTAATACCTATGGAGTTGAAATAAATAAATATGCATATTTAGAAGCTAAAAAAAAACATGATGTGTTGCAAGAATCAATTTTTAATTTAAAAAATAAAAAAAAATACGATCTTGTTTTTACTAGGGCCGTATTAATTCATATAAACCCCAAAAAGCTTCCAAATGTTTATGAGGCAATCTACAAACTCTCAAAAAAGTACGTTTTAATTGATGAATTTTTCAATCCATCACCCGTAAGTTTAAAATATAGAGGATATAGGAATAAACTTTTTAAGCGAGATTTTGCCTACGAATTAATGAGAAAGTATAAACTAAAAATAGTCGATTATGGTTTTGGCTGGAGCAAGGATCCAAAATTTCCCCAAGTAGATTCAAACTGGTTTTTATTAAAAAAATAGTAAAAAAATTCAAATCTAAAATTTCATTATAAAATGTTTAAAGATATATTTAGTATATTTTTGAAAAATTATCCAAAAAGAGTTTTAATAATTTTTTTTGGTGGTTTTATTTCTGCCTTTTTAGATTTACTTAGTATTGCATCTTTTCCTTTGCTAATAGGGTTTCTATCAACTCATGAAAAATTTATTAATAAAATTAATTTTTATGATGTTAAAAATTTCCTTTTAAGCCTTAGCTTTGATGAACTCATATTTTTTACTTGTATTGGTATTTTTGTAGTTTTTTTAATAAAAAATATATTTTTTATTTTATTAACAATTTTTGAACAATCAACAATTTATAAAATTAATACAGATGTGAGTAATTCCCTTTATAGGCATTATTTAAATCTTCCTTACGAGTTTCATATTGAAAATAACCCTTCATTATTGAGCAGAAATATTATCGTCGAAGTCGAAAGGGCAATTAGTAGCCTTATACAGGCACTTACGTTTTTTAGAGAATTGTTTGTTGTTTTGGTTTTAATAATTTTTCTCCTAATATCAAATTTTAATATAACAATTTATTTAATAATCACTTTAACATTTGCAGTAGGTTTGTTCTATCTAATTTTCAGAAAAAAAATTCATAACTGGAGTTTAGAGAATCTTAGTATTCGTCAAATAATTTTACAAACTGTTAATGAAACTTTTGGGTCGATTAAAGATATAAAAGTTTCTTTAAAAGAAAACATTTTTTTAGATTTTTTTAAAAAAAAAAATTAGAAGATTAGAAAAAAATGGATTTAAATATCGTCTTTTAATAAGATCGCCGAAAATTTATCTAGAAATTATATGTGTAATTATTTTTCTACTAATAATGCTTTACTTTCATGTGTCAGAAGGTAATTTTTTTGAAACTCTTCCAACTCTTAGTTTTTTAGCAATATCCCTAATTAGATTAATGCCCGCTTATAGCGGAATATCAACTGGTCTTAATGTAATAAAAAACAATAGCCCAAGCGTGAGGTTAATTTTAGTAGAATTAGAAAAGTTAAAATCGTTTCAGGACACAAAAAGAACTATAACTACAAAATTTAATAAATTTGAGTCTTTATCTTTTGAAAATGTTTTTTATAAATATCCTAATAGCAATAAAGATGCTCTAGAAAATATAAGTCTGAAAATAAAAAGCGGTGAAAAAATTGGTTTCACAGGTAAAACCGGATCGGGAAAAAGTACTCTAATTCAAACCATCCTTGGTCTGCTTAAACCTCAGTCAGGGAAAGTGAAAGTAAATGAAAAAGAAATTTTTAATAACCTAGACTCTTGGAGAAAAAACGTTGGTTATGTCTCACAAAATGTTTACTTATTAGACACATCGATTGAAAAAAATATAGCTTTTACTTTAAATGAGAAAGAAATTGATTTTAACAAAATTAAATCAGTAATAAAAATTTCAGAGTTATCCAGTTTTATAGAGAGGTTACCTCAGAAGTCGAAAACTGTCGTGGGCACAGATGGGATAAAACTATCGGGTGGTCAAAAACAGAGGATAGGTATAGCTAGAGCTTTATACAATAATCCTAAAATTTTAATTTTTGATGAATCTACCAGTGCTTTAGACAGCAAAACAGAAGACTCTGTAATTAAAAATTTAGAAACGCTAAAAAATGAGATAACGATGATTTTTATAGCTCATAGATTATCAACTATAAAAAAATGCCATACGGTTTTTTTAATGGATGATGGCAAAATTATTGATCAGGGAAGAATCGAAGATCTTGAAAAAAGAAATAAACTTTTAAATTTAAAAAATAAAAGTAATGAAACTTAAAAAGTTATTAATCTATATAAGTTCTTGGAGGCATATAAATATTAATGAAAAAATTAATTGTATTATTATAACAAAACCAGGAAACTATGATGATTGCATGGATTATTTCAAAGGCCACCTTTGGATAGAACCACTACATAAAAATATATTCAATTTTAAACTTATTTTTATAGGTATGAAGGTTTTTATAAAATTATTAATCTCAAAAACTTTTTTAATGGTAAAATTATGGAAATTTTGGCCCACAATTTTTTTTACTTGTGGGCTTATAAAAAAAAATAAAATAAAAAATATTTTATCTTTTACTGATTACGTATCCTTTCCAATTTATTTAAAACAACTACTTGGGGATCAAATAAAAACTGTAACAATGCAAAATAGCTCTAGAGCATATCCTATTAAAAGAATAAAATATATTAACAAACATGACATATATTTCTCTTGGAGCGAATTAAATAATAAAGAAAAAAGTACTTTAAATAAAAAAACAAAAATTCATAAGTTTGGATCTTTAAGAATGCATTTGGTTTTAAATGAAAAAAAAAATTGGAATATTACAAATTCTTTTCCAGGTCAAAACGAAAAGAGACAAATATGTTTGATTTCAAATTATGCAACTAGACACCATAAATTTTTTAATAAATATTTTCTAAATCTTAATCCAGACAATTTTATAAAAAAATTACAAGACTTAGAAAAAGAATATCTTTTTAATAGCAAAGATTCATTTGGAAAAATAAAAAAAAATATAAACGATTATGAACAAATAATAGAATTTTTTTATTTGGTTTTATTTATTAAAAAATTTATAGAGAAGAATAAATTTGAAATAAGCATTATTGAAAGGCACAAGCCAAATCATCCAGGTTTTAAATACGAAGAGGATTTTTATAGCAACTTTTTTAGTAGAAGCAATATCTTAAGATCACAAAATCATGCGAAACGAATTGAATATATATTAAATAATAAAAATTTAGTTTTTATCACGAATATGTCATCATTAGGCAGAGAGATACTTGGTATTAATCAAAAAGTGTTTACTTATTCAAAGTGGATATACAAATTTAATGAAAGTTTTTTTCAAAAAGACTCAATTTTTTTTTGCATAGATGAAAGTTATGAGATTTTTGAAAATAAATTATTAGAAAATTTTAATATGGGTAAAGAGAACTTTGAAAATAACAAAAAAAGTCTTAAAAATACAATTTCTGCTTTTAAACCGAATTATAATAATCTAACCCTTTTTTTAAAAGAAACCGGTTTATTTTTGAAAAATTAAAAACTATGAAAAAAGATTATAAAATTTTAATAACTGGTGTTGCAGGATTCATAGGCTATCATTTAGCAAACAAATTCAATACAGTTAAAAATACCAAACTTATAGGGATTGATAATCTTAATAACTATTACGATAAAAAATTAAAATTAAAAAGATTAAATAAACTTAAGGGTCAAAATAAATTTAAATTTTATAAGACTGATATAAGAAATTTTAATAATTTAAGATCACTATTTAAAAAATATAAATTTAATATTGTAATTAATCTTGCTGCCCAAGCCGGAGTAAGACATTCGCTGAAAAATCCACAGGATTATTTATCAAATAATATAATTGGATTTGGAAATATTTTGGAACTTTGTAAAAAATATAATGTTAGACATTTGTATTATGCAAGCAGTAGTAGCGTTTATGGATTAAATAAAAAAAGAATTTTTAGCGAAATAGATAATACAGATATGCCAACTAATGTTTATGGCGCATCTAAAAAAAGCAACGAACTAATGGCTCATGCTTATAGTTATCTTTACAATTTGCCTACAACTGGACTAAGATTTTTTACTGCTTATGGACCATTAGGACGTCCAGACATGTCATTATTTAAGTTTGTTTCAAATATAAAAAAGAACAAGAAAATTGAGCTTTATAATTACGGCAAACACATCAGAGATTTTACTTATATAGATGATATTTGTATTGGAATTAAAAAAATTATAGAAAAAGATTTAAAAAATAAGCCAAAGAAAATTCCTTTCAAAATATTTAATATTGGATCAAATAAACCAGTAAAGCTGAAAAAGTATGTTTCAATAATCGAAAAAAATCTAAATAAAAAAGCCAAAATAATCTATAAAAAAAAACAACCTGGCGATGTTATTGCAACAAACGCAAGTAATAAAAAACTTAGAAATTTTATTAAATACTCACCAAAAACTAAAATAGAAAAGGGCATTAGTAACTATATTAATTGGTTTAATTTAGATGAGTAATATTGGAATTATAATATTTGCTAGAATGAAGTCTAAAAGATTGTATGGAAAAGTTTTAAAACGTATAGGTAAAAAAACTTTGCTGGAAATAATAATAAAAAGATTAAAAAAAGTTTCAAATAAATTTCCTATAATTGTTGCCACATCTTTGGATCCATCTGATAACCGTATAAAAAGTTTTTGCCAAAAAAAAAAAATTTTATGTTTTAGAGGGTCTCTGCAAGATGTTTACAAAAGAGCCAATGATTGTTGTAAAAAATATAATCTAAAAGCTTTTGTTCGAATTTGTGGTGATAGACCATTTGTTGATTTTGAACTTGTAAAAAAAATGTTATTTTTTTATAAATCAAATTTAAATAAATTCGATATTCTTACAAATGTATTTCCGAGGAGTTATCCAAAAGGTCTAACTTGTGAATTGATTTCATGTAATATTTTTAATGAAAAAATAAGAAAAAAATTAAAAAAAAAAAGAGAAAGAACATATAATTAATTTTTTTTATAAAAACAATACAAATTATAAAATTAAAAATTTTAAATCTAAAATTAAATGGAATAAAAAAATAAAATTGTCTTTGGATACTCAAAAAGATTTTGAGAAAGTTAAAAAAATATATGGTTTTTACAATAACAATTATCTAATTAAATCTTCTAAAGTTAAAAAATATTTTTTAAATAAATAAAGGTTAATGCTTAAATCAAAAAAGAATCCGATATATTTTATAGCAGAGGTCGGATCTAATCATGAAGGTAATTTTAAGGAAGCTATTCGTATAGTTAAAAATTGTATAAAATCTAAAGCTGATTGCATAAAAATTCAGATTTTCAATCCACAGAACCTCGTATCAAAAAAATATGACTTTGAAAGGTACAATCATTTCAATAAACTTCAACTTTCAGTAGATGAATATTTTAAAATAGCCGAAATTTGTAAAAAGTCGGATAAAGATTTTAGCGCTTCTATTTGGGATAAAAATCTAATCCATCCATTTAAAAAATACGTAAAATTTTATAAAGTTGGCTCAGGTGATTTAACCAATTATGAAATTATTTATGAAATAATCAAAACAAAAAAACCGATAGTTTTATCTGTTGGGTTGAGTAATTTTAATGAAATACGAAAAGTATTAATTTTTATAAAAAATATAGATATTTCTTACATAAGAAAAAATAAAATTTCCCTATTGCACTGTAACACATCGTACCCAACACCTTTAAAGGATAGTAGGTTATTTTTTATAAATCACCTGAAAAGAATCTTTAAGGTTCAAGTTGGATATTCAGATCATACAGTAGGTATAAAGACTATTTTAAATTCTTATAATTTTGGGGCAAAAATAATTGAAAAGCATTATTCATTAAATCCTAAGAAAAAGAGTTTTAGAGATCATTTAATTTCGTGCACAAACCAAAATATAAATGATTTTTTTTCTGAAATAAAATTTAAAAATTTAAAAATTTCTAAAAATATTAAAGCTAAATCTTTAAAAAAAACTATATCTAAAAGTGAAAAAAAACAAAATAATCTTTATAGTTTTAGAAGATCTTTATATTTATCGCGAGATATAAAAAAAGGTGAAAAACTTAATAGTTTTAATTTGATATCTTTAAGACCCCAAGAAGGTATATGTGCTTCAAAATATTTTTTGTTTAAAGGAAAAAAGATTTCAAAAAATTTAACTTCTGGAACTCTTTTAAATAAAAGTCATATTTTAAAATAACTAATGATCAAAGTTTCAGTTTATATTGTTAATAGAAATTATTCAGAATTCTTAAAAAAATGTATTAAAAGTGTACTGAATCAAAATTTTAGGCATTATGAAATTTTAATAATTGACGATAATTCTAGCGATAATTCATTAAATATAATTAACACTTACAAAAAAATAAAGAATTGTAGGATTTTCCTCAGAAAAAAAAGATTTGGATTAATTAAAAATATTAATTTTGCAATAAAAAAAGCAAAAGGAAGATTTATTCTAAGATTAGATGCAGATGATTACTTACGAGTCGATGCTTTAAAAAATTTATTTCAAATTATTTCTAAAAATAGAAATGCAGGGTTAATTTTTCCAGACTACTATTTAATAAATAAAAATTCCAAAATGCTATCCAGGTTTAAGTACAAACACAAAAGATATTATGGTTTAGAAGACTTCCCCGCCCATGGTGCTTGTTCAATGATTAATTTGAAAAAACTAAAAAAAATTGGCGGGTACAGTGAAAAATTTGATAGACAAGATGGTTATTATATTTGGTTACTAATTATTTTAAATAATTTAAAAATTTTACATTGTAAAAAACCTTTATTCTACTACAGGAAACATGGTCAAAATTTAAGCAAAGATATTAAAAAAATATTAAAAGCCAGAAAAAAAATCTTAGATCATTTTTTACAAAAAAAATATAAATCAAACGATTTACTAATTTCAAAAAAAATAGACACCATGTCTAAACTTAAAAAGCTTTAATGAAAAATTTAATAATCCTTGACAATTGTGAGTCAGTTAAAATTTTTAAATCAAATAAAGAGAATTATAAAAACAATTTAGAAATAGTGTGTTTAAATTATTCAGCCAAATACTTCTTGTCGGAAAGCAATATAAAATCAAAACATATATACGAATTTTTTAAACAAGATGAGCTGGATAACATCAAGGAAACTTCAGAGAATAAACTTAATGAAATTTTGAATAAACTAGATGCCGCTTCATCTAAATTTAAGAGAGATTTGAAGTTGGATTTTGATAACTTTTTTTATGACTTTTTTAAAAATAGACTTTTTAAAACTTATCCGACTCTAACACTATTAAATATTTTTATATCTCTTAAATTAAAAGAGAATTATGACATTGTTTATTTTTATGATGATAATTTAACAAATAAAGCAAAAATACCAATAATAGATTTAATAAAAATTAATTTTAAAAACGAAAAACTAAAATTTATAAGTCACAAATCTGAGAAGCGTTTCCTCGGAAGGATACACTCAATATTTTGGGCAAAAAACCTTCTTAACTTTATCTTCAGAAAAATAAAATTAAATATTATTAAATTAAAACTAAAAATAAAAAAAAATAAACATGATATTAATAAAATACTTTTATTAAATTACGATTTTGAGCTTTTAAAATTTCTATGCAATAGAGAATGTAAAATTGATTTTTACAAAAAATCATCATTCATAAAAGAAAATTATCAAAATAAAATCACAGAGGATAAAAAAGAATATATTAAAATATATCTTAAAGATCTAATTGATAAAAAAATATTTAAAGAAGAAGAGGAATTCTTTGTAGAAGCTATATTAAAATATCTATCGAATAATATTCATAAATTTTTGAATTTTCTAAATAGTTTAAAATCCTGTCAAAAATACGACTATATAATTTGGAGATCACCACCGGTTCATGATGATCTAAAGTCTCTTCTGTTGTTATATTGTCTAAAAAATAAAATCAAAATTATTGGCTTTCAACATGGCGCACATTACATCGAGACTAACCTTGGCAACTTACATTTTGACCAAGATTTTAATAAATGTAACTTCTGGGTAAGTTTTAGATATACAGAAAAAGATTATATTCATACTTATAAGGAAAGGAAGAAAAATTGTAAAATTATTTCATCCAAACCTTCCAAATCAAAAAAAATTTTCTTGAATTCAAAAAAGAGAAATAAAATAAATAATATCTTATACCCCCCAAGGCAAAGCCATCATGCTGCCACATATTTTTATCCTAAAGAAAAAATATTATACAATAACCAGATAAAAATTTTTCAAACATTAGAAAATTTAGAAAATAAATATTTTATAAAACTAATTCCTAGTTTTTCTAATCATAATTGCTGGTATCTAAAAAGTTTAAAAAAACTCAAGCTAGCAAAAATAATTAAAGGTATATCTCTCAAAAATTATTATGAACAATATAATCATAGTCTAATAATTTTGGATTCATGGGAAACAAGTTTGTTAGAGACCATAGACTATAATCCGGATTCAGAAATTTATGTTTTGCATAATTATGAACGGGCTGTTAAAGATATGTTTTTAGACAACTTACCTAAAAATGTTAAAATTTTTAAAGATATAAATGATTTTGTTAATGGAATTAAAAACTTTAAATTAATTCATTCTCAAAATAAAAATATGAAGGAATTTAAAGATAACTTTAGTTTTCCAAATTTTAATACCCTGGATCAAATTTTATAAATAAATGAACTATTTTCAAACACTCAAATATAAAATAAAGAAAAAAAAGGCCACAATTTGTATAATTGGATTAGGTTATGTTGGAAGTGCAATTCTAAAAAAATTACAAAAAGAAAATTTTCAAACAATAGGCATAGATACAGATAAGAAAAAACTCAGAAACAAAAATAGACATAAAAAAACAATTTTAACTAGCAATTATAAATACATTAAAAGTGCAGACGTGATAATAGTAACTCTTCCTACACCTCTTACATCCAATATGAGTCCGGATTTGTCATACATTAAAGATTGCTTAAAAAGAATGAAAAAACATATTAAAAAAGGGCAATTACTATCCCTTGAAAGCACAACTTACCCTGGGACAACGGACGATATAATTGGAAATTATTTAAGGAAGAAAAAATTTGTAATATCTAAAAATTATTTTTTAGTTTATTCACCAGAAAGAATTAGTCCCGAATTAAAAGTAAGAGACCGTAAAATTAAATACAATCTAACAAATACGCCTAAAATCTGCGCAGGTTATTCAAACAGATGTAGTATTTTGGGAAAAGAACTTTACAAGAAAATAACCAAAAAAGTTGTGATTGCAAGTAGTTTAAAAATTGCAGAAACAAGCAAGATGATAGAAAACGTATTCAGATCAGTGAATATAGCATTAGTGAATGAGCTAAAAATGTTTCTTCACAAAATGGATATTGATATAAATGAAGCTTTAGATCTTGCTGGTACAAAACCATTCGGATTTACAAAATTTACTCCAGGTCCCGGTTATGGAGGACATTGTATACCGCTTGATCCATTTTATTTATATTGGTTAGCTAAAAAAAACAATTTCAATTTAAACTTTATAAAAAATTCAGCTATGGTTAACCGTAAAATCACCACATGGATCACTGATAAAATTTTAAAATTTATTAAAAATAATAAAATTAATTTAGTAAATAAAAAAATATTAATTTTAGGAGTTGCTTATAAAAAAAATATCGACGATATAAGAGAATCCCCAGCGCTTAAAATTGCTGAAAATTTTTATAAGGCTGGTTATGATTTTGATTATTCCGATCCCTACATAAGCAAAATAAGATTTAAAAACACAATCAAAAAAAGCAAAAAAATTAATGCTAACTTGCTAAAAAGGTCTAAAATTGTTTTAATCGCTACAGATCATGACAAATTCAATTATGATCTTATATCGAAAAAAGCTAAATTTATTTTTGATAGTAGAAATGTTATAAAAAATAGATCTAAGAATTATTTTAAAGTTTAAAAATGTCATTTCTAGAAACAACCCCATTATACCTAAACTTTGTCATGAAAAATTTACTTTATAATCCTATTAATTTTATGAATGATGTATCAACGGACATTAAAAAAGATAAAAAATCACAAGTTTACAATTCAAAAAATAAATTTGTTTGGATCTGTGGTCTTCCTAAATCTGGCACCACATTAGTCGAAGATATATTAGAAATACTACCTTATATAAAGATTGACAAATCAATCTTAAGGATTTTTCCCAATAAATATAAAATTAACGATACAAATCTAGAAAGATATATTTTGAGTTTTCCAAAAAATAAGTTTTCATTTGTTAAAACACACTTAGAGTATAATGAAAAAATTAAAAATGGTCTTTTAAAGAATAATTTTAAAATTATAGTGACTTTTAGAGATATAAGAGATGCGTTAATAAGCAGATACTATCATGTTGTATCAGATAAGAATCATTGGCAGCATGAAGTAGTAAAGGATCTGAATTTTGAGGAAGGCTTTATTAAATCTTTGACAGAGAAAACAAGAAAATTTCCAGCAAAACATTTTGACGAACCAATTAAATATTACTTTAATTGGATACATAATTGGAAAAAAATTGAAGATAACAAAAATATTAAAAAAATTTGGTATGAAAATTATATACAAAATCCAAGTTTTTTTATAAAAGAAATTTTAAAATTTACTGATTTTCAAGACTTTAAAGAGTCTGATATTGAATTTAAATTAAAATTAAAAAGAAACATTGAAAAAAACATACCATTAATAAAAAAACTTAAGAGACCAGGAAAAAATGTATCAACGTTTAGATCTGGAAAACCTAAACAATGGAAAGTACTTTTTACTGATAAAATAAATAATGCTTTTAACAAATTATTACCGGGGAAAATTGAAGATATATTGAATTAAAAAAATGATCAAAAATATTTTGAAAAAAATTATAAAATTTTACGTAAATAAGGAAAATCGTTCTATAAAAAAAATTATAAACGAAAATTTTAACAGTAATTTTAAAATGCTCGATATTGGCGCGGCCGGAGATATAAATAAAAGATGGAGTATAATTAAAGACAAAATTAGCATTTTTCTAGTTGAACCACATCCAGAAAGTGCAAATGAATTAAAACAAAAAGGCGTTAAAGTTATAGAGAGATTTCTATATGAAGAGGAAGGTAAAAATATAAAATTTTACCAAACCAAGAAAAAAACAAACTCTGGTTTTTTAAAACCAAACCTTGTTCATCTTAAAAAATTTCCAGATCTAGAAAGGTATAATATTGAAGAAACCGTTGATGTTTCGACTTCTACTCTCGATAATGAGATAAAAAAAATGAATGTTAAAAATTTAGATTTTGTAAAAATTGATACAGAAGGTTCAGAATTAAACATTCTTAAAGGTTCAAAAAATACCTTAAAAAATGTCTTAGGTTTAGAGATAGAATGTAATTTCTTTCATTTGAGAGAAGACTCTCCTTTATTTGAGGATATTAGGAATTATTTAAAAAATTATGGAATTATATTTGTCGACTTCTTAAACATAATACGTTGGGAGATGAACAACTATAAAAGTTTAATAGGGCAACCACAGTTTGCAGATGTGTTATTTTTAAAAGATCCATCGATAGTTCTTTCTAATTTTAAAAATAATTTAATCAATGAAAATACACTTCTAAATTATTTAATAGTTTTAACAATCTACTATAGATCAGATATGTTGGATTTTATGGTAAATAATTTAGAAAAAAATTTTGTAGAAGAACGTAATCTTGATCAGCTTAACAATTTAGTTAAAAAAAAGAATAAGAGACTTAATAATATTTTTAAAATCTCAGATCATTTTAGAAACAGTTTATTAGGCAAGCACTAAAATGAAAAAATTTAAATTAAAGAAAATTTTTAGACCTGATTGGACAATTGAAAATGCTAGAAATAGAAATCTTTTGTGGCTGGATAAAAATGAAAACACGGACGATTACTTATCAAAAAAAATCTCGAAAATATTGAAAAAAGTAGATAGGATAAATTATTCTAGTTATCCTGATCTAGCAAAGCTATACAAAAAACTAGCTAAAAAATTAAAAATTAATCCAAGGAATATCATGTTAACCGCAGGATCTGATCTTGGTATCAAAACTGTTTTTGATGCTTTCGTAGAAAAAAACGATTATGTCTTAAGGACAAATCCCACATTTGCAATGTATTCAGTATACAATCAAATTTTTAAAACTAGAGAAAAAATAGTAGATTATACAAAAAGTAAAGATGGACCATATATTTCTCTTCAGAATATTTTAAAAAAAATTAAAAAAAATAATTTTAAACTTGTTTGCTTGCCAAATCCTGACAGCCCTACAGGCCATACTTTTTTAAAAAAAGATTTAATCAAAATTCTTTTTGCGGCTAAGAAAAAAAAAACATTAGTTCTTATTGATGAAGCTTATTATCCTTTTTATCCAAATACTTGTTTAAATCTAATAAAAAAATTTAATAATTTAATTATTGTAAGAACCACATCAAAAGCTTGGGGTTTAGCAGGTCTAAGAATCGGATACATTCTTTCGTCAAAAAAACTTATTGAAGAAATGCACAAAACCAGACCTATGTATGAAATTAATAACGTAGGCGCTGAAGTTTTTTATAGATTATTGGATAAATATATTTACGTTCAAAAATCTATTAAAAGACTTCTGGACGGGAAGAAATACTTTAAAAAAGAGTTAATTAAAAAAGGGTATAAAGTATTTACAAATGAAAATGGAAATTTTTTACATGTCGATTTTGGAAAAGATAAAAATAAAGTGTTTAAAAATTTAAGAAAAATAGTTTATTTTAGAAAATTAGAATTTCATCAAAGCATGAAAGGTTTTTCCAGATTCTCTTTAACACATAAGCAAAATTTTAAAAAAATAATTAGAGCAATAAAAAATGATTAATCTTGGAATCGTAGGTTGTGGAAAAATAGCCGAGCACCATATAAAAGTTATTAGTAAAATAAGGGGAATAACAGTATCAGGAATTTGTGATTTAAATTTTGACAAGGCTTTAATTGTAGGAAAAAAATATGGAATACCTTCATTTAAAAATTATAATAAAATGTTAAGTTCAATCCAGTCAATAAATCTTGTTGCAATAATTACACCATCCGGAATGCATTTTACCCATGCAATGGATATTATAAAAAATTTTAAAAAAAATTTAATTATAGAGAAGCCTTTCTTGTTGAAACAATCTCAAGTTAAAAAACTTTATAAGTTAGCGAAACAAAAAAAATGTAAAATTTTTCCTATTTTTCAACACAGATACAACAGAGCGGTTCAAAGAGTTTTTAAATCTATTAACACTGGTGAATTAGGAAAAGTTCTTATAACAAATGTGAGACTACGTTGGTGTAGACCAGACAGATATTACAGACTTTCAAAATGGAGAGGAACCTTTTCCCAAGATGGAGGTGCACTTTCAAACCAAGGGATCCACTTATTAGATTTACTTACCTATTTAGGAGGAGAAATATCGAACCTTAATGTAATTATGAAAACTTTTGGAGCTAAAATTGAAGTTGAAGATACAGTGGTTGCTACACTCGAACATAAAAATGGAGGAGTGGGCACATTAGAGGTTACTACAGCTGCAAGACCAGATGATTTTGAAGCTTCAATCAGCATAATTGGATCAAAAGGTTTAGCCCAAATAGGAGGTAAGGCTTTAAATGAATTACAAACATTTTCACCAAAAAAAATTGATTGTAAAAAATATTCAGAAAATTTTCCTGATACCTACGGTTTTGGTCATAGCAGAATATATTTAGATATAGTTAGATCTTTAAAAAGCAATAAGAACTTTACAATAAATGAAAAAGAAAGTTTTAGAACTACAAAATTACTAAACGCATTTTACAAAGCAGATGAGCTAAGAAAAACTGTAAACATAAATAAAATTTCTGAGTCTAAAAGACTAGGAAAAAAAAATAAAAAACTCTACAACCTTTACAGCACATGAAGATATACGGCTATATACCAGTAAGAATGGCGGCATCTAGATTTCCAGGAAAACCATTAAAGAAAATTAGAGGATTGACGATGTTAGAACATGTTTTTGAAAGATCGAAAATTTATCAGAAATGGAATTCTTTGGTAGTAACAACATGTGATAATGAAATTAAAAAATTTTCCCATAAAAAAAATTATCCATGCATAATGACTTCAAAATCTCATAAGAGATGTTTAGATAGAGTATATGAGGCTGCTAAAAAAACTAAAGGTATTAAAAAAAATGATATCGTTGTGTGCGTTCAAGGAGATGAACCAATGATAACACCAAAAATGATTCAGAAGGTAATCGAACCAATTAAAAAGAAAAAAAAGGTAAAAGCTACAGTTTTAGCAATGAGAATAATTAATAAAAAACAGTTTTATAATAAAAATATTGTCAAAATTATTCATGCTATAGATGGAGAAGTGCTTTACACATCGAGAGCACCCATCCCTTACTATAAAAAATTTAATAAAAATTCAAAAGCTAGACGAGTCGGGGGACTTTTTGCATTCAGATTTGATTTTTTAAAAAAATATTTTCATACAAAACCTTCTCCATTAGAAATTTTAGAATCTTGTGATTCAAATAGATTTTGTGATAACGGTGGAGGAATGTATATAGCTCCTGTGGAGTATTCCGATTACTTTTCTGTTGATACTCCCTCAGATCTAAAATTAGTTAGCAAATCTTTATTAAAAGATCCACTATTCAAATATTATAAATAATTTTTATCTTATGAAAAAACTAAAAGTAGCAATAATTGGCTGCGGCGTTGTTGGTAAAAGAAGAAAAAGTTTTATACTAAAAAACAAAAATTACCAATTAGTTGCTGTAAGCGATATTTGTTTTAAAAGAGATTTATTTCGCAAAGGTGAAATTAATTACTATAAAAAATATTTAGATTTACTTAAAACAGAAAGTCTAGATGCAGTATTTATAACTTTGCCTAATTACCTTGCTTCAAAAGTAACAATCGATTGTATTAAAAAAAGAATACATGTGTTTTGTGAAAAACCTCCAGCAAAAAACTTAATAGAATTAAAAAAAGTTTTTAAAATTCACAAAAAACATCCAAGAATAAAGCTTAAATACGGATTTAATCACAGATATCATTCTTCGATCCAACTTGCAAAAAAAATTATTAAAACCAAAAAATTTGGAAAACTTCAAAATTTTAGATGTTTGTATGGAAAAAGTAAAATCGTAACTTATGAAAAAGGGGAATGGAGATCAAAAAAAAGATTTGCTGGAGGTGGCATCCTATTAGATCAAGGTATTCATGTTTTAGATTTATTAAGATTTTTTAATGGAGATTTTAATGAATTTAAGGGTTTTATCTCAAACCGATACTGGAAGTACGACATAGAGGACAATGCTTTTGCATTAATGAGAGATAAAAAAGGGATTGTAGCATCAATCCATTCGTCGGCAACACAATGGCAACATAAATTTAGAATGGAAATAACTCTGGAAAAAGCTTTGATAGAATTAAATGGAATACTATCGGGCTCAAAGAGTTATGGAAAAGAATCTTTAAATTTGATTGCAAAAAAAAAATCTAGCAAGGGTTCAAAAATAATTAAAAAATTTTTTTTCAACAAAGACAACTCTTGGAAAAATGAAATTGAAGAATTTTCCAATATAATACAAAAGAATAAAAAGGTTATTACAGGAAATATTAAGGATGCAATAAAGGTAATGGCAATGGTCGAAAAAATCTATTCTTCAGATAGAAACTGGAAAAAATAACATTGATGAAGAAAAAGGTAATTAAAAATATTAAAACATATTTAAAAATTTTAAGTAATAGAGAAATAGATTTAGCCGAAAGTTCTTTTGCCTATCTAATTTCATGGACAAAATCAGTTGGTTATACAAAATTGAAGTTGCTTTCTGGTTCAAAGATAAATCTAAATTTAATCATTATTCTTTTAAAGTGTCTAGTTTCGAGACATTCTTTAAATAAAGCAAAAGTTTATAAGGGTAATTTTTTGAACAAAGAAAATCTTTTTATTTCATGGTCATTTAAAGATAATTTTAAAAAAGGAATTTATAAGGATAAATACTTTGGCTTAACTAATAAGATTTCAAAAAAATTTGGTTGGGTACTTCTTTCTATTGATGGGTATATACCAAAAAAAATTCCTGATAATGTAATGATAATTGATCTTAAGAAAAATTCAATTTTTTTTTCTTTTTTCAATACATTAAAAATTTTTTTTTTACAATTAATAAAAAATAATTTTTCTATATCCAAATTTTCACATTATATTTTCTCAGATTTGAATAGCTCAAAAATACAAATCAAAAAATTTGAAAATAATATTAATATCAATTCAATAAAAAAAATTATAATTCCGTATGAAGCTCAAATTTTTCAAAAAACTTTAATAAAAAAAATTAGACAAACAAATAAAAATACCAAGATTTACGGATACCTTCATTCCTCTTTACCGGCGTTCCCAAGTGAGTATATTTATTTAAAAGATCTTTCTCCTGATAAGATATTTTATCATGGCAAATCATATAAAAAAATTCTCACAAATCATTTATCTTGGCCTTCTAAAAAACTATTTTTTATAAAGTCACTTAGATATACCAAAACAAAAACAAATAAAATTCAACCTAACATTTATCTTCCTTACGATTTTTCAATTAAAAATAAGAATATATTTTTAGAGGAATTTTTGAATCTTTCAAAAAAAAGTAAAAAATACTACTTAAAAAATATCAAAATTAATCTGCATCCAGTTTTCAAAAATAATAAGAAACATTTAGATTTTAAAGAAAAAATAAATAGAATAGTTTCATCAACCGGTGCAAATAAAATAAAGAAGAGAATTCCTATTTTTTTGGGCTCAACAACTATATTTGAGGGATTAGAGGTTTACGATGAAGTTATTCATATATGTGCAGACAATCTTTTTGAAAGGTTTGACAGTGATTTTTGGCCTTATTTAAAGGTTACGAACTTATCCAGTAGGACTTTTTTAATCAGACTTTTAAAAAAGGGAGAATACTTACAGTATGGTAATAATCAAAATCAAAAAAAATTTGTTGAATTAATTAATTTATAGTTTAGAAAATTTTAATGAGCAACATTATAAAGTTTTCAAAAGAAAGCAAAAATTTCTCGGAGTTTACCGACTCGTACATAGAGTATTTAAGTGAAGTTTTTTCTAAAGTGAGTAAAAAAAATTTGGATAATTTAGAAAAAACTCTTGAAATAATTAGAAAAAAGAGCGCTAATCTATTTGTTATTGGAAATGGAGGAGGAGCCGCAACAGCTACCACCATGGCTAATGATTTAGGTTTTGATATTCTTAAAAAAACAAAAGCAAAAAAAATACTTAAAATTTATTCTCTCTCAGACAACAACGCTGTGTCAACTGCTATAGCAAATGATACTGGTTTTGAGAATTTATTTGTTAACCAGTTAAAAATTCATTTTAAAAAAAATGATTATCTTTTAATATTTTCTGCATCTGGAAACTCAAAAAATTTAGTTTCTGCTGCAAAATGGGTAAAGAAAAAAAAGGGTAAAGTAATTGGAATTCTTGGTTTTAGCGGCGGAAAACTAAAAAGCTTATGTGATTTATGTATTCATATACCAACCGAAAAGGGTGAGTACGGACCAGTAGAAGATATACAATTAATGATAAACCATATGCTTGCCCATTGGTTTCAAACTAAAATAAAAAAATAATTAATGAAAGTAGTTATTCTGTGCGGAGGGCTCGGTTCAAGATTGTCCGAAGAAACTAGAGTCAAACCCAAACCGATGGTAAAAATCGGTTCTAAACCAATATTAATACACATTATGGAAATTTATAAAAAATATGGGTTTAATGAATTTATTCTAGCCGCTGGATACAAGTTCCAAGTAATCAAAAAATATTTTAATAAAAATAGAAGATTTAATGTAAAGGTAATTAATACTGGGCAAAAATCTCTAACTGGAAAAAGAATATATAGACTTAAAAAGTTACTTCAAAAAGAAAAAGATTTTATGCTTACCTACGGAGATGGTTTGTCAAATCAGAACTTAAATAAATTATTGAAGTTTCATACAAAGCACAGAAAAATTGCAACTGTAACAGCCGTAAGACCTCCAGTTAGATTTGGTGAGTTAATTTTAAAAAAAAGTAAAGTCAAAAATTTTATGGAAAAACCACAGGTCAGAAGCGGATGGATAAACGGTGGTTTTTTTATTTTTAATAAAAAAGTTTTTAATTTTATAAAAAATAAAAACGTTATGTTAGAAAGAGAGCCTCTCACAAAATTAGTAAAGGCTGGTCAATTAGTAGCTTATAAACACCAGGGGTTCTGGCAATGTATGGATACAATGAGAGATAAAAAACTGTTAAACAGTTTGATTAAAAAAAAATTAGCACCCTGGATGTGATTTGAATGATAAATTTTAAAAAATTTTATAAAAATAAAAAAGTTTTAATTACTGGAGCAACAGGCTTTAAAGGTGCATGGTTAACATACTGGCTTTATAAAATGGGTGCCAATATAACGGGCATAGGTTTTAACCCTAATAAAAATAAGAATCTTTTTTATCAACTAAAACTAGATCGAAAAATTGATCTAAAAATAGTTGATGTAAGAAATTTTAAAAAATTAAATAATATTGTAGTAAAACACAAACCCCAGATAATTTTCCATCTTGCTGCTCAACCACTAATTTATGAATCTTACAAAAATCCCCTGTCAACTTTTGATATTAATTTTAGAGGAAGTTTAAATGTAGCAGAGGTCTCAAGAATTAATAAATTTGTAAAATCTGTAATAATAGTCACATCGGACAAATGTTATGAAAGCAATAATTCTACAAAAGGTTTTAAAGAGACAGATCTACTAGGAGGTGTTGATCCTTACAGCGCATCAAAATCATCAACAGAATTAATGGTAAGAGCGTATAGAGAAAGTTTTTTTAAGAAAAAAAGATTAACCGGTTTATCTTCAGGAAGAGCTGGAAATGTTATAGGCGGTGGCGACTGGTCACCAAAAAGATTAATACCCGATGCCATAAGGTCTATAAGAAGTAATAAAAAAATTTATATTAGAAATCCAAATTTCAATAGACCTTGGCAACTTGTTTTAGAACCAATAAAGGGTTATTTAATGTTAGCAAAAGCCCAATACATAAATTCAAAAAAATATTCAGGTGCATGGAACTTTGGTACAAATCCAAACTCGACAACTGACGTTAAGACCATCGCAAATTATATTATAAAATTTTGGGGTTCTGGAAAATTAAAAGTAAAAAAGAAAGCTTTTTATGAACAACCAAATTTACAGCTTAATATTAAGAAAGCAAAAAAAAATTTAAAATGGAAACCTACTTACAATATAAAAAAAAGTGTAAAAATTACTACAGATTGGTACAGAAGAGTTTTTAAATTAAGAGAAAAGCCAGAAAAAGTAACCTCTGACCAAATAGACAGGTACATGAATGACAGCAAAATTATATAAAATCATAAAGATAAAAAGAATAAAAAATCAAAAGGGAGATATTATTAAGATAGTAAATAGTAGAAAAAAATATTTTAGAGGCTTTGGAGAATTATATTTTTCAAAAGTTAAAAGAAACAAAATTAAAGGATGGAACTATCACAAAAGAAATACGTGTTTGCTTAGTGTCCCATTAGGAAAAGTAAAATTTTTTTTTAAAACAAATATAAAAGATAAAAAAATGTACAAATTGATACTGTCAGAAAATACAGATCAAATTCTTCAAATAAATCCTAAAACTTGGTTTGCTTTTACCTCAAAAAGCAAAACGTCAACTATTGTTAACTTTATGGACAAAATACATAAGAAGGAAGAAACTTTAAAACATTTAATTGAAAATAAGAAATTATTAAAATAACTTTATGGCATCTCCCTTAGTGTCGGTGTTAATGACGATATACAATCATGAACAGTTTTTAAAGGACTCAATACAAAGCATACAAAGTCAAACTTTAAAAAATTGGGAACTAATAGCAATTGATAATGGTTCTACTGATAACTCGAGAAAGATACTTAACTCATTTAAAGACAGAAGAATTAAAAAAAAATACCTAAAAAAAAATATAGGTAGAACAAATTGTTTAAATTATGGTTTGAAATTTACAAAAGGAAAATATATTGCCGTATTAGACTCGGATGATATAGCGATTAAAAATAGATTTGTAGATCAAACTAAGTATTTTGAAAATAACAAAGAAATTTGGCTTTTGGGTAGCAACAGTTACTTAATAAATGAAAAAAATAAAATTTATAATAAAAGAAATACTTTCAGGAGTCTTAAAAATATGAGAAAACTTTTGTTAAAAAACCTGATCCCACATTCAACCGTGATGTATAGAAGGGAATTGATTAAAAGAATTGGAAATTATCCAAAAGAATATATTTATGCTCAAGATTATGCCTTTTATTTAAAAACTTTTAAAAATTATAAGATTGAAATATTAGACAAGTTTTTAGTTAAAATAAGAAGAGGCCATGAAAAATCTGAAACATTTAGATCTCAAAGATCTAGAACTTTATTAGGTGAGGAATTAAAAATTTTAATTTGGATATATAGGAATTTTAATTATAACTTCATTGAACTATTAAAGTTTTTGATACAATTTTCTAAAGCACTCTTAAAGAATATTATTTATAGAGCAAAATTTTAAATTATGAAAAAGGTTACAATTATAGATTACGGGTGTGGAAATATTCTAAGCCTTCGAAGAGCCATAGAAGAAATTGGACACAAAACTGAAATTACAAATAAAAGTAAAGATATTTTAAAGGCGAACTTTTTAATTCTTCCAGGCGTTGGTGCATTTAGTTATGCAATGAATTTGTTGAGGCAAAATAATTTAATAGGAACATTAAATGATTATGCAATTAAACAAAAAAAGAAAATCCTAGGAGTATGTTTGGGAATGCAGCTTTTTATGTCAAAAAGTTTTGAAATGGGAGAGCACAAAGGTTTAGATTTTATCGAAGGAAAAGTGGTCAAAATAAATGAAAAAACCAATTTAAATAATTTAAAAATTCCCCATGTTAGCTGGAACGAAATATTTTCTAATAAACAAATAAACAATGAAAATATTTTAAATAAGAATATCTTAAAAAAAGATTTTTACTTTGTACATTCTTATATCGCCTTAACAAAAAAAAATGAAAACACCATAGCTTATTGTAAATATTTTGATGTTGATATTCCTGCAATTGTAAGAAAAGAAAATATCATAGGTTGTCAATTTCATCCTGAGAAAAGTGGTGTTAATGGACTTAGTTTTTTAAAAAAAATAATTGAAATTGAATAATCTTATAAATTAAATCTTATCGGCAACAATGACTAAAAAATTAGTTATTATTAATAACGAAAAGTGTATAGATACAAGTAATGACATTTATTGTCAAAATATCGAGATTAAGTCACTCAGTGATAATTTAAGTAGCGCATATGATATAAAGTTTCTTTTAAGAAAATCTTTTGTTCAGCCAGTTTACAAGATCGACAAGTCTAATGTTAGATTAAGTTCAAATATTTTTTCATTTACAAAAAATTTAATTATTTCTATTTTTAAAGATCAAGCTAGCTATTTAATAATATCTGTTACACCCTATACATTTTATTCTTTTATATTTCTTTTTTTGTTTAGAAAAAAAACTTTTCTTTATTTAAGAAGTAATGGCAAAGAAGAAATCTCAATCATTGCTGGAAAAATATTTTCAAATATTTATAAAATGGCAGAAAATTTCATGGCCAAATTTAGTAATTTAATTGTAGTAAATGAACTAATATCTAAAAAAAGGAACTATTTTTTAGTAAACCCATCACAGATAGATGACGATTGGTTAACAAACACCAAACCATCGGGCAATAGAGATCATATTAAACTTTTGTACGTGGGTAGACTAAAAGTAGAAAAAGGTATTTTTTCACTTATAAATATTTTTAAAAAGATTAATTTTCAAAATAAAAAAGTTTCACTGACTCTTGTTGGACAAGGAAAAGAGCCAATAGAAATCTATGAAAATATAAAATTTTTAAAGCCAATCTCTGAAAAATCAAAAATGATCGATCTTTACGATAATCATACTATATTAATTTTACCATCATTTACTGAAGGTCATCCCCAAGTTCTTTTAGAAAGTTTATCTAGGCAAAGGCCCGTAATAATCTTTAAAGAAATTAAACATGTAATAAAAAATTATGAAGGAGTGTTCGTGTGTCAAAGAGATCAGGAAAGTTTACAAAAAACTATTGAAATAATAGATAATAATTACGAAGAAATAATAAATAAAATTAAAAAAAATACCTACCCAACAAAAAACGATTTTTTTAAAGAATTGAAAAAGATATTAAATTAGTTTTTTTTTAAAAAGCTTTTTAAACCAGCAGTTAAACCAATTATAAAAAAGATAAAGGATGAATTTCCAGTAGAAAAAAAACTTCCTGAACTTTTTAGCGGAAAAAATTCAATAAATAAAATAATTAACAAACAATAAAATAGAAGTTTTTGTAAATCATCACCTTTTCTTAAATTTTTAAACTTAATAAAGCACAAATAAATTATACTAATTACAAAGGTCAAAGCTCCTATTAGCCCTGTATCATTTAATAGTTCCAGATAATAATTATGTGGGTGAGTTTCACATACTCTATTAGGTAGATGAAGTTTAGTTTTACATGTTTTACCAAAAGATTTTATTCCATTCCCCAAAAAAATATTATCAGCCCACACATCGATCGCTGTTAGAAAAACTACTTGATGGCCGCTAGCAAAAGGCACCATCTCATAAGCTTCTTTTAGTTTTTCTCTATCTTTACCCTTATTATATTCCTTAATAAAAAATTTATATTTTTCATCTTCTAACTCTGGATATTCCTTGGTCGAAAATCTTTTTAGGGTTATTAAGGTGTCAATAGAATATTTGTAAAAAGCACTGTAATGTTTTTTAATATTCTCATTTTTTGAATACAAAAATGAAAATATTAATAAACAAAATAAGGATCCTGCCAAAAGACTTTTTCTCAAATTTTTAAATAAAAAAATCATTAAAAAAATTGCAAGTACAAACATGACCAAGGATATTCTGTTGCCAGAGAATAGAGCACCCAAGAAAAAAATTAGTATTAATACAGAAATTAAAAAGTATCTTTTATTATTTAACTTATTCCAAACGAAAGGTAGACAAATTAAGCCAAAAATAAAAAATCTTTGGATATATGAGCCAGCTACTAATTCCTTACCAAATATACTTGAATTATGTTTTCCTAAACTTTCTAGACCAAAAATATTTTTTCCAGTTAAACCTTGCAATGTCACATCTAAGGACACAAATAAAGTTATGAACAAACATGTCATAAGAAAATATTTTACATTTAAATGTTTCTTTTCTAGTGCAAATTTTAGAATATAAAGAAAAAGTAGGTATCTTAAATAAAGAATAGATTTTAAAAAACCATCAGTATTACCTATCGAATTAGATTTTAAAGCACTCATAACAATTACGATAATGAAAAATACAAGTATTATATTTGTTGATATAAATTTTTTTATTTTAAAAATATCCTCTTTATAAATCCATACTCCTAGCAAGCATATTAAAGCTATATTGAGATTTACAAATAGATTTCCAGCAATTAATGAAAAAGGAAAAAGCAATATTAAAATATTAATCGAATTAATATTAACTGCGTTCAAATTTCTAAAATTCATTAATAATTTTCGTTAGAGTATCTAATGTCTTTTTAACATGTATTTTTTTAAATAAAGATAATATATTTTATATGGTTATTTAGCTAAGTTAATTTAATTGGGCGTGTAGTTCAATGGTAGAACGCTACGTTGACATCGTAGAGGTCATAAGTTCGATTCTTATCACGCCCACCAATTGTACATTTCGTGGTATTTACAAATAGTAAAAAAAATAATATAAGATTGCTGCCTGGTGATTATTGCGAAGGGGTCATACCCGATCCCATTCCGAACTCGGAAGTCAAGCCCTTCAGCGCCGATGGTACTTTGTCTTAAGATATGGGAGAGTAGG
>MDTB01148140.1_pt1 | contig 45913 bp, 48 predicted proteins | sample 811161 | NCBI WGS metagenome assembly MDTB01 (sample SAMN05326650, study PRJNA326480) | marine metagenome | isolation source: seawater | place: Mediterranean Sea | collected 2009 | reverse complement strand
TATTCAAGATTTGCTAGCTTAGCAAAATCAAAAGGTGTAGATGGAATTTTAATTGTTGATGCACCACCAGAGGAATCTTTGAATACAAATAAAATATTTAAAAAATATGGTCTATGTCATATATTTTTAGCTTCACCGACAACAGAACTTAAACGTTTGCAAAATATAATTAAATTATCCAGTGGTTATTTATATTATGTATCAGTTAAAGGTATTACAGGATCCTCTATCACTAGCTTTGAATCTATCAAGAAAAATGTAGAACAAATAAGAAAATTGTCCGGCAATAAAATTCCCATTGCAGTTGGTTTTGGTATTAAAAATGGAAGAGTTGCTAAAACCATATCAATGTTCTCAGATGCTATAATTATAGGAAGTTCTATAGTAGAATTAATTGAGAAATATCAAAAGAATAAAGAATTTATGCATAAAAAAATTAGATTATTTGTAAAAAGCATTGCTAGATATTTGGAGAATAAATGAGTTGGCTTGATAAGATATTGCCATCGAGAATAAGGGCGCACAAAGATAAGAAGGCTTCTGTACCAGAAGGCTTATGGCATAAATGCCCAAATTGCGATGCAGTTATTTACCGTGCTGAATTTGAAAAAAACTTAAATGTCTGCCCTAAATGCAATCATCATGGACGAATATCTGCAAGAAAAAGAGCTGATATAATATTAGATGCAAACGACAAACTTGAAATCTTAAATAATATTACACCTGTAGATATGCTTAACTTCAAAGATAAAGAAAAATATAAAGATAAATTAATATCTACTCAGAAAAAAACTGGTGAAAAAGATGCTATGTTGGTCTTTAAAGGTAATATAAATAAAATTCCAGTACTTGCTTGTATATTTGAGTATTCATTTTTTGGTGGTTCAATGGGCTCAGTTGTAGGTGAAAAATTTACGTTAGCTATTAAAAAATGCATAGAAGAAAAGCGCCCTCTAATATGTTTTTCTGCTAGCGGTGGAGCCAGAATGCAAGAGTCACTGTTTTCATTATTTCAAATGGCAAAAACAAGCGCAGCTCTTAATGAACTTTCTGAAGAAGGGATTCCATATATCTCTGTATTGACAGATCCTACAATGGGTGGAGTATCTGCAAGTTTAGCAATGTTAGGTGATATTAATATAGCAGAACCAAATGCTCTAATTGGGTTTGCTGGTCCAAGAGTGATCGAACAAACAGTTGGAGAAAAGCTGCCTGCAGGATTTCAAAGAAGTGAGTTCCTTCAAAAACATGGCACAATTGATTTTATTTTAGATAGAAATAATCAGAAAACTAAATTAGCTGAAATTATTTCATCATTAATGAGTAATTATGATGCAAAAAGAGCAACCAAGTAATTTAAATGAATGGTTAGAATGGCAACAAACTCTTCATCCTAAAAATATTGATTTTAAGTTAGAGCGTATTAAGTCTGTATACAAAAAACTTAATATAAAAAAGATAGCTAATAAAGTCATCATTGTCGCAGGTACAAATGGCAAGGGCTCTACCGTTGCAATCCTTGAGAGCATACTATATGAAAATAATTTTTCAGTAGGAACTTTTACCTCACCACATATTCGTAACTATAATGAAAGAATAAGGATTAATAAGAAGGAAGTTTGTACAGACTCTTTACTTGATACTTTTAAAATGATAAATAAACTTCGAGGTGATACTACATTAACATATTTTGAATTTGCAACTCTAACTGCTTTTCATCTCTTTAATGAAGAAAATTTAGATTATGTGATTTTAGAAGTTGGCTTAGGTGGTCGACTTGATGCTACTAATATTATTGATTCAGATCTATCTATTATAACTTCTATTGGAATTGATCATACCGAATTCCTAGGTTCAACTATTGAGAGTATCGCAATGGAAAAAGCTGGTGTAATGCGTTCTTTTTCCACATGCATATTTGCAGACATCAATCCTCCGTCTGTTTTATTCACTTATGCTAAAAAATTAGGCACGAATTTTTTATTTAATCAAAATGATTTTTCTATAAAACTAATGAAAGATTCTTGGGTCTGGAAGCTTAATGATAATAGTAGTTTGACATTGCCTCGACTCCCTTTAACCGGTGACTTTCAGTATAATCATGCAGGTGCTGCTCTGCTTGCACTAAAAATCCTTGAACCAACAATAATTAATAATAATAATAATTTATATAATGGAATTAAAAATATATCTTTAAAGGGAAGATATCAAATCATTTCTACTTCTCCCGAAATTATTATTGATGTTGCCCATAATGCAGACTCTGCTGAAAAATTAAGAGATAATCTAGAGAAATATCCTAAAAAAAACACTTATGCAGTAATAGGCCTTCTTAAAGATAAGGATGTATATAGCTTAGTAAAACCAATGTTAAATGTTATTGATAGATGGTACTGCGGCACAATTTATAATCAAAGAGGTATGAACTCAGATGAAATAAAAGCCAGGATGCTGAGCATGGTAGATAAAAATTCAATAGTTACATATGATAACATGATAGATTCATTTGTATCAGCTATGTCTAAATTACAAGCAAATGACAGACTTATAATTTATGGTTCATTTTATACAGTCTCTGAATTTCTTGACTATTATGATAACATTGAGAAATTAGAAGATATTAGTTAAATGAAAATTAAAAGCCTATATTTTATCTTTATATTCTTAATTATTCCTATATATATTTTCGGTATACCATTAAAGAACTATATAAATAATTTCGATAAATTAACATACTCTCTTGAAATCCCAAAAAACATTATCGATGAAGAGAAGAATCTGGCTAATAATTACATGGATATTGAAATATCTGATGATATCAAGCTTGAAAAAAGAATTACGGAATCTTGGATTATCATGTTTCCAGATTTAGCTAACAGTGAAACTAAAGATACTTTTATTTCACAGCTAAAGCAAATGGGTATCCTTTCAGTAATACATTTGAACTCAGCATCAAATAAAATCCTTTCTGTTGGACCATTTGTAGATAAAAAAATAGCAGAATTAATTTCAACTAAAATAAATAAAAGATTAGGTCAGGCAGGTACCATTAAGAGGTTTAACGACTAATGATGACATTTGATATAGCTATTATTATATTTTTATCATACTGGGCTATACGTGGGTTCTTCAAAGGTTTTGCATCTGAAATCTTATCTCTACTAATATGGTCGACTTCAGTATTCTTATCTATAAAGTATTTTTATATTCCATCATCAATAATAGAAACTTACATCTCTTCATCCTCTTTATCTGATTTCCTAACCATTATTATGATATTTATCATCACTTTTTTTACCTCTGCTATCAGTGGTTTTCTTATATCTAAGTTTGTTAGTATCATAGGGCTTTATTCTTATGATAAAGTATTGGGTTTATTAATGGGTGGACTAAAGGGTTTGGTATTTACTATGATGGTGATATTTATCATTGGACAAACAACTATTAAAGATTCCTCTCTTATTCAAGAATCTCAAATAACACCTCATTTTGACTATTTTTTGGATAAATATATCAAAACTAGTGAATCACTCTTTGATAGTTTGGAGTTAAAAATATAATATATAGCATATGTGCGGTATAGTTGCTGTTTACGGGTCAAATAATGTAGTTCGCGATATCTACGAAGCGTTAACTGTCTTACAGCATCGTGGACAGGATGCATCTGGCATACTTACAAATCATGATGGCAAAATAACACTCAGAAAGTCCTTAGGCCTTGTAAGAGACGGCTTTGATGCTAAACATATAAGCAGATTGCAAGGTAATTTAGGTATAGGTCATGTAAGATACCCAACAGCAGGACATGCCGCAAGCTCCGCTGAAGCACAGCCATTCTATGTAAATTCACCATATGGGATAGGATTAGCACATAATGGAAATCTTATTAACTCATCGGAACTAAAAAATAACTTATTCTCTGAAGACCTGAGACATATTAATACGAAATCTGACTCTGAAATTCTATTAAACATTTTCGCACATGAGTTACACCTACATAGTAAGGAATCCTTTACTCCTGATGATGTTTTTTATGCTGTAGCAGGTGTTCATAGAAGAGTAAAAGGAGCTTACGCTGTTGTTGCCTTGATTTCAGATAGAGGCATAGTAGCTTTCCGGGATCCAATAGGAATTAGACCTTTATGTTTTGGCACACGCAAGATTGATGGAAAAACCGAAACAATGATAGCTTCAGAATCAGTCGCTCTTGATTCAGCAGGATTTAAGTTAGAAAGAGATATTAAACCTGGTGAGGCAATCTTTGTTGATATTGACGGCAATATACATTCAAGATTATGTTCAGAAGAAACTGGTTACTCACCTTGTATTTTTGAGTTTGTATATTTTGCGAGACCAGATACGATTATTGATGGAGTATCTGTGTATTCTGCACGCATGAAAATGGGGCAAAAGTTGGCAGAAAAAATACTCCGAACTTGGAAGAACCCTGATATAGATGTTGTAATGCCAATACCTGATACTAGTAGAATATCTGCATTAGAATTATCCATATCCTTGAAAGTGCCTTTTAGGGAAGGCTTTATTAAAAATAGATATATTGGTAGGACATTTATAATGCCTGAGCAAAAACAACGAGTACAATCTGTAAAACGTAAGCTGAATGCGATAGCATCTGAATTCAAAGGTAAAAATGTTTTGCTCGTTGATGATTCTATTGTTAGAGGCACGACCTCTAAACAAATTATTGATATGGCCAGAGAAGCAGGTGCTAAAAAGGTATTTATGGCCTCTGCAGCACCACCCGTTAAGTTTCCTAATGTTTATGGAATAGACATGCCAGCTAGCAATGAGTTTGCTGCTGATGGCAGAACTGAAAAAGAAATTGGATTACTAATTGGTGCCGATAGGCTTATTTATCAAGACTTAACAGACTTAATATCTTCAGTTAAAAACAAAGATTCTCTAATTGATGGTTTTGATTCGTCTTGTTTTGACGGTAAATACGTAACCGGTGGTGTCACAGATGAGTATCTCAAAGAACTTGATGAGTTAAGAAATAATGCTGCAAAAAATAAAGATATTCCAGATTCCAACGATGATGTTATGGTTTATTAACAATGGAGACGAGTAATCATTTAATAGATGCCGCATACAAAGTATTTGAAAATAAAGCATCAAATACTGAAGTTTCAAACTTTCTATTAGTGTTGCCATCAAAACAACAGCTTCTTCATATAGTAAAAAAGAATATTATATCGACATATAGTATTTCAACATCAAAATATGGATTAGGAAATCAAAATGAATCTTTTCAAACACCCACTGGATTACATTATATAGCTAAAAAAATCGGTCATGATATGCCGAGATTTACAATATTTAAAGGCAGAAAACCTTTACCTGGGAACCTAACTTTAATAGATTTTGAAAAAAAAAATAACGAAGAGTTACGTAAACGCCATTTCAAGGAATTTGATGATGTAATTACATCAAGGATACTTTGGCTTAAAGGCCATGAGATAGGAATTAACAAAGGAGGAGACGTTGATTCTTATAATAGATATATCTATATTCATGGAACTGCCCATGAGGATAAGATTGGTACACAGGCATCACACGGATGTATTAGAATGAATAATGATGATATTATTAAATTATTTGAAAATGTTACCGAAAATATGCTTGTATTAATTTTAGAAAGTTAAATTAAAAAATCTTTTAACATCATTGGTTTTTTTATAACTCCGTCTGCATTCCAAGAAAAGATATCATAATCTTTGTTTACAAAACCAAAATCTGCTGCAACTGTTTTCATGCCAGCATTTTTTCCAGCAATAATATCTCTTTCATCATCACCAACATATATAGTATCGTTTAAATTTACATTTAAAATATTAGCTGCTAACAATAATCCTTCAGGATTTGGTTTTGTCTCTTGTAACATATCCCCTGTCACTAAACATTTAACACGATTACTTAATGCAAAGCCTTCAAGTATCTTATTAACATATTTAGAATGCTTATTAGTGACAATTCCCCATTTAATATTATTTTTTTCAATATGTTCTAATAATTTTTCCATTCCATCAATCATTTTTGTGTAAATAAACGTATTTTCAGAATATTCTTGCAAAAACTCAGATCTTAACAAAGAAGAATCAATAGACCTTTGATTGATTACTGATGCATAATCAATAATTCCAACTGCTCCTTTGGAAATATGTGTTTTTAATCCAGAACAGTCAACATTTTTAAATTTATATTTTGTCAAAACCTTATTTAATGCATTACACATATCTATTGATGTATCAGCGAGCGTTCCATCCAAGTCAAATAAAATACATTCTGTTTTCATTGTTTAATAGAGGTCATAAAATAATTTATTTTTGTTATACTAGAAAACGAAAAAGTGAAATCAATGGGATTCACTTTTACTCCTTTTATATCAATAGTTTTGTAATTTGATTTTTCTAATATTTTATTAAGCTCTGATGGTTTGATGAATTTCTCATATTGATGAGTACCTTGTGGCACTATTTTTAAAACATATTCAGCAATAACTTTGGCAAATAAAAAAGATACAATATTCCTATTTATAGTAGATAAAAATAGTTTACTTCTTTTTTTAGATACTTTACTAATATCATTTATTAATTTTAACTGATCAGGAACATGTTCTATTAATTCAAAACATATTATAGAGTCATATTTTTTTTTAGATTTTTTTAAATGTTCCTCTAAAGTTGAGCATTCATAATTAATTTTAAGATTATTTTCTTGTGAATGTTGCTTTGCAATTTCAATAGTTTTTTCAGAAGCATCAATGCCAGTTACATTTGCCCCCTTTTTAGACAATTCTTCTGCCAATATTCCTCCACCACACCCAATGTCTAAAATTTCCATATCTTCTAGCGTAATTTGATTTGTTATATATTCCATTCTTAATGGTGTCAAATTATGAATCAGCTTATATGGACCTCTCCTATTCCACCATTCATGAGCATGTTCATCAAAGTTTGATATTTCTTTTTTATCTAAATTCATTTATGATCTATTTTCTTAATTTTACTAGCTTATCATATAACAATTTTTCATTTATTGTCAGAAGCTTTTTATTTTTTACTATATGTTTTCCTGATATCCATACATTCGTAATGTTAGTAGATTTTAGATGATTATTTAAGGTATTGGTATTTAAACCCTCTTTATATTTATGGATATCTACTTTAATAGATATAATGTCAGCCAATTGCCCAACCTCTAATTTGCCAATCTTATGATCTAAACCAAATGATTTTGCACTGTTTATTGTAATTAACTTTAGAAGATCAGACGATTTAATATCATTTTTTTTAACTTTATCTAGTTTTGATAAAAGCCCAGTAATTTTTATTTCATCAAGCATATCAATGTCATGATTTAGATGAGAATCGCCAGTTCCCAGAGATATATTAATATTATTTTCCATTAGTTTTTTTGTTTCACATATTCCAAGATATGATTTGAGATGAGCATTTGGACAATTAATTACATTAGCTTTATGTTTTTTAATTATATTGAGATCAATGTTGCTGAAAATAGCCATGTTCATTCCTGAAAAAGTATTGCCTAAAATTCCGATTTTTTGTAAATATTGCAAGGGTCTCAATTTATATTTACTCTTACATTTATCGATTTCTTTTTGGCTCTCATTCAAACTCATTCTTATAGGTATATCAAGTTCATTTGCTATTTCTGAAACTTTTAATATCGTATCTTTTGATAATTTAGTAATAGAATCAAGATGTATAGATAGATTCAGATTTGGATCATTTTTAAATTCATCATATATGGCTAAAGATTTGGATAAATATATTTTTTCATCTTTTGCCCAAAAACTTTTATATTTGAATATCGGCAACCCAATATTTGCCCTGATACCTGTTTGATTCACTTGTTCTATTGTTATATCGGGGCTCAGACCAACATCACTGAATGTTGTGATGCCATTTTTTAGCATTTCTGCAATCATGTATTTAATAATTATATTAGAATATTCTTTTTGAGAGATTCTTTTTAGCTGATATTTATTTTCATTCCCTAATGCTATAGGAGAATGTATCTGATTATTTATAAGTCCTGGCAATACTATTTGTTCTTTTAGATTAATATGGTTTGTAACTTCATAAGTTCTGAGTAAATCTTTCGTAGGCAGAATTTCTCTGATTGTATTGCCATCTATGGCAATAGAATGGTCTTCTATAAGACTCTTCCCATTCATTGTTATCATCCATCTAGATGAAATTGCTTGGTCTATTTTAATCATTTATTGATTATACTAAATTTGTTATTTAAATCTCAGTAAAAATGTTGAATAGCCATAAAACTAATTCTTAAGCTAATTATGGATATTTATAATTTATGTCGTGTATATAACGGGATTATGATAAAATAGTATTTTAATAACATATAAAGGAATATTATCAATATATGCCAGAAAACCAAGAAATAAGATTTGAACAAGAAATGAGGCAGTCATACCTTGATTATGCCATGAGTGTAATTGTTGGTCGGGCATTGCCTGATGTTAGGGATGGTCTTAAACCGGTCCATAGACGTGTCTTGTATTCAATGCATGAATTAAATAATGGGTGGAATAAATCTTATAAAAAATCAGCCCGTATTGTGGGAGATGTAATTGGTAAATATCATCCACATGGCGATTCAGCAGTTTACGATACTATCGTTAGACTTGCACAGCCATTTTCAATGCGGCATCCATTGATTGATGGCCAAGGAAATTTTGGCTCTGTGGATGGAGATTCTCCTGCTGCAATGAGATATACAGAGGTTAGGATGTCTAAACTATCTCAGGAATTATTACAAGACATAGAAAAAAATACTGTTGAATTCTCGCCTAATTATGATGGATCAGAAAAAGAGCCCACCGTTTTACCTACGAGAATCCCAAATTTACTTGTTAATGGTTCAACCGGGATAGCAGTTGGTATGGCAACAAATATACCACCTCACAATCTAGTTGAAGTTGTTGATGCAACGATTGCTATAATAGACAATCCTTCATTGGCGGATAAAAATAATATTGATGAACTTATTACCATGAGCGGATTACAAGGCCCAGATTTTCCGACATATGGAGAGATTAAAGATGATGGCGGAATAAGAAATGCATTATTTGCTGGCAGAGGTTCTTTTAAGATAAGAGCTAAACATGTAATAGAAAAGAAAGATAACGACAAGACATCAATAGTTTTCACAGAATTACCTTATCAAGTAAACAAGGCAAAATTAATTGAAAATATAGCTCAATTAGTAAGAGATAAAAAGATTAATGAAATTAGTCAGTTACGAGATGAATCAGATAGAGATGGGATGAGACTTGTAATTGAGCTAAAAAGAGGTGAGCAACATGAAGTTGTGCTGGGCTCTTTATATAAACACACAAATGCTCAGACTTCCTATTCTGTAAATATGGTTTGTTTAGTTGATGGTGAACCAAAAACTTTAGGTTTTGTTGAAATTCTAAATGAGTTTATTAAACACAGAAGAGAAGTAATAACTAAACGAACACTTTTCGATTTAGAGAAAGCTAAGAATAAAGCTCATATACTAGAAGGACTTGGCATTGCCCTATTAAATGTAGATGAAATTATTAATTTGATTAAAAAATCCAAAAATACTATTGAGGCTAAAACATCCTTACTATCTAAAAGTTGGACACCTGGACAATTAACAAAATTTTTGGGCGTTGTTGATAAACAAACTAAAGGTTTCATCAAAAGTGATGCTCAGTATGGACTTCATGAAAAATTTTATAAACTATCACCTACGCAAGCTCAAGCTATCCTTGATTTAAGATTAAATAAGCTCACCAACCTTGAGCAAGAAAGGATATTCTCTGACTATGAAGCCTCTATAAGTGAGATAAAGCAATATATCAAAATTCTTACAGATACTAAAGAATTAGACATGGTAATGAAAACTGAACTAGATGAGGTTAAAAATGAATACGGTGAAAAAAGAAGATCTGTGGTATCTAATGATGAAGGAGAACTAAGAAAAGAGGATTTAATAAAAAAAGAAGAAGTTATTGTAGTACTCACAAAAGCAGATTATGTAAAAAGACTACCTGCCGCTGACTTCAAAAGCCAAAGAAGAGGTGGGAGAGGAATTAATGCTACCAAGTTCAAAGATGGCGATGAAGCTAAATTATTATGTCAAGCTCATACGCATGATATCATTCTATGTTTCTCTACGCTGGGCAAGGTTTATGCAATTAGAGCGTTTGATATACCTGACCCAAGTAGGCAGGCCAGAGGAAGGCCTATTAATAATGTTTTACCGTTAGCGAGTGATGAGTCAATAAGCACCTTTGTTGTTGTTAATTCATTCGAAGAAGATGCATATTTATTTATGTCAACTAAATTAGGAATGATTAATAAAATACCAATTAAACTTTTTAAAAAGATTCGTGCAACAGGCTTAAAGGCTATTTTACTAAAGCCTAATGATGAACTTTTAGGGGCACATTATACCAAAAAAGATGAACTTATTATGCTTGTTGCAGACAACGGTAAAGCAATAAAATTCTCTGAAAATGACGTTAGAGAAAGATTTCGTGGAACACTTGGTGTAAAGGGTATTAATTTAGCGAATAAAGTAGAATTGGTATCGATACTAAAACCATTAGATGGAGAAATTATCACGGTAACTGAAAATGGCTATGGAAATAGAGTATTAGCAGAGAATTATAATATACAAAAAAGAGGCGGTGTTGGTGTAATTGGCATTAAAACTAGCAAGCGCAATGGCAAAGTTGTAGGCGCAGTGAATGTTAACAAAAATGATCAAATAATTATGATTACAAATAAAGGCAAAACAATTAAGATAGCTATTAATGATATGCCGATTATTGGAAGAAATACTCAAGGTGTTAGATTACAGGTTCTGCAAGAAGATGAAAAACTTGTAGCAATATCAACAGAAACTATTGTTAATGATGAATGAAGACTTAAAAAAAATTAGGCGCTTAATAGATAAAATTGACAAACAGATTATCGAATCTCTTAATCAAAGAGGTGTTCTAGCACAAAAAATAAAAAAAGCTAAATCTCAATCATCAAATCAAAATATTTTCCGACCTGAAAGGGAAGCACAAATTCTTCGAAATATAAGAGATATAAATTCTGGACCATTACCAAATGACCACTTGCATGTAATATTTAGGGAAATTATATCTTCATGCCTAGCTCTTGAAACAGATTTGCAGGTTGGTTGCCTTGGTCCTGAGCAGTCTTATAGTAATATTGCTGCAAAAAAATTTTTTGGTTCTGCTGTTACTATGCATTTTAGTGATTCTATACATGAAATATTTTCTAATGTTCAGAAAGGCGCTGTTAATTATGGAATTGTACCTATTGAGAACTCAAATCAAGGAAGTATTAAATTAACTTTGGAACATTTAATCAAGGATAATGTTATGATATGTGGAGAAGTAAATCTTGTGATTAAACATTGCTTATTATCTAAAGCGAAAAATCTTAAATCTATAAAAAAACTTTACGCTCATGAACAAACATTTCTGCAATGTAATGACTGGTTAACTAAAAATATACCCAATGTAAAAAGACTATTTTCATCTAGTAATTCAGCAGCTGTTAAAAAAATTTTAAAATTAAAAGATTCTGCTGCCATAGCAAGTAATAGTTGTTCAGCTCACTATGATATACCTATATTAAAAAATAATATACATGATAATACTGATAATACAACTAGGTTTATTGTTATTGGGGATCAAAATATCGGCGGAAGTGGTAATGACAAGACATCAATATTAATATCTATTGATAATAAATCTGGAGCACTCAATTCATTACTTGAGCCACTATCCAAAAATAAAATTAGTATGTCTAAAATTGAATCTATACCTACAAAGATAAATAATTGGGAATATATGTTTTTGTTGGACATAGAAGGACATATAGATGATAAGCTTGTTAAAGAATCTCTTAAAGAAATACAGAAAAAGAGTATATTTTTTAAAAATTTAGGGTCTTACCCTCGAAGTATTTAAGTCAGTATGGTAAAAAAAACATCTACATCAACTTATAAGCCTGGAGAAAGTATAGCAAATATTCAAAAGAAATATAATCTTAAGAATGTTATTAAATTAGCTTCAAATGAAAATCCAAGCGGGCCTAGTAAGAAAGCAATATTACTAGCCAATCAAACTATCAAGGATATTAATAGATATCCTGATAGTAAGTCATTTGATTTGAAAAATAATCTCCAAAAATATTTGTCTAAAACTAATATTAAAACAGATAATATAATTATAGGAAATGGTTCTAATGAAATTTTAGAATTGATCTCAAGAGTATATCTCGATACAAAATCAGAAGTCATATTTAGTAAACACTCGTTCTTAGTATATAAGATAATTAGTAATAATATGAAAGCAAAAATTATAGAATCTATGCCGATTACTAAAAAAGGTCTAGGTTATATGGGTGTTGATTTAAATGTAATGAGGTCTAAGGTGACTCTAAAAACAAAAGTTGTGTTTATTGCTAATCCGAATAATCCAACAGGAACAATTCTCACCTATAAAGAACTTGAATCATTTGTCAAAAGTATGCCAAAGAGAATAATTATAGTTATCGATGAAGCATATTGTGAGTATGCGATACATAAAGGATATAAAAGTGCTATAAACCTCATTAAAAAATTTAATAATGTAATAATTACTAGATCATTTTCTAAAATATTTGCGCTTGCTGGTGTTCGTGTAGGATATGGTTTAGCATCTGCGAGCATAATTGGAAGACTTAATGATATGAGACAACCATTCAATGTTAATTATGTAGCACAAAGTATGGCAGCTGTATCACTTAAGGACACATCTTTTGTTAGAAAAAGTTTATTAGATAACGACAAAGGAATGGACTTTTTGAAAAAAGAATTTGATAAGTTAAGAATTTCATATCTAGAATCCTATACAAATTTCATCACTATAAATCTTGGAAATAAAGCTAACTTAATTTATAAGAAACTTCTCATAAATGGCATTATCCTAAGGCCTTTAGATAACTATGAGATGAAGAACTATTTGCGTGTAACAGTAGGAACACCTAAAGAAAATGCTTATTTTATTACTAAGCTTAAAAGCATTATGGGTTTAAAACATAATGTTTAACTCAATATACATTTTCGGAACAGGAATGATGGGCGGCTCCCTTGCTTGCTCAATTAAACAGGCAAAGGTAGCTAATAAAATTTATGGATTTGATAGAGAGATTAAAAATCTCAAATATGCAAAAAAAAATAAAATAATTAATGATTACGACTCAAAAGATTTTAAATTACTTTCTAAAGCAGACTTGATAATTATTTGTACCCCACTGAGCTCATATAAAAAGGTTTTTGGAATAATTAATAAACATAAGAAAGATGATGCAATTGTAACGGATATTGGTAGCGCAAAATCTGATATTATAAAGTTATCCTCTAAATTACTAAAAAATAATAATCAATGTTTCATTGGTTCACATCCTTTGGCAGGAAAAGAAAAGAGTACTATAAATAACCATGATAAAGACATGTATAAAAACTCTGTTATATTATTAACACCTACATCTAAAACCGACAAAAAGCTTAATACTAGTGTATGTGAATTTTGGTCATCGCTTAAATGCCAGGTTTTATCTATAGAACCAGAAGTACATGATTTGGTCATGTCTCAAACTAGTCATCTACCACACCTAGTATCTTTTGCTCTAGTCAATATCATACTTAATAGTAAATCAATCAAAAATATTAAAGCATACACTGGCGGCGGATTTAAAGATTTTGCTCGTCTTGCACATAGTGATTCTTTGATGTGGAAAGATATATGTTGGAGTAATAAAAAAAATATCACCAAATCTATCATCTTATTAATCAAAGAACTACAGGATATAAAAAAAATAATCAACAGAAATGATAGTTCATTGTTTAAATATCTTAAAGATACAAAAATTAAATTAAACAAGAAATGATGAATAATACAAGTCTTATAATAAATAGTTCCAAGGAATTAATTGGTGATATTATAATTCCTGGAGATAAATCTATTACTCATAGAGCCATTATTCTAGGGTCTTTATGTTCTGGCAAAGTTATAATCAGCAATGGTCTCTTCTCAGAAGATTGCTTGAAAACAATTTCATGTTTTAAGCAAATGGGAGTCGAGATAAAAACTAATGATTGTAGTATAGAAATTATTGGCAAGGGTTTGAGGTCTTTGATAGCACCTAAAGAAATTCTGGATACGGGTAACTCAGGCACTCTAGCAAGACTACTTTCTGGCATATTATCTTGTCAGAACTTCGACTCGTCTATAAATGGCGATGAATCTTTAAACTCAAGGCCCATGAAGCGCATTATTGATCCTTTAACAAGTCTTGGTGCAATAATTAAATCTAAAGATTATAAATTACCAATATCTTTCAAAGCATCTAATTCACTAATACCAATAGCGTATAAAAGTCCAATACCAAGCGCACAAATAAAATCTTGTTTATTACTTGCAGCTTTATTCATAGATGGAGAATCAGTTATAAGCGAAGAAACTAAAACGCGTGACCATACAGAACGATTATTAAAATATTTGGGCTATCCGTTTGAAGTTAATAATAAAGCAATTGTCATTAGAGGTAATGGTAGTTTGAGTGCAAGAGCTATTGATATTCCTTCGGATATTTCTTCTGCGGCTTTTTTTATTGTTGCCGCACTAATTACTCAAGGGTCTGATATTCTTTTAACCAATATCGGCACAAATCCTTTACGCACAGGAATCATAGATGTTCTAATTGCTATGGGTGCTGATATTAAACTAATAAAAAATCGCTTAATTGGTGATGAACCTGTATCTGATATAAGAATTAAATACTCTAGACTTAACTCAATAAATATTTCAGGTAAAATAATTTCTCGATTAATTGATGAATTACCAATTCTCTTTATTGCTTGTGCAATATGTGATGGTACTTCAACAATAAATGATATTAAAGAATTAAGATATAAAGAGAGCGATAGAATATTATCTATGGAAACCGGACTTAAAAAATTAGGCATAGATGTTACATCTACCGAAAATTCAATTTCCATCATTGGAGGTTCTATCAATGGTGGTATAATTGATAGTTTTGGTGATCATAGGGTAGCAATGTCTTTTCTTATTGCTGGACTAGTATCAAAAAAGCCAATAACAGTTAGAAATACAGAGAATATAAATACGTCGTTTCCAACTTTCATAGATATTCTAAGAGAACAAAATATAGATATATACAAAATATGACTGATAATATACCGGTAATAACAATAGATGGTTTAGCAAGCTCAGGAAAGTCTAGTGTATCTAAATTATTATCAAAAAGGTTAAAATATTTTGTATTAGATAGCGGTATATTATACAGGGCCATTGCTTATATTAAAATTAATGAGCCAAATAGTTTTGCCTCTAAATCTTTACTAAATGAAGTCATAAACAATGTTTATCTTAAACCATCAGAGAATCTTGATTTTTTAGTAACATATAAAGATAAAGATATTTCTAATAATCTTTATGAAGAAGAAATCGGTTTGGCAGCTTCTGAAATTTCAAAAAATGAAGATATTCGAAATCTCTTATTACCTATTCAACAAGGATGCGTCAGTATGCCTGGCCTGATAGCTAATGGTCGTGATATGGGGACAAAAGTTTTTCCTAATGCTCAATTAAAAGTATATTTTACAGCTGATATAGATGTTAGGGCAGAAAGAAGATATGAGCAATTACTCAAATCGGGAAGCAAACCAAGCTTTAAAAACATCCGTAAATCTCTAGTAGATAGAGATGAAAAGGATATTAATAGAGAAATATCTCCATTAAAAGCTGCAAAAGAGGCTGTTATAATTGATTCAAGTAAATTAAATATTGAGTCTATCCTTGATAAAATCCTTGAATTGTATAAGATATCAGGAGTTTAAAGCAAAAGAGGTATATTTATTGATGGAAGCCCAAACAGAATTTGAAACTCTATTTCAAGATAGCATGAGCAAGATTGATATGACTCCCGGTAGCATAGTAACTGCAACAGTAATCGAGATTAGAGATGATTATGTAGTTATTAATGCAGGCTTAAAATCTGAAGGTATTATACCAAAACATCAATTCCTCGATCTTAATGGTGAACTAGAAATTGCCCTTGGTGATCAAGTTGAGGTCACTCTAGATATAATTGAAGACGGATATGGTGAAACAATCATGTCCCGTGAAAAAGCTAAAAGAACTAAAGTTTGGTCAGAGTTAGAGAAAATACAAAAGAGCCAAGAAATTATAGAAGGAAAAGTATGCGGAAAAGTTAAAGGTGGTTTTACTGTTGAATTAATGAATATAAAAGCATTTCTACCTGGCTCATTAGTTGATGTGAGACCAACAAAAGAGACTGATTATATTGAAGGAAAAATTCTAGAGTTTAAAATAATCAAAATGGATAAAATAAGAAATAATATTGTGTTATCAAGAAAGGCAGTTTTATTAGACCAAACATCAAGTCCAGAAGAAGTAGCAGAAAAATATACAGAAGGAAAGGTAGTCACTGGCTTTATTAAGAATTTAACAGATTATGGAGCATTTATTGATTTAGGCGGAATTGATGGCCTGCTTCATATTACGGATATTTCATGGAAAAGAATTAACCATCCTAGTGAAATTTTAAAAATTGGCGATGAAATTAAAGTTACTGTACTTAAGTATGATACAGAAAAAAACAGAGTTAGCCTTGGAATGAAACAATTGCAAGACGACCCATGGGACAAAATACCTGGAAAACTTACTTTAAATGAAACTTACAAAGGTACTGTTGCAAATATTGCAGATTACGGAGTATTTGTTGACTTAGGTGATAATGTTGAAGGCTTAGTAAGAACATCAGAATTAAATTGGACTAATAAAAATATAAATCCAAATAAAGTTGTTAATCTTGGGGATGAAATAGAAGTCAAGGTAATGGAGATTGATGATGAAAAACGCAGAGTATCACTAAGTCATAAACAATGTTTAGACAATCCTTGGATTCAATTTGAGGATACCCATAAAAAAGGTGACATTATTAAAAGCCAAATTAAATCTATAACTGACTTTGGAATTTTTATTGGACTAGATGGCGGCATTGATGGACTCATACATATCACTGATATCACTTCTGAAGAAGCTAAACAAGAAGAATTAATTAGATCTTTTAAAAAAGGCGATGAATTAGAATCTGTTATTTTATCAATTGATTCTGAACGCGAGAGAGTCTCACTTGGTATTAAACAACTAGCGTCTGAGGCTAATGATAATAGTGCTGAAAATGTAGATGCTAAAAGAACAATAACGTGAGTTTTAATCAATGATATTAAATAGATCTGAACTAATATCTATATTATCTAGCAAATTTAAATCTTTTACGGCTTCAGACATAGACTATTCTGTAAAAAAAATTCTAGAACATATATCTAAGTCTCTGTATTCAGGAGACAGAATAGAGATTAGAGGTTTTGGAACATTTTCATTACATAACCATAATTCTAGGACAGCAAGAAACCCAAAAACAGGAGAACTAGTTGCTCTAGAAAAACGATACAGTGTGCATTTCAAGCCAAGTAAAGAATTGAAATCTAGAGTAAATAATAAAAATTAAAAACCAATTCCTCTTCAATTAATACTCTTAATAGAATAATATATTATATATTATGTTTAGAGTCTTAATATTTCTTGTCACATTATCATTGTTAGCTTTAGCTATTACGGTATCTATGCTCAATCCAGAACCTATTGATATTGATTTATATATACATATTTTCACAGGGCCGCTACCTTTATTTCTATTTATAAGTTTTTTATCAGGCTCATTCTTAGCTTTGTTATTTTTTCTAACTGCATATATCAAACATAAACATGAAAGTATGAATTTAAAAAAAATTATGAAAACTAAAGAGGATGAGATTGATAGTTTGAGAAAAAACCCTCTTAGAGACGATCACGAATGATATACATATTAATCTTAATTGTGGTGATAATTCTATCATCAGCATACTTTTATCTAAAGCCAGCAAAAAAAGTCACCAAGAATATTTTTAATGCCGAATATTATAGAGGATTAAATTATCTTCTCAATAACGAGGAAGATAAGGCGTTTAAAATATTTACAGCACTTATGGATGTAGATAGTTCTACCATAGAAACACATCTAGCTCTAGGTGGTTTATATAGAAAAAGAGGTGAGTTTGATAAAGCTATATTAATTCATCAAAATTTGCTAGCACGACCAACATTAGAAACAGAACTTAAGAATCAAGCTTTATATGAATTAGCAAAAGATTTCTATTCCGCAGGTTTATATGATAGATCCGAAAGAATCTTTAATAATCTCTCAGAAATTAAAAGTTATAAACAATCTTCGTTGGAGTATCTAATCAAAATATATGAAAGTACTAAAGAGTGGGAGCGTGCTATTGACCTAGTAAAAACAATTGACACGAAATATATAAATAATGAGAAAACTAATTCTTTACTAGCACAATATTATTGTGAAATATCTTCTGTCTATGAAACAGAAAATCAAATAGAAAAAGCAATAGCCATATCTAAAAAAGCCCTCAAGACAAATACTGGATGCATTCGAGCAAATTTACAACTTGCAAAATATTATTCACAAAATGATATTGGAATATCTGCACAGTATTATAATGCAGTGATTATGCAAGATAAATTATTTGCCCCCTATATTACTAGCAAAATAATACAATTAGCTAAAAGAGTAGACAACTCTTCAACTGTAATAAAAACTTTAGTATCGATAGCTGAACACAAAGATGTTCCATTCATACCTGAAATTTATTATTTTATATTATATGAAAAAGACGATATTGCAGCTAAGAAATATATTAATACCTTTGACATGAAAGATACTGTAAACAATTTTGTCATCTCGCATGTATTGGCAGCTTCAGATAATGGAGATAAGACTGATGGCAATCTAACCAACATGGTTAATTCATATGAAAATATTTTTGCTGCTAATTTCCATTTTATTTGTAATAATTGTGGTTATAAGTCTAATGAGTTAAACTGGAAATGTCCAAGTTGTAATCGATGGGAAACAATACTGCCTAAATCTGCTATAGATATAATTAGAGATGGAAATATAAATGAATAAAGTAAGGCAAAATAATCCACTGATAATTATTGCCCTTGATTACGATAATGAAACAGATGTACTTGATCTTTGCAATAAATTGAGTCCAGCAGAATGTAGATTAAAAATTGGTAAACAGCTTTTTACAAAGTATGGACCTGATATAATAGAAAAAATTCATAATCTTGGTTTCGAAATATTTTTAGATTTAAAATTTCATGATATACCGACCACAGTCCATAAAGCTTGTTTAGAAGCATATAAGCTGGGTGTTTGGATGTTGAATGTACATTTATTAGGTGGCAAAGATATGATTATGGCAGCTAAAGAAGCAAGAGATTCTATAAATCCACAGCTTAATCTGATTGGTGTTACATTATTGACTAGCCATAATCATGATGATTTGAAATACTTTAATGCAAACACTAGACAAGAAGTCGTGCAAAACCTTTCTGAAATAGCCATTGAATCAGAAATCGATGGAGTAGTATGTTCTCCGGGTGACATCGAAATAATTAATAAGCATAAAAATTCTTTAAAATTTATTACACCTGGCATAAGACTTAATGATGTAAGTAATGAGCATGCTAAAACATATACTCCTGAATCTGCTATCAATTTAGGTAGTTCTTATTTGGTTATAGGGAGGCCAATTACTGAAGCTAGTGACCCAATGTTAGTAATTAATCAAATTAATTCTAATATTTAAAATTCTCTAATAAATTTTGGTAGTCTGACTTATTATTAAATTTAGCGCCATATATTTGTATTATTTTTGAAGCAGAAAAATTAGCAAAGCTTAATGATTCTAGAAAATTTCCATCATCATATTTGTGCATAAATGAACCTAAGAACATATCTCCAGCTCCTGTAAAATCTTTAGAATCTACATCCAAACCTTCAATTTTATAAGTATCAGTCCCATCGTAACAAATAGCTCCTTTAGAGCCCAATGTTATTATATATATATCTGTAATCTCTTTGAGAAAATTCTGGGCTTGAGATAAATTTGTGGTTTCGGAAAAATTTAATGCTTCTTGTTCATTACAAAATATTATATGTGATTTATTATTAAATAGTTTTAAAAGATTATCGCGAAAATATTTTACAATATTAGGATCCGACAGAGTTATAACTGATTTTGTATTATTTTCTTGAGCAATGGCTAATGCTTCGATACTTACATTCATTGTTTCATCTGATGTTACGAGATAACCTTCTATTAACAAATACTCCGATTCTTTGATAGATTGATTATCGATATCATCAATACTTAACATGCTCGATGAACCAAGAAATGTATTCATTGTTCTTTCATTATCAGGTGTTATCAATACTAAACATTCGCCACTTTTATTATTATCAAGCTTAGAAATGAATGTTTCTACACCTGATTTGTTAAGACACTCTATAAAGTTTTTTCCAGACTCATCATCAGAAACCTTTCCAGAGAAACAGACTTTATCATTATACTGAGCCATTGCAAATACAGAATTAGCAACTGAACCACCTGGTATGATTTTTTCTGGCGGTCTCATTTTTTTCAAAGACTGATGTAATTTAGAATGTTTATCATACTCATTGAGTAACATGCATCCTTTTTCTAATTCAAGTTCCTTTAAGACTGAATCATTTACTTTATATTCATAATCTAATAATGCATTACCAATGCCATATAATTTATATTTTTTCATATTTTTTCTCTATAAATAATCTACTACCACTGATCGGACTCGAACCGATACTTTCTTGCGAAAAAGGGATTTTGAATCCCTCGTGTCTACCAATTCCACCACAGTGGCATTATAAATTTAGTGTAGCAAACTAATATTTTAGATTCTAATATGGTATAATTTATTCATGAACTTATCCATTTATATCTTAGTAAGCTTAATTTTAATTTTTGCTATATTTTATATTATGAAACAAATTAGGTTAGCTAGAGAAATATCTCTTAAAGATACAACATTGGAAAAAATTGAAGAAAAGCTTAAAAAACACAAGCTTATAGGCGGTAGACATAAGAGAACAAATAAAAAGAATCCACCTATAATATGATTTAGCTGTTGTCTTCTTTTGCTGTTTTTGCAAGTTTTGCCATCTCTGGACTATAAGCTTCACCTTGCCAGAGCATACTATAGACTATTTCTTCATTCCCATTTTCACAAACATCAATTACTTTTTGGAAGAGTGGTTGAAATGTTTTACTTTTATGTGAGTTTTCATGATCATCATACGATTTCCAGAAAGTTATTATAAGAGCTTCACGGTCTTTCAGTTCTGAGTCTAACGCTTTACCTAACTGACTTCCTTCGTTAGATATTTGACCACTATTTAGTACAACCATACCACCTATGAATCCTGTTTCGGAGTGATAAGTTTTTACATTTTCACACATCACTGCAACGCGTTCTTGTAGGTCATCAAGAGTATACTCTGGTTTTAAAATAACGCGATTAATTGTGACTATCCCATCATATGGAAAATTATTTATCAAACTCATACTCTAATTAAAACAAATAATTTGTAATAAATCAATATAAGTATTTACTAATATACAATTTCATTGACTTAAACTTTAGACAAGATATTATTTTGCATACATGAGAACTACATCAATATCATCATTCGACTACAACCTACCTAATAGTCTTATCGCCTCTAGTCCACTAGATAAACGAGCTGACTCAAGGATGTTGCATTATAATTTGAAGGGCAAAACATATAATGACTACAAGTTTAGCGAATTATTGGAACTTCTTAGTGCTGGTGATTTATTAATAATGAATAACACAAAGGTTATACCGGCTAGAATTTATATGCAAAAAGAAACTGGTGGAAATATTGAGATTTTGTTTAACAAAAAAATAAATAGTAAAACAATAGAAGTCATATTTTCTTCTTCTAGACCACCAAAACCTGATTCATTATTAAATATTAAAAAAGAACACCTATTTAAAGTCATATCTATTAATGGCAAATATCTTGTCTTAGAAATTATACATGATGAGAGTTTTTTTTCTATATTTCAAAATCATGGTGAAATGCCATTACCTAAATATATTAAAAGACCTGTTAGTGATTATGATAAAGAAAAATATCAAACAGTCTATGCATCTGAAGAAGGGTCTATAGCTGCTCCAACGGCAGGTTTACATTTTACAACTGATATGATAAAAAAATTAATTAATAAAGGAGTTGTTATAAAATATATAACTTTACATATAAGTTATAATACGTTTAAACCTATTGTTGTAGAGAACTATCTTGATCATGATTTGGGTAGTGAATATATAGAAATAGATGAATCAGTTTTTAAATGTATTAGTGATGCTAAAATGAGTAATTCAAGAATAATAGCTGTAGGAACAACAGTTGCGAGGACACTTGAGTTTTGCTATGCAAATAATATAAAAAAATCTTTTTATGGATATATTAATTTATTTATTTATCCTGGTTTCAAATTTCAATCTATTAACTGCCTCATTACAAATTTCCATCTACCTATGTCATCTTTATTACTTTTAGTATGTGCTTTTGCAGATAAAGAAAAAATCTTAAATGTTTATGCTCATGCAATTAAGAAAAAATATAGATTTTATAGTTATGGCGATAGTATGTTTTTAGAAAATAAATAATGAAGTTTAATATAACTAAAAAATCAGGCAATGCAAGAATTGGAAAATTAAATCTCAAGCATGGGATTATTGATACACCATCATTTATGACTGTTGGTACCTATGGTTCTGTCAAATCATTAACTAATAATGAACTTCTAGATTGTAATGCACAAATTATTTTATGTAATGCTTATCATTTAATGTTAAGACCAGATCAGAAAATAATTGAGAAAGCTGGAGGCCTTCATAAATTTATGAATTGGAATAAACCAATTCTAACTGATTCTGGCGGCTATCAAGTATTTAGCCTATCAAGCCAAACAAAAGTTTCTAGAGATGGAGTGGAGTTTAAATCACCTTTAAATGGTAGTAAGGTTTTTCTATCACCAGAAAAATCAATTGAAATACAAATTAATCTCGGTAGTGATATTATGATGATTTTTGATGAATGTACTCCTTATCCAGCTAATAAGGAACAAGCTAAAAAATCTATGGAATTATCTTTGTATTGGGCAGAACTGTCTCATAAAGCTAATACCTCGTCTATGCCATTATTTGGAATCGTGCAGGGTGGAATGTATAGTGACTTACGTGAAACTTCTTTAAAAGAACTTCTTAAGTTTAATTTCGATGGCTATGCTTTGGGAGGACTATCTGTCGGTGAGCCATCTGCTCTTAGAAATGATATCCTTCAAAAAATTACACATAAACTCCCGAAAGATAAACCTCGATATTTAATGGGAGTTGGCAAGCCCAAAGACATAATATATGCGGTATCTCAAGGCATTGATATGTTTGACTGTGTAATACCCACTAGAAATGCTAGAAATGGCCAACTTTTTACTTCTTCAGGTATTTTAAATATAAGAAATAAACAATATGAATCTGACTTAACTCCTATAGATGAAAATTGTAGTTGTTTTACATGTAAAAATTATTCTAGAGCCTATATCAGACACCTAGATAAGTGTAATGATATATTGGCGGGAAGACTTATGTCCATTCATAATGTATACTTTTATCAGGAATTTATGAGAAAAATACGGTTTGCTATAGAATCAAATACTTTAGACGATCTCATAAAGAACGTTGAACATAATTATATAGAATGACGAGGATAAAATGAATTTTATTAATCTAGCACATGCTGCATCTGATGCTCAAGAGCCATCAGCACTTGGTTTTCTTCTACCAATATTTATATTGGTATTAATGTATTTTATATTGATAAGGCCACAGTCAAAAAAATTGAAAGAACATAAACAAATGATTGCAGAATTAAAGGTGGGTGATGAAATTGCCACATCAGGCGGAATCCTAGGGAAGGTATTAAAAGTAGGAGAATCATTTATCCAATTAAAAATTTCTGATAATGTGGAGATAAAACTACAAAAAACATCTGTGAATAAAATATTACCTAAAAATTCTTTGGGGTCCATAAAATAGCATGTCATCATACCCACGTTGGAAATATATTTTAGTTATTTTAGTTTTATTAACTTCATTTATTTATTCATTACCAAACCTTTATAGTTCTTATCCGGCTATAGAAGTTAGTGTCAATAATCAAATATCATCTAATCAAATAATAAAGATGATTGAAGATGAAAATACTATCTCTGATATTGTAAAGCAAAATAGCAAAGTAATATTGAAGTTTAATGATACAAAAGATCAGCTTAAGGTTTATGGAAAATTAAGAACTGCTAATATCCCTACAACATTTACATTAAGTAATTATGTGGATATTCCATCATGGCTCACCTCTATTAATGCATATCCTATGTTTTTAGGTCTAGATTTAAAAGGAGGTGTTCATTTTTTATTACAGGTAGATAAAGAAAATATAAATACAAATTTATTAAGGGAAATAGAAAGTGATGTAAAAAAAATCCTTATCGATAATAAATATAGATATAACGCATTTTCTAAAACTGATAGTAATTTAGTTATTGAATTTAATTCACAGAAACCTATTGTTAAAATTATTGAAACTATAAATGAATCTATTCCAGATTTAATAATTTTAAAAAATACTGATGGAGATAATGTAAAAATTGAAATTAAGCCAGCAGAGTCTATGATATCAAATGATATAAAGAGTGCGCTGGCTAAGAATCTAACAATTTTAAGATCGAGAGTTGATGAGCTTGGTGTTGCTCAACCAATCCTACAAAAACAAGGAAAAGAGCGCATAATTGTTCAGTTACCTGGCCTACAGGATTCTACCAGAGCAAAAGGTATTCTAGGTTCTACAGCTACTCTTGAATTTAGACTGACCAAAGGTACCACAGAGGACTGGTATAATTCAAAAATATCAGGTACGCCGACAATAAATTCATCTGCTATGTATCAGATGAGAGATGGTTCGCCGATTTTATTGTCACGTAAAGTAATTGTTGGTGGAAGTGATATTAAAGGAGCTAATTCTGGCTTTGATGCTTCAAATAATGCTCCTGCGGTTTTCGTAAACCTCAGTGATTATGGAGCTTCACGTATGCTAGAGACAACATCAAAAAATATCGGTACAAGGATGGCTGTGATATTTGTTGAAAAAGATAAAAAAGAAGTAATCAATGTAGCGGTCATTAGAGAAGCTTTTAGCAAAAGATTTCAAATCACAGGACTAGATATGAGCGAAGCCCAGGATTTAGCGATATTATTGCGTTCAGGCGCGCTAAGCGCACCCATGGAAATTATTGAGGAAAGAACTGTTGGTCCAAGTCTTGGAAAATATAATATTTTAGCAGGAAAAAATTCCATGTATTTTGGGTTGTTGCTTGTTGGCTTATTTATGTTAATTTACTATAGATTGTTTGGATTGATAGCAAATATTGCATTAATGGCAAATATATTAATTATAGTTGCAGTATTATCAATATTTCAGGCGACTCTTACGTTATCAGGTATTGCTGGTATAGTGTTGACAGTTGGGATGGCTGTAGATGCTAATGTATTGATATTTGAAAGAATAAGAGAAGAAATAAAAAATGGAAATACACCAAACGCAAGTATATACTCTGGCTATCAAAAAGCTTTTTCTACTATTTCAGATGCAAATATCACAACACTTATAGCAGCCATTGCTCTTTTGACTATTGGTACTGGTGCAGTCAAAGGTTTCGCTATAACACTTGTTATTGGTATATTGTCTTCAATGTTTACATCTATATTAGGAACAAGGGCATTGGTAAGTTTAATTTATGAAAATAAAAATAATAAAGGATTATCTATTTAATGTTTACATTGATAAAACATAAAAGTAATTTTAATTTTTTATCGAAAAAAAAATTTGCGATTATAGTTTCATCTATATTAATTATATTCAGCATATTAAGCTTTTCTGTGAAAGGTTTGAATTTTGGAATTGATTTTTCAAGTGGATATATCGTCCAGTTGAAATTTGAAAAAGATTTGAATATTTCGAATGTTAGAAATGCTTTTGAAAAAAATGGAGTCTCTGACTCAATAATCCAATATTTTGGAAGTAATAATGAAATTATAATAAAATTCAAAGAAGATAGTAGTTTCAGTAAAGATACTGTTAATAATTTCCTTACCAAGTCACTATCTGAAGATTACAACTTTGATATTTTAAAACTTGAATTTGTGGGTTCTCAAATCGGCGCAGAACTTAGAGAAAAAGGTGAATGGGCCATGTTAGTGGCTTTGTTATGTATACTCCTCTATATAGGTTTAAGGTTTGAGTTTTTATTCGGCATTGGTGCGATTATAGCTCTTATACATGATGTTATAATAACATTGGGTATTTTTTCTATATTACAATTAGAGTTTAATTTAAGTGTACTATCGGCTGTTCTTGCAGTTATTGGTTACTCACTCAATGATACAATCGTGGTGTATGATCGGATTCGAGAAAACTCCAGAACTGTTAGAAATGACTCGTTTATCGATGTATTGAATTCATCAGTCAACCAAACTTTATCCAGAACTGTTATTACTTCATTAACCACACTATTTGTTTTATTATCTTTATATATTTTAGGTGGAGCTGCTGTCGAAAACTTTGCGCTAGCTATGATTATAGGTATATTGATAGGGACATATTCCTCGATATATATAGCAAGTACTAGCCTTTATTATCTTGGTGTTGATATAAATAAAGACGGAGATTAATTTAACTCATGTAATATTTTTTGATGTAACCAATCTTTCGCAGAGATTATCGATTTATTTTTAAACATTTCATCCTTGCCATTTAATGCTGTTACTATAAGACCGGATTCCTTACATATCATAGAGCCAGCAGCACTATCCCAGATGTCAACATGAGGATATATGACTAAATCTAATTTTCCTTCTGCCAAATAAACAAGTTCTGTAGACTTGGATCCTATAAATCGTGGCTTCCCTAGTATAATATTCTCAAGATTATATTGAATTTTTTTGTCATCAATAACATACAGCATTTTTTCTTGTGATTTGCTTCTATTTCTAATTTTTCTATTTTCAAATAAAGCTCCTTCTCCTTTTATCGATGTAATTAAAGTATCTTCAACTGGATTATAAATTAAAGCTGCTTCAGCTACTGAATTTCTAAAAATTGTAATTGTAGTATTAAACAGAGGCAATTTATTATAAAAGTTTTCATAGCTATCTAAAGGATTAATAATCCAAACAAATTTATCCTCAATATTTAAATCAGTAACATTATATTTTTTATCTATAGATTCACTATTTATATGTGTTGGGCCTAAAAAGTCATCAACACCAAGAGGATATGACTCATTAATTATTTCAATTAGATGCTTGTAGATAAGAGCGCCTATATTACTATATGATCGTAAATCATCCTGGTCTTTTGATTTATAAATTTTTAATATTAAATCTGATGCTAATCTACATGCTTTTAATGCTATATTTAATCTTGGTTGCATATTGTGTTACTTTAATAAAGTAACCATAATACTACAATATGTTAACAAATGTTCATATTGTTTTAGTAAATACATCACATCCAGGAAACATAGGTTCCACGGCTAGAGCTATGAAAGTAATGGGCTTTAAAAAACTCTTACTTGTCAATCCTAAAACATTTCCATCACCAGAAGCTGATGCTTTATCAGTAGGATGTAAAGATGTGCTAGAAAATGCTGAAGTATACACAAGTCTCTCTAAAGCAATTGAAAACAATATGGTTAATATAGGATTGTCAGCGAGATCTCGAAAAGCGACAATTCCATCATTGCACATTGATGAGTGTGTAGATTTAATTATAAAAAATAGCAATATTACATATAATTTAATTTTTGGAAATGAATCATCAGGTTTATCTAATGAAGATCTGCTTAAATGTGACTATATTTTAACATTACCAACTGATAAAGAATATACTTCCCTTAATCTTGCCGCATCTGTGCAGATTTTAGTTTATGAATTATTTAAAAACTCATTTAAATCTAAATTAAATAATAAAAAATTATCTACATTAGCTAAATCCAAAGAAAAAAACTATTTTTTATCATCTTTAATTAATTTAATGATCGAAACAGGGTTTATAACTGATAAAAACACCAAATCATTAACTAAGAAAATCCATATACTTTTTAATAAATCAAACCTTGAAACAGATGAGGTTAATATGTTAATGGGCATGCTCAATTCCATAACCAAAAAACTCAATAAATAGTTGATAAGATTACTAGGTTATAGGATAATTATGGCATGAAATTAACTACAAAAGGAAGATATGCCATTATTGCAATGGTAGATTTAGCGTTAAACGGTACGATAAGTCCTATTCCATTACGGGATATATCTGAAAGACAAAATATATCGCTATCTTATTTGGAGCAACTATTTGCTAAATTGAGATTGGCTTTTTTAGTTAAAAGTGTTCGAGGTCCAGGTGGAGGATATATCCTCAGCAAAGACTCATCTTCTATTAATTTACTTGATGTTATTACTGCTGTTGATGAAAAAATTGACCAGACACAATGCGGCGGTGATATGAATTGTAACAATGAGAAACCATGTCTCACGCATTTCATTTGGACAGACTTAAATAATAAGATTAATCAATACATGGAAGGAATAACTTTAAACGATATTGCATTGAGAGAAGACGTTAAAAATATCATTTTTTTAAGGGAGAATAAAAATGTCAGCAGTTATCAAAGACAAAAAAAATAAACTTAGTATACCTATATATTTAGACTATTCATCAACTACACCAGTAGACGAAAGGGTAGCAAAAAAAATGTCAGAATGTCTAACTATTGAAGGTACCTTTGGTAACCCAGCCTCAAGATCTCATCCATATGGATGGGACAGCGAAAAACTTATTGATGAAGCTAGACAAAATGTCGCTGATTTATTAAATGCTGATAAAAGAGAAATAGTTTGGACTAGCGGCGCAACGGAGTCTGATAACTTAGCAATTAAAGGCGCAGCATATTTTTATAAAGACAAAGGAAATCATTTAATTACTTTATCAACTGAACATAAAGCTGTATTAGATACGATGAGGTTTTTAGAATCTGAAGGATTTGAGGTCACTTATCTTGACCCTAAAGATAATGGCTTATTAGATTTAGATGAACTTAGAAAGGCAATTAAACCAACAACAACACTGATATCAATAATGCATGTAAATAATGAAATAGGAGTTATACAAGATTTAGAATCTATTGGAAAAATATGTAGAGAAAATAAAATTGTATTTCATGTAGATGCAGCACAAAGCCCAGGAAAAGTTGATATTGATGTTAATAAATTTAACATTGATCTTTGTGCTTTATCAGCACACAAAGCATATGGCCCTAAAGGCATAGGAGCACTTTTTGTGAGGAGAAAACCAAGAATTAGAATACAGCCACAGATGCATGGTGGTGGACATGAAAGAGGATTCAGATCAGGAACATTACCAACACATCAGATAGTTGGAATGGGAGAAGCATTTAAAATTGCTAAACAAGAAATGACTGCTGATAATAAAAAGATTAAATCTCTTAGAGATATGCTGTGGGATGGACTTAAAGATATCGAGGAAATCTATTTGAATGGTGATTTAGAGCAACGGATTCCAGGTAACTTAAATATTAGCTTTAATTTTGTAGAAGGAGAAAGTTTGATAATGGCAATTAAAGATATTGCAGTTTCCTCAGGATCTGCCTGTACTTCAGCTAGCTTGGAACCTAGTTATGTTCTTAGAGCGTTAGGTAGAGAAGATGAGTTAGCGCACAGCTCTATAAGGTTAACCATTGGAAAATATACTACTGAAGATGAAGTTAAACATGCAGTTACACTTCTCACCAATGCTGTAGCAAAACTAAGAGAACTGTCACCATTATGGGATATGTATAAAGAAGGCATAGATTTAAAAACTGTCAAGTGGGCGACCCATTAGTCATGAGTATAACTATTACAAATACTGCTGCGAAACATGTAAATCAACATCTTTCAACAAGAGGAAAGGGTGTGGGTTTGCGTCTTGGCGTTAAAACAACGGGCTGTTCGGGGTTAGCTTATGTAATTGAATTTGCCGATAAGATAGAGAGTGACGATAAAGTTTTTGAACATAATGGTGTTAAATTAATTGTAAATCCTAAAAGTTATGCATACTTAAAAGGCACGGAATTAGACTTTGGTAGAGAGGGTTTGAATGAAGGCTTTAAATTTAACAATCCCAATGTTAAAGATAAGTGCGGATGTGGCGAGAGTTTTAATGTTTAATGGATATATTAAAAAAGAACTTTTTTGAATTATTTAATATTGATATTGCTGTAGATATAAATAAGTCAGAACTCGATGAGAAAGTTAAAGCTTTACAAATCAAATTCCATCCTGATAAGTTTGCAAGTGGCTCAGATGTTGAAAAAAGACTAGCTCTGCAACTGTCATCACATATCAATGATGGATACAAAATATTAAGCGATATTGTCTTGAGGATTGAATACATTCTTAAGATTAATAACTTTGTCAAAGATGAGTCTAAGACGATTAATGATGCTAGTTTTCTACAAGAACAAATAGAGTATAATGAGCTTGAAGAGTCCTTGAAAGAGCATTATGACGATGATTTAGTTCGCAATCATCTAAATAAGATTAAGTTGCTTTTAAAAAATTCTATTGAAGATATTAAGCTATCTTTTAAATCTAAAGATTATGAAACCATGTGGCAACATTTATCAAAACTTAGATTTTATATAAAAAATATTAATAATCTAATCAAAATGAGGAAATCATGAGCTTACTTCAAATATCTGATCCTTCTAAAACGAATGACGAATTAAAAAAATTTGTTGTTGGAATAGATTTAGGCACTACAAATTCTTTAGTAGCAACATATTATGAAGACTGCGATATCTTTGATGATAGATTAAAAGTTTATAAAGATAACTCCTCTGGCTTAATTCCATCTGTTGTTTCTATTGATCAATCTGGAAATGTTATGGTTGGTGTCGAAGCAGTCAATAATTTAGATAAAATGAATACCACATATATTTCTTCAATAAAGAGAATAATGGGCTTGTCATACCAAGACATGAAAAGTATAGAATTTATCAATGATTTAAAAATTATAAATGGAAAAAATAACCTTCCATATATTGATGTATATAATAATAGATATTCTGCAGTTGAGATTTCTTCTAAAATACTCTCTCATCTTAAGAAAATAGCTGAGTCCCAAGAGAATAAATCTCTTGATGGCGCGGTTATTACTGTTCCTGCGTATTTTAATGATGTACAGAGGCAAGCAACTAAAAATGCTGCTAAATTATCTGGAATTAATGTTTTGCGTTTATTAAATGAACCTACTGCAGCCGCTCTGGCGTATGGTCTCGAATCTGAAGAAACAGGCTCATTCATCGTTTATGACTTTGGTGGCGGTACATTTGATGTATCTGTTTTGTCATTAGAAAAAGGTTTATTTAAGGTTCTATCTACTGATGGAGACACTAATCTTGGAGGTGATGATATTGACAATATATTGAGTTATTGGTTGATTGATAATTTTCTGTTTCTAAAAAACTATAAATTTAGCAAAGTTAAGGAAATTGCAAAATCACTAAAAGAATCAATTTCATCAATAAATGATGATGAATGTTCCTCAATCACTATTGATAATCATGATATAGTTTTACCTAAAAAAATATTTCATGAACTTATTAACCCAATATTAGATAGAACTTTTAATATTGTTAAAAATGCTATTTTTGAATCGAAACTCGCTCCAGCAGATATTAAAAATATTATACTAGTTGGTGGCTCAACTCGCATAAAATGCATTAAAGAGTTATTAACTAATAAATTTAAATGTAACGTTCTTAATGATATAGATCCTGATAAAGTCGTTGCCCATGGTGCTGCTATTCAAGCATCATTATTATCAGGTAACAATAAAGAGAATATTCTTTTATTGGATGTTCTCCCACTATCATTAGGTATTGAGACATATGGAGGCCTAGCAGAGAAAATTATTACACGAAATACACCTATTCCAATTAAACTTAGAAAAACATTTACAACATTTAAGGATGGGCAGTCTAAATTATTAATAAATGTGGTTCAAGGTGAGCGTGAACTTGTTGAAGACTGTAATTCACTTGGTGAATTTATTTTAAAAGATATTCCGTCTATGGTTGCAGGTGGTCCTAGAATAGATGTAGATTTTCAAATTGATGCAGATGGTATTTTATCAGTTTCTGCTACTGAAACTACAACTGGAAATTCATCTTTTATTGAAATAAAGCCATCATATGGTTTAACTGAAGCAGATATAACTAGAATGATAAATGAATCTAACAATAGTGCTGAAGTAGATGTACAATTGAGAAAACTTAATGAATCAATAGTTGAAGGGAAAAGAGTTATTTATGCTCTAGAACAAGCGCTTAAAAGTGATGGCAAAGAGCTTTTATCTAAAGATGAATTTAATATAATAACTGATAAGCTGCAATCACTAAAATTAAGTATAACGTCTAAGGACTCAGCACTCATTGAGAAAAATATTAATGAGCTTGAAAAAGAATCAGAATTTTATGTTGAACGAAGAATGAATAACAGCATAAAGTCATTCATTGCAGGTAAAGGTATAGATGATATACTGTAAAACGAAATGCCAAAGATAACTTTTTTGCCAAATGCAGATATATGCCCAGAAGGAATTACTATTGAAGTCCCTAAAGGTACAAGTATATGTAGAGCAGCCTTGGATCATGGGATACCTTTAGAGCACGCATGCGAACTATCCTGTGCTTGTACAACGTGTCATGTATATGTTACAAAGGGGCTGGAGTCATTATCAGATGCTACTGAAGACGAGGATGATTATCTTGATAAAGCTTGGGGGTTACAATCAAATTCTCGTTTAAGTTGCCAAGCTATTATAAATGATGAAGACCTGATAGTAGAGATTCCTAGATATACAATTAATCATGCATCAGAGAGACATTAATGGAATTAAAATGGACAGATAGTATTGATATCGCAATTTTATTAGATGAGAAATTTCCTGATATTGATCCAAAGACGATTAGATTTACTGATTTACATCAGTGGGTATGTAATCTTGAAGAATTTGAAGATGATCCTGATAAGTCAAATGAAAAAATATTAGAAGCCATTCAAATGGCTTGGATCGAGGAGAAATAAGTGGCAATTGAAAAAACTCTTTCTATAATAAAGCCAGACGCAGTTAAACGAAACTTGATTGGCAATATAATCAACAAAATTGAAGAACAAGATCTTGTTCCAATAGAAATGAAAATGTTACAATTATCAGAAAAGGAATCTTCTAAGTTTTATGAAATACATAAAGAAAAACCCTTTTTTACTCAGTTAGTAGACTATATGATATCTGGTAAAATTTTAGTTATGGTTTTAGAAGGTGATAATGCAGTGAATAAATATAGAGATTTGATAGGTTCAACAGACCCAAATAAAGCTAAAGAAGGAAGCATAAGAAAATTATACGCATTAAATACAACACAAAATTCTGTACATGCTTCAGATAGTTTAGAAAATGCTAAACGCGAAATAGAATTTTTTTTTAATATATAAAATATGACAAAAAACACCATTCAGTCAATTAAAGGTTTCAAAGATATTTTACCAGACGAGGTTGGTTATTATGACTTTATCGAAAATGTTATTGCACATGTCACAGAACAATATTCTGTGAGTCAAATCAGAGTCCCCATTATTGAAAAAACTGAGTTATTTAATAGATCAATTGGAAATGATACTGATATCGTTAATAAAGAGATGTATGATTTTATTGACAAGAATGGAGATTCAATTTGCTTAAGACCTGAGGGTACAGTTTCTATAATCAGATGTGCTTTAGAACATAATCTTATTTATGACAGAGGAGTTAAGAAGCAGAAATTCTGGTATTACGGACCTATGTTTCGTCATGAAAAACCACAAAGAGGTAGATTTAGACAATTTAATCAATTTGGCATCGAATACTTTGGGTTTAAAAACACTGAAAGTGATATTGAGATAATTTTTTTATTAAATCTAATCTTTGAGAGATTATGCATTGATAATGGAATTACTTTGCATATTAATTCCCTAGGAACAAAAGAAGATCGCCTTAATTATAAAAAAATTATTAAGCAGCATATTGATAAAAATATTGGAAAACTTGATGATAACCAAAAAAAGACTCTCAAAAATAATCCACTGAGATTACTAGATAGTAAGAGCGAAAATATGATAGATATTCTAGAGGGAATACCTCCTCTATATGATATATTGTCAACGGAATCTAAAAGTCGATATGATTTGTTATTAAAGAAACTTGATAGTATGAAAATCCAATATATTCATAATAATACTATTGTTCGTGGTTTAGATTACTATAATGACACTGTTTTTGAATGGAGACATGAACTTTTGGGAAGTCAGAATGCTATTTGTGCTGGAGGACGATATGATAATTTGGTTGAAGAGCTTAATCAAACGCCTGTGCCAGCGATTGGCTTTGCAATGGGTATAGAAAGAATAGTTGAGATACTAAAACATGTTAATCAAAGTCTGTCCGAGATATATAATATAATACCCATTATTAATATAACTTCCGAAAATAATACTTATTGTGCTTTACAATGCCGTGAATTAAGAGAAATAATGCCACAAAAAAGATTCTTCAATACAGATTCAACATCAAGTCTATCCTCACAACTAAAACATGCAATGAAAATGAATAGTCATTTTATTATATTAATTACAGATGAAAACATTAAGGATAGTAGTTTTACAGTTAAAACTCATGCTAACAAAATGAATGATATAATAGTTACTAAGGATAAATTATTAGAGATGCTATCAGAACTGCATGACGATGATTGTTCGGTACAAGATGAACTAGATGATGATTTTGAGACGCCGGGAGAACCAGATGAGTAGACAGTATAATGAAGATGAAGATAAGCTTATTACCTGGTTTAAAGAAAATATCAAAAATATAGTATATGGAGTTATTATAGGCTTATCTTTGATTTTAAGTTTTCAATACTATGAAAATTCTAAATCTAATAAACAATATGAACTATCTTTAGAATATCAAAATGTAATTGATCAGTACGAAGACAGTAACTATAAAGAAGTTATTATTGTCTCTGAGAAGTTTAAAAAAAATTATCCTACCAATATATATACTGCGATGATTGGTCTTTATGAAGCTAAGATTCATCATGAAAATAAAGAATACAATAAATCTTTAAATGCCCTAGATTTTATAATTAATAATAGCCAATCAAAAGAAATTATCACTATTGCACAAATAAGATATGCCAGATTACTTGTTTTAATGAATGAGCAAAAAAATGCAAAAATATTTATAATGTCAATACCATATTATAAAAATAATCCTTTGATGATAGAAATATTAGGCGATATAGAATATCATGGTAATAATATTATAGGCGCTAAAAAATATTATGAATCTTCTTTGAGTCAAAATTTAACACCCAACAAGCGTAAAATTATTGAAAATAAACTTAATTCTATAAACTAAGCTATTATGAATAAAATATTACCTCTTTTGTTTTCATTCTTTATAACGAGTTGTTCTTACAACTCGTTCATTACTGGTGAGTTTGTTGACTACATCCCCTTAATAAATATCAAAAATACATCATCTGTAATGGAGGAAAGGTCAACTATTGATGCTCAATTACTATGGTCTATAGACATTGGTGAATCACGAGATTTCAAGACAGGGGTTTTACAACCTGCATTCAAAGATGATACCGCATATACTATTGACTCTGATGGATTGGTAACGTCTATAGATATACTGTCTGGTAATATTAATTGGAGATATAATCTAAATCTTAATGTATCTTCTGGGTTATGCGTTCATAATAACATGCTATTCTTTGGCACTAATGATGGTAATTTTTACGGCTATGCTATTAACAGATTAACGTCTAAATATAGTTTTTTAGATAAAATTAATATTATTAATATGCTTGATAAGTCAGAAATTGATCCAGATGTCCTAATTCAGCTTAAAAGCGAAGCATCATCTGCTGCAATTGGTGTTGATAATTTGGTATATATTAAATTAGATGATGGTGATACCACGGCTATAAATATTAATAATTCAGAAATTGAGTGGAACTATAAAGGAAAAAATGTTCCTCTTAGCATTAAAGGTTCAGGGGCTATTGCCCAATATAGCGATAATATCTATATACCTAGAGATGATGGCAATATAATATCTTTAAAAAATGACACAGGTAAATTAAACTGGCTCACAACTATATCACCCAGATCAGGAAGAAACGAGCTTGAATCATTAAGAGATATAGAAATGACACCAATTATTAGTGATGGTTCATTATTTGTTGGTTCTTATCAAGGAAATTTAGTTTCTATAGATATCTTTACTGGTGATATATTTTGGACTAAATCAATGTCTGTTTTATCAAACTTGAGCGTAGATGATGAAAATGTTTATGTTTCAGATAATTCTAGCAATGTATATGCAATTGATAAATATAGCGGTCGTAATATTTGGAAAACAAGTATGAATGGAAGTGTTAATTCTACACAACAGTTTCTATATGATAAATACACAGTTAGCCTTAGTAATGAAGGCCATATCATTATAATAGATAAGGCGAATGGAAAGCTTCTGTCGTTTAAAACATTAATAGGAGATGTAGATTCACAAGCCAGAGGCGTTATGCGTGATAAAATACTTTATATCGCAAGCAAAGATGGTAGACTCAACGCAATTAAAATAAATTAGTTGAAAAAATGAATGAATCAATTGCTATTGTTGGCAGAACTAATGTTGGAAAATCACTGCTATTTAATAAACTAACCAAGGCTAGAAAATCACTAGTGGCAGATTATCATGGTGTTACCAGAGATATCAATACTGGCTATATGCAATATAAAAATAAAAATATTTATATCGAGGATACTGGAGGTATACCTGGAAGCTTTGATGATTTTAGTAAACTAATAATAAACAAAGCTTCTAATTCAATCTCAAAAGCTAGTTTAATTGTATTTGTAGTATCAGCTAGTGATGGTCTTACAAACCAAGACTATGATATATGTAAAATGTTAAGGAAACTTAATCGTCAGATTATTCTAGTCATCAATAAATGTGATTTAACAAAAAAATCTCAGCCGATTAGTGAATTTTACAAATTAGGTATTAAAGAAGTATTTATTATATCAGCCAAAAATAATATTGGATTAGATGAGTTAAGAAATAGACTAATAATTATTAAATCTTCTAAATTTATTGAACAAAAAAATATATTTAGAAGAATATCCATAGTTGGTAAACCAAATGCTGGAAAATCAACATTAGTTAATAACTTATTAAATGAGGAGAGAATGATTATCTCGGACATGGCTGGCACCACAGTAGATGCTATTGAGATTCCTTTCACTTTTAAGAATAATAATTTTTTGCTCTACGATACTGCAGGCATCACGCGTAAATCTAAAACTTTATCAACCCTTCAGAAATTTAGCATAGGCTCAACACTGGATACTATTAAAACTACAGATATTTGTATATTTATGATTGACGCCCAAGAGGGAGTTACAAAACAAGATAAAACTATATTGAACATTATAAAAAAATATAATAAAGCCTTTATAATAGTCTTGAATAAAATAGATAATAAGTCTAAACAAGAAATCAAAGAATTGAAAAAAGAATTAGAATATTTTTCAAATATTGTAGATAATGCATCAATTATTTTAATATCTGCTTTAAATAATATAAATATTAAGAAGCTATTACATATAATTGGAAAGATTTCATATTCTATTTATAAGAGATATAAATCGTCTTTACTGACGAATATTTTAAATATGGCTACAGATGAACATCAGCCTCCAATGATTAATAATAGAAGGATTAAGTTAAAATTTGCTCAACAAGCTAAATCTGATTCGCTATCAATTATTATATTTGGAAATCAGACTGATAAACTACCCATATCATATGAAAAATATCTTAAGAACTTCTATATTGATAAATTAAATCTCATCGGGATTCCTATAAAAATTACCTTATCTAAACAAAAAAACCCATTCGAATGAATGGGTTTTTAATTTATAGTGAAGTATATTATTCAGCTGTCTTTGGGCTGATCATATTCTTAACTTCAGATATCTTGTTTGCTGGGAAACCACCTGTTGAGGCATGGTCTTTTATTAGCTGTTCATTATCAGCATTGTATACACAGTAAACTTTATCACCAGTCACATAACTATGAACCCATTCAATCCCTGTTCCCATATCTTTTAATATTCCACATGATTTTTGTGAAATACCTTGAAGATCAGATTGTCCTAAATCTCCAGCTCCTGGAATATCTCTTTCTATTACATATTGCGGCATAATTACCCCTCCTTAATATTTATAATATGAACTATTTTGCTATGTATCGCCTTAATCTTCAAGAGAAAAATATCTAATTATTCTATGATTAAGAAATATCTCTGGATCAATATAAGTTTTATTTAGCATTACAGACCAATGTAGGTGTGGTCCAGCTGAGGCCCCACTATTACCAACTTTGCCAATGACCTCACCCTTTGTTATTATCTGCCCAGTCTCTACAAGTATTTTATCTAAATGAATAAAAATACTTTTAAGACCTTTACCATGATCTAGATATATGAATTTACCATTATAGTAATAATCACCGGTTAATATAACTTTACCTGATGATGGAGATAATATATGTGTCCCTGTTGGTGCGGCAATATCTAAACCATTATGATAATTTCCTTCTTCATTATTATAAAACCTCTTAGTACCATATGTTCCTGTGGTAATTCCGTCAACTGGCTTTATAAATTTTATGTCAGGATTAGAGTTTAGCCACATCTCTTTTGCTCGAGATATATTTGCTCTTTCTTTTTCTATTCTTGATAAAGTATTCGTACTCGGTGATATATATTTATTTGCAATCTTTATATATTGTGTATCAAACTTTTTTGATTTTAGATTCATTCTTATAAATCTTTTTTGATTGTTTGCTGTAACTTCAACTGTATGAGCACCTATTTTTGTATTATATGGGATTCCATATAATAAATAATACTTTTGATTAAACTCTACAGTAGTTAATCTATTTGAGTCGTGCATAATATGCATTTGAGAGTCTTTTTCTGAGATTTCCTCTAAGTAAAGACCGCCTTGTCTTATGACTTGCTCAGTCTCAGCATGAGCAACTTGAATTAATTGTAAAATAAATATATTTATCAATAAATAAAATAGTCTAAATATCCTCATTTAATTAGTCCAAGATATTATTTTTATCTTTCCAACCCTTTTTCGTATATTTCGTTGTAATTGTAGTAATAATACCGCCTCTGACTTTCCAATATCCTATTACTGAGGCATATCTAGGTTTAATTAATTTCACAATATCTGATAAAACAGTATTTGTATTATCTTCATGAAATGCCCCTATGTCCCTATATGAGCTCATGTATAATTTCAAAGATTTCAACTCCACACATAACTTATCAGGAACATAATTAATAACAAATTCTGCAAAATCAGGCTGTCCTGTTAGTGGACATAGACAGGTAAATTCAGGTATTTCCATAGTTATAAGATAATCCTCTTTGAGCTGAGGATTTTCGAAAGTATCTAGAATTTTATCTTTTGTTTGCATTATTGTTAACTCCTGATAGTAGTATTATACCTAAGATAATATTATAATCTATTTAAGGGTTTTCTATGCGTCTTACAAAAATTAAATTAGCTGGCTTCAAAACTTTCGTTGATTCAACAACCTTATCTTTTCCAAGCAACCTTACAGGCATAATTGGACCAAATGGGTGCGGTAAATCAAACATAATTGATGCGATAAGATGGGTGATGGGGGAGTCTTCAGCCCGAAATCTTCGCGGAGACTCAATGGAAGATGTCATATTTTCTGGATCGTCATCAAGACCTGAGGTAAGCAAAGCATTCATAGAATTATATTTTGATAATGAAACTAATACATTAGATTCTAAATTTGCTAGATTTTCAGAAATAGTGATAAGAAGAGAGGTTTCTCGAGATGGTTCATCAAACTATTATTTAAATGCTACCAAGTGCAGAAGAAAAGATATTAGAGAGGTATTTTTGGGTACTGGTCTAGGGCCTAGAAGCTATGCAATCATAGAGCAGGGTATGATATCAAGATTAGTAGAAGCAAAGCCAGAGGAATTGCGTACATACTTAGAAGAAGCGGCTGGTATTAGCAAATATAAAGAGAAGCGAAGAGAAACGGAACTTAGACTAAAACATACAAAAGATAATCTAAATAGACTCAATGATGTAATGAAGGAGATAAATTCACAACTAGGTAAACTAGAAAGACAGGCTAAAGCTGCAAATGATTATAAAGTCTTAAAGGACACCGAAAGAAAATTAAAGTTAGACCTGCTGTGTATTAAATGGAGTGACTATAATACTGAAATTGAAAGTCTAGATAAAATGATTAGCAAAAACAATATTGAACATGAGAAACAAAAATCAGTATTAACTAATAGAGATAAAAAAATTGAAGAAACTAGACTTAAAAGAGGTACCGAACAAGACATCTTTAACGCTACTCAGGCTGATTTTTATGATATTGGCAGTGAAATAGCAAAATGCGAGAAAGATATAGAGCATTCCCAAGAATCTGAATCTTCCAGGCAACAGAATATCAATGAAATTATTATTAGTATTGACAATATTAAACTAGAGAAGACCAAGGAAAGCAATAAACTTTTAGAATTAACAAAGACCATTAAAGAGAAAAAAGATAATCTAGTAGAAGTAAGCAAGGAATTAGAGAATCTTAATAAAGAGAAAGCCGATTCAAATTTTGCATTGCAAAATTGGCAAACAAAATTTAATGAATTTATTTCTAAACAATTAGAGACAAAGAATAAACAAGAAGTTGAGAAGACAAAAATAAATGCATCAGAAAAATCTCTGACATTGTTATCAAAAAGACTTAAAATATTGGAGTCTTATAAAATTAATGAAGATAAAAATTCATCAGACAAAAATATCATCTTAAGTGATGCTGATGATATTCAAAATAAAATATCATCTATTGGAGTTGATTTACAAAGATCTAATTCAATTAAGGATAAAAGCGATAAGCTTTTACAGTCTATACCTGAAAATATACGCTCTATATCAGATAATTTTAAAAGTCTAATTAGAAAGATTAAATCATTATTAAGATCACAACAAGATGAAATAAATGATGTCAAAACTAAAATTAAAGATTATGACTCCTCAATTGTTAAATCTAATAAAATATTAGATACATTAATTTCAGAAATAAAAGATAATGATAGGAAAAAAATTGCTTTAGAAAAAGAACGTATCGAGTTCAAGCAACTAATTGATAAAATTGCTTGGAAATCCGATGAGTTACAAAAAACCCAAAATGATTTGAATATATCTCTATCATCTTTACAATCAGATGAAGTTTCAACTCATAATAATATATCGAGACTGGATAAAGATAAAAATGAACTAGAAGATAGAAAACTACATTTACTCTCAAATGATGGAACGTCTAAAAAACCATCAACAGATATGCAGAATTTATTAAAGAAGCTTTTAGAAAAAAAATCAAAAAAGGAAAAAGAGCTAGCAACTTCACGAACTACTCTATCTACATTAGACAACAAGATATCCTCATATGAATCAGAAAAAAATGAAGTAAATTTAATCATTTCAGAAATTAGAGAGAAACTAGAGAGTGAAAAAATATCGCTTAGCGAAAAAACTGCGCAACGAGACTCATTAAAAGATAACTCAGAAATTCCAATTAAAGAAATTGAAAAAGCATTGAGAATTTCTGATATAACCAACAATGTTGAAATAACACAAAAAGAGATAGATAAAACTCAAAATAAAATTAACAATCTTGGCGCTATTAATTTAGCAGCTATTGATGAGCTAAATGAGCAACAGGAAAGAAAAGTATACCTTGATAATCAGTACGATGACTTATCTAAATCTGTAGCTACATTAGAAGGTGCAATTAAAAAAATTGACAATGAAACTAAATCTAAATTTAAAGAGATTTTTGATCAAATTAATAATAATCTTAACAATTTTTTTACCAAGATTTTTGGAGGAGGCAAGGCGTATCTAGAACTAACTGATAATGATTTGCTTAATACAGGTGTCTCAATTATGGCTAGACCTCCTGGTAAATTAGTTAAAAATATAAATCTTTTGTCTGGTGGTGAAAAAGCAGGTACTGGTATTGCTTTTGTTTTTTCAATCTTTAAAATTAATCCAGCCCCTTTTTGCCTACTAGATGAGGTTGACGCACCTCTTGACGAAGCTAACAATAATAGATTTTGTAATGTAGTCAAGGAAATGTCTGAAACTGTACAATTCATTTTTATTACCCATAATAAATCTACGATGGAGTTAGCCGATATTTTATCTGGTGTGACAATGAAAGAGGCAGGTGTTTCTAAGCTTGTTTCTGTAAACGTTAATGAGGCAGTTGATTTAACTATGAATCCAAAAAAACCTCAAGATTCTTTAAATCAACCAAATTAAAATAATGTCCCTCGATAAAGAAGCTACGAAAAAAAAATTAAGATTACTTATAGATAAGATAAATTATTATAATAGTCAATATCACACCTATGATAGTTCAAAAATAGATGATTTTAAATATGATAAACTATATGCTGAACTCAAGGAGATTGAAAGTCAGTTTCCAGAATTAATTACAGATGACTCACCAACCAGAAGGGTTGGTTCAAAAATTTTAACTGGTTTTGCTAAAGTAAAACACTCTCATCCAATGTTATCACTTGCTAATGCAGCAAACTTTGATGAATTTTCCGCTTTTTATGATAAAACACATCTTGATTTAAAACAGAAAAAAATACAATTTTATGCTGAACCAAAATTTGATGGTCTTGCTATCAGTATTACATATTTGGATGGTAAATATTATTCAGCAGTAACAAGAGGTGATGGTCAAACAGGCGAAGATGTTACTGCTAATGTTAAAACAATCAAATCATTACCTCTAAAGCTTACAGGAAAAAAAATACCTAAAACTTTAGTTTTAAGAGCTGAGGTTTACATGACACTCAATGACTTTAATTTACTCAATGAAAAATTGACAAAAGAGAATAAGAAAACTTTTGCTAATCCCAGAAATGTTGCGGCAGGATCTATAAGACAACTCGATCCTAATATTGCATCTCAAAGAAATCTTCAAATATTTTTTCATGGTGTACTTGAAATAGATAATTCTTTTACAAACTCATCCCAATCTAGCTCTCTTCAAACTATAAAATCTTTTGGCTTGCAAATCTGTACACATAATAAAGTTATTAATAATTTAAAAGAAGCTAAAGATTATTATGATTCAATAAATTCTATTAGAAATACATTGCCCTATGAGATAGACGGTATTGTTTATAAAATTAATAATTATGATTTACAAAAGATATATGGTTTTACATCTAAAGCTCCTCGTTGGGCAATTGCTTATAAATTTCAATCTGCAGAAGGTCTTACACTGCTTAAAGATGTAACATTTCAGGTTGGCAGGACTGGTGTTATCACACCCGTTGCAGAACTAGTGCCAATATCTATAGGCGGTGTTCTAGTAAGTAGAGCAACTCTGCATAATATGAATGAAATTATTAAAAAAGATATAATGATAAATGATAAAGTTTTTGTCAAAAGAGCTGGTGATGTTATCCCAGAAATTGATAGAGTTTGTTTTCAACAAAGAAAAAAAACTACTAAAGTAATTATGCCTAAATTATGCCCTGCATGCGGAACATCTCTAGTAAAAATATCGAATCAATCTATATATAAATGCCCTAATGAACTTACTTGTGAACCACAAATTATACAATCCATTCAACATTTTGCATCAAGAAAAGCGATGAATATAATTGGATTAGGTGAAAGTATCATTGAGTCATTAGTTCAAAATAAAATTATTAGTAATTACTCAGACTTATATTCTTTAAAGATTAAAACTCTTATGAGCTTAGATAGAATGGCTCTCCAATCATCTACAAATATAATAAACTCTATTAATAAATCAAAAAATATTTCTTTTGATAAATTCATATACTCACTAGGTATAAGAGAAGTCGGAGTCACTACGGCTAAAATGCTTGCTAATCATTTCCCCAATATCAAAGACTTCATTAACTCTAAAAAAGAAAATTTAGAATCCATAAAAGATGTTGGACCAATTGTAGCAGAGAATATATATAAATATTTTCTATCTAAACAAAATATTAAAAATATTAATAAAGTACGAAAATCTGGGCTTAGCATAGTTTACGAGAATCTTAATAGGTCTGGAGAACTTGATGGTTCAACGTTTGTAATTACTGGTACGTTTGAAAAGTATTCAAGAATAGAAATTGAAGAAAAAATTATTAGCAAAGGAGGTAAGGTGACAAGTTCAATATCAAAATCTACATCTAAACTATTAGTCGGTAAAAACCCGGGCTCAAAGCACGAAAAAGCATTAGAGTTAAATATTGATATAATTTTAGAAAAAGATTTATCTAAGCTTCTCTGAGTAATTCGTTAATACCCACTTTACTTCTAGTCTTTTCATCCACCTTTTTTACAATTACTGCACAATATAAACTATATTTACCATCTTTTGATGGCAAATTTCCAGATACCACAACTGAGCCCTCAGGTATTACTCCATAAGTAATTTCACCTGTTTGTCTATCCAAAATTTTTGTACTTTGTCCAATATACACACCCATAGATATTACCGAATTTTTTTTAACAATGACGCCTTCGACAATTTCTGATCTTGCTCCAATAAAGCAATTGTCTTCTATAATTGTCGGATTAGCTTGAAGTGGTTCAAGAACACCACCGATACCAACACCCCCTGAAAGATGGACATTTTTGCCAATTTGAGCACATGAACCAACTGTGACCCATGTATCAACCATTGTTCCTGAATCAACATAAGCACCTATATTGACGAATGAGGGCATTAGCACAACATCTTTTCCAACGAAAGTTCCTTCTCTTGCGATAGCTTGAGGTACTATTCTAATATTATTTTCTTTGAGATAAGTTTCTTCAGTATTTCTAAATCTTGAACCAAGTTTATCGTAGAATTTTGTATAATCAGTATCAATAATTTTATTTTTTCTAAATTTAAATGATAAAAGAATAGCTTTTTTTACCCATTGGTTTACATACCACGAATCATTTTTGTATTGAGCAACTCTATAATTCCCCTCATTTAATCCATTAATCACATCTTCCACAAGATTCTCAACAACGTCCAAATCAGAATCTTTTAAATTTGTATCATATGCGTTTTCAATTATTTCTATATCATCTTTATTCATAAACTACCCGGAATTTTATTATTTGAATCTTCTTTATCAATTACGTTATCTTGTGAATCTAAGAATACAAGTATATCATAATATTGTCTAATATTCTGGACATACTTAACAGTTTCCCATCCTCTCGCATAACCATATTTAGTTTGTTTATAATATTTTGACTGGCTCAATTTCAAAATAAATGGCTCAATTGAAGTCCAGTCATTGACTATCACTCCATTTTTTTTTGCCAGGGCTATAGCATCCTCTACATGTCCGAATCCTATATTATATGATGCTATG